>Ga0209039_10001368_pt1 | contig 22902 bp, 19 predicted proteins | sample BogFormECP12_OM1_FD_188238 | JGI IMG/M metagenome (GOLD analysis project Ga0209039, IMG submission 188238) | Bog forest soil microbial communities from Calvert Island, British Columbia, Canada - ECP12_OM1 (SPAdes) (version 2) | ecosystem: Environmental > Aquatic > Freshwater > Wetlands > Bog ... | reverse complement strand
GCACGGCTTAAGAGGCTGCTGAAAAAAGGCATTTGCCATGCGTTTTGAAGGGGCGCACCTTTAGGTGCGCCGTACAAGTCCTTTCTTCTTGTCATTCCGCGTGGGCTTCAGCCCACGAGGAATCTGCTTTTCGGACTTTTTCAGCAGCCTCTTAAGCCGTGCCGTTAACGCAAGTTATGGATACGGCTTTAGCCGCTGAGGGGCCTCGCTCTTGTTGCAAGACTTGAGTTCCCTCAGGGGCTGAAGCCCATTCTTTTATGAGCTCGTTGCGGCACGGCTGAAGCCGTGTCCCTTCAAATCGGCTACGGTAACGTCCCTTGCCAGGGTTAGTGTGGAGCTCATTCTGGCGATCTCAAGGATTTGCATGAAACAGAATAAGTTTCGTGTCTTCGCTACGGCCGATATCGGCGAGGCGGCATTCAAGCGCCTGCGCGAGCGTGGCTATGAAATCGAAGTCTATCCCCATCCTGAGCCGCCGCCGAAGAGCCTCATCGTCGAAAAAGCCGGCAGCGGCATAGACGGACTCATCAGTACTCTGCGCGACACGATTGACGCCGAGGTCTTCGAGGCGGGCAAGGGCACACTGAAAGTTGTGGCGCAATACGCGGTGGGATTCGACAACATCAACCGCGGCGATGCAAATCGCTGCAAGATTCCGTTCACCAACACGGCCGACGTTCTCACCGAAGCCACGGCGGAGTGGGCCTTCTTCGCGCTGGCGGACCTGGCGCGCAAACTGTGGAGCGCAGAACACCTGGTCAGAGAAAACAAGTGGGGCTATTGGCATCCGTATCTACCGTTTCTCGGTGATGAGGTGACCGGCAAGACCATCGGCATTCTCGGCACCGGGCGCATCGGGCAGGCGGTTATCAAGAAATGCATCGGCTTCGACATGAACATCCTGTGTTACGAAGCTATGGGCCCGAATGAGAAGTTGCTTCGCGACGTCCAGCAGCAGATGGAGTTGCGCTACGGCTGCGGAATGCAGCGCGAGCGCACCTCGATCAAGTATGTTGCGATGGAAGAAGCGCTCAGCCAGAGCGACTTCATCAGCATTCATGTGCCGCTGCTGCGTGAGGGCGAGAGCGACACACCGACGTATCACCTGATCAACGAACGCACGCTGCGGACGATGAAACCGACTGCCTATCTGGTGAACACCTCGCGTGGGCCGGTCATCGACGAAAAGGCACTGACCAAGGCACTGAAGGAAAGATGGATTGCTGGCGCGGCGCTCGATGTGTATGAGACCGAACCGCTGCCGCCGGATTCACCGCTGCGCGATCCCGAGATCGAAGACCGCTGCCGCTTGTATCCCCACTTCGCCAGCGCCGGGCGCATTACGCGGCTGTCGCTCGATCCCAATCTCGGCATGGCAGGTCGCTGCGTGCAGGGCCTGATTGATGTGCTGGAACAGAACTACGGCGGCGACGTTACCAGGATGCCGTACGTGGTGAATAAGGAAGCATTCCGGTAGCTTTCACTGCCAAGGAATAACCAGCAGGGCGTTGCGTACGGCGTCGATCAAGGCATGGGTTGAGCCGGGGACGAAGAGATTGCCGCTGCGCCTCCAGAAGATAGAGAACGGCACTCCGATAACGCAATGTACAACCAGCAACTGCGGTATCAGGAGGCGCAACGGAGCCGCCCCGAAGACGACCGGGATGTGCCATAGTCCCCAAAGCGCCGATACGAATACGGCTGTTGCCCACCGATGCGGTTCGCCGGGATGATGCAGGTGCGAATCGAAGGCACCGCGAAAGGACACTTCTTCCAGAACAAACGCGATCGGCACGTACAGCAGCAGCGAGCTAAGTCCGACGGAGAAGCGCTGCGACAACGTGCGATGTGCCAGTCCGCCCGCAAGTGCGCCGCCTACCATAAATGTGATGCCGATCCCGCCTGCGATTACCAAGCACAGTACTAAGGGCCGCACCATCGCGCGATGGAAGTTGCGGAGCGCGTAAGCTGCCGCGAATGAACCCGCGACCGCGGAAAGATAGAAGCCAAGCTTTGCCGGATGCAATCCCGTGCGCAAGTCCACTACAAAACGATAGAAGGGATAGGCAGCCAGAAGTGCGGCGATCACCCATCCGGCCGCGTCCAGGCGTAACGGCGGCGCATCGCGCAGCCAAAGCGCTCGCAACGGTTCGCGCCGCACTACCCACTGGAACCCAGCGGTCAGTGGGATTCCCAACAACAGATAGGCGTTGACGCTGAGGTGAAGAGTGATTCCAAGCGCGATCCAGATTCCCACTGCTGCAGTAATTTCGATCGCGCGCCGCACTTGACTGGTTGGGGAGATCGTTGCGGCCACGATTGCGCTCCTGCAGGATCCGTGAGGGTCTTCTTATTTCTCCACCATCGCCGCCACCAGCGAGTGGAAAATCTTTGCCCCGTCAGTCATGCCAAGCTCGGGCGAGGCAGCGCGCTCGGGGTGCGGCATCATGCCCAGAACGTTGCGGCCTTCGTTGCAAATTCCAGCAATGTTTTCGAGTGAGCCGTTGGGATTGGCTTCGGCGGTGACTTCGCCGCTGGGCGTCGTATAGCGAAAGACAATCCGTTCCTGGTCTTTGAGTGCGGTCAGAGTAGGCTCGTCGCAGAAGTAGTTCCCTTCCATGTGGCCGATGGGAATCTCCAACACCTCGCCTTTGGTGAGCTGTTGCGTAAATGGCGTGTTAGTGCTTTCCACGCGAATGTGCACCGGTTTGCAGACGTACTTCAATCCAGCATTGCGCATCAGCGCGCCGGGCAGCAGTCCCGCTTCGCAGAGAATTTGGAAGCCGTTGCAGATGCCGAGCACCAGGCCGCCATCGGCGGCGAACTTGCGCACCGATTCCATCACCGGGGAGAACTTGGCAATCGCGCCCGTGCGCAGGTAATCGCCGTAGGCGAATCCGCCGGGAACGATGATCGCGTCACAGCCTTGTAGATCGGAGGAATCGTGCCAGAGGAAGGTCACGGGCTGCCTGACCACTTCCGAGATGGCCCAATATGCATCGTGGTCGCAATTGGAACCGGGAAAGATGATGACGCCGAATTTCATTGCAGTAAATTTCCAGCGGGATAGCTAAAATATAGTACGGTTGACAGGGGTAACAGCGCGCTTTAGAGCTTCAGGCGCTCCTCGACCCTCACCAGACGGTTGTCGATGTCCACCACCTTGCCGGTAAGCGTGTCAAACTTAGCGTCAATCGACAGGAAGCGTGTATTCACTTCCGAGCGGAACTGAATCAGCTCACTACGCAGGTCGCGGATGCCAGTATTCTGATGATAGAGGCCAATGATAAATACTACGAGCGGCAAACACAGCGCGGTGAAGAACTGAGCATTGCTCATACTTTATTGTACCTCCCGCTTTGGCAGCTCGCACCATGAATTTCGCTATGCAGGGCCATCTACATGAGTAGTATCGCGGCGCGGCTGTGAAAGGAGGCATCAAACCAGTAATGCAGTTTTCACGCCACATCAATGTCACGGGAGGAGCGCTGCGGCGATGGTTTTTCGCGCAGTGCTACGACTCGGCTGCGGTCGGCGCTCTGTGGTGGCTGGGCCTGGACTATCTGCACGTGCCGTGGGCGCCGTTCTGGGCAATTCTCGCGGCGATGCTGCAATTCATTCCGCACTTCGGGCCGGTGATGGCGGTCATGGGGCCAGCAATGGTCGCGCTGTTCGCTGGCGGCTTCGAGCAGTTTCTCTACGTCATCATTTTGTATGGTGGGATCGTGGTCGTTGACGGCCTGCTGTTGCAGCCGGTGATCATGCGGCGTACGGCGCGGGTGCCGATATGGGCGTCGCTGATTGTGCCTATTCTGCTCAGTCTGGTCTTCGGCTTCTGGGGATTGCTGCTGGCGGCCCCACTGCTGGCCGTGATTTTTGCGTATCGAGCACATGGGAAACGGGATGATGCGATGGTCCCGCACCAGACGCCTCCCGGGCAGACGATCACTGGCGGACGGCTGATTTCGCCGGGAACAGCGCCTCAGCACGTACCGCCGCAGGAGTGATTCTGCGAACGAAAGAAGAGCAACCATGGATTTCGCGGATGAACACGGATAAACCCACTTAATGTTGAATAAGGTTTTCTTGATCCGTGTAATCGGTGTAAATCCGCGGTTAGTTTCATCCTCTTTTTCCACACGTTCCTCAGACCTGACCCCCGCAGCGAGCGCATAGAATAGAAGCCGCAAGCAAAGGCGCTGGTCTCGAATGTCTGAACCGCAATTCGTTCATCTCCATCTTCACACCGACTATTCCCTGCTCGACGGCGCGTGCAACATCGAGCGCCTCGTCGCACGCGTCAAGGAACTTGACATGCCAGCAGTGGCGGTCACCGATCACGGCAACATCTTCGGAGCGGTGACATTCCACAATGCGGCCAAAGAAGCGGGCGTGAAGCCGATCCTGGGCTGCGAGCTGTACATCTGCAAAAAGGAAGACCATCGCGCGTCGCCTGAGGGCGACACTTACAACCACCTTGTGGTGCTGGCGGAGAACGACGAGGGGTATCGCAACCTGGTCAAGATTGTCTCCGAGGCATCGCTGCACGGCTTTTACTACAAGCCGCGGGTGAGTAAGCGGTTTCTGGCCGAGCACTCCAAGGGACTGATCGGCCTGTCCGGGTGCTTGAAAGGCGAGGTCGCCGAAAGCTTGACAGAGGGCAAGTACGAGGCCGCGCGAGAAGCTGCCGTCACCTTCAACGACATCTTCGGTAAGGGCAATTTCTATCTCGAGATCCAGGACCAGGGCATCCCAGAGGAGAAGCGCATTCAGCCGAAGTTGCTGAAGCTCGAGCAGGAGCTCGGCCTCCCATTGGTGGCGACCAACGATAGTCACTACCTGTGCGAAGACGACTCGCACGCGCAGGACGTGATGGTTTGCATACAGACCGGCAAGTCCATCAACGATGTTAACCGGCTGAAGTTCCATGGCAACCAGTTCTACGTGAAGAACGCCGCGGAAATGGCGCAGGTGTTCAGCGGATACGAGCGCGTGCTGGAGCGCACGCTGGAGATCGCCGAGCGCTGCAACGTCCGGCTGGAGAAGGTGCACGATCCGTTCCCGCAATTCGAGGTGCCGGACGGATATTCGTTGCCCGACTACTTCGAGCACGTTACGCGCGAAGGCTTCGCCAAGCGGCTCAACGTCCTGTGCGAGCTTCTGGCCGTGGGCCGGCTGAAACATTCGCTGGCCGAGTACGAGCAGCGCCTGGCGCGCGAGATTGACATCATCCGGCAGATGCAATATCCCGGGTACTTCCTCATCGTCTGGGACTTCATCCGTTATGCGAAGGAGAGAAACATTCCGGTGGGACCGGGCCGCGGCTCGGCGGCGGGAGCGCTGGTGGCCTACGCGCTGGGCATCACCAACATCGATCCGTTGCAGAACGAGTTGCTCTTCGAGCGCTTCCTCAACCCCGAGCGCATCAGCCTGCCCGACATTGATATCGACTTCTGCATGAACCGTCGTGGCGAAGTCATCGATTACGTGACCCAGAAGTACGGCCGCGATCAGGTGGCGCAGATCATCACCTTCGGCACCATGGCGGCCAAAGCGGCCATCAAGGATTCCGGCCGCGCGATGGACATTCCTTATGCCGACGTGGACCGCGTCGGCAAGATGATTCCACCCACGCTCAACATTACCATCGACCAGGCGTTAAAGGATTCGCCGCAGCTTGCGACCGCGTACGAGAACGAGCCGCAGACGAAGGAGCTGATTGACACGGCCAAGAGGCTGGAAGGACTGGTGCGCAACTCGGGCGTGCACGCTGCCGGAGTGGTCATCTCGCCGCAGCCGCTCACCGACCTGGTCCCGCTGCATCGCACCAAGAACGACGAAATCGTTACCGCCTATGACATGAAGGCGGTCGAGAAACTGGGCCTACTGAAGATGGACTTCCTCGGGCTCACCACGCTCACGATCATTGACGATGCGCTGCGGCTGATCGAACAAACGCGCGGCGAACGGCTCGATCTGCAGAAGCTGGAGCTTGACGACAAAGAGACCTACGAGAAAGTCTTCCATACTGGATTGACCTCGGGCGTCTTCCAGTTTGAATCGCACGGCATGCGCGACGTCTTGCGGCGCTACAAACCAACCTGCGTCGAAGATCTGACCGCGTTGAACTCGCTCTATCGTCCAGGTCCGATCCAGGGCGGCATGATCGAGGACTTCATCGAGCGAAAGTGGGGGCGCAAGAAGGTCGAGTACGACCTGCCGGAGCTGGAATCGCTGCTGAAGGAAACGTTTGGCGTCATCGTTTACCAGGAGCAGGTGATGCAGATTGCCAATCGCCTGGCTGGCTATTCGCTTGGTGAAGCCGACTTGCTGCGGCGCGCCATGGGCAAGAAAGACCCCGAGGCGATGGCCAAACAGCGCGAGCGCTTCGTGCGCGGCGCGGTCGAGCGGGGATTTCCTCCAAAGAAAATTGAGAAGCTGTTTGACCTGATGGAGCAGTTCGCAGGCTATGGTTTTAACAAGTCGCACTCCGCCGCCTATGCGTTGCTGGCGTATCAGACCGCATATCTAAAAACCCACTATTCGGTCGAATTCATGGCCGCGCTGCTGACGTCGGTGTCCGGCAGCACCGACGACGTGGTGAAGTACATCAACGAGTGTCGCGAGATGGGCATCCCGGTAGAGCCGCCCGACATCAACGTGAGCGATGCATATTTCACGCCGCACGGCGAGGCCATTCGCTTTGGACTGGCCGCGGTAAAGAACGTGGGCCATAACGCCATCGAGTCCATTGTTGCCGCGCGAAAGAAGATTGGCCGATTCACGTCGATCTTCGAATTCTGCGAGAGAGTTGATCTGCACCTGCTGAACAAGCGAGTCATCGAGTCGCTTATTAAGAGCGGCGCCATGGATTCGCTGGGCCGCCGCGCGCAGTTGATGGCAGTCGCCGATAGCGCCATGGAGCACGCGGCGAAAGCGCAGAAAGACGCTGCGCTCGGCCAGCACGGCCTGTTCGGCGTCTTCCAGCAGGACGACGAATCGTCCACTCACGAAAAGCCATTGCCCAACATTCCAGACTGGGACGAACACGAGCGGCTGGCGCACGAGAAGGAAATTCTCGGCTTCTTCATCACCGGGCACCCGTTGGAGAAGTATCGCGAGAAGCTGCTCGACTTCAACGCCCTCACCACCAATGAAGTTTCCGGCCTCAAATCTTCGACCGGCAGAGACGAGATCCTGATCGGCGGCATGCTGCGGAACATCCGCGTGGCGAAGTCAAAGAAGGGCGACCTCTACGCGCAGGGACAACTCGAGGACATGAACGGCTCGGTGGACATCCTGTGTTTCGCCGACAACTACCGGCGGCTCGCAGACAAGCTGCGGCTCACCGTGCCGGTGCTGGTGAAGGGCGGAGTGCGCGTGGAAGAGGGCTCGAACTCGAAGCTTATGATCGGTGACATCACTCCGCTGGAAGAGGCCAAGCCCAAACTGCCTAACCATCTGCGCATCAAGGTACCGCTGGAGAACGTCTCGCCTGACGCGATTGACGAGTTGCACGCGCTGTGCAGGGAGCGCAAAGGTGAGGCCCGCGTGCTGTTTGACCTCGAGCGCAAAGGCGATTTCACCGTGGTGATGGAGGCTGAGGGCTATAATGTGTTGCCGGACCGGGCGTTCATCCATCGCGTGGAAGAGTTGTGCGGTCGCGGCAGCGTGCGAGTAGTTGATTGAGTCCGTCTGACCCTGCCAACTCCGAAACTGTTGTTGAAAACGAGGCCGAGCTGTCACTGCTCCGGGCGGAAGTTCTGCCGGCACTTGATCATTGGATTTCCGCGGTCGAGGCGGTTTACCGCGAGTCAAAGCTGCATAAAGACACCCATATGGAAACTGCTTCCAAGGCGCAAGGCGAGCTGGAACGCATCGAGAAACAGATTGAGCAACTGGAAAGCGTTGCCGGCGACAATAAGGACGCGCAACGGCAGTTGAAGGCGGCGCACGAGCGCATCGACGCCCTCAAGCGGCAGATGTCAGGGCAGTTGACCGCCTGGGAGCGCGCGGAACTAGCTCGTCATGCCATGCGCCCGTATCCTCTGGATTACATTGAGCGCATCTTCCCCGACTTCAGCGAAATCCATGGCGACCGGGCCTTCGGCGACGACGCCGCGATGGTTTGCGGCATGGCCCGTTTTCGGGGCCGCGAAGTGGCTGTCATCGCCACGCAGAAGGGCCGCGATACCAAGCAGCGTCTGTACCGCAACTTTGGCCAGCCCAATCCTGAGGGGTATCGCAAGGCGCTGCGGGTGATGAAGTTTGCCGAGAAGTGGTGGCGCCCGGTGCTTGCGCTGGTCGATGTGCAGGGCGCCTATCCGGGGCTGGGCGCCGAAGAACGCGGCCAGGCCGAAGCCATCGCCCGCAACCTGCGCGAGATGGCAAGGCTGAGAGTTCCCTTCATTGCTGTCATCACAGGAGAAGGCGGTAGCGGCGGGGCGTTGGGCATCGCCGTGGCCGACCGTGTGCTGATGATGGAGAACAGTTTCTACTCCGTCATTTCGCCCGAAGGCTGTGCTGCCATCATGTGGCACGATTCCGGCAAGAAAGAGCTGGCGGCGCAGGCGCTACGCATCACCGCCCAGGACAATCTGGAGCTGGGCATTTGCGATGAAGTCGTTCCCGAGCCGCCGGGTGGCGCGCATCACGATTACGACGCCGCTGCGAACATGCTGGCTGACGCTCTGGAAAAGCATCTGAGTGAATTGGAAAAGATGCCGGTTAAGGATTTGCTCGAAGCCCGCTATAAGAAGTTCCGCAACATCGCGCAGTATTTCGAGACGGTAGGAACGGGCACACCAGCGCCGGCGTAAGACCATTCACGTGCCGACCTGCCCTATAATGTATTGTTCTTCCTGCCAACATCATCCAATGCAGTAAGGGGTATTGATGGTCACAACTGAACTTGCAGTACACGGCGCCGAGCACGACGCCGTGCGTGAGCCTGTCGTCAACGACTTCAGCATCCAGGTTGCAACCGTAAACGGCTCAGGATCCCAGAGCGCCAACACGGTTCTGCTGCGTACCATCTTCCAGATGGGCGTTCCCGTCTCCGGCAAGAACATGTTCCCTTCGAACATCGCCGGACTGCCCACGTGGTACACCATTCGCGCCAGCAAGAAAGGCTACATCGCGCGCAAGAAGGAAATCGATTTCCTGGTGGCGATGAATCCCGAGACCGCGAGGGAAGATGCGATGTCGCTCGCTTCCGGCGCCGTGGTGCTGTACGACGAGCCGCTGAAGCTGAACGAACTACGCTCCGACCTGACCTTTTATGCCGTGCCCTACGACAAGATCTGCGCTGTGGTCTGTCCTGAATCCAAACTGCGCAAGCTGGTCAAGAACATGATCTACGTGGGCGTAGTGGCCCAACTTCTCGACCTCGACATGACCGAGGTCGAGAAGGCGCTGCGCAAACAGTTTGCCAAGAAGGTGAAGGCCGCCGATCTCAATTGGAATGCCGCGAAGGCAGGCTACGACTACGCTGCCTCGTCGCTCACCAAAGCTGACCCGTTCAAGGTCGAGCGCATGAACAAAACGGCCGGCATGATCATCATCGATGGCAACGCCGCAGCAGCTCTCGGCTCCATGTTCGCGGGCGTGACCGTGGTGACGTGGTATCCGATTACGCCTTCGTCGTCGCTGGTGGAGACGCTGATCGATTACATGAAGGAATACCGCATCGGACCGGACGGCAAGGCGACCTTCGCCATCGTTCAGGCGGAAGATGAGCTCGCTGCCATCGGCATGGTTTTGGGCGCCGGATGGTCGGGCGCGCGCTCCATGACGGCTACCGCCGGGCCTGGCATATCGCTCATGGCTGAGTTCGCAGGTCTGGGATATTACGTTGAGATTCCCGGCGTCATCTGGGACATCCAGCGCGTAGGGCCGTCCACCGGATTGCCTACGCGAACGGCGCAGGGCGACATTGAGTTCGTGGCCAAGCTTTCGCACGGCGATACGCATCATCCCATGTTGCTGCCGTGCAACCCTGCCGAGTGCTTCAGCATGGCCAGCGAGGCGTTTGATCTGACCGAGCAACTGCAGACGCCGGTGTTCGTGCTGTCGGACCTCGACCTTGGCATGAACAATTGGATGTCAGAGCCGTTTCAATATCCTGAAAAGCCGCAGAATCGCGGCAAAGTGCTGACCGCGGATGACCTTGAACGGCTGGGCGGCTTTTCCCGCTACAAGGACGTGGACGGCGACGGCATCGGCTATCGCACGCTGCCCGGAACGGACCATCCTGGCGCGGCGTGGTTCGCGCGCGGTAGCGGACACAACGAGAAGTCTGGATATAGCGAGCGCCCGGACGACTACGCCAACAACATGGACCGCCTAGTGCACAAGTTCAATACCGCGCGCACGCTGGTGCCCAAGCCGGAGATTGTTCGCAATGACGGCAACGAGATCGGCATCATCGCGTACGGAACGTCGCATCACGCGCTGGTTGAGACCCTCGACCAGTTGCAGACTGAATACGGTGTGAAGGCCGACTACCTGCGCCTGCGGGCCTATCCGTTTACCACCGGGACCCACGATTTCATCGCCCAGCACAAGCGGGTGTACGTGGTGGACCAGAATCGCGACGGCCAGATGCTGCAACTTATGAAGCTTGACATCGCAATCGAGGACATTGCCCGGCTGCGCAGCGTCCGCCACTACAACGGACTGCCGATCGACGCCCGTTCGGTTACCGACGACATCATCGCCCAGGAGGGCAAGTAAATGGCAACGACAGCCACACCGACGCCTGCTCCGAAGACCAACCGCATCGGACTTGCCGTACTTGACTACCGCGGAGGCAAGACGACGCTGTGCGCCGGATGCGGCCACAACGCTATTTCCGAGCGCATCATCGATGCCTTCTACGAAATGGGTATCGCGCCCGAGCGCGTTATCAAGCTGTCGGGTATCGGCTGCTCCTCGAAGAGCCCGGCCTACTTCATGAGCCGCTCGCACAGCTTCAACGCTGTTCACGGGCGCATGCCTTCGGTCGCGACCGGCGCGGTGCTGGCGAACTCGAAGATCGTCGCGCTGGGTGTGAGCGGCGACGGCGATACAGCTTCCATCGGCATCGGACAGTTCGTGCACCTGATGCGGCGCAACCTGCCGATCATCTACATCATCGAGGACAACGGCGTTTACGGGCTGACCAAGGGCCAGTTCTCGGCCACGGCCGACCTCGGCTCAAAGCTGAAAACCGGCGTCATCAACGACCTGCCGCCGATCGATACCTGCGCACTGGCTATCATGTTGGGCGCAACCTTCGTGGGCCGCTCTTTTTCCGGCGATAAAAAGCAGTTGCACACCATGCTGAAAGCTGCGCTGGCGCATCGCGGCACGGTGATGCTCGACGTGATTTCGCCGTGCACCACGTTCAACGATCACGAAGGCTCAACCAAGTCGTACAAGTTTGTCAAGGACCACGAAGAGCCGCTGCATGATTTGAATTTCGTACCGCACTTCAATGAGATTGACGTGGACTATGACGAGGGCTCCAGCCTGAACGTCACCATGCACGATGGCTCATCGCTGCGCCTGCGCAAGCTGGAACACGATTACGATCCCACCAACAAAGTTGCGGCAATGTCGCGCCTGATCGAGTCGCACGATGCCGAGGAGGTGCTGACCGGGGTGCTCTACGTGAACACCACGGCGCCGAACTTCATCGACATGATCGACATGACCGACCAGCCGCTAGCTACTCTCCCAGAGAGCGTCACACGCCCCTCGCGCGAAGTGCTGGAAGAATGCATGGAAGCGCTGCGGTAAAAAGCCGTCAGCCGTCAGCCATCAGTTATCTGTCGCGCGTCCCCGACCTGTCATCCCGACCGAGGACTGACCGGGGCCCCCGACGGGCGCCGGTTTTGCGCCTGGCGGGGTGGCAATCCGAGCGGAGGGACCTGCTGTTCCCTGCTCGGGCCATGCACTGTTTCTGGCTCCACAATCGGCCAAAGTCGCGACGGTAGGCGCCAAGCATGAGCTGCGGCATGCCGGCCACCCCTCCCCCGTATGCTCTGCAAAATATTGAAAATAAATAGGCAGAAAAATTTCTTCCCGGCAAAATATTGCAACTAAAGGAGTTATAGTCAAAATATTGCAATCAAAGGAGTTATCTCTCGAAGTTAGGACCTAGCGTAAGGATTTCTCCCAGCCCTGGAATTAACCAAGTCAGCAACACATGCACCGCGCAGGCTGCCGGCTGCCGGCTTGCCGACCACTGACAACTAGTTTTTCAAAAAACGTTTCCGCCCTTCCTTCGGGCAGGAGAGACACTAAGCCTCTCACCTCAAGCGTAGCGCTTTTTTCGCTGGAGTCAAGTTACGAAAGTACATGTACCACCACCTGAGTGGGTGTAGTGGAGATTCCTGCGAAGTTTGTACGCTCGTTCCGACGGAAGCCGAACGGCACGGCTCCTTTCCTTCCGAGCCTTGGTAGTTTGAGCTCACCAAGTGTACTCGGCCGAATAGAGCCGACACGGTTATCTAATCAGGCGTCGCTTCCCCACTGATTCTTTCGTCACATTGCCCGGCGACGCGCGTCACCGACAAATGTTCACGGACGGGTATCCAATTCGAATGGATGCCTGTGGAGAGAAGCTCCGTCTTCCTTTTGCTTCGCTGCCTGCGGTGAGTCGGATGAACTCAAAATCTAGCCTCTTTGCATCGCACGAACTTGCCTTTCCCCTAGTTCTTGGTGGAGTGATCTGGCTGGCGATCATTCTCTACTGGCAGCACGTTGGATTCTCGATTTTCGACCGCGGCGACGTATACACATATATGGACTGGTCTTACCATTTGAACCGTCATGCAGATGCCTGCCATATGCCCGGTTACCCAGCATTACTTCTGGTAGGGAGACTCGTAACGCTCCACCTTATGCCGGATACCTTTGTAGCGCAGTGTCTGGGCCTCCTAACCTGGGTGTGCGGGCTGTTCCTTGCTCGGGCGGTGCTGGCTCGGATCGCGTCAGACACAATCAGGGTCGGGCTTATGGTGTTCGGTCTGTTTCCGCTGCTGGGGGTGTGGTCGGCGGCTGATCCGGTGGCGGACCTGCTGGCCTACGCGGTGGCGCTGGCAGCCTTGCTATTCGCGTTGGAGAATCGATTTGGCGCGTTCGCTTGCGCGACCGGCGCGGGTTTGATGGTGCATCAGGCGTTTTACTCGTTCAACGCGTTCCTTGGGGCGGCGTGTGTGGCGAAGGGAATGCGCTGGCGCTACCTGCTGCTATGCGGCGTCCCATTCACAGCCTACTATCTATTTATCGCCGCCCAGAGAGGCGATATCAACTGGATCATGTCGTATCATTTGGATGTCATTCTGCTACCGAGAGATGTCGGCCAGTTCCCGGTCTTTGATGGGCTGGTGGGAACTGTTTTGCAGGGGGGCGCAAGGTACGCCGTCAAAGCCGCGCTTGTGGATCTGTCGTTTGCCGTGGCCATCGTCCTGTCCATAGACTGCATACGGCGCAGAAACTGGGTGCTGCTATCGTGTTGTGTGCCGGTAGTCCTCGCTGGCATCCTGGCACCGCGGTCACAAGCATGGGTCATCTTCCGATTGTCGAAGCTGCTGGTTTTTCCGGCGTGCTGGTGGTTGAACGGTCATGCCCGTCTGCTGCGCACTCTGGACAGGACGCCGGTGTACCTAACGGTCGCGCTGGTTCTGGCAATATCCCAGTTCGCGTGGGCGCACTACGATGTCATTTACACTAGGCCGGAAATAATTAGCCTGGTTAGATAACCGTGTCGGCCATTCGGCCGAGTACACTTGGTGAGCTCAAACTACCAAGGCTCGGAAAGGAAAGGAGCCGAGCACATGAAGATTGTAGGTTGTGATTTACACACGCGCTACCAACAGATCGCTGTGTTGGATGAGGAAACGGGGGAGTTGCTGTAACGGCGTTTGGAACATGCCAGCGGAGAGGCGCGGGGCTTCTACGCCAGTCTGGAGGGCCAGGTGCGGGTGAGCATCGAGGCCACCGGGCACACGCGCTGGTTCGAGCGGATGCTGGCGGAGTTGGGACACGAGCTATGGATCGGCGATGCAGCGCAGATCCGGGCGGCGATGGTGCGCAAGCAGAAGACCGACGCGCGCGACGCGGCCCACCTGCTGCAGCTGCTGGTGGAAGAACGCTTCCCGCGGATCTGGCGGCCGACCATGGCCGAACGCAATCTGCGGCAGCTGGTGTGGCACCGGCAGAAGCTGGTGTGGATGCGCAACGCAATAGGCAATCAACTACACGCGCTGGCCATGGGCGAGGGTGCCCCACCCTCCCGCCGCTTTGGCGAGAGGGTGAGGGTGCGGGTTACTTCAACGACGCCATGTCAATCACGAAACGATACTTCACGTCGCTGCGTAACATGCGCTCGTAGGCTTCGTTGATCTTCTGGATCGGAATCACTTCGATGTCCGACGTGATGCCGTGCTGGCCGCAGAAATCCAACATCTCCTGCGTCTCCGCGATGCCGCCGATGAGCGACCCGGAAAAGGAGCGGCGCTTGAAAATCAAATTGAAGACGCTTACCGGCAGCGGCTTCTCCGGAGCGCCTACCTGCACCAGCGTCCCATCGCGCTTTAGCAGGTTGAGATAAGCGTTGATGTCGTGCTCGGCCGAAACGGCGTCCAGAATGAAATCGAAGCTATCGACGCGCTTCTCCATTTGCGCCGGATCTCGGGAGAGAACGACTTCATGCGCGCCGAGCCGCTTGGCGTCTTCCGTCTTGTGGGTTGAGGTGGTGAACAGCGTGACGTGTGCTCCGAGGGCATTGGCGAACTTCAGCGCCATATGGCCCAAACCACCGAGGCCAACGACGCCGACCTTCTGTCCTTTTCCGACTTTCCAGTGGCGGAGCGGCGAGTACGTCGTGATACCTGCGCAGAGCAGCGGAGCCGTCGCCGCCAGGTCGAGGTTGGCAGGAAGTCGCAGGACAAAGGCTTCGTCAACCACGATGGTCTTGGAATAACCACCGTACGTCATGCCGCCGAGTTTCTTGTCCTCGCTGTTATAAGTCAAAGTCGCGCCGCCTTCACAGTACTGCTCCAGGCCGGCCTTGCAGCTTGGACAGGTGCGGTCGGAGTCAACCATGCAACCGACGCCGGCGAGGTCGCCTTCCTTGAACTTCCTGACCTGTTGGCCAACTTTAACGACTCGGCCAACAATCTCGTGCCCCGGAACGACAGGATAGGTTGTGTTGGTCCATTCGTTGCGGACGGTGTGCAGGTCAGAGTGGCAAACACCACAGTAGAGAATATCGATCTGCACATCCTGCGGACCAGGAGTGCGGCGCTCGAAAGAGAATGGCGAAAGTGGAGAAGTGGAGGATTGGGCTGCGTAACCGGTAGTTTTTGTGCGTGTTTGTTTTTCTACGGGCTTTTCGAGAACATCAACTGCATTTGCCATTTTAAGTTCCTCTTGGTTTGCTGATATTGCTAAATGAAGAATGTGAGGCATCGTTGCCAATGCCATGGCAGGGAATTTGCCATGCTAAAAAAATTAGATTCGCGCCAAACTCGATCGGTCACATCTTTCAGCCAATTCCGGGGCTAAAATTTCGACACGGCAGGAATCCTCCGAGTGTGGTTCGTTTCCGCCACCTGCGGTAAGATGCGTGCATGGCTAAGTCGTCGCCTCAATTCGAAGTTCCGTGTCCCTGCTGCGGTGCGCTGCTCAAGATCGACAGTGATACCAAGGCGGTCATCGCTCACACGCCTAAGGCTGTTCCGAAGACCTTCGAGGACCTGGAGTCGGCGGCGCGCGCCATGAAAGATCAGGACAGCCGCAAGGAGTCCATCTTCCGGCAGTCGGTGGAGGCCCAGAAGCACTCGGGCGACCTGCTGGAGAAGAAATTCCAGGAAGCGCTCAAGCGCGCCAAGGAAACACCCGACACCGGCAAGCCTCTGCGTGACTTCGATCTGGATTGAAGGCGACCTCACGTCCGCTGCTGCTTGGCCACCGTGGCGTTCGCCCTTTGTGGCGCTTTGGCGTGGACCGACCGCAGCCGAAACTTCCGGCTGAAAACACCATTGCAGCGTTCGAATATGCGCTTGCCTGCGGCTGCGACGGATTCGAGCTCGACGTGCGCTTCACCCGCGATCGGCGCGCTGTCCTGTGTCACGATCCGCAGATTGATGGTAAGGATATCGCGACCTCCGATTACTCGGATATACAGCGCACTGGTAACGAACTCGCATGTCTGGAAGACGTGCTCGCGCGCTTTGGAAGTACGGCTTATCTCGATATCGAACTGAAGGTCAGCGGCGACGAGGAAGCAAGCGTGGCTGCGTTGCACGCGAGTCCACCCAAGCGAGGTCATGTTGTCTCGTCGTTTCTTCCCGACATACTGCTGCGGATTCACGAGATCGATGCTCACGCGCCGCTCGGCTTTATCTGCGAGCATCGCCGCGAGGCGGAGCGCTGGTCGGAGCTGCCAATCGCGGCCTTCATCCCTCACCACAAGCTGGTTTCGCCAGGGCTGATCGAAGAGGTGCACGGTCGTGGCCTGAAGCTGCTGACCTGGACGGTCAATCAGAAGCGCGCTCTCCTGCGGCTCGCTAGTTGGGGAGTGGACGGACTAATCTCCGACGATCCCGGGCTGCTGAGTCGCACGTTCCCTTGCACTCAGGACTAAGTGACACGGAGGCTCTTCACGTTTGGCTTTTTTGCGCGTGCCGTCTGCCGTCATTTAGATTGGTCGTAATGGCGACCACAGGCGAACGATTTGAGCGCGCCGTGTCCATCATGGCGCGGCTGCGCGGCCCCGGCGGGTGTCCCTGGGACCGCGAGCAGACCTTCGACACCATCAAGCCGTACACACTGGAAGAGACCTACGAGGTGCTGGAAGCAATCGACGCCCGTGACTGGGACGAACTTCCGGGCGAGCTTGGCGACCTGCTGCTGCAGGTGCTGTTCTACTCCGAGATGGCAGCCGAGGAAAAGCGCTTCTCGATCGACGACGTCCTGGACCGGCTGTCGAACAAGCTGGTGGACCGGCATCCGCATGTATTCGGCGATGTAACGGCCGACACGCCGGGCGAAGTGCTGCGGAATTGGCAGGCCCTGAAAGCCGAGGAGAAAAAGAAGCGCGAGCGCGAAGAAACGAAGTCGAAAGCTCACGCTGAATCTGTGCTCGCAGGTGTGTCGTCGGCCGTACCGTCGCTGATGGAGGCCTACAAAATCAGTTCGCGCGTAGCCAATGTCGGGTTCGACTGGCCCAACATCGAGGGCTTGTTCGACAAGTTGAGCGAGGAGACCGAGGAACTCCGCAAGAATTTGGAAGAGTATCCCGAACCGGGACCGGTACCTGAGTCGGTTGCAGGAGTAGCGGGCGCGCGCGGGGTCAAGATTTCTCCCGAGCTGCGGGCACGTCTGGAAGACGAGGTCGGCGATCTGCTGTTCGTGCTGGTGAACATCGCGCGCTATCTGTCGCTCGATCCCGAGTCGGCCTTGCGCAAGACAAACCGCAAATTTCGTCGCCGCTTCGAATACCTGGAAGACAAGCTTCGCCAGCGCGGACGCCAACCGTCGGAGTCATCGATCGACGAAATGGAGTCGCTGTGGCAGGAATCCAAGCAGCGGGAAAAGCCGTGACTGCCGGCAACGTCGCTTTGCGCAACTGCACCGAGCTGGAGGAATTCCGCGCCTGCGTGGCGCTGCAGCAGGAAGTGTGGGGCTTCGCGGACAACGAACTGGTGCCGCTGCGCATTTTCTCTCTCGCTCCGAAAATCGGCGGGCAGGTCATCGGCGCATGGGAAGGCGAGACGCTCGTCGGCTTCGCGTTCTCGATTCCCGGCATTCGCAACGGGCATTCCTATCTGCACTCGCACATGCTCGCGGTGAAGGAGGGCCATCGCAATACCGGTCTCGGCCGTCGCATCAAGCTGTTCCAGCGCGAAGACGCAATCGCGCACGGCTACGAGCTTCTGGAGTGGACTTTCGATCCGCTCGAGATCAAGAACGCCTATCTCAATCTCGAACGACTCGGCGCGATCGCACGCCGCTACAACATCAATCAATACGGCATCACATCGTCGCCGTTGCAGGGATTTCTTCCCACCGATCGCCTGGTCGCGGAATGGTGGTTGAAGTCGAAGCGAGTCGAGACTCTACTTTCGACCGGCAGGCATCCGTCGTTCGCACTTGAGCAGCGAGTCGAAATTCCCGCCGATATCTATGCCTGGAAGGCGCAGCCGGAAACCCGCCAGAAAGCTGCGGATTTGCAGTTGCGCAATCGGGAGCAATTTCTCGCAGCATTTGCGGGTGGCCTTGCGTGTCTGGGCTATGAGCGCGACGCCGACGGCAACGGCGCGTTCTTGTTGGGCCGGTGGGATGAGGACTGGTCATTCGCGAGCAAGTGATCCATGAAGATCGAAGCCATCACGCTGCGCGAGTTGAACATTCCTCTCGTCCATTTCTTCGAGACCAGCTTTGGACGCACCTATGCGCGCCGCATTCTCCTCGTCACTGTGCATTCCGACGGACTGGAAGGTTGGGGTGAATGCGTCGCCGGCGAGGGGCCGTTCTACAGCGAGGAATACATTGACGGCGCGTGGGATGTAACCCAGCGTTATCTCGGTCCCGCGCTGTTGGGCAAAACGCTGCAATCGGGACGCGAGGTTCCGGCGCTGTTGACGCAAGTGCGCGAGCATCGCATGGCCAAGGCGGCGCTGGAAAACGCCATCTGGGACGCCGAGGCGCAGGAGAAAGCGATCCCCCTTTGGAAGCTGCTGGGAGGTTCACAGCGCGAAATCGCTTGCGGCGTCAGTATCGGTATCCAGGATTCCCATGAGCAGCTGTTGCGGAAGATTGAAACCGAGTTGGCGGCCGGCTATCAGCGCATCAAAGTCAAAGTTAAGCCCGGCTGGGACGTCGACGTGTTGGAGAAAATCCGGGCGCGCTGGCCCGCTATCTTGCTGAGCTGCGACGCAAATTCAGCCTACTCACTGGCTGACACGGAACACCTCAAAAGCTTCGAGCGTTTCAAACTGCTGATGATCGAGCAGCCGCTGTGGAGCGACGACTTCTACTTCCACTCGAGGCTGCAGAAGGAACTACAAACGGCGCTCTGCCTCGACGAATCCATTCGCAGCGCACGCGGCGCCGAGGCCGCGCTGGAGTTGGGCGCGTGCCGCATCGTCAACATCAAGGTCGGCCGCGTTGGCGGCTTCTCCGAGGCCATCGCCGTGCACGATGTCGCGCAACGATTGGGCGTCCCTGTGTGGTGCGGAGGCATGCTGGAGTCGGGCGTGGGGCGTTCCCACAATGTAGCACTTTCGACTTTGCCCAATTTCAAGCTGCCAGGCGACGTCTCGGCGTCCCAGCGCTACTGGAAGGAAGACATCATCGAGCCTGAGGTTGAAGTTTCACCGCAAGGAACGATCACGGTCGGTGACAAGCCGGGACGCGGCTACGAATTGCGCATGGACTTAGTCGAGCGGCTCACAGTGCGGAAGGAAATACTGAAAAGCTAGGCTGATTGCAAAATCATCTGGGGTTGCTGACGGCCTCTTTGGCCACACCACCATTCTGTGCCACGGTCTCATCGCTCTTGTGCAGCAGCTCCAGCGCCTGGGCAACCGTCAGATTGGCGGGCACCGGGCGGAAGTCGGTCGCCGTTTCCGTGGACGAGATCGTGAGCGGTTTGATCATCAGGATCTTGCCGTTGAACTCAAGGGTTTGGCGAACAGTTTCCCAGTGACCACCGCCAACATCGCGTTGCTCGATGTAGAACTTTCCGCCCTTGTAAAGTCTGCCCAAGATGCCCCAGCCAAAATCCACGTCCTTAAAAAGAGTGCCGTCAATCTTGGCTATGCGCAAGGCTTTGCGATCGATGAGAATGTCGCCCTGCATGCCCTGGTAGACGCGCGTTTCGTGGTTAGGCGGGTCGAACTTGGGATTGGGCTTGAAGGTCAGGTGCACCAGTTCGTCGCCGTTCGGGCCCTGCTGGGTTCCGGCGTAGGTGAAGAGGAAAGCATCCGGCAGGCTGGTCAACATGAGTCTGTCTCGCTGGTCATCCTCCTTGCTCGCCTCCTGATTCTTACTTCGTGCCTCGGGGTCGTTGGCAAATTTCTCCAGCTTGCGATTCTCTTTAGCGCGTTGCTCGGGCGTCAGGGGCTGGCCGTTGATGGCGATCGTGCTGCCCAAGCCCCCCTGCGGGGTCTGGATAATCTCTTTGGTGACGGAGTGGTTCTTGGACTCGACGTGGTCCCGGTAGATAAAGTACTGATGGTAGTCGTTGGCCTTGATTTCATTCTTCGCCGCGCGGCGCACCACTTCCTGGGGGTCCACGTCTGGCTTCTGCTGAGCAACAGTTAATATGCCAGCCAGGAAGACTACGACCACGCCTGCCACCGCCCGGCAAATGTGTTTTCCGAGGTTCACGAATTGCTCTCTGATTCTCCAATTCTAGAGCGGTTTCCCATTTGGTGTATCCGTGAAGCTCGGGTAGAGCGGCGCTTCAGCGCCGCGTCAACGCCAGTTTCTTATTAGTGGGGCTTTCAACCCGCTGCGGTGCAGCGGGTTGAAAGCCTGAATCTTGGGCGGCAGCTAGACGCGGACCTGAAGGTCCGCTCTACCCGGACACACCTACTCGGGAACCGCTCTAAGCTATTTAATTAGACGAAGCGCTGCGCGCGCAAGTTGCTTTTTTGGAACGAGCTTGTGCAACCACCGGCAAACCGTCAAGATCTACCCAGGAGCTCGCGGACGTTTCGACCACTGCCCACTGCGATATGCAACGCACAATAATCGCCGAATTGCTGGACGACGATCTCGGCACAGCCACGGAGATAGCGGACGCGCTCGCCGACTTACGTCTCATCAACGCATGGTTTGGCGGGACCCGGACCACCATCAATCTGCTGCGCCAAGTCGTACGCACAATCGGCTGCCGCCAGTTGTCGCTATTGGAGATTGGCGCGGGAACCGGAAGCGTTCCGCTGGCCGCGCGAAACGCGCTCGCCCGAGAGGGCGTCACATTGGATGTCACCCTGCTGGATCGCCTTGCTTCGCACCTGCCTGTCAACGTAGCGGCTTCGGTTGCAGGCGACGCGTTGCGCCTACCCTTCAGCGATCACGCGTTCGACGTCGTGAGTTGTTCCCTCTTTGCCCATCACTTCGCACCGGATGCAGTGCGACTTTTTGCGAGCGAGGCACTGCGTGTGTGCCGGCGCGCGGTGCTTATCAACGACCTCATCCGCAGCCGAATACATCTGTCGCTGGTTTATCTTGGACTGCCAGTCTTCCGCAGCCGCATAACATGGCACGATGCACCGGCGTCGGTGCGGCAGGCTTACACGGTGCATGAGATGCAGGATCTGCTCTCTCCTCTTCCCGTGCAGCGGATCGAGATCCGTAGGAATTATCTTTATCGCATGGGAGTGTTGCTGTGGAAGTGAACGAGCCAGCAATTAGCAATTAGCAATTAGCAATTAGCATTTAGCATTTAGTTTTTGGGGATTGTAGGCAACGCAATTCTCGACGTATCCGACCCCCGACCAAACAATTCGCTAAATGCTAAGTGCCAGTTGCTAACTACTGCTTCCCATTTCGATCTTGCGATCATCGGCGGCGGCCCTGCTGGAAGTTCGGCCGCCATTACTGCTGTGCGCGCTGGCGCGAAGGTTGCGCTGTTCGAGGCACGTAATTTCCCGCGGCACAAAGTCTGTGGAGAGTTCGTTTCGGCAGAGTCGCTCGATCTTCTTTGCGGGCTACTGCGCGAAGCTCCGGAACTAGCTGCGCTATTCGCCCGTGCGCCGGTGATCGACCGCACGCGACTGCTATTCAGGAAGCGGGTCATCGAGGCCGCCGTTTCCCCCGCCGCTCTCAGCATTACGCGCTACGATCTCGACGCGCTGCTTTGGGAGGCCGCCCAACGTGCCGGAGTCGAGGTCCATCCCGATTGCGAAGTGACCGAAAGCGACGGCGACGGCCCGTTCACTCTTCAGACATCTTCCGGCAGCTACTCCGCGGAAGCCCTGATCGTGGCGTCAGGCCGGTGGTCGCAGTTCACCACGGACCGGACGCTTCCGCCAGGGCCGAGATGGATTGGCGTCAAGGCGCAGTTCCGTGAGCCCCGTGCCGAGTGTTCCACCGATCTGTATTTTTTTGAAAACGGATATTGCGGCGTGCAGCCGGTCGGCGTCGATGAGGTGAATGCCTGCGCCATGGTGCGCTCGGACTGCGCAACCTCGCTCGACGAGGTATTCGGTCTGCATCCCAGATTGGCTGAACGCGCCGCCCGGTGGCGGACCTTGATGCAACCGATAAGCACGGCGCCCCTGATCTATCGCGAGCCGCAGCCGGTGCGCAACAACATCGTATTCGCCGGCGACGCTGCCGCGTTCATCGATCCCTTCGCAGGCGACGGCATCTCCATCGCTCTGCGGAGTGGCCGGGTGGCCGCAGATTGTTTGTGCGAGTTCGCGTTCGGCAGGATTTCGCTAGCGAACGCTGTCGCCGCGTATGGGCGAGAGTACTCCAGGCAGTTCGCCCCACTGATCACGGCTGCTGCGCGAGTGCGCTCCCTGTTTTCACTACCCACACTTGCCAAGCCAGTTGCCTTCGAATTACTGCGACTGCCGGGGCTGATGGCGTATTTGATACGGAAGACGAGAAGAAGCAACTAGCGGCTAGCAGCTAGCAATTAGCAACTAGAGCTATTCGCGAGGTTTCGCTCGTCGCGAGAAATCGAGGACGCGATCTGCTGAACACATTGCTCTAGTCGCTAGTGTCGTGTCCCAGAAATTCGAAGAAGAAATCCGAGCACAATGCGTCGGTCTCGACGTCATCGCCCTCCCGGGCTAAAGCCCATGTCTTCATTGGGCCTCTTGCGGCACGGCTGAAGCCGTGCCCTTTCAAAGACGCCCGAACTTATGCAACAAACTTGCGGGACGCCAC
>Ga0209039_10001366_pt1 | contig 22917 bp, 17 predicted proteins | sample BogFormECP12_OM1_FD_188238 | JGI IMG/M metagenome (GOLD analysis project Ga0209039, IMG submission 188238) | Bog forest soil microbial communities from Calvert Island, British Columbia, Canada - ECP12_OM1 (SPAdes) (version 2) | ecosystem: Environmental > Aquatic > Freshwater > Wetlands > Bog ... | reverse complement strand
CGCTCGCCCGCAAGCTTGGTCCAAAGCGCGCGCACCTGGTCCTCGGTCCCGGCAAGCGCCCCGGAGTTGTCGATCACGTGATCCGCAAGCTGCCGCTTCTCGTCCAGCGGCATCTGTGCGGACACCCTCCGCAGCGCCTCCTCCCGCGGGAAGCCATCACGCTGCAGGAGGCGCGCAATCTGGGTCTCTAGGGGCACCCAGACCACCACGACTGCATCGAGCCCGAGCAGCGACCTTGCGGAGGGGCCCTGGCCGCGGACCTCCAAAAGCAGCGGGATGTCGAGCACGAGCACCGGGACGCCAGCGTTTCGGGCGGCTTGTGCTCGACGCGCGATTTCCCCACCCACACGGGGGTGCACGAGCTGATTGAGCCGCAGCCGCGCTGTGGCGTCGCGGAAGACCACGGCACCGAGCGCCTCGCGATCGACTGCACCGTCGGGTCGCAAGAGGTGGGGGCCAAAGCTTGCGGCGATCTCGGCCGTGAGGGGCCGCCCGGGCCCCTCGAGTTCGTGCACGATCGCATCGGCATCGATCACGCAGGCACCGAGCTTTTCGAGAAGTCTTGCGACGGTGCTCTTGCCGGAGCCGATGCCCCCGGTAAGACCGATCGTGCGTGTCATTGCGGGGAAGATCGCACGCAACGCGCCATCGGCTCAACCGCGCCCGCTCAGACCACGCCGTCGCCCTCGGCACGGACGCAGTTTTTGCCCTGCGCCTTGGCCCGGTAGAGCGCCCGATCCGCTGCTTGGAAAAATGCCTTGCGATCACCCTTGTACTGCGCGACGCCGACCGAAACCGTGACCTTCTCGAGCCGCATCGTTTCGTCGAGGAGGAAGCTCTTCTCCGACACGGCCTCGCGGACTTTCTCACCGAGTGTCGCGGCTCCGGCCAGATCCGTGTTGCCGGCGAGGATGACGAACTCCTCGCCGCCGTAACGTGCGAGCAGGTCGCTCGCCCGCATGCTCTCGTCCATAATGCGAGCGATCCGCGTCAGGAGCTCGTCGCCCGCCGCGTGCCCGAGCCGGTCGTTTAGGCGCTTGAAATCGTCAATGTCGATCAAAAGGATCGAGAGCGGGTCTCCGGAGCGCTGGACACGCTTGATCTCGCGCGTGAGGTGATCCTGGAAGAAGCGGTGATTGTGCAGCTTCGTCAGCCCGTCGGTGATGGAGAGCTGCGAGAGCTGCTCATTGGCTTGCTCAAGCTCCTGTTTCTGCACCGTGAGCTGGTGGATTGCAGTCTCGATTTCCGATTGGTTCTTGCGCAGCTTGCGCGTCATGTCGTTGAAGGTGCGCGTCAGCAGGCCGATCTCGTCGTTACCACGGGTATCCGGGATCTCGAGGTCGAGCTCGCCCCGGGAGATGCGCCGCGCGCCGTCGGAGAGGGCCTCGATCGGCTGAACGATCGCGGCTGTGATCTTGTACGCCAAGAAGCTAAAGAGCAAAACGATCACGAGGTCGGTGACGAAGATCCGGGTCACGACCGAAATCACTGGTTCAAACGCCTGATCAAACGGCTCCTCCGCCAGGACCGTCCAGCCAAGCCGGGCAAGGCGCTGCGCGGCCCCGATCACGCGCTCCCCGCTGGGCTTCTGATAATCGCTCACGGCCCGGCCCGCGGGCGGAGGCGGCGGCAGCCTTATCTCGCTCCACTCCCCGCGGTTCTCGTCGCAGGCCGCCTCCCGGCTGGAGCTCGGAGCTTCGGCTGCGCTGCAGCTCGCGCCTTCGGCGAGCTGGGTGCTCGTGATTCCTCGCCCATCGGCCCCGACGAGGGTGATACGCGTAAGCGCCTCCTCTCCGTCCCCGGCGAGCACGAGCCCGAGGTCGTCCGTCCGCAAGAGGGCGACCAAGACCGCAACCACGCCACCGTCTGCCGAACGCACCGGCGCGCTGGCGAGGACGAGCGGCGCGCCACTTTGCCTGCGCACGCATTGCACATCAGGCCCCACGAGTGCACCGAGGTCGTGCGCAAGGTCCGGTGGAAGAGTGGGGGAATCGCCCCATGCGGCTGCGATCGCCCCGGAGGGATGCACGAGGACGAGGCCACCGAGGGCCGCGAGCTGGCGTCCGGAGGCGGCGAGATCGAGGGCTTTGCGGGCCTCGGGGCCGTCAGCTCCGCTTCGCAAGGAGCCGACGATCGCCCGCAGCGCGGGTGCCCCGGCGCGTGCCTCCACATCGGCTTGGGCGGCTGAAAGCCACGCCTCCACTCGAGATGCGCTGCGCTGGAGGAGCGCCGGGTAGCGCTGATCGATCGCCTCGCGCAAGAAGCGGTGGGTGGATTCAATCGAGATCCAACTGACCACAAGGGCGGTCAGAAAGGTCGACAGGAAGACGAAGAAGATGATCTTCGTCGCAAGACTGTTGAGGGGCTGCCTTCTTGAGGCTGCGAAGGGCTCCGGCATGCGTTGAGCGGACTCCCGGGGTTTTTCGTATCGACTGGCCCGAGCCCCTGCTTGACGATCTTCTGGCCCCTCAAGGCGCATAACTCCCTGTCCGCCCGACAAAATCGCCAAAATGAGGGCTTGGCAGCGAGCCACACCCTCCGATATATTGCGCCCGTTTTTCGAGGGGTTAGCGACCTTTCCGCGAATGCGCGGGCCGCCGCCCTCCGATCCGGCGGGCCGCGCAGTCCAGACGAACGCGCGCTCCGCCAAGACTGCGACCGCGAATGAACGAAACGCACAAGACCCGCCCGCTTTCCCTCAGCCAAACCGCAGACGCGGAGCTTGAGCAGCTGCGCGCGCAAATCGATGCCATCGACCGGTGCATCCTCGCGCAGCTCAACGAGCGTGCGCGCACCGTGCAGGCCGTGGGAGGGTTGAAGCGGACCACGGGCGCGCCGGTGTACTCGGCGCCGCGCGAGCAGGAGATTCTGGCGCGTGTGGTCGCCGAGAATTCCGGGCCGTTCCCGTCCGCAGCCCTTGCGCCGATTTTTCGCGAGATCATCTCCGCGTGCCGGACCCTCGAAGAGCCACTGCGCATCGCCTATCTCGGACCCGAGGGCACGAACTCTCATCTCGCCGCGCGGGAGGAGTTTGGCGCCTCCGCCACGCTTTGGGCCGTGCCGTCCATTTCCGCGGTTTTTGCCACCGTCGAGCGGGGGCAGGCCGACCTTGGCGTGGTGCCAGTCGAGAACTCGACTGAAGGCGTCGTTACCCAGACGCTCGACGCGTTCGTCGATACCGAGCTCACGCTCTGCGGCGAGGTGGTGCTCCGCATCTCCTACCACCTGCTCTCGCGGAGCGGGCGGATCGATGATGTGAAGCGCGTGGTTTCGCATCCCCAGGGTCTTGCGCAATGTCGCGGGTGGCTCGATGCCCATCTGCCCCACGCCGAGCGCAGCGAGAGTGCGAGCACTGCTGCCGCGGCACGTCTGGCCGCCGAGGACGGTGCTGTGGCGGCAATCGCGAGTGCGATTGCGGCCGAGACCTACGGGCTGCGGACGATCGAATCGAGCATCGAAGATCGGCGTGACAACACCACGCGATTTCTGCTGATCGGTCGCACGCCTCCGGCGCCCTCCGGCAGTGATCTGACGTGCGCGGTCTTCACCGTGCGCAAGGACGAGTCGGGCGCCCTCTACAAGCTGCTCGAGCCCTTCGCCCGGGAAGGTGTCAATCTCACCGCCATCCAGGCGCGACCCATCAAGGGCAAGCCCTGGGAGTATCTCTTCTATCTCGACGTCGAAGGTCATCCGAGCGAAGAGCGCGTGGGGCGTGCACTCGCCGATGCCGCGCGCCGGGCTCACTCCCACAAGATCCTGGGTTCGTTCCCCCGCGCGAGCTCGCGACCGCGACGCGCGGGAACCACGGCGGGAGCCAGCTAATCGTGGTGCTCGAGCAGATCGTGAAGCCCGAGATCGCGGCACTTGTGCCCTATGAGCCGGGCAAGCCGGTCGAAGAGCTGGAGCGCGAACTTGGAATTGAAGGCGCCATCAAGCTCGCCTCCAATGAGAACCCGCTCGGTCCCTCCCCGCGCGCACTTGAGGCGGCTCGCGCGGCGCTCTCGGGGATGCACCGCTACCCCGATGGTGGGAGCTTCCGGTTGCGCCGGCGACTCGCATCACATCTTGGTGTCGAGCCAAACCAGATCGTATTGGGCGCCGGCGCAGACGAAATCCTCGAGCTGCTGGTGAAGGCGTTTGTGCGTCCCGGCGACGAGGTCGTGTATGCCTGGCCTTCGTTCGCCATGTATCCGATCGTGACCCAAGGTGCGGGCGGGAAGAGTGTGCGGGTTGCGCTGGACGCCGGCCTGGTTCACGACTTGACGAAGATCCGGGCGGCGGTCACCCCGCGGACGCGGCTCCTCTTCGTATGCAACCCGAACAATCCCACCGGCACAAGCGTCGGTGCGAGCGAGCTCGACGCCTTCGTGAAGGCGCTCCCCTCACACGTCGTCCTGGCGATTGACGAGGCCTACTGCGAGTTTGCGCGGCGGCCCGACTTTCCCCGCACGATTGAGTGGATCGCGAGACGCCCTGGCACAGTCGCGCTCCGTACGTTCTCCAAGATTTACGGCCTCGCGGGACTGCGCGTGGGCTACGGAGCCGGCGACGCCGAACTGGTGGGTTACCTCGAGCGCGCCAGGCATCCTTTCAACATCAACATCGTGGCCCAGGCGGCTGCCGAAGCCGCCCTCGACGATGTCGACCACGTCGCCGCGACCCGACGCGTCAACGCCCAGGGCATCGAGTATCTGACGCGCGAGCTCCGCGCACTCGGCATCGAGGTATGGCCGACGGACGCGAACTTCGTGCTGGCGCGCGCCGGTGGACGGGCCACGTATGAGCGCCTGCTGCGCGAAGGGGTGATCGTGCGGCCGCTCGGGGGCTTTGGCTTGGGCGAGCACGTACGCATTACCATCGGACTCCCCGAGGAAAACGAGCGCCTCGTGAAGGCGCTGCGGCGACTCCGCCAGGAGGCTGCGTGACGCCGTCTGCCCCGCGCTTCGCGCGCCTCACGGTGATCGGCCTCGGCCTGCTCGGCGGCTCGGTGGGGCTCGCCGCCCGCGCGCGCGGCGTTGCTGGGCACGTGGTGGGCTCTGGACGCTCGCGCGAGAGCCTCGCGGCGGCGCTGCGGCGCGGCGCGGTGGACGAAATCCATTTCGGCGCGGACGCCGTGCGAGATGCCGAGCTCGTCGTGCTCGCGACGCCGGTCTCGGCGATGCCCGGCGCCCTGGGCGCGGCGGCGGCTGGCTTCAAAACCGGCGCGCTTGTCACCGACGTGGGAAGTGTGAAGGCGCCGCTCGCCGACGTGCTCCCTGGCTTGCTGCCGCCCGGCGTCCGCTTCATCGGCGCGCACCCGATGGCGGGAAGCCACCAGCGCGGCATCGAGCATGCTCGGGCCGACCTGTTCGAGGGCGCCGCCTGCGTCGTGACGCCGTCCCACGACGCCGAGCCCGAGGCGGTGGAGCGGGTGGCGAGCTTCTGGCGCGCGATCGGTGCGCGGGTGGTGCTGCGCAGTCCGGCTGAGCACGACGCGCAGGTGGCATGGACGAGTCACCTTCCCCACGCTCTAGCATTCGCCTTCGCGCGGGCCCTCGAGGGGGCGCCTGCGGGCACCCGCGAAGTTTCCGGTCCTGGCTTCCGAGATTTCACGCGCATTGCGCGTAGCGACGCCGAGCTGTGGAGTGAAATTCTGGCGGCGAACCGCAAGGCCATTGCCGGTCCGCTGCAAGAGACCGCGCGGCGCCTTGCCGAACTCGCTCGCAGCCTTGATGCGAACGATGTCGATTCGCTCGAACGCTTCCTCGGGGTTGCGCGTCAAGCGCTTGCGCGGATCGCACCCGAGGACTTGAGATCTCGCCCATCCGGGGGCGAAAACCCGGAAATCGCGGCCGCCAAGTCGGCGGCCTCGGAAGGAGAACGAAAGATCACTCATGACTGAACGACCCAAGACAGCCGGCGCGCAAACGTTCGCCGAGCTTTTCGAGAACAGCATTAAGCAAATGAAAGAGGGGGAGGTCGTGCGTGGCACAGTCCTCTCCCTGGATGCCGATCATGTCCAGGTGGATATCGGCTTTAAATCGGAAGGGCTCATCCCCACCTGGGAGTTCATGGACGATGACGGCACGATCCTCGTGCGTGTGGGAGATGTGGTTGACGTCCTGGTCGAGGAGGCCGAGGACGAGGAAGGCCGTATCGTTCTTTCGAAAGAGAAGGCCGATCGCCTGAAAATCTGGGATGAGATCAGTCGGGCCTACGAGGCAGACGAGCCCGTGGAGGGCACGATCGTTTCGCGGGTGAAAGGAGGCCTGTCGGTCGACATCGGCGTCAAGGCGTTCTTGCCGGGCTCGCAGGTCGATCTGCGGCCGGTTCGCAACCTCGAGTCGCTCCTCCAGCAGAAGCTCCAGTTCAAGATCATCAAGTTCAACAAGCGCCGTGGGAACATCGTTCTCTCGAGGCGCGCGTTGCTTGAGAAAGAGCGCAAGAAGCTGCGCGAGACGACCCTGCAGACCCTGCAGGTCGGCCAGATCGTAGACGGAGTGATCAAGAACATCACCGACTACGGTGCCTTCATCGACCTGGGTGGCATCGACGGGCTCTTGCACGTAACCGACATGTCGTGGGGGAGGGTGAACCACCCGAGCGAGATGTTCCAGGTCGGAGACGAGATCAAGGTCAAGGTGCTGAAGTTCGATCCGGAAACCGAACGGGTCTCCCTCGGCCTGAAGCAGCTTCAACCGGATCCGTGGATCGACGCGGGCCACCGCTATCCGATTGGCAAGCGTCTCCAGGGCAAGGTCGTTTCCCTCACGGACTATGGTGCCTTTGTCGAGCTCGAACCGGGTGTGGAGGGCTTGATTCACGTCTCCGAGATGTCGTGGACCAAGCGCGTCAAGCATCCCTCCAAAGTGGTTTCGATCGGTGACACGGTGGAATCAGTTGTGCTGGACGTGGACGAGGCGAACCGAAAGATCTCCCTCGGCATGAAACAGATCGAACCCAATCCGTGGAGCGTGATCGAGGAGCGCTATCCGGTCGGAACGCGCGTCCGCGGCCAGGTTCGCAACATCACCAACTTCGGGATCTTTATCGGTTTGGAGGAGGGGATCGACGGGCTCGTGCATGTCTCTGACATTTCGTGGACCGAGCAGATCAAACATCCCAGCGAGAAATTCAAGAAAGGGGACGAAGTCGAAGCCGTTGTGCTGAAGATCGACAAGGAGAACGAAAAGTTCTCCCTCGGCGTCAAGCAGCTCCAGCCGAACCCGTGGGATGACATCATGCGCCGCTACCCGGTCGGCAGCGAGATCAGCGGCGCGGTGACGAGCGTGACTGACTTCGGTGCGTTCGTGAAGCTCGAAGAGGGCATCGAAGGGCTCATCTACAACTCCGAGCTATCGGCCGAGCGTGTGGAAAAGCCAGCGGATCTCGTGAACCCGGGGGACGTGGTCAAGGCGCTCGTCACGCGTGTCGATCCTGTGGAGCAGAAGATCTCGCTATCGATCAAAGCCGTGAATGACAAAGAACAGCGACAAGCTCTGAAGGAGCTTGCAGCGCAACAATCGTCGAGCCAGAAGAGTACGCTGGGTGATCTGCTGCGGGACAAACTGGAAAAGAAAAACTCGGAGTGAGCCGGCGGGGCGAGGGATGTCGCCTGTCCCGCGTCACGGGTACCCGGCGCCCTGCGCCGGTGTGGGGGGGCCATGACGAAGAGCGGTCTGATCGAGAAGGTTGCGGAGCAAACCCCGCACATCTCGAAGAAGGACACGGAGGTCGTCGTGAATACGATCTTCGACTCCATGACCGAGGCACTAAAGGAGGGCGAGCGGATCGAGATCCGAGGCTTCGGGAGCTTTCAGGTCAAGCTGCGGGAGGCGCGGGAAGGCCGCAACCCGAAGACGGGCGAAGAGGTGCAGATCCCGGCCAAGCGCACACCGTTCTTCAAGGTGGGTAAAGAATTGAAGGAGATGGTGGACAATCCCGAAGGCGGCTCGGCCCCGCGTGCCGCGGAAGACAGCGCGGCCTAGCCGCGCCTCCCGCGCCTGCCCGGGATGAGGCTTTCACGCTGGCTTGGCGGCAGCGCACTGTTCGTCGGGGCGCTTGTGTTCGGCTGGCGATTTCGGGCTTCGAACGAGACCCTGGTCCCGGTGGATTTTCTGGTGGGCGTTTTACCGCCCATTCCGATCTGGAAGATCCTGTGTGCGACCTTTCTGCTCGGCGCCGCCGCAGCGACCCTCGTATGTCTGTTCCAGCTCGTGCGTCTGAGCCTCACAGCGCGTCGCTACCGCAAAGCACTCGGGCAGCTCGAGGCCGAGATCCACGAGCTCCGCACGCTGCCGCTCCGTACGCCCGGGGCGCCGGACGTCTCCGCCGAGCCCAGCCGGCAGGCGCACCCCGTCGCTCGTCTTGAACATGCACCAGGGAGGGGATCGTAGCTGCCGTGCGCTGGTTCCCGCGGGCGTTCGGGGGGGACGCGCGCGCGCCGCGGAACACCGACTCCGCGCTGCGGGAAGCGCTTCTTTCCGTGCTCGATCGCAATCTTGATCGCGCCGAGGGGGCCCTCGCAGAGCTGGCACGGGAGCCCCGCTCGGAGGCCTTCGTCTTCCTCGCCCTCGGCAAGCTCTACCGCGCGCGCGGCGAAGTCGGACGTGCAATCCAGATCCACCAGCACCTCTTGCTGCGCAACGACGTGTCGGCCTCCGAGCGGCTCGCGGCACTTTCCGACCTGGCCGAGGACTTCCGTCGCGGCGGTTTTCTGCGCCGCGCCATCGCCTCGTTCGAGGAGGTCCTCGCGCACGATTCGCGCAACGAACCCGCGCTTCGGGCTCTCGTTGGTCTCTATGCCGACGTGCGCGACCACGCTGCGGCCCTTGCGCTCGAGCGGCGCCTCGGGCGCCTTGAAGGGCGGGGGGCTGCGCCCGCAGAGGCGTCGCGACTGGTGGAGATGGCGGACGCCGCACACGCGGAGGGCCGCACCGCACACGCGCGACGAGCGGTCCGGCGTGCGCTGCGCCGGGATTCGAGGAATGTGCGGGCTTGGGTGCTGCTCGGAGTCCTGGAAGCGGAGCTCGGGCGCCCCAAACACGCGCTTGCGGCATGGCGCCGCGTGCCCACGCTCGATCCCCGCAGCGGCCCGGAGGTCTATGCCCGCCTCGCGGCGACCTTCGCCCTGCTCGGCCGTCCGCGCGAGCATGAGACGTTCTTGCAAGGCATCCTCCTGCGGGTCCCCGACGACGCGGGTGCCCGCCTGGCCCTGGCGCGGGCACTCGCGTCGCGAGGGGAAACGGAGCTGGCGCTGCTCGAGCTGCGGCGGGTACTGGAGCGGGAGCCCAACCACTGGGAGGCCCACTACGAACTGGGTCACATCCTGCTCACGGCGCGGCGCGAAAGAGACGCCCTAGGCGCTTACGCCGAGCTGCTCCAACGGCTGGAGCAGCAGGGTTTTCGCCCCCGGGAGACGAGCGAATGACGTCGTCTGCGCTCTCGACGCCGATGATGCGACAGTATCTCGCCATCAAGGCGCGCCACCCGGACGCGATCGTCTTCTACCGGATGGGTGACTTCTACGAGATGTTCCTGCGCGACGCGGAACTGGCGGCGCCGCTCCTCGATATCGCCCTCACCACGCGCGACAAGGGCAAACCCGACGCCGTACCGATGTGCGGGGTGCCCGCGCACGCGGCCGACAGCTATGTGAAGCGCTTGGCAGAGGCGGGTCACCGCGTCGCGATCTGCGAGCAGGTCGAAGACCCGAACCCGCGCTTTGCCGGGGCCCCCGTGCGATCGGCCCGGGGCCTGGTGAGGCGCGAAGTGATCGAAGTCGTAACGCCTGGACTCGTGGGCGACCCCTCGGGTGTGGACGCTGCGGTGGAGGTCTCGCTCGTGGCGCTCGCGCCGCCCGGGCCTTTGGAGCGAGAGTTCGGCCTTGCCGCGCTCGATGCATCGACAGGAGATTTTCGAGCGACACAAGTCGGCGTAGACCGAGGAGAGAAGGACGCGCAGCGGCTGCCGGCCTCGCTCAGTGAAGAGATCGTCCGGATCGCCCCGCGCGAAATTCTGATTCCCCGGTCGAAGCAAGACACGCTCGGCCCCGCGCTGCGGGTGCTCTTGCCTTCCGTCGCACTGTCTGCGGTAGACGACGCTGCCTTCGCGCGCCCCGCCGACGAGGCTTCGGCCGCGGCCGTTGCGAATACCGAGGGCGCAGCGAGTCGGGCGGCCGCCGCTCTTCTCGCGTATCTCAAGGCCCATCAGCCGTTCGCACTCGTTCACACCGCACGGCTGCGCCCGTACCAGCTCTCGGACACGATGATTCTCGACGCGCCGACGCGTGCCCACCTTGAGCTCTTTGCAAGCGCAGAGGACGGTTCCCGGCGCGGAACACTCTTCGAGCGGATCGACCAGACGCGCACCCCGCCGGGTGCCCGTCGCCTTGCACGGTGGCTCGCGTATCCCCTGCTCTCGACCCGCGCGATCGCCGCCCGCCAGGATGCCGTGGCGTGGCTCGCCGAGCGGGATCGGGCGCGCGGCCGGCTGCGGGATAGTCTGCGCGGCGTACGCGATCTCGAGCGCTTGCTGGCCAAGGTGGCGCGCCCCTCCGCAACCCCCCGCGACCTCGTCGCGCTTCGCACGTCGCTCGAAATCTTGCCCGGCATTGTGCGCGCGCTCGAGCCCTCTGCGCCTTTGGCGGGGGAAGACGGCGCTCCGACGCTGCTGCGCGACGCCGAGCTTCGACCGGCGGCTTTGCCTGTGCCCACACCGGTGCCGGAGGCCGTGCGGATCGTCGCGGAGGGGATCGTCGATGATCCGCCGGCCATGCTCCGCGGATCGCGCGGGGCGGGTGAGACCGGCTTTATCCGGCCGGGTTTCTACCCCGAGCTCGATTCACTCCGCGACAGCGCGCGCAAGGGTCGAGAGTGGATCGCGGGCCTCGAGGAGAAGGAGCGAGCACGCACGGGAGTCCCCGGTCTTCGGGTCCGCTATCACCCCGTTCACGGCTACGGCATCGAGATCACCAAATCGAACCTCGGCCGCGTCCCCGCGGAATACGAACGCAAGCAGACACTGGCCTCGGCCGAGCGATTCACGACGTCCGAACTGCGCGAGATGGAACGCAGCGTGATCGGTGCCCACGAGCGTGCGGCGGGTCTCGAGCGGGAGATCTTTGAGTCGCTTCGACAGGGGCTGCTCGAACACGCGTCGGCAATTCGTGCCGCGGCAGAGGCTGTGGCCGAGATCGACGCGCTTCAGGCTCTCGCTGAGGTCGCACGCCGCGACGGCTGGGTGCGACCCGAAGTGGTAGAGGATTTGAGTCTTCAGATCCGTGCCGGCCGACACCCTGTTGTGGAGACTCTGGCCGCCGCACTTGAGGCAGGGGCATCGATCGATCCCCGCGCACGCGTGGCGGCGCGCGAGAACACGGGCTTTGTACCGAACGACACCGAGCTTGATCCCGAGTCGACGCAGATTCTGCTCATAACGGGTCCGAACATGTCCGGCAAAAGCACCTACCTGCGACAGGTGGCATTGATCGTTCTGCTCGCACAGATGGGGAGCTTCGTACCCGCCGAGAGTGCGCACATTGGGGTTATCGACCGCATCTTCACGCGGATCGGTGCCTCCGACCGCCTCGCGCGTGGCGAGTCGACGTTCATGGTCGAGATGCGAGAAACCGCTCAGATTCTCGCCCAGGCATCGCCCCGCAGCCTCATCATTCTCGATGAGATCGGCCGTGGCACGAGCACATTCGATGGGCTCTCCATCGCCTGGGCCGTGGCAGAGCATCTCCACGACTCCCCGGGGCAGCGCGCCCGAACCTTGTTCGCAACACACTTCCACGAGCTTACGGACCTGGCCGCGACCAAGCCCCGCGTGCGCAACGCTCATTTCGAAGCGCGCGAGTGGGAGGACGACGTGATCTTTCTGCGGCGGCTCGTACCCGGGGGTGCGAGCCGCTCCTATGGCATCCAGGTGGCGAAGCTCGCGGGCCTGCCCGACGCGGTTGTCGCGCGTGGGAGGGAGGTGCTGGCCAACCTCGAAGGCGGCGAGCTAGACGACGAGGGCCGGCCTCGGCTCTCCCACCGGCCGTCGTCGCAAAAGGCGCCGCGCCGCCCAGAGATTAAACGCCTGCTTGGCGAAGCAGGATCCCAGCTCGGTCTGTTCCGGGAATCGGCTGACGCACCAAGCGCTGAGCAGGTGTCCCTCCGTGCGGTGCTGGCTGAGCTGCGCGCGCTCGAACTGGAACGCACAACACCGCTCGAAGCGCTCGCGCTGCTCGCACGCATCGTGGCCAGGCTAAGAGGGGAGGAGCCGTCGTGAGCGGGCGAGGGCTGCTTGGCGGCGGCGCTTTCGGTTTGGCGGTGCTCCTCGGTGGAGTGCTTCTCGGCGCCCCGGCGCAAGGACGCGACTCTGGCAGCGAGGGACACCGGCCGCCCCACGACGCCTCGGAGACGGGCGCGCCGCGACCCGTGAGCGAGCAACCGAGGGGAATCGGGGAGGTGCGAGCGGTCCGCCACTGGTCGTATCCGGGCTTTAGCCGGGTGTGGATTGAGCTCTCGCGACCCGCCGTGCCGCGAGTCAATCACCTAGGGGCCGACCCCAAGGCGGGCAGACCCGAGAGACTCTACCTCGACCTGGACGGGGTGTGGATCGGGCGGGAGCATACAGAGCCCATCCGCGTGGGCGACGGGCTCCTCGAAGGCGTGCGCCTCGGCCAGAATACTCCCTCCACGACGCGCGTCGTGATCGATCTCCAGCGCTACGAGCGGCATCGGCTCTTGAGCCTCCAGGGACCCGATCGCGTAGTGATCGATGTGTTCGGTCCGGGGGCCACTGCGGCCCGGCCGGAGGGAGCGAGACGAGAATCGGCAGCGCCTTCCGAGACCAAGCGGGTCGAGCGCGAGCCCGCGCCGCCGCAGGAAGCCCTCTCGCCGGCGAAGCCGCTGCCGTTTGAACTGAGGCCAGTCCGCACCGTGGTGCTCGACCCGGGTCACGGCGGGCGCGATCCGGGCGCCATCGGCGTCGGCGGGCTCGAGGAGAAGGACGTCACCCTGCGTCTGGCGCGTGAGCTGCGAACGCGACTGCGCGAGCGCGGGTTTCGGGTCGTGATGACCCGGGACGAGGATCGCACGCTGGATCTCGAGGAGCGCACCGCCATTGCCGAGGGAGCCGGGGGTGACGTCTTCGTGTCGCTCCACTGCAATGCGGCCCCCCGGCCGAGCCTACACGGGATCGAGACCTACTCTCTGAACGAGAGCGATGAGCAGCACAGTGTCCAGGTTGCTGCGCGCGAGAATGGCATCGCGCAGGAGGAGGTGGATGTCCTGCAGCGCACCGTGGCGCAGCTTCGGGTATCGGAAGCCTCGGGTCCTTCGTGGGTTCTCGCGGAGCTCGTACACCACCAACTGGTGCAGGGCCTGCGTGAGCGCTACGACGCGGTGAATGACCTTGGTGTGAAGAAGGGGCCGTTCTATGTCCTCTTCCTCTCCAGCATGCCCTCCATTCTTGTCGAGGCCGGCTTTCTCACCCATCGTGACGAGGCGAAGCGCTTGCACAGCCGCGCATACGTGGCCCGCCTCGCCGAATCCATGGCCGAAGGCCTCTCTCTTTACCGCGAGAGGGGCCATCCGATGATCGCGCGGAGCGCGCAGTGAACGGCGCTCCGACGGTCGACGAGTTCCTGGATGAGGCGGAGCGGCCAGGTGGGCGGGAGGCGGCGGTTGCGGATGGGGTGATCGTCGCTGCGGTGCGCGCGTACCTTGGAGCGGTACGTCAGTATCTGGAGCAGGTTCATCGTCGAGGCGTGGGTGGGCAAGCGGTGAACGAAGCGAATTCCGACGCAACGGATCGACTCCTCCGCCGCCTGTTCCGAGTGGCGGAGGCGGACTACTACGCAGCCGGAGCCGCTTTCGGCGAAAAGCTCGCGGTCGTTGCGGTGGGCGGATACGCGCGCCGCGAGATGTCCATTCACTCTGACATCGATCTGCTGTTTCTCCACCCCGCGAAGCTTACGCTCTACACGGAGAATATTACGCAGCGTCTCCAGATGTGGCTGTGGGACGCCGGCCTTACCCTCGGCTGTGCGACCCGCACCACCGAGGAGACCGTCGCCTTGGCGCGCGAAGACGTGACCGTGCGCACGGCGATCCTCGACGCCCGCTACCTGGTGGGTGACGTGGAGCTGTTCCATGAGTTCTCAGACGCCGTCCTCGAGCAGCTCCTGGGAGACAAGGAGGCATTTCTTGCGGAGCGCCTCCAGGCGCTCCGCACCCGTCATGCCAAGTATGGCGAATCGATCTACTTGCTCCAGCCGAACGTGAAGGAAGGCGCAGGGGGGCTTCGCGATTTCCACACCGCCTACTGGGCCACACGTGCTGCCCATCCGAGCACCCGGGGCCTCGACGACTTGCTGCACTTTGGGCTGCTCACGGAACGCGAGATGGAAGAGTTTCGTGGCGCACTTCAGTTCCTGTGGCGCGTACGCAACGAACTTCATTTGATCTCGAAGCGCAAGAACGACCAGATGAGCTTCGATCTCCAGGAACGGATCGCCAACTCTTTCGGTTACACGGAGAGGGCGGATGGAGGCGAAACGTCCGAGAGCCAGGGCGGTCCCGATCGAGAAGAGCTTCCGGTGGAACGATTCATGCGAGACTACTACAGGTACGCGCGGGCGATTCAATCCTCGTCTGAGATCGTGATCGAGCAGTGCGTGGCGCGCGTACGGCGCGGCGCGCCGAAGGTCGTGGCTCGGGAGGTGGATGAGGGTTTTAGGGTGGCGGCTGGTCGCCTCGAGATTCCCCATGCCGCGCACCTCCGCGAGCGTCCGTTGCGATTGCTCACAGCCTTCGCCGTGGCGCAGAACGAGGACGTCGAACTCTCGCGGACGGCGCGGCGGCTGGTGCGGGAGAACCTCGACCTTGTCGACGAACAGTTCCGACGCATGCCGGTGGTCGGAGCGACGTTTCTCCAAATCCTGGAATCGGAGAAGCGCGTGATGCGGACCCTCCGATCCATGAACGAGGTAGGGCTACTCGGCTCGCTGCTGCCGGAATGGGAGCACATCGTCTGTCGTTGGCAGCATGTGATCTACCACACCTACACCGTCGATGTGCACTCGCTCTTTCTGGTCCAAGAGCTGCGGAGGCTTGAACGCCGGAAGTATGAGACCTCCCTCCCTGAGCTCACCGACCTCATGCGGGCGACGACCGATCACACCGTGCTCTACCTCGGCTGTCTTCTCCACGACATCGGCAAGGGCTTCGGGGGGGACCACTCCAATCGGGGCGCCCTGCGAGCGCGCACGTGCGTGGAGCGGCTGGGTCTTGCGCCCGAGCGCACGGAGCGCGTTCTGTTCCTGGTCCGCCACCACCTGCTGATGTCCCACCTCGCACAGCGGCGCGATCTCTCCGACCCCCGTCTCATTGTTGACTTCGCCCGCACCTGTGGCGATCGCGAGAACCTGCGCAATCTGTTCTTGCTGACCTTCGCGGATATCCGTGCTTCCTCGCCCGGGGCTTGGACGGAGTGGAAAGGCCAGCTCTTGCGCGAACTGTTCGAGCGGACGTCGGAGTTTCTCGAGACCGGCTCGGATGACCCGCAGGTCGCGCTGGAGCAGATTGAGGCACGCGTCGAGCGCCGGCAGGACGCCGCTCGGGTGGAGCTGCGCGGTCTTGGTGTGGGCGACGCCAAGATCCAGGCGTTCTTCGAGGTGATGCCGCGGCGTTACTATATCGCTCACTCCGCCCGGCAGATCGCGCGGCACGCACTGCTTCTGCTCAGCTACTCCGAAGAGAAGCTCTTCTCGACGGCCGTGCGGACGCTCGCGGGCGACGTAACAGAGCTGCTCTTTTGCTCACGAGACGTCCACGGCCTCTACTCCATGGTCTCCGGTGTGCTCTCGGCGAAGGGGCTCAATATCCTGGGATCGCATGTTTATACGACCCGCTCGGGGCTTGCGCTCGAGGTCTATCGGGTGACCACGCCGGCCGGTGGACCGGAGGAGCAGCGCGACACGTGGAAGGCCGTGGAGACCATGCTTTCGGCCGTTCTGACCCACACCGTGCGCGTGGAAGAAGTGCTGCGCCGCCGCCGTCGGGTGGCTGCGCCCGCGGCGCCCATGCCGCGACCTCCGGCCGTCGAGATCACCAACGATGAGTCGGACTTCTATACGATTGTGGACGTGTCGGCAGACGACCGTCTTGGTCTATTGTACGACCTGACGAGCACGATCGCCGCGGAAGGCCTCGAGATCTATATCTCGAAAGCCGCCACTGTGATGGACCAAGTGGCGGACACGTTTTACCTGAAGGACGAGGAGCGAAAGAAGATCACCGACCCCGAGCGCCTCGAGCGCCTGCAGCAACGGCTTCTCGAGGCTGCGGCGCGGGAGACCCCGGGTGGCTAGCGGAGCATCGGCGTTTTCCGCCGCGAGGCGCGTGTTTCTCGAGCATTGCGCGGTGGAGCGAGGCCTCTCGCCGCGCACGCTCGAGGCCTACGGGCGCGATCTCCAGCGATTCATCGACCAGCAGCTGCGCACCGGGGTAAGAGGTCCCGACGCGCTCCGCCGTGAGCACGTGTCGGGATGGCTCCAGGAACTGGAGCGTTTGGGCCTCTCGACGCGGAGCCGTGCACGCGCCCTGGTGGCGGTACGACGCTTTCTCCGACACCTGACTGCGCTGGGTACGCTGCAGCGCGATGCGCTCGTCGGGATCGTCGCACCCCGGCAAGCGAGGACGCTCCCGCGAACGCTTCGCCGGGATGAAACAGCCGCCCTCTTGGCAGCGCCCAAGGGTGAGTCCGCACTCGGGCTCCGAGATCGCGCGATGCTCGAATGCCTGTACGGAGCGGGGCTTCGCGTGTCCGAACTCTGTGCCCTCCCCCTCGCAGCCCTCGACCGGCGCCGAGGGCTGCTGCGCGTGCTTGGCAAGGGCCGCCGCGAAAGGCTGGTACCCCTCGGCGAGCCTGCGCTCGCTGCCCTCGATGCCTACCTTGCGACCGCGCGCCCCGCCCTGGCGCGCAAAGCCGGGACGAGAGGGAAGGGCGGGGTGGACGCCGTCTTCCTCTCGAACCGCGGCTCCGCCATGACGCGCCAGAATTTCTTCACACGGCTCCGCAGTCTCGCCCGGCAGGCGGGAATCGCGAGCGGCCGGGTTTCCCCCCACGTTCTGCGCCATGCCTTTGCGACCGATCTGCTCGAGGGGGGTGCCGACTTGCGCTCCGTCCAGGCGATGCTGGGCCATGCCGATCTTTCCACTACCCAGATCTACACCCATGTGAGTCGCCGTCGCCTCCGCGAGACGGTGGAGCGCCATCACCCGCGCGGGGCGCGGCTGCCGGTGTCGTGAAGATCCAGTCCCGGGACGAGGTGGTGGCCGCGCTGCCCGCGGGCGCGCGCGCGCTTGTGGCGCCTCTCCTCGACGCTGCCGACCGCCGGAACGTCGCCGTGTACCTCGTCGGCGGACCGGTCCGTGATCTCATGCTCGGTCGCGTCCTGCGGGACGTCGATCTCATCGTAGAGCCGCAGGACGGCCAAGGCGCGGCGGAGCTCGTGCGGGCGGCTTCGCTTTTGGGGGTAGGCGTTGTCTCGCACGACCGCTTCGGAACGCTGCGTCTCGAGTCTTCAGGCCGCGCGACGGAGGAAGAGGTCGGAGTCGATCTCGCCACCGTCCGCAGCGAGCGCTACGCCCATCCCGGTGCGCTGCCCACGGTCGGGCCCGGGACTCTCGAGGACGACCTGCGCCGCCGCGACTTTACAGTGAACGCACTTGCGCTCCCTCTTTCCGCAGCGGCGCGACGGGCGCGTCCTCCCATCATGGACTTGGAAGACGGCCTGCGGGACCTAGAGGCACGCACACTCCGGGTATTCCACGCAGCGAGCTTCCACGACGATCCCACCCGCGCCCTCCGTGCCGCGCGGCTCGCGGCGCGTTTGGGCTTCACGCTTTCGCGCAGCTCGCGCTCCGCCCTGCGCGATGCGCTCCGCGACGGCGCCTTCGGCCGAGTCTCCGGTGAACGCCTGAAGCGCGAGATCGACAAGCTCTTTGAAGACGCGCGCCTCGGTCTCGATCCCGCCGTGGCGCTGGGGCTCCTCTCGGAGTGGCATGTGCTTGGTGCGCTCGAGCCCGGCCTCTTGCTGCCGCGTCGCGCGATGGCACCGCTGCGCCGCCTCGGTCGGGCAATCGCCGCCCCCTCGTGGTCGCCGCGTCGCGCGCGTCCCTGGGTCGCGGGCCTCGCGACCTGGCTCGCACCCCTCGATCCGGGGCTGCGCACACGCACACTCCGCCGCTTCGCCGTGCGCGGCGAGCTCGCCCAGCGTATTGCAGGCTTCCCGAAGCGTTGTGATGCAACGCTGCGCGCCCTCGCCCGCGCCCGCGGCCGCGGAGCGATTGATGCCGTGTTGGGTCCAGTCTCCGACGAGGAGATGCTCGCGCTGTTCGCTTGGGCACCGCCGACGGTTCGGCGCCGGATCCTGCGTCACGCGGTCGAAGACCGGCCTCGCCGGCTCCCCGTGAATGGCGAGGACCTGCTGGCGCTCGGCCTGGCCGGACCTGCGGTCGGTAAGGCCCTCGCCAGGATCCGCAGCGCGTATCTGGACGGCGCGGTGAAAACCCGCGAGGACGCCCTCGCCCTAGCCCGGGAGCTCGCCCGACGGCGCAGCGCCGCGACGCGGGGTCGGCGCTCGCGACGCCGGCAATCCGACTCCCCCCCCGAAGATCCGCGCGAGCGACCGTAGGGCGACCGTCGCGCCCTCCGGGGTCCGCGCCCCCCCGCACGCGCAGGGGCTGGTTGCCCGTCCGCGCGCGCTCGACCATACTTGGCAGGCGGCCGCCCCCCGAGCTGCACGCAGCGTCCTCCGCGGAGAAAAGGATGGCAAACGGGGTGGATCCCGGATCTCCCGGCGGCCCGCAGGCGCCCGCCTTCGAGCCCCTTCTATCGGCCTCCGAGCAGGCGAGCGGCATCGGCTATGCCGTCAAGCTGGCTTTTTTCGAGGGACCCCTCGACCTCCTGCTCCACCTCATCCGCGAAAACGAAGTCGACGTCACCGAGATCTCGATCGCCCGCGTCGCCGAGCAATATCTTGAGTACCTCGCACTCCTGCGCGAGCTCCACCTCGACGTCGCTGCCGAATATCTAGTGATGGCCGCGACGCTCGCGTGGATCAAGTCGCGAATGCTGGTCCCCGTCGAAAGCGGCGTCGAGGAATCCGAAGGCCCTGACCCGCGCGCCGAACTGGTGGCTCGCCTCCTCGAGTACCAGCGCTTTCAACAAGCCGCAGGCGAGCTCGACAGACGGCCGCTCCTCGGAAGAGACGTCTTCGCGCCGCCAGGCGTAGAGCCCGGACCTGAGGACCGCGATCCAGCCACCCTCGAGGTCAAGGTCAGCCTCTTCGAGTTGATCGAGGCGTTCCGCGGAGTCTTGCGGCGCGCTCACGATGCGGGGCTGGTCCATGAGGTCGTGGTCGAGACCCTGACGGTTCGGGAACGCATGATCGCGGTGATGGACCAGCTCGCAAGCGCCGAATCGGTCGAATTTATGGATCTCTTGCCCGCCGGCAGCGGCCCCGCCCACCGGGCACTCGTGATTGCCACCTTTCTCGCGCTGCTCGAGCTCACGCGCCTTGCGGCGGTCCGGATTTACCAGGGCGTGAGCTCCGGGGGGGCTCCGCAAGGCCCGATCCGCGTACGCCTCGCGGGCGATGGCGTGGCGGGTTGGTCGACGCGCATCTCGGATCTCATGTGAGCGCGGAGGAGAGGCTGAGCGCACAATGAAGGATCGCCAAGAACAGCGCAGGATCGTGGAAGGCCTCCTTTTGGCGGCGCCGGAACCCTTGACGGACCAGCGCCTCGGGGAGCTCGTACCGGGTGCAAACGCCTCTACCGTTCGCGAGCTCGTGACCGAGCTCAACGCGGAGTACGCCCGGCAAGGTCGAGGGTTCGAGATTTCCGAGGTTGCCGGCGGATGGCAATTGCGCACCTGCGCCGACCTCTCCGAATACATCCACGCACTTCGCCCGCGGCGCGCGGTGCGCCCGTCTCGCGCCGCTCTCGAGACGCTTGCTGTCGTGGCGTACAAGCAGCCCATCACCCGCGCGGAGATCGAGCATGTGCGCGGTGTGGACGCGGGGGCGGTGCTTCGGAGTTTGCTCGAGCGTGACCTCGTGCGGATCGCAGGCCACCGCGAGATTCCCGGCCGGCCGATGCTCTACGCCACGACGCGCCGATTTCTCGAAGTGTTTGGCCTCTCGGCGCTCGAAGATCTGCCGAGTCTGCGCGATCTGCAGGAGATCGCGTCCGGCGCTGAAGCGCCGGCGGAGGCGGCCGGTGCCCCGGAAGAGCTCGGCCCCGAGGAGGAGGGTGGCGGCGGGGGGCCGAGTTTTGACGAGACTGGCCCGGCAGATCTCGGGGCAGCGGACGAGTCCGCCCCTGACTTCCGCGCGCGCCTCGCCTCCCCGCTCGACGAGATTGGCGAAGCCGACGATGCCGATCTCGAAGAGGGGGGAGACGAGCCCGAGGAGCCGGTCGGCAGGCCGCACTAGCCGCGGAGATGCGGATTCGCCTGCAGAAGATTCTCGCGGCCGCAGGCGTGGCGTCGCGCCGGGGCTCCGAGGACCTTCTCTCGAGCGGCCGGGTGACCGTGAACGGTGCGCTCGTACGCCTCGGCGATTCCGCCGATCCCGCCATGGATACGATCTGTCTTGACGGGGTGCTCGTCGGGGCCGACAGGCCCTGCTATTGGCTCGTGCACAAGCCGAGCGGCGTCCTCACCACCCGGCGCGATCCGCGGGGCCGTCCCACAGTGATGGAGCTGCTTCCCCCCGGCGTCCCGCGCGTTTTCCCGGTGGGTCGCCTCGACTACGACACCGAAGGCCTTGTGCTGCTCACCAACGACGGCGCGACGGCACAGGTGCTGCTCCATCCCTCTCTCGGAAACGAGCGTGAGTACGTCGTTTTCGCCAGGGGCGCGATGGGCGAAGAGGCGCTCAAGCGCCTTGCCCGTGGCGTCGAGCTCGAAGACGGGTGCACTGCACCGGCGCGCGTCTCCCATGTGCGTTTCGACCGACACCACGGGGAGACGTCCCTCCATCTCACCGTGCGCGAGGGGCGCAAGCGCCAGATTCGACGCGCGCTGGCCGCCCTTGGCCACCCCATCCGGCGGCTCGTACGTGTGCGCCTTGGCCCCCTAAAACTGGGCAATCTCGCCCCGGGCCTCGCACGGCCGCTCTCCGGGAGCGAACGCCGCGCGCTACTCACCCACGCGCAGCATCTGCGGAGCGCGGCTACGCAAAATTCTGCGATGCGCAAAAGGCGGCAGGAACGTCCGTGCCGGCAGGGCGATTCGCGCCTAGCTGCGCATGGAACGCGGCCGCGGGAGTCGCGCGCGCGTTGATCTTGCACATCGATCGGGAATAAGATGGCGTCCACAGTCCAGAACGGCGGATGCGGGAAATGCGGAGCGGACCGGACGAGCGACCCCTGCGAACCCAATGGCCCTCGGGCTCGCGCGTGGCAGCCCTGGCGTGCGTCACAGTGCTTTCGACTCTCTCCACCACGAACGCGCTGGCTGGCATCACGGGCGTGTGTCCCGATGGCAGCTTCTTCGTCGTGCAGGAGGCGTCCGAGATCCCGTGCAAGGGAGGAAAGCGCGTCGAACCGAGCGACCTCCCCCCGATCCGTCCCGAATACCTTCCGCGGCCCTACATGTGGAGCATCTACAAACAGAACGCCGACCCCAACAATCCGTACAACCTCGTCGATTCCGCGAAGCAGGTACGTCAGCTGCAAAACGGAGGCATGCCCCAGGGCGAGACCGCAGGAGCGGGCCCCGCGCCGGCGATCGCGCAGCAGCGCACCGGTCCGGTGAAATCCGCTCCGCCGCTTCGCAGTGTCGGTCCGACCGACCTCGGACTGACCGACGGCGAGCTGCGCGACCTGTTCAAGATCATCGAGCTATCGCAGCAGAGCGCGCCCGCCGAGTTCGTGAAGCAGACCGCGGACGGCCGCGAGGCGCTCCGGATCACCTTCGCTCATGCGGCGTCCTTCGAGGCCCGCATGCACGATAGCTGGAGTGCAGCCGGGGCAGCGGGCGCAAATCCGGTGTTGCTCTTCAGCGGCGTCAGCAAGCGATCCGAGACGTTCCAAGCGACGTTTACCGTTACGCAGGGCCCCCTCGCGGTGCAGATCGATGCCACGGATCCGCACCAGCTCGGAATCCTACAGGGGCATCTTGGCAAGCTGGCACGCGACGAGGTAGTGCTCGGCTACATCGTACTGCCCGCGAAGATGGATCTTTCTCGGCCGGTGGACGTGTATTGGGACGACCGACACATCAGCGCGCAATTCTAATCGCTGGCGCCGGCTTCGAACCGCGTGGCACCCCACTCTCTCTCTCCAAGGTTGCGCCTACGGTCTCGGAAAAGTGACGAATACCTGTGTGTAGTAGAGCGTACCGTCGGCGGCGCGTGCGATGCCCACGCCGGTCGCGTTGAAAGCGGGATGGAGCAGGTTCGCGCGGTGGACGGGGGAGGCAATCCAGCCTTCGACGATCTCGCGGTTCGGGTTGGGGCGGTTGGTAAGACCGACATTCTCGCCGGCGAGCGTCATTCCGTCGACGCCTCCGCGCTGGATGCGGTCCACGGGGTTGAGTCCCTCCGGCGTGTCGTGCGACAGGTAGTGGCGAGCCGCCATGTCGGCGCTGTGCTCTCGTGCCACCGCGTCGAGGGTGGGCAAGCGCTCAAGAATCACGCGGTTCTGCTCGGCACGGGTGGCGTTAATCGCCGAATAGACCCCGTCTTCAAGCACACGAAGATCGGGGTCTCGCGTGTCGGCTCGCGCCGCCAGGGGTTGGAGCAGGAACAAGGCGAGCCAGAATCCCAAGAGGAACGCCGCGGCCCGAACGAGAGTGGTCGGCATCGGGCTTAGGTCCCCGGCTCTCGCGCGGGGGCCGGCGCGGCGGTCGGGTCTTTCAAGCCAGTCGCAGCCG
>Ga0209039_10001365_pt1 | contig 22945 bp, 18 predicted proteins | sample BogFormECP12_OM1_FD_188238 | JGI IMG/M metagenome (GOLD analysis project Ga0209039, IMG submission 188238) | Bog forest soil microbial communities from Calvert Island, British Columbia, Canada - ECP12_OM1 (SPAdes) (version 2) | ecosystem: Environmental > Aquatic > Freshwater > Wetlands > Bog ... | reverse complement strand
CTTCTCGAACCCGTACCCGGTCACGAGCCACCTCGCGGTCGGGGTGTACATCGCGACCCTCTACAACGCGAACGTCGCGAACGACGGATTCGCGTAGACGAGCAGGTCCGGGGCTTCGCGCGAGGAACGCGACGGAAAGCCTAGGCGTCGGAGCTCGGCTCGCCGGCCGGCGGCTCGGCGGCCGGCGTCACGGCCACCGTCGAGCGGCTGAGATACTCGGGGGGTACCCGGTCGACCAGATAGACGGTCTTGCCCGCCTTCATGATGATGACCCCGTCCGCCCGGGCGCGCTTCGCGTCGACCTCCAGGATGACCGGCTCCGGGGTCCGGACCGCGCCGGCGGCGTGGGCGTCGTCCGCCGTCTTCGACAGGTGGACCTTCTTGCGGTCCGACGGCTTCAGGCCGACCTCGAGGACGATCGCGGCCTCCTCGGTGGTGACGGGGTAGTAGAGGTGGTCGGGGATGTTCTCGGTGGGCAGGTCGAGGTCGACGTCGACCGTGTGGCCGTAGGTGGCCCGGATCCGGTCCTCCCGGACCTCGTAGCGACCCTTCGCGTCGGTCTCGACGATGGCGATCACGTGCTGGGGACGGAGCCAGTGGTACGCTGGGTGTTTCTGCGAGATCGCCCGGACGATCTGGGGGAGCGGGACCCACCCGCGCGGGTCGATCGGGAGCTGGTAGCGGTCCGGGAAGTGCCGAAGGATCCCGGTGACGATCCGGCCCAGGTGGTCGAGCTCCCGGTCGTTCATCAGGAACCGGCCCGGCTGGCCGCAGACCGGGCAGCTCTCCGCCCGGAAGTATCCGTGCTGTGCGCACTCCCTCAGCATCGCCCCGGCTCTCGTCAGGCCTTGACCTTGTCCGCCTTCTTCTCGAAGTCCGTGAGCAGGTCCGCGTAGAGGTCCGTGAGGTCCTTGAGGACCCGCTTCAGGACCTGCTGCGGCTTCTCACCCTTGGTCTTCACGTACAGCGTTGGGCGGTCGAGGAACGGGTGGCCGAGGTAGTAGCGCGCCTCGACGACCTTCTCCTCCTTCTGGAGAGCCTCGACGAGCGGGATCAACAGGGTCTCCTCGCCCTTCGGGAACTCGACCCGCAAAAGGTCGTGCTCCTTCTCGACGACGCGAATCTCCATCGGTGGCACCGGAAGGTCGGCCACTGGTGACCGCTTCTTAAGCGTGGCGGAAGCGACAGTACCGGCGTTTCCTACTGACGTCCCCCGCCGACGCCCATATAACATTCATCGCCTCCTCCGACGCACGACCATGCGGTTCCTCGTCGTCGGAGGGGGGGCTCGGGAGCACGCGATCGCCCTTGCCCTTCACCGGGCCGGCTCGGAGCTCCTCGTCGCGAGCTCGAACGCGAACCCCGGCCTCGAGCGGATCGCGGGCCGGTCGGCCCGCGTCGACCCGACGAACGCCTCCCGGGTGGTCGCGTTCGCGAAGGAAGCGCGGGCCGAGGCGGCGGTGATCGGGCCGGAGGCGGCCCTCGCGGCGGGGGTCGCGGACGCCCTCCGCGCCGCCGGGGTGCCGACGGTCGGCCCCGACAAGGCGGCCGCCCAGATCGAGTCGTCCAAGCTGTTCTGCCGAGAGCTCCTCGAACAGCATGCGGTGGGCGGGCAACCACGCTTCGTGGCACCGAAGTCGATCGAGGAGGTCGACCCGGCGATCGCCGGGTTCTCCGGTCCGTTCGTCGTGAAGCCGTGCGGCCTCACGGCGGGCAAAGGGGTCTGGGTCCAGGGAGCCGACTTCATCGACCCCAAAGAGGGCGCGGCGTACGCCAAGACGATTCTCGTCCAGGGTCAGCGGGTCCTCCTCGAGGAGAAGCTCGAGGGCGAGGAGTTCAGCCAGATGGCGTTCGTGACCGACTCGGGCGTCTATCCGATGCCCGCGGTCCAGGACTTCAAGCGGGCGCTCGAGGGGGACAAGGGCGGGAACACCGGCGGGATGGGGTCGTATTCCCAGCGCGACCACCTGCTCCCGTTCCTCTCCGCCGCCGACCGCGACCGGGCGCTCGGGGTCATCGAGAAGACCGCGGCGGCGCTCCGGACGGACGGGCTCGCGTTCCGGGGAATCCTGTACGGCGGTTTCATGATGACCGCGGACGGTCCTCGGCTGCTCGAGTTCAACGCACGGTTCGGCGACCCGGAGGGGATCAATACGCTCGCCCTGTACGAGCCCGGCGACTTCGAGGCGCTCCTGTTCGGGGTCGCGTCGGGCCGGGTCGACCCGAACCTGATCCGCTTCCGCCTCCGGGCGACCGTCGTTAAGTACGTGGTGCCGCCCGGCTACGGCGACCGACCGCGTCCGGGGGGCATCGTCTCCGTCGACGCGGGGGCCATCGAGGCCGCCGGCGTGCACGTGGTCTACGGGAGCGTGGACGCGGTGGGTCCGAACACGGTCCGCCTGAGCACCTCCCGGGGAATTGCGCTCGTCGGCGAGGCGAGCGCGATCCACGAGGCGGGCACCCGGGTCGAGGCGGCCCTCGCCTACGTCAAGGGCGAGTACTTCGTCCGCCACGACATCGGAACGAAGGAGGACCTCGCCCGCCGCTGGGAGCACATGCGAAAGCTCCTGGCCCCGAACGCCAAGCCCTCGCCGATTCCGCTGTCGGTGGCGCCGCCCGAGGCACCCCCTTCGAGCGCGGGGACTCCGGACCAGGTGATCGGCTGAGGGGCGGTCAGCGAACCGTCAAATACGGCCCGTCGGCTTTCTTGGACCCTCGACCATGTTCTGCCCTTCCTGCAAACGACTGATGCGTCCGGACCGGACCGCCGGCGTGTGGCGGTGCTCCGCCTGCGGGAAGGAGGTGCCGCTCGGCCGCGGGGTCGAGGTCCGCCAGACGCACGCGCAGGACCGCGGGTCGGTCGCGGTCGTCGAGACGAAGCACGTCACCCTCCCGAAGGCGGCCGAGACGTGTCCGAAGTGCTCGAACGGCGAGGCGTACTGGGTGCTCCGGCAGACGCGCGGCTCGGACGAGCCCGAGACACGGATTTTCGAGTGCACGAAATGCGGCCACAAGTGGCGGGAGTACTCGTGAGCGCTCCCTCGTTCTCCCCGGTCGCCCGCGCGTTCGCGCCGGACGCCCTCGGGACAACCGTCCACCTGCGCGGCTGGGTGCTCCGGACCCGATCGTCGGGAGGGATCCTCTTCCTCCTGCTGCGGGACCGGACCGGCATCGTCCAGGTGACCGCCCGAAAGGACGCGCTCGGCGAGGCGGCGTTCACCGCGGCCGAACACGTGCAGATCGAGGGAGCCGTGGCGGCCGAGGGGACGGTCGCCGAGGACCGCCGGGCGCCCGAGGGACGGGAGGTCCGCGCGAGCCGGATCGACGTGATCGACTCCGGCGAGCCGTTCCCGATCTTCTCCGGCCAGACCGAGGAGTTCCTGCTCGACAAGCGTCACCTTGCGATCCGCTCCCAGGAGAACGTCGCGATCTTCCGCGTGAAGGCCGAGCTCCTGCGGGCGTTCCGTGAGTTCTTCGACCGGGAGGACGTCCTCGAGATGACCCCGCCGATCCTCACGGGGAACGCGGCGGAGGGAGGGGCGGAGGCGTTCCAGTTCGATTACTTCGGACGGCCGGGATACCTCTCGCAGACCGCGCAGCTCTACCTCGAGGCCCTTCTCTTCCCCCACGAGCGCGTCTACGCGCTCACGCCGTCGTTCCGCGCGGAGAAATCGCGGACCCCGCGGCATCTCACCGAGTTCCTGAACCTCGAGGCCGAGCTCGCCTGGTGCGACTTCGCCGGCCTGCTCGATTTCATCGAGCGCATGATGGTCGAGACGCTCCACGCCGTTGCCCAACGCCGAGCGAAGGAGCTCACGCTGCTCGGCCGACCCCCGGACGAGCTGCTCGCGCTCCACGTGCCGTTCGAGCGGGTCCGCTACACCGACGCGATCGAACGCCTTCAGAAGATGGGGTTCCCCGTCCAGTTCGGGAGCGACCTCGGCACCGCCGAGGAGCGGGCGCTCACGCTCGAGAGCAAGAACCCCCTCTTCGTCACGTACTACCCGCGCGAGCTGAAGGCGTTCTACATGCTCCAGACGCGGGACGACCCGCGCACGGTGGAGGCGGCCGACCTGCTCGGCCCCGAGGGGTACGGGGAGATCGTCGGAGCTTCCGTCCGCGAGACGGACATCGCCCGGTTGAAGGAACGCATCGGCCAGATCGGGGCGAAGGCCGACGAGTACGAGTGGTATCTCGACCTGCGACGGCACGGCAACATCCCGCACGCCGGCTTCGGCCTCGGGGTGGAGCGGGTCCTCCGCTGGATGCTCCGGCGCGAGCACATCCGCGACACCACGCCGTTCCCGCGCACTCCCTCGCGCCACACGCCCTGAAGGCGCCGCCGCTCCCCGCTCGATCCGGTGAGTACGTGGGCAACGTTCATGAGCGACCGCGGGTCTCGTCCCTCACGCTCCCCGGACGGAGAACGTAGCGTGGCACCAGCGCAGGAAATGGACCGGGGTAGTGAGCGACCGGGACCGCCGGTCGAGAAACCGTCGGGCGCCCTCGTCGTCGAGCGGATCACCCATCAGGACGTTCCGGCGATCTGCGGCCTCTACAAGAGGGTCTGGGACCCGGCCCCGCCGGGGGTCCCCGTCGAGCTCGCCAAGGCGTGGCAGCCGACCCCGCTCGAGTTCACGAGCTGGATGGGCGGGGTCACGTACTTCGCCGCCCGCAAGGACGGCCGGCTCGTGGGCGCGGTCGGGTGCGAGCTCCACCACGGAAGCTGTCGGCTCGTGCATCTGGCGGTCGACCCCGACGTCCGTCGCCAGGGCGCGGCCACGGCGCTCGTCGGCGCGGCCCTCGAGTGGGCGAGGAAGAGCAACGCCTCGTCCGTGTGGGTCGACACGCTCCACGGCCTCACGGCGGCGACGGCGCTGTTCCAGCGGCTCGGGTTCGCGCTCGCGGGCGTGCTCCACCGTCACAAGTGGGGCGAGGACGTCAACTTCTTCGAACGGGTCCTCTAGCGGCCCGTGGCCGTTCGCGCCGCCGAACGGGGGGTGCGGTTCGGCAGCATCCCGTGGCGTTGCTGGAGCGCCCGCAATCGGCGGATCCCATCCTCGGGACGACCCCGGAAGAACTCCCGCGCACCGCGGGCGAGCTCGATCGCTTCGAGCTCGGTGGCGATCCCGTGCGCGCGCTCGCTGAGCAGATAATCGCCGTACTCGGAGATGTACTGCGGGAGCCCGGCCTTGAGCCGGGTCACCGCCTGGAGTCGGATCGCGCGGATCTGCTGCTTCAGCGGCGCGAGCTTCCCCGCGCGGAGCTCGCTCTCGAGGTCGTCCGCGACCTCGGTCGTGTCCTGCGGTGGCTCGATCCCGAGCGCCTGCATGTCGTGGAGGAGGGCGATGACCCGCTCGAGCTCGTCGCGCGCCTGGTCCAAGTGGCGTTCCTTGAGGGCGACCACGCGGTCGACCTGCTGAAACGACGAGAGCGCCTGGACGACGTCGCCGGCCCGGACCGAATGCAGCGCCTCCTCGATCTGGTCCCGCTCGAGCCGACTATCGACCGAGTACGCCTCGAGCCGGGTGAGCCGGACCTTGGTCCGCTTCTCCCACTCCTCGAACGCCGCGGCGATCCGCTTCTGGGCGATCCGCTCGATCCCCCGGACGACCTCGGCCCAGGGCTCGGGGTTCGAGGCCGACCGGGCGGTCTCCTCGGCCCATTCGGGAAGCCTGGGAAGCTCGACCCCGAGCGCCTGGACCCCCTCCGACCACTGGTTGAGCCGGGCGAGGCGTCGTCCGAGCTCGGCCGCGAACGGATTCGCCTTCTCGGGCGTTTCGCCCCGGGCCGCGCGCGGGGGAGGGCTCGAGCGGCGAGCGGGTGGGTCCTCGGGCGGGTGGGTCAGTGCCACGGGCTCCGGGGGCGGGAGCGCAGGAGCCTCGAGGAGGACGTGGCATTCGGGGCACACCACGGCGTCCCCGGAAACTGTCGCCCCGCACCTCGGGCAGAGGATCTCTCCTTCGACCATCCGACCGACCACTGTCAGGTCTGCGGACTCTTATAAAACGCGAGTTGCGCGGGCCGCCCCCGTCCGGACGCCCCGCTTCGCCCCCGCGAACGCGCACCGCGACGTTTCGGTCGGCGGTGCTACTTCGACCGACCCGCGTGGCGTTCCGCGAAGAATCGCTCGACCACGTTGAGGTGGCGGAGCATCGCCGTCTTCTTCGCCTGGTGCGACTGCATCCGCCTGAGGATGCTGTCGAGCGCTCGCACCGCGACCGCGACGTGCCGACCTTTGTTCAGCATCACGCACTCCGCACGAACGCCCATCGCGGCATCCGTGACCTCCGCGCGGGTCGGGAGCCCCGTCTTCGTGAGCCCTTCCAGGACCTGGGTCGCCCAGATCGCCGGGATGTGGGCGGCCTCGCAGAGCCACAGGATCTCCTCCTGGACCTCGGCGAGCCGTTCGTAGCCGACCTCGACCGCGAGGTCGCCACGAGCGATCATCACCCCAGTGGGGGGTTGCCGGATCGCCGCCAGCAGGATCCCCGGCAGCTCCTCGAAGGCGGTGCGGGTCTCGATCTTGAGTACGATGCCCATCCTCGGTCGCCCGAGACGGGCGAGCTCGGTTCGCAGCCGGGCGATATCGTCGGCGTCGTGGACGAACGAGTAGCCGACGAGGTCGGCATGGCGGACGATGAACCGAAGGTCCTCGAGGTCCTTCGGCGTGAGGGTGGGGACGTCCACCTTGGTCTCGGGGAAGTTGATTCCCTTGTCGGCGCCGAGCCACGCCCCGGGCTCCGGGGCGTGGGTCACCTCGACCAGCAGCCGTTCGGCCTTCGCCGAGCGCACGACGCCCCCGATGCGGCCGTCATCGAACCAGATCGGGTCGTCCCGACGGGCGAACGCGAGCGTCTCGGGAGCGGTGCACGCGATGTGCGCGGGCTTGCGCACGCGCAGGTCGGAGTCCCACCGGGCGTCCTCGCCGGGAGTGTCCCGCGCGGTGACGACGATCTCGTCCCCGACACGGAGGCGGATGCGCTGCTCCAACCGGGCCACCGGGCCGATCGCGGCCTCGTCCTTCTGCCCATTTTCAAGGGTCGCCACGAGCCGGGTCCCGGGTGCCAGGTAGCAGGTCTTCTCCGTCTCGGCCCGATAGCGACCGCCCACGTGCTCGACGAGCCGCAGCGCGCGGCGGGCGCCGCGGGCGTCCCGGAACTCGACTTGGTCGCGTAGATGGCGGCGGAGGAGCCATGTCCGGGGAACCGTCACGCCCGCCCCGTCGCTCGGTTCGCGCGACCGCTCCGAGGCCGGGCCGAGCCAGAAGGACCCGGGAGCGGTGACGCGACCGAGCGCGTCCCGCTTCGGGCGCACCCTCAGGACCGCCGGTCCGGGTCGGATCGAGCCCGTGCGGATCTTCGGTCCCCCGAGGTCCATCTCGATGCGACAGTGGCGGCCCACGGCCCTCTCGGCCTGGTGGAGGTGCGTGATCATTCGCGCCCACTGCGCGGGCGTTTCGTGGGCGCAGTTGATCCGGGCGCAATCCATCCCGCCCTCCACGAGCTCCCGCACGAGACGGTAGTCGGTCGCCGCCTCGGCCGGCATCGTCACCATGATCCGCACCCCGCGTCCGGGTCGGGTGGGGCCGAGGAGCCCACGCGCGTTCCGGGCAAGGATCCTTCGGCCGCGTTCCGGGTCCGGCACCGGCGGAGCCGGGCGCACCGCGGGGATCTTGCCCCGCAGTCGGTCGAGCCCGTCGAGCACGACATCGAGATTGTAGAGGACGTGGCTTTCCGACCGGCCGAGCGACGAGAGGCCCCAGTGGGAGAGTCGGGTCTGGTCCCGCCGTAGGTCGAACCGACGGAACGCTAGGTAGTGCAGCAGGTTGCGCGCGCTATCCCGCTGCTTCCCGAACGGAACGAGGTCGACCGCCTCCTCGAGCTCGATGAGGTTCGAGCGGAGGCGTTCGAGCCGGGCCGCGAGCAACCCGAGCGAACGGAGCTGGGGGGTGTCCTCGCGCGCGCGCTTCGCCATAAGTGATTGTGGAGGACGAGGCGGCACGGGGAATTATAGAAGGGGGTGGCGCGCCTCCACCGGGAGGCGCTCAAAGTGCCCCACGGATGGGTCTGGTGAGCATCGTCGGCGGCCGGTTCACCGGGGTCCATCCCGGTTCGCCGGAACGACGACTTCCCGGGTCTTGGTCGGAACGGCCGAGGTCACGGACGGGTCAGGCACAAGCAGGGGTGCAGGGAGAGGGCGATGCAAGAGAGTTCGAATCCGTGTCGCCGAAAGGAAGGCCGGGCCACTGCGAGCTACTGGTCTTCGTCGGCCTCCGCCCGCTTCGGGGGCAGTCGGAGCCGCTGGGTCCCGTTCGGGGCCTTCGGGGGTCTCTCAGGCTCCGGCGGCGGGGCCGTCGGGGGGGCGACCACCTTAGCCTCGACCAGCGGCGGGCTCGGGGGGAGCGGTATGGTCGGGTCCTGCCGCGGGGGCGACGTTAGCGGCGAAACGTAGTCGGGCTCCGTCGAGGGCGTGTACGGCGACCCCGGGGTCTGCGACTTCTGGGCGAGAAGGGTGGCGAGATACGCGGAGAACATCGTGTTCGCCCCCTCCGCGCCTCCGCCGGCCATCACGAGGGTATCCGGTGTGATGCGGACCCGCCCGGCCTGGAGCAGGTCGACCGTCTTGATCAGCGCGACCTTGTCGGACCCGATCACGTCGGCCTGGGCGTGGTAGGCATCGGCCTGGGCGACTCCGACCCGCCGGATCGCGGCCGCGTTCCCGTCCGCCACGATCCGAGTGGAGTCGCGGACCCCTTCGGCCTGCTTGACCGCGGCCTTCGCGTTGTTCTGGTTGATCACGATCTGCAGGTCGGCCTGGACCACCTGGGGCTGCAGGTTCGCTCGGGACGTCATCTCCTGGACCGAGATGCGCTGCCGCTCGGCCGAGGCCTGCTCGATGTACTGCGCCTGCTGCTGGACGGCGATCTCCTTGTTGGTTTGCGTCGCGAGCAGGGTCTCGTCGACCTGGATGTACGAGATGAGCAGGTTCTGGGCCTCGACCAGGTACTTCTGAAAGGCGAGCCGGGCCTTGTCGAGCGCTTCCTGCTGCAGCTGGGAGCGGCTCCGAACGAACTCGAGCGCCTGCTTCTCGCCCGCGTTGTTCCGGAACTCGGCGTCGATCAGGGGATGGACGATCTGCTGGATCAGGTTGAACACGGACCCGAACCGGGCGATGACGAACGCCGCGTTCTCGGGAAGGATGCGGATGACCATCCGCACGTCGACCTCGAGCTGGAAGCCGTCCTTCGAGGTGACCTTGAGCTGGTTGAACTTGAAGAACTCGACTCCGGCCGCCGAACCCGTGGTGACGTAGGGGTAGTTCGACTCGTCCCGGGTCGGCGTCGCCGACGGACGTGACATGCCGGCCGCCCCGGGCCGTTCCGAGCTGGCCCAATCGACCATGATGGCGCTCGTGGGCACGAGGTAGGCGGTGAACGCCTTCGGGTTCAGGTTGTACTTCCCGGGGGCCAGCGGGCTCCGCCAGATGCCCCGTCGGTTCCGGTCGTTGGAGAGGAGGCTCTCGACCTCCTGGGTCAACTTCTGGTCGAAGTCGGGCGAGGAGGAAACGGGTATCGGGTGGTCCATCGGCCGGTCGAGTTCCTCGCCGATGTTCGACCGCAGGACCGCCACGAATCCGGGGGGCACTTCGTAGTTGTCGACCACCCCGACCGTGAACAGCATCGGGTTGACGTAGTAGGTTCCCGGCTGGATCGTATCGACCTGGGGTCCCCGGTACCCGCCGCTGTCGAGGAAGGCTTGGCCGTCTTGGAAGTAGTTGTGGTCTCGGGCCCTCGGGAACTCGGCGCTGGACGTCCGGTCCGGTTGAGGGGCGACCAACAGTTTCGAGGGGAGCGGTCGTCCATCTTCGGCGGTGACGACGCCGACCTTGCCGGCGTAGATCTGGATCGCGCTTTGGAGCGTCGTGGCGAACAGCCGAGTGTTGATCCGGTACCGGCCCGGGCGCAGGAATGCGACCTGGGGCCCCTTGAAGCCGCCTCCGTCGAGGAACCGCTCCCCGTCCTGGAACTGGTTCGAATCGACCTCGTTCCCCAACCGGCGGCCCTGGAGCAGCGGGCGCCCGTCAATCGCCTCGATCGTGGCGATGTTGTCCGGGCCGACCTCGACGACCGGGACCTTCGAGACCGTCCAGATGATGGGGGCTCGAAAGTAGAGACCGGGGACCAGGGTGGCGGCCTGAACGCCGATCTGGCCGTGACGGGCGATCACCTGGCCCGGGGGCATCTTCTGGCCGAGAAGCCGACGAGTGGCGATTCCGACCTGATACTCGTGGATCAGGTACAGTCCGGCGATGATGAACCAGGCGAGGACGACGGCGGCGATCAGCCCGAGCACGACGATTAGAACGGTGTAGTCCATCGGCTTCCCCCATCCCGCATGACCACTGACCACTGGGCGATGGTGTTACCGTGAACTCATCGGGGTAGTTGAGTGCAGCGCGGCGGGGCTCTGCGCGGGTCGGACGACCGTTCCCTCTTGGGACGGTGCGGGAGCTGGGAGGAAGGGAGCTGTACGTCGAGAGTATCGGAGGGAACGCCGCACCCACCGGAGTTCGGGGTGCGGGCTCTCCACGGCTTCGGGCTCCTCGCCCGTGAGCTTATGCTGGCGCCCACAATTCAGAACCGATCGATCCCATGCGGCGTCTCGAACGCCGAACCGTGGCCGTCGGGATATCCCTGTTAGTTCCGCTCCTTCTCTTGACGTCGTCCGGGACCGCTGCCGCGGGCACGGAGCCCGGGTCCGGCCAGGACGCGGCGCTCTCGGTCGTCGCCTCGATTCCGCTCGCCTCCTGGAGCGGAACGCCGACGTACGATGGTGCGAACGGGAACCTCTACGTCCCGGGCGGGTTCGGCGTAGCGCCTCTTCCCACGCTCAGCGATGTGACCATCGTTTCCGGAGCCACCAACACTGTTACGGGGACCGTTATCGTCGGGGGTAACCCTTGGTTTCCGACCGTGGACTCCCTCAATGGGGATGTGTACGTTCCGAACTCGGTCTCCAACAACGTGAGCGTGATTTCCGGAACCACCGGTTCGCTCCTTGCAACCATTCCCGTGGGCAACGACCCCACTGAAGTGACCTTCGACCCCATGAACGGGAATCTCTACGTCTCCGATCAAAACGGCACGGAATCGAGCGGGAGCATCAGCGTCATTTCGGGTGTCCTGAACCAGGTGATCGCGACAGTCGCCCTCGACTTCCTTTCCGGGAGTGTCCTTGGCCCCAACGGTACCATCTACGTTGGCGGGGGGAACCATCTCTCCGTGATTTCCGGGACCACCAACTCAGTCATCGACACGATTCCCGTTAGCGCGAATGTTGACGCGCTGCTGTACGACCCCGCGAACGAAGACCTCTACGCGGGGACCAGCGGAGGACTCGTCATCATCCCCAGCAGCACGAACGCGGTATCGCAAACCCTGGGGTCGGTGGGCGAACCCGTCTTCGTCGACTCCAACGGTGACGTCTACACCCTTCAGTCCGGCTCTCCTGCGAACGTCTCGGTAATCTCGGGATCCTCGAACTCAGTGATCTCGACCTTCCCGGTCGGTCCTGCGTCGACCGTCGCCTACGACCCGGCGACGGGGGACCTCTACGCGACAGACCCGGAGATGTTTCCGGGGGTTCTCACTGTCACGTCGTCCAGCTCGAAGCAGATCCTCGAGAGCGTGACCCTGGCACCGCAAGGGTACCTCGTCGAACCCCGTTATGATCCAGGGAACGGCGAGGTCTACGTCGTAGAATATGGCGCCTCCAACGCCGTCCTCGTCCTGGGGAACGGGACGTCCTCGAGCGGGGCGACCTCAAGCCTCCTCGACTCCGCGCTCTTCTTGGGGGCGGGCATCGTCGTTGGGGTCCTCGCGACGGCGGGTGTTGTCCTCCTGCGGCAGCGACGGAAAAGGAGCTGAGGGGCCTCCAGCGAGTGTTGCCCCGATTCCGGGCTATCTTGCCCTGTATACTACGGTCCGTGGAGGTGCCGCGGAGTGCCTCGCAGTCCGGCTCGGGTGGATGCGCGGACGATCAGAACACGTTGGGTAGAGTGCAGGGGGTGTGAATCGCAGAGTCGTTCAAATCACGCGCACTTCCCCGGGCGGGACATCCACTCCTTCCACAACCCGTCGTCAGTGAAACGTGAGTGAATAGAGGGAAGGGCCCGGACTTCCGCAGAGTGCGCCTTTGCTATGTCTTCGAGGTAGGGCTTCCTGCATCCGACTGGGGCGTCGCGGGATTCGGGGGAGCCCGTCCCCGACGGCGCAACAGAACTCCTACAACCCCGATCACACCAACGGCCACCACAACCCCGATAATCTCGTAGTCAAGGAGCGGGAGGCTCGAGGAGGAGGACGAACTCTGGCTGAAGCTCACTGTCACCGGGGTGGGGTTCGCTCCATTGACGGTCAGGCGGCTCGTCTCATTCTGGTAGCCCGGGGCGGATGCGGAAAAAGAGTAGGTTCCGTTCGGCTCGGAGAAGGTCAGGGTCGCGAGGGTGGAGGAGAAGCTCTGGCCGTTGGTAAGGTTCACCCACCACCTGGTACCGGACGGCAGACCCGTCTCCGTGAAGGTGACGGAGTACGTCACGAGATTGAACGCAACCGACTTACTGATTGACGTCCCACTCACGTCGAGCGAACCACTCGCAGACGCCGGCGCATACTCCTTGTCCATGGTTGCCACCGTGTATGCGTACGTCCCGTTCGGTTCCGTGAAGCTGATGGTGTTCCCCGTCGAACTGCGGGATTGCCCGCCGGTGATGTTCACATACCAAGTCGTGCTACCCGGGAGCCCCGACTCCGTGAACGTAGCGGTGTACGTCACCTGCGTGAACGCCACGGTTACCCCGACGGCCGCTCCGCTTGCGGTCACCAACCCGGACGGCGGGGCAGGGGCGTAGCCCGGAACAACCCCCATCGTGTAGCCGTACTTACCGTCGGTCACGTTGAATCTGATCGTCGTTGTGGTGGAACTCTCCAGCGCTCCGTTGAGGGTGACCGACCAGGATGTACCGGTCGGGAGCCCGGTTTCCGTGAACGTCACGGTACAGAGCACCTCAATGATGGACACGGTGTACGAGCCCTCGTTCGTCACGAAGACCTCCGCCTTCCCGCTGTCATACACCACGTCCTGGGGCCCGGACCCGACCGAGACATTCGCGACCACCGAGTTCGTCAAGTCCGAAATCACGTTCACTGTGCTCGTCGCGGCGTTCGCGATGAACAGTTCCCCCGTCTCATTGTCAAAGGCGACGCCCCATGGGCTGGAGGTGGGCCCCACCGGGACGGTGGCCACCACCGTGTTCAGCTTAGGCGAACCGCCGCACGAGGCGCTTCCGTCGCAAATGACGCTCACGCTGCCGGGCGAGAAGGAATTCGTCACGAAAACCTCCCCCTCCCCGCTGTCATACGCCGCGTCCGTAGGATAGCTGCCCACTGCGACCGTCGCCGCCACCGCGTCCGAGGTGTCGTTGATCACGCTCACGTTATCCGACCCGGAGTTCGCGACGAAGACCTCGCCCTTCCCGGCGTCATAGGTGATGCCATAGGGGCCGGAGCCCACTCGAACCGTTGCCACCACCGTGTTCAGCTTAGGTGGGCCGCCGCACGAGGCGCTTCCGTCGCAGATGACGCTCACGTTCCCCGACCCGGAGTTCGCGACGAAGACCTCTCCCTTCCCGCTGTCGTACGCGACGTCGTAGGGGGAGGAACCTGCCGTGACCGTCGCGACCACCGTGTTCGACGTGTCATTGATCACGTCGACGTTATCTACACCATGGGCGGCGCACGACCCAGCATTCGCGACAAAGACCTCCCCCTTCCCGATGTCGTAGGCGGCGCCATTGGTGCACCACCCCACCGCGACCGTCGTGACCACCTTGTCGGTCGAGTCCGAGATCACGCTGACGTTGCCGTAGTAAGGGAAAGAGAGGTTCTGCTCCGTGACGTAGACTGCCCCTTTCCCGAGGTCATACGCCACGTCGATCGGGACAGAAGTCACCGAGACGTTGGAAACCACCCGAAAGCTCCCAGTTGGGACGTCCGGGGCGACCGTGCCGGGGTGAGGATGGCCTCGGAGCAACGCGTCAGAGCTGACGGCGCCCCGGTGAGAAGCGACGGCGAGGGAGCCGCCCACCTGCAGCCCTGACACCACGGTCACGCAGATGATCACAGCTACGAAGAGTCGGCGAACACCGGTCCCTCGGTGGAGAACCACCAAGAACACCACCTTCGAGCGCGAACCATCGTCCCACCGTATACGGGTTCTGCACCGGTTACTGCTGCCAAGCCCGCCCGGGGCGGGCAACATCTCGTTCGCAAGACATCCGCACGGCACCTGCCACCTGTATCGGCTTTCCCAGGGTGGTCGACCGATCAGCAACGAACTATAGTAGAGGTGCAGGGGGTGAGATTTGAACTCACGGACTCCTACGAGACTAGGACCTCAACCTAGCGCCTTTGACCAAGCTGGGCCACCCCTGCACGGACCGTCCGCGCGTAATGGGTTTCGGCGATAACCTTTGCGAGCGCGACCCACGCCCCCGGGTCTCCGGACCGGGGCCGCAAAAAGCCTTGTACGGGGAGGGGGTGGGAGCCTTCCCATGACCGACCACGGAACGACCGGTGCGACCGTGTTCATCGGCCAGAAGCCGACCATGACCTACGTGTTCCAGGTCGTGAGCCAGCTCAACTCGGGCGCCGGTCCCGTGGTCGTGAAGGCCCGGGGGAACGCGATCGGCAAGGCGGTCGACGTGGTCGAAGTGGTCCGCCGCAGGTTCCTCGAGGGTCAGGTCAGCGTGGGGACGATCGTGATCGACACCGAACGGTTGGTGAACCGGGAGGGACGGGACGCGAACGTCTCGTCGATCGCGATCCCGCTCAGCCGGATCGGCCCGCCCCCGGGGGCACCGACGGCGGCGCCGCCCCCGCCCCAACAGGCACCGCCGTAGCGGCCGGCGCCGGGAGCCGCCGGACCACCCAGGTCCCGGCCCACAGGTCGCCCAAGCGTTGGCGCTCGAAGGTCGCCGCGATGAGGAGCATGGCGCCTCCGCCGAGCAGCGCTACGCCGCCGAGCACGAAGGCGAGCGTGGCGATCAGGGCGAACACCCCGGCCGGCAGCACCACCCCGCCGTAGGAGAGCGAGCCCGCACCGCCCGCCTTGAGCCCGAACGTGAGGGCGATCGCGACGCCGATCCCCACGACGGTGAACAGGGGGAGCGAGGTCGAGTTGCGGACGAGGGCCGAGAGCCCGCTCGGGAGCGCGAGGGTGCGGTCCCGGACCTCGAGACCGAGGAGGCGCTTTCCGACGGTCGTCCCGAGGAACGTCTCGGCGAGGACGAAGTAGAGGAACGCCCACGTGATGTAGCCGAAGATGGCGGCGTTGAACGTGACGTTCGTGAGCGCATCGTCCAGGCCTCCGGGGATCGTCTCGAGCAGCGCGGCCCATACCGCCACGGCCGGTAGGGTCACGAGCAGGAGGTCGAGCGCGAACGCCGCCGCCCGCGCGCCAATGCTCGCGAACCGGCGGAGGCCCAGGTCCCGTCCGATCAGGACGAGCCAGCGGGCGGTCCGCCATGAGCGGAACCCCTCCCGGCCGTCCGCTGTCCCCGCACGGGCGCTCGCGTCCAGGTTGGCCTGGTCGGCCACGAGCCAGCCGGGGACGGGAAGGTCCTGCCAGGGTCGGTCGGGCGCGGCGGGACCGAGCCCGACCAGCCGCCGGGCCTGGTCGGCGGCCGCGCGGCTCGCACTGGCCGAGTCGTGGAGGGAGTCGGAGAGGCGGCCATCGAGCCCCGCGCGAAATGCCCGGGCCAACTGGCTGGTTGGGGGCAGTGCGGCCCCCACCACGGGCGAGCCCACCGGTCTCCAGTCCCGGCCGAGCATCCGGTGGCCGAGGTAGGCGGCGCCGAACGCGAGGAAGCCCGAGAAGTAGACGAGGTCGAGCACGCCCGCCCCTCCGATCGTGTAGACCCCCGAGGGGCCGCTCCCGTAGAGCGGCGGCTGGCGAAGCAGGTCCGCTCCGAGGAGCACCCCGAAGATGCTCCCGAGGAACGCCGTAGGGATCACGAAGGCCTCCTCTCCCGGAAAGACCCGTCCTGCGAGGAGGGCTGCGATGAGCCCGGCCACGACCGGGGGAACGAGGAAGAACGGGAACGTCTCGGTGATGCCGACCCCGGAGACCGCGCTCGACGCAGCGAAGGTGCAGACGAGGACCGCGGACGTGAGCATGAACAGGAACGCGACCGGTCGCGCGAGCGGGTCCGACGACGCGAGGGCCATCGCCCCGACGACGACCGAGAGGAGGAACGCGGCGAGCAGGACCACGAGGTCATTTCCGACGTAGTCGGAGACGCCGAGGGGTGCGGCCACTGCGTGGGAGAGGCCGGTCGTCGCCGGGAGGACCAGAAGGAAGAGCACCCCGCCAGCGATGGCGAGCAGGACGAGGTATCGGCTCAGCGATCGCGCCCGGGGGGCGGCCGCCCGGCCGAAGGCGAGGAGCCCCACGAGGAGGGGGAACAGCGCACCCGCGAGACTGACCGCGACCCAGTCCGTGGAGACCGGGGCGATCGGGAGGAGCGCGAACGACGCGAGCATCGCTCCCGGGAGGAGCAGCCAAAAGGTCCTTCGGCCAAAGCCGATGCTCTCCGCGAACGGGCCGTGCTCCCACGCGACCAAGAAGAGGAGCACCCAGAGAAGCCCGGGGAGAGCGAGCGAGAGGGTGTTCCCCACGATGTCGTTCGAAAGCTGGAACAGGTCCACCACGTGCGACGTATCCTCCCGGAACGAGGCAGCTCCCGAGGAGCCCGCGGGGCCTAAACGTTTTGTCGCGGGTCCCGCATCGCATCCCCATGACGCCACCCCGACAGGAGAAGGATTCGCTCGGTTCGCGCGACGTACCCGACTCGGCGTACTGGGGCATCCAAACCCTCCGCGGCCACGAGAACTTCCCGGTGAGCGGCCTTCGTTCCTCGAAGCACCTCATCCGGGCGTACGCTCTGCTCAAGCTCGCGTGCGTCCGGGCGAACGTCGAGAAGGGAGGGCTCGACGCCGAACGCGGCAAGCTGATCGCCCAGGCGGCCGAGGAGATGGCGGCCGGTCGGTTCGACGGGGAGTTCATCGTCGACGTCTTCCAGGCCGGGGCGGGCACCTCGACCAACATGAACGTGAACGAGGTGCTGGCGAACCGGGCGCTCGAGATCGCCGGAAAGCCGCGCGGCAACTACGAGTACATGAGCCCGAACGATCACGTGAACCGCGGCCAGTCGACCAACGACACCTACCCGGCCGCCGCTCAGGTCGCGGTCCTGTTCGCGCTCCGTGACCTCAAGGTCTCGCTGAAGGTCCTCATCGAAAGCTTGCGAAAGAAGGGGCAGGAGTTCGGCCGCCTTCCGAAGTCCGGTCGGACGCACCTCAAGGACGCGCCTCCGATCTCGCTGGGTTCGGAGTTCGTGGCGTACGCCGTCGCCCTCGAGCGCGTCATGGAGCTCCTTCCGAGCGTCGAGAGCGGGCTCGCCGAGCTGCCGCTTGGCGGAAGCGCGGTCGGAACCGGACTCAACTCGGTGGTGGGGTTCCGCGCGCGTTCCGTAGAGGAGTACGCCCGACTTTCCGGCCTTCCGCTCCGGGTGGCTCGGGACCCGTTCGAGACGATGCAGAGCCGCTGGCCGCTCGGCGCCGCGTCGGGGTGGCTGCGGACGCTCGCCCTCGAGCTCGTCCGTATCGCGAACGACCTCCGGCTCCTCTGCAGCGGACCGGCCACAGGGTTCGACGAGATCCGGCTTCCCGAGATCCAGCCGGGGTCGTCGATCATGCCGGGCAAGGTCAACCCGTCGGCGGCCGAGGCCCTCGACCAGATCGCTTTCCACGTCATCGGCGCCGACACCGCGACCGCCTTCGCAGTGCAGGGGGGCCAGCTCGAGATCAACGTGATGATGCCGCTCGCGACGTTCGAGGTGCTGTTCGCGGCGGAGATCCTGACGAACTACCTTCCCGTCTTCGCCCGGTCGTGCGTGGACGGGATCACCGCGAACCCCGCCCAGCTCGAGCGGTACATGGTCAAGTCGGCGGCGATCGCGACCATCCTCACGCCCCGCCTCGGCTACATGAAGGTCGCCGAGGTGATCCACGAGGCGGAGCGGACGAGCCGACCGGTGAAGGAGATCCTGGTCGAACGGAAGCTCCTGACGCAAGAGGAGGTCGAGCAGCTCCTCGGCAACGCGGCGCTCCTCAAGCTCACGCAGCCGGTGCCCTAGACCTGCCCCGCCACCCGCCGGGTTAAGTTCCCTCGGTCCGTCCGCGAGCCCACCCGATGGCCACGATCGAAGAGACGTCCGTCGCCCTGGGCAACCAGGCCTCCGAGGAGTTCCGCAAGGCGGCCGAGGTGCTGGGCCGGGTCGGTCTGACCCAGTACGAGGCCCGGGCGTACATCGCGCTCGTCGCGCGGGGCCTGGGGGACGCCGCCACGCTTGCGACGGCGGCCGGGATCCCGCGCACGAGCGCCTACAAGGTGCTCGAGTCGCTCGCCGAGAAGGGGTACGCGAAGCCGACCGGGGGCAAACCGATCCTGTTCCGCCCCACCCCGCCGCTCGACGTCGCGGAAACCCTGAAGGGGGCGATCCAGGAGGTGTTCGAGAAGCTCGCGCTCCTCCACCGCGCGGTGGCCGAGCACGGCGAGCCCCAGCTCGTCTACCTACTGTCGGGCCGGGAGAAGGTCCTGCAGAAGATCGGCGAGCTCCTCGACCAGTCGACCGGGGCGTTCATCCTGACGACCCCGCAGCTCGCCGACCTAAGGGACGAGCTCGGGAAGAAGATCCAGCACGCGGTGAAGCGGGGCGTCCACGTGACGTTCATCACGTCCCCCCTGCAACGCATCCCCGAGGGCGTGGAGTTCGTCGCGCGCGAGAACCTCCGCGCGACCGAGGCCCTCTCGGACGGTGCGCACGCCCTCCTCGCCGCCCCGGGGCTCGAGGCGTGCGGGTTCACCGACAACCCGATCCTGATCGCCCACCTGAAGCAGTTCCTCGAGATGGTCCTCGAGAAGGGGCCGGACGAACCCACGCCGTGACGCCGCGCGCCTCCCCCGTGCGGCGGGTGCGTCGGCCGCCCGCGGAACGGGTTCGGGAGCGCCTCGCGGCCGCGGCGGGGGAGCGGGTCGCCCGGGAGATGCCGAGCGGCTACCAGCGGCTCGGACGGGTGCTCCTCATCCAGCGACCCGAGTCGCTCGCTCCGTACGACGCGCTCCTCGGGGCGGCGTGGCGCGAGACCCTCGGGGTCGAGACCGTGCTCGTCAAATCCGGGCCGATCGAAGGGGAACTACGGACGCCGCAGGTGCGCGTGATCGCCGGCGAGCGGACCGAGACCGAGGTCGTGGAGCACGGGGTGCATTGGAGGTTCGACGCGGCGCGCATCATGTTCGCCGCCGGGAACCGGACCGAGCGCTTGCGGGTCGCTCGGCTCGTGCGCCCCGGGGAGGACGTGGTCGACCTCTTCGCGGGCATCGGCTATTTCGCGATCCCCGCCGCGCTTCCCGGACGGGCCGCACGCGTCTGGGCGGTCGAGAAGAACCCTCTCTCGGTGCGGTTCCTCGGCGAGAACGCCGTCCTGAACGGCGTCGCGGAGCGCCTCGTCGTGGTGCCGGGGGACAACCGTACGGTCGACCTCCCGGTGGGGGCTTTCGACCGTGCGTTCCTGGGTTTCCTTCCGAGCGCCGTCCCGTGGGTGCCGCGCGCCGTCCCCCTTCTCCGCCCGGCCGGCGGGTGGCTCCACGTCCACACCGTGGCGGACGTCCGAACACCGCTCGCGGGGGCCGCGGCCGCCGTCGAAGCCGCCGCGGCCTCCGTGGGAGCGCGTCCGCTCGAGCGGACCCGGGTACGGGTCGTGAAACCGTACGGTCCGGGTCGCCACCACCTGGTGGTCGACGCTCGGCTCGTCCGACGCTAGGGACTCCGAGCCGCGGGGGCGCGGGCAGCGAGGGTCTTCATCGCCACCGGGAACGCCTTCGCGAATCGCTCGATGTCCGAGGGTGGGTTCGAGAACGAGAGGCGGACGAACCGCCCACCGTGGGTCGGGGAGAGGTAGTTCCCCGCCCGCACGAACACGCCGTGACCGCGCAGCATCTCTTCCTGCACGGCGTCCGGGCTCACGCCGGTCGACGCGATGTCGATGACCATCATGTTCGCCCGCGAGGGGTAGACGGGTAGCGAGGTGCCCGGCACCGTCGCCACGACATCGCGGATGCGTGCCCCGTTCGCCCGGGTCTGGCGCACGACGCCGCCGATCCACTGCGGCTTCGTGCGGAGCGCCGCGAGCGCGGCCGCCTGGGCCAGCACGTTGACGCCGAGGTCGTTCGTGTTGAAACGGATGATCTTCGCGAGGCGCTCCGGCCGCCCGAGGAGACCCCCGAGCCTGAGGCCGGCGAGGCCGCAGTTCTTCGACACCGACCAGACGGTCACGGTGTCCTCCGGGGCGAACTCTGCGGCGAGCGCGTGCCCGTCGGAGAAGTCCCGGTACGTGACGTCGTTGAGCAGCGTCAGGTGGTGGTCGTGGGCGATTTCGGCGATCGCCCGGACCTCCTCCCGGGGGTAGCCGGAACCGAGCGGGTTCAACGGGTCGATGAGCAGGATCATGCGGGTCTTCGGACCGACCGCCTCCTGGATACGCTCGGAGGTCAGCCGGTAGGGGGGAGCGTAGATGTCGAGGTTCTTCGGGGCCGCCCCGCACAGCTCGATGAACCGGTGGATGATGAGGTAGCTCGGGTCGGAGGCGATGACCTCGTCACCGGGCGCGAGCAGGGCCCGGGTCGTCATGTAGAGTGCCTCGGTCCCGCCGCCGGTCAGGAACGGTTGGAGGCCCGCTACTCCGAAGTCCTTGGCGATCGCGTCGAGGAGCTCGGGGTCGCCCGTCGCGAGCGGATACCCTTCGTACCGCCGTTCCCGAAGCGCCTTCTCCACGGCCTCCCGGACGATCTCCGACGGAACGAGGTGGTTCGTGTTCTGGCTCAGCCAGGCGATCTGGTCATGGTGCGCATGCGCGTAGCGGAACGCGTCGGAGGAGGGCGTCGACACACCTCCACGACCGGGAGAACGAGTTTAACGGCTTTGGTGCGGAAGGCCCCCGGCCTCGGCGAGGAACGTCGTCACGATGCCGGCCGACTGGGGGCGGGCGAGGACGCGCCCGAACCCGCTCTCTGAAAGCAGGGTCAGGAACGAGGTCCGGCCGGGCAGCGAGCGCAGCGACTGCGGGAGATAGTGGTACGGGCCCGCGCTGCCGACCGCCCCCCCGAGCCAGGGCACCACCCGGTCGAAGTAGGCATGGAAGAGCCGGTGGACCACGGGCGAGGCCGGTTCGGTGATCTCGAGGGTGAGGAAGACCCCGCCCGGCCGGAGCACCCGGTGGACCTCGCGGAACGCCGCGGTGAGGTCGGAGAGATTGCGCGCGACGAACGCGTTCGTCACGAGGTCGAAGGCGCCGTCCGAGAACGGGAGCCGGAGCGCGGTCGCGCGGGCGAACTCGATCCGGACCCGCTCCGCTCGTCCGCTCGTGGAGCGCGCGGCGTTCTCGAGCATCGCCCGCGTGAAGTCCGCGCCTACCACCCGGGCCCCGGGGTAGTGGCGAGCCGTGAGCCGGGCGAGCTCGCCGGTGCCGCACCCGATGTCGAGCACGTGAGCGAGCGGACCCGGTCGACGGAACCGGTCGAGGTCCCAGAGCGCTCGGGGTCGCCAGAGGAGGTCGTTCCCGAGGGAGGCCACGTGATCGAACCACTCGTAGCCGGCGGCGATGTGCGTGAACATCCGGCGCACGTCGCGCTCGAAGCTGGGGAGCGACCGGTCGGGAAGCGGAGAACCGTCGGGGGCGCGGGGACTCGGTGCCGGCGCGGCCGCCATCGGCTCGGCCACCCGAGCGGCCGCCATAACAGTGGGGGTCAGGCGTCGGTCCCGATCGACTTCTCGAGCTGGTCGAGCCGCTCCGCGAAGTCGGGTCGGAAGTTCGCGACCCCGCTCTCGCGGGCCTCGACGAGCCAACGGTGCGCGTCGGCCCGGCGGCCCTGGCCGGCCGCCAGATGCGCGAGTCGAAACAGCATTTCGGAGATCTCGGCGGCGATGCGGAGCTCGCGGGACTTGGTGAGCGCGACCCGGTAGTGCGCCTCGGCGCCCACCCAGTCCTGGTCGGCCTCCGCGATCATCCCCTCGGTCATTGCTAGCTGCTGGTCGCCGAGTCTGTCCCCGATGGAGTCGAGTACCTGGTGGGCCCGGGCGAGGGCCGGCCGGGCGAGCTCGGGGTGGCCCAGCTCGGCTTGCCATTGGGAGAGGTTCAGGTTGCAGTATCCGATCCAGATCGGGGACCGCGAGCGGTCGGCCGCCTCGATCGCCTTCGTGAGGTCCCGGATGGCGTCCGCGGGCCGCCCGGTGTGGTACTCCGCCACCGACTGGTTCATGAGCACCCGGGCGCGGGCCCCGAACTCCCCGGCCGTCGCGAACAGGTCGGCGGCTCGGTTGTAGATTGCGAGCGCCGGGTCGATCTGGGTGGCCCCGACGGGATACAAGGTGTTCGCGAGGTCGACGAGCGCGTGGCCGAGCTCGAGCGGGGAACCCTCCCGCTCGCAGATCTCCACCGCCGCGCGCTGGTGCCCCATCGCCCGGTCGAACTCGCCGCGGCGCCAGGCCACGGTTCCGAGCACCCGGTGGCCGGCCATCAGGTCGCGGGGAGTTCCCACCTTTTCGAGACGTTCGAGGGCCTCGGTCGACAGCGCTTCCGCCGACTCATACTCGCTGCGGGTGGCGCGGGTCTGCGCGAGCGCGAGCAGCGCCCGTCCGAGTTCGAGGTCGGCGCCCGGCTCGCCCCGGGCGAGGGTGACCGCCTCGGTCAGGAGCTCGTCCGACCGCGGGAGAACGCCGAGTTCCTCGAGAAGGCGGCCTTGTTCGGTCAGAAGGCGGGTCTCCA
>Ga0209039_10001364_pt1 | contig 22963 bp, 21 predicted proteins | sample BogFormECP12_OM1_FD_188238 | JGI IMG/M metagenome (GOLD analysis project Ga0209039, IMG submission 188238) | Bog forest soil microbial communities from Calvert Island, British Columbia, Canada - ECP12_OM1 (SPAdes) (version 2) | ecosystem: Environmental > Aquatic > Freshwater > Wetlands > Bog ... | reverse complement strand
TGATCGCCGCCGTCAGGGTGGTCTTGCCGTGATCGATGTGCCCGATCGTCCCGATATTCACGTGCGGCTTGCTGCGATCGAATTTTTCCTTTGCCATGATGACGCCTTCTCTGTTCGGTATTCGTTCCGGCGGGAGATTCTGGAGCCGTTGATCAGGATTGAACTGATGACCTCGTCCTTACCAAGGACGCGCTCTACCAACTGAGCTACAACGGCTTCTCTCACACACTCTACGGACTCACTGGTGGACGGGGGAGGATTCGAACCTCCGTAGCTCCAAGGAGCGACAGGTTTACAGCCTGTTGCCATTAACCGCTCGGCCACCCGTCCGGCCCAATCGCCCGCAATGCTCCCACCCAAGCGAGTCGCATTACGGGGAAACCATAAGCATACAAGGATTGTGCCGCTCGCCGCAACTCTCGCTTGCCCTGATGGAGATTCCGGTTCCTCCGCGTCTCCGTGCCTCCGCGTTAAAGTCAGCGCCCCTTCGACGCGGTACCGACGGTCCCCACAACGCTCCGCGTGCTTTGCTAAGGTGAAAGAACTATGAGCGAGGAACTGGCCGAAGTTGACTTTCAACGGTTCTGGCGGCGCCTGCAACAACTTGGGCTCAATGCGTACGAATCGCGTTCTTACCTGGTGCTCTTGGGACATCACAAGTTCAAAGCCCTGGAATTGGCCGCGCGAGCCCACGTGCCCAGGCAGAAAATTTACGAGGTCCTCGACAGCCTGGTGGAAAAGGGTTTTGCCCAGGTGGTGCAGGAGAAGACCAAGCTCTTCTCCGCCGTCGAGCCCAGTCTCGCAATTCCCGGATACCTGGGGCGCAAGCGTCAGATCCTGGAACAAGACCTGACCGATAGCGGCCGCGCCGGCGGCGCCCTCATCGAAGATCTCAAGTCGCTCTACTCCGAGGGACGCGGGGGACGGGGCACGCTCGATTTTCTGCGCATCGTTTCCGAGCCCACCCAGACCGCCGCGGAGTACCGCCGCATGCTGGCCGAAGTGAAACGCGAGTATGTGGAGTTTTCGCGCCCGCCCTACGCTGTCGATCCCCTCCACGAACAACTGGTGAAACAGGCCGGCTCGAGCGGCGTAGCCTGCCGTCTGCTGCTCGAGTCGGGCACGCTCGACGACGAACACCGCCAGCGTCTGGCCGAGTACGTCGCGGCCGGCGTGGAAGTGCGCGTCGCCGAATCGCTGCCCATGAAACTCGCGGTTTTCGACGGCCAGCACGGCATGATCGCGCTGCTCGATCCGGTGATTACGCGTCCCACCTGGACCGCCGTGGTCTTCCATCACGAAGGCATGGGCGAGGCCATGAAAGGCCTCTTCGAAGAGCACTGGCTCAGAGGACGGAGCCTGTAAACCCGCTGCGCCGGAGCATGAAATTGACAATCCTCTGCACGCTGGCGTTCGCTCGCTTATCCTAGTGCACGGCAGGCCGCCGATCATCATGACATTTCCGCCCATCTGACTGTGGGACAGCCCTGCCATCAGCTCGAAAAGGTGAGAACGGACCTTCTGGCAGCCTCCTGGCGTGCGCCATTGGCAGCGGTTTGACCAAACGAAGCCAATTCTCTGTAACTGATGATTTTTCTTTGGGACTGGAGGGAGGGTGGGTTTGACGGAACGAAGCCAATTCCTGGAGCGGCTTGGAGAGGACCGGCGTAGGCGCGCCGCTGGCGCGGCCGAGCTTGACCGGAATGGACAGGCCAGGAGGCCTGTCCCACGGGGCGGTTTTGACCAAACGAAGCCAATTTTCTGTAACTGGCGATTTTTCTTTGGGATTGGAAGAAGGGTGGGTTTGACGGAACGAAGCCAATTCCTCGGAGCGTGGCTGGGTGGCTGCCCAAGTCGCGCCGACAGGAATGTCGGCGTTGCGGGCCGGAGGCCCGCTCCACGGGGCAACTCAAATCTTCGCAGCGCTCGAAGAAAATGAGTTGCCGTGATACGGGATTCGATTTGACCAAACGAAGCCAATTTGGTTGGGATAACAGACGTCTCATACGATTCCACGATAGCGGGCCAGAGAGGTGGAGTCTGGAATTCGAAATTGGAAGTGGGTGAAACCATGGGAAATTGAGGTTGAGATTCTTGTGAACGGAAAACGGCGGCGACGAGGGCTTGGTACAAACTCAAGGGCAGCGCATCCTGGCCTGTCCAGCCGGCTTGGGTGACCGGGATTGGGGCTAGCGCCAATGTTGTTCGCGCGCCGCGAGGAGCTGGCAGGGACCACATCTACGGTTAGGTGCGTTTTTCGTTCAAGTGGCAGCCCCAGTGCGGTTGCCGGATGCTGGCCGACTTATGGGTCCTAATCCCGCCTACACGGATTACGTCGCGTTCGGCGAGAGTCTTGCGTCCCTGGGTGACTGGCGGGCCGTTTTTTGCTTATGGAAAACCGTAATCTGATCGCGGGGCCACTTCGATCATTTGCGGGCACGAATGTTTTATAGAATGAAGCAAGCGTTCATGTCGGAAAAACTGTTCGTGGAAAACGATGGCTTGCCATGCCCGGACGTGGGTTCGTGGGCCGAGACGAAGTACCGCCTTCTGGCGCTCTACGACGAGCTGTTTTCGATGGGCATGAAATACAAGTGGGATCAGCGCGTGTACATTGATCTCTATGCCGGGGCCGGGTACGCTCGCGTTAAGGGTACAAAAAAAATCCTCAAGGGCTCACCAATCCTCGCGCTGACCGTGAGCCATCCGTTTGACAAGTACGTATTCTGTGAGGAGAGCGAGGAATTGCTCGAAGCCCTGAAGGCTCGCGTTGCTAGGCTCGCACCGCAAGCGCAAGCTGCTTACATTCAAGGCAGCTGCGATGCCAAAATCGAGCAGATTTGCAAGGAGATACCTAAGGGCTCATCCAGCAATAAGGTTTTGAGCCTTTGTTTAGTAGACCCTTTCGACTTTGGGATTAAGTTTGAGACCCTGCGGACACTATCCGGCGTCTATGTAGACTTTGTGGTTCTGCTCGCCATAGGCATGGATGCGAGTCGCAACTACGATCACTATGTTGACGGTGATTCCCCGAAAATTGATGAGGCGCTGGGCAACACGGAATGGCGAGAGCGCTGGAAAGCCGTCGGCATGAGAAGACGTGACTTCCGGCAGTTCCTTGCAGCGGAATTCTCTATGAGCATGAAATCCCTCGGCTACCTCGAACAGCCGCCCGACCGAATGAGGTTGGTCCGCTCGGATGAAAAGAACTTGCCACTCTATTACTTGGCGCTATTTTCGCGGCATAAGACAGCCTTCAAATTCTGGGAAGACGTGCTTAAATACAGCGACGACCAAATGGGTTTGTTCGGATAGATATGTCTCTATTGTCAAAAATTGAGTGGACCGACGCGACGTGGAATCCGGTGCGAGGCTGCACGAAGATAAGTCCGGGCTGCAAGCACTGCTATGCGGAGAGGTTCGCGGAACGGTTTCGCGGCGTGCCGGGGCATCCTTTCGAGCAGGGCTTCGACCTCAAGTTAGTGCCTCAGAAACTGGGTGAGCCCCTGCGCTGGAGCGAGCCGCGGATGATCTTCGTGAACTCTATGAGCGACCTGTTCCACGATGAGGTCCCGGCGGCTTACATTTCACGGGTGGCCACGACGATGCATGTGGCGCGGTGGCATACCTATCAGGTGTTAACGAAGCGCTCGGAGCGCTTGCGTGACATGCTGCGCGGGCCGCTGCGTGAAGTCGCAGGCGAGCCTCACATCTGGTGGGGCGTCTCCGTGGAAGACCGCAAGCACGGGCTGCCGAGAATTGTCGACCTGCAAGCCGCGCCCGCGGCCATCCGATTCCTGTCCGTCGAGCCACTATTGGAGGATATTGGAAGGGTTCCGCTTGAAGGCATATCCTGGGTTATAGTCGGCGGCGAGAGCGGGCCGGGGGCGCGGCCGATGAAAGAGGATTGGGTGCTCTCTATTCGTGAGCAATGCGAAGCCGCGGGGGTCGCGTTCTTCTTCAAGCAGTGGGGTGGCGTACGCAAAAAGGCGGCGGGTAGAACATTGCGGGGCCGCACTCATGATGCGATTCCGAAACGGGTCAAGAACCCGACGCTACCTGCGCTGCTGCGCCTGCAGCATGCTCTTGCTGTGGAAAGCGGCGTACTGGTGCAATTAGAACCGTAGTCGATCGTCGGCTTTCGTACTCGACAAACCTGCCTGAATAGCCGGTCGGCTCTGTGTTGCACCGCTACCTACGCTCCGGTGGCGGACCGGGTGGTTCCTTCGTGATTCGCGGATTACTCCCCGTAAACGCGTCAAGGTCCAGCGATCCAGCTTGACGGTTTGTCGCCAACGGACAAGTGGTGGCTGAAGCTGGAAAACAGGCGCACGGGCAGACAGCAGGGTGCCACTCAATGGCTTAAGTGACCAGGACTGGGGCTAGCGCGCCCCTCCCGGCACGCCGCGCTGTTTGCGCGTCAGTATCTCGCGCACCGCGTAAATGCGCCGGTCCTGGCTCTCAAAGTAGGTCCGCATCATCATCTCGCCGATCAGCCCGGTGGAAAACATCATCAGGCCGGCCAGCAGCAGCAACGCGCCCGCCACCATGATCGGACCGTGCTCGGTCAAGATGTCCTGCTGCCACACCAGCTTCTCCACCGCCAGCCACACCATGATGCCGCCGCCGGAGAGCGTGCCGGCGAGGCCCAGCAGCCCGAAGAAATGCATCGGCCGCGTGAAATACTTCAGCAGAAACTTGACCGTGAGAATATCGAACATCACGCGGAACGTGCGCCCGATTCCATAGTGCGAGCCGCCGGCCGCCCGGTGTGTGCTGCGAATCGGCACCTCGGCAATCCGCGCGCCATAGAAACTCGCCAGCGCCGGAATGAAGCGGTGCAGCTCGCCGTACAGGTTCACGTCCTTCAGCACCTCGGCCCGATAAGCCTTGAACGTGGTGCCGAAATCGCGCAGGTCCACGCCGGAGGCTTTGGCCATCAGCCAGTTCGCGATGCGCGATGGAATCTTGCGCATGATGGCGTTGTCCACGCGGTGCTTGCGCCACCCGCTCGCGATATCGAAGCCTTCATCGATCTTTTGCAGCAGCGCTGGAATATCTTCGGGCGCATGTTGCAGGTCGCCGTCCATGGCCACAATGATGTCGCCCTTGGCTTCGTGGAACCCCGCCGAAAGCGCCGCCGTCTGCCCGAAATTGCGCCGCAGCCGGATCACTTTCAGATGGCCGTCGGTCTCCACCAGGTTCGACAGCAGCTCGAAACTGCGGTCGTTCGAAGCATCGTCCACGAACAGGATTTCATAGGGACGCTGCACCTGCTCGAGCACCCGGCTCAGCCGGTCGTAGAGCGGCAGAATGGAGTGCTCTTCGTTGTGAATCGGGATGACGATCGACAACATGGCCACGGACGATAATAGTTTATCATCATGGACCGCATCCCATTCCAGGCAACCGCCGCGGGCGCCCTATATGAGCGGATCGCGCGCCTGCCCGCGGCCGTGCTCCTCGACAACGTGCGCAGCCTTTATAACGTCGGCGCGTTCTTCCGCAGCGCCGACGCCGCCGCCGTCGAGAAGCTCTACCTGTGCGGCATCACCGGCCGCCCGCCCAAGCGCGCCATCTCGAAGACCGCCCTGGGCGCCGAAGAAACGGTGGCCTGGGAGCACGCATGGGAGCCGCTTCCGCTCCTCCACACCCTCCGCGAGCGCGGCTACGAGATCGCCGCAGTGGAAACTTCCATGCACTCCGTCGACCTCTTCGACTGGGCGCCGCGCTTCCCCGTCTGCGTGGTCTTCGGCCACGAAGTCGAGGGTATTCGCCCCGACGTGTCCGCGCTCTCGGACACCCACGTGCGCATCCCCATGCTCGGCCTCAAGCACTCGCTGAATGTCGCCACCGCCGGCGGCATCGTCCTCTTTGAATTGCTCCGCAAGTACCGCGCGCTGGGAGAAGCGTAGTGGGTCAATTTCCCCCCAAAGCGTCGGATGATTACCCAGGCGGCCGGTAAACACAGCGCCGTCAGGGTGGAGCTATCCGTTGATCGGTTCGTTGCCACATGTCACCAAGGAGCGTGATGTAGCCAAGTGGAATTCGGAAGGTCTTTTGGTCCGCTCGTAGGTGGAACGTGTCCCTGTCCCAAACGGTGACACGCGCTCTCCGATGCACCAGCGGTCGCGCGATACTTCACTTCTGGCGCATCTGAAATCGCGGGGGAAACCCTGCCCGCGCAGAACGCAGTCAACGCATCGCTAGTAGCGCATCGATCGCCAGCTCGGTGCTGCGTTCGCCATCCGAGCTTCTGACGTGGGGCTTGAAGTAGATCTTACCGTCGCGCCCGATGAGGAGGGTCGTTGGAAAAGCGTTTACACCGTAGACGCCGGTGCACCATTCTATGTCGCCCTTGAGCGGGAGCCAGTTGATCTGTTCGCTCTGCAAGAGCTGCATTACAAATGGCTCCTGGCCGGCGATCGCATTGATCGCAAGAAACGCGACGTCGTTGTTGTCCTTGTACTTGTCGATAAGCTTTCGCACATAGGGAAACGAAGCACGGCACGGCCCGCAGTTAGGAAACCAGAAGTCGAGCACAACTACGCGTCCTTTGTAATCCCCCAGTGAAATTGTGCCACCGGTGAACGCCGGGAGTGAGAATTGCTTTGCCGGTTTCGCCCGGCCGGCTCGCAGGGTTTCGACCTCTTGGTCGACTTCCGCCCTGGACTTCCCCAGCCTCTGGCCGATGTCATACAGCGCGGTGGCGCCGATGTCGCTGGGCGTCGTCACGAAGGTTTGTTCCAGCAAGCGGTACGCTCCCGCGGCATCTCCGGAAGCCTCGAGGGCCCGCGCCCGGAGAGCTTCCAGCCTGGCGGCGCCGCCGGCGGGAAGCTCGTCCGTCTTGATTGCGTTGAGCGTCGCTAGCGCTTCCGCGGCTCTGCCCGCAGCCAGTTGACGTCTGGCATTCGCCATCGCATCTGCATAGACGGCGGCTGCCTTCCAATCCTCGTCTTTGCCCATTTTCCCGAGACACGTATGGGCCAATCCGCGGGCCGCATCCGGGTCGGATTCATCCTCCAGCTCGAACAACCGCGTTGCGGCGTCGGCGGCGCTCTTGTACTTGCCGATGCTATATTCAGCGATTAGCTTGCTGAGAGCGTCGATTTGGTCGGCAGGACGATCTTGAGCGGTTGCAAAAAGGTATTGCGCCTGCGCGGCGGTGTTGGAACGGGGGAAACGACGCCTTACCTCGTCAACCGCCGATCGGAACAACACCGGATCCGAGCGCACCAGGTGCGTATAATAGAGCCAAGACTCGACATCTTTCTGATTATGGTCGAGGACCCGGCGGAACAGTTGGGCAGCCTGTCTGACGTCCCCTCCGAGCAGGGCCACTTGGGCGAGACAGCGGTAGGCGGGAAGGAAATTGGGGTCGACCGCAAGTGCCTCGCGGCAGAGTTCGCGCTTTTTTTCCGGGGCGTCCTCCTCGTAGCGCGTGGAATTAATCCACGGATAAATCGGGTTCGGCGGCTGGCGAGTCATCAGCGCATTCATTTCGGCGTTTGTGCTGTTTCGGAATTCAGTCCAGGCCTTGTCTTGTTCGGCATCGGGCTTGTCCTCATTCTGTTGGGAGAAGGCCAAATCCTTCGCCTGGAAGTAATTCTCGTAGGCCAAAGCGAAGTTTGGATCCAGGTTCATGGCGCGCTGGTACGCATCTACCGCATCAGCGAACCGGCGGGCCCTTTGCGCCTTGACTCCTTGCTCGTAGGCGCGCCGCGCCGGTGGCGAGCCGGAGTATTTGTCTGTCGGCGTGGCGGCGTTCACGGCAAGCGACGCGAGGAGGGTGACAATGGGAAGCAAGTAATATTGGGTTGTGCGCATTATCATATGCGGGCCTAGCATCGCCGTGGGATACCTGACGGCCATTATAGGCCGCTTGGGCAGAGGTGGCGAATCATGACGGATAAATGGCGTCAATCCCGGGTCCTGAGCTCGGCGTTCTGGGCTATGAATCCTCCCTGGTCGCCTAGTGTTTAAGAAGGCTTCTTGCAATTCAAGCCCAATGCCGGAGAAGCTGAGCTACGATAAGACTTGTCTCAGCCACTGTCCCGTCTGCGCCCGACCCTCGATTTCATGCCGTCTCCCTCCCCGGAGAATCCCGGCCTGTTCGTGCGCGATCCCTACAAGTTCTCCGACGCCATGCTGATCGTTCCTCCCATGCTGGTGGAATGCCTCCGCTCGTTCGACGGCGCCCAGACCGAGCTCGATCTGCGCGCCGCGCTGGTGCGCCTCACCAACAGCCTGGAGGTGGAACAGATCGCGCGGCACCTCATGGAGACTCTCAGCACCGCCGGTTTCCTGGAAGACGAGACCTTTGAACACATGCGCGACGCGAAGCGCCGGTCTTTCACCGAATGCCCGGTCCGCGAGCCCGCTCACACCGGCTCCGCCTATCCCGGCGACGCCGCCGGGCTGCGCGAAACCATGCAGGGATACATGATGGCCGGTGCTCCCGCGGCCCCCGGCGCCGTCGACGACAACCTCTTCGCCATCGCCGCCCCGCATGTCAGTCCGCAAGGCGGATGGCAATCCTACCAATCCGCGTATCGCATGTTGCGTCCTGAACACCGCGACCGCACCTTCGTCATCCTGGCCACTTCGCACTATGGCCAGCCCGACCGGTTCGGCCTCACGCGCAAGCCCTTCCGCACGCCCCTCGGCGATTGCCAAACCGATACACGCCTGGTTGATTGGCTCGCCCAGCGCGGCGGCAGCGCGGTGGAAATGGAAGATTACTGCCACTCTTTCGAACATACCGTCGAGTTCCAGACCATCTTCCTGCAACACACCATGGGCCCCCAGGTGCGCATCCTGCCGATTCTGTGCGGCTCCTACGCCCGCAGCATCTACCAGGGCGGTAGCCCCGAGGATTCCGACCAGGTGAAGCGCTTCGTCGACGCTCTCGCCGAACTACGCGATCGCGAAGGCGACCGCCTCTTCTTCGTCCTCGGCGTCGACATGGCTCACATGGGCGCGCGCTATCAGGACCCGTTCGCTTGCGCCGCCAACCAGGGTCGGATGACCGAAGTGGGCGCGCGCGACGTGCAGCGCATCGAGTGCATCAACGCCGCCGACGCCGCCGGCTTCTGGGACCTGGTACAGCAGAATCGCGACGACCTCAAGTGGTGCGGCTCTTCGCCCTTCTACACTTTCCTGAAGATCGCGCCCAAAGCCCGCGGCCGCCTGTTGCGTTACGAGCAATGGAACATCGACGAATCGAGCGTCGTCAGCTTCGCCGGCATGGCCTTCAACGAGTAGACGTGCGCCGCAGTTTATACCGCTTTCCCCGCCACTCGATGGTGTTCCCGAATGCCGACGACACCAAGGCCCACAGCCACACCCACGTGGCCATCGGCGTCCAGATCGCGTGTACCCACAGGTGCCTCTTGAACCACGCCTCGCATTCCGGCAGCGCGGCCTTGGCCAGCGTCGCCCGGTTCAGCCCCTTCAACATTCCCGGTGAAAGCTGCGCCACCAGCGCCCATTCCGCCAGCCGGTTTCCGCGAATTGAGGCAATCGCCGACGCCGCCATACCGCCGCAATAAAACGCGTGCGCGATCAGGGCCGGCCACCACAGCCGCGCATTGTAAACCCGCGTGACCGTCATTTGCCGGCGAATCCAGCCGAAAAACCGGAGCATTCCGATGTGTTCGTAGCACGGCACCAGGGCGCCGGGAGCATACACGATGGTGAGACCCGTCGCGCGCACCGCGGCGCTCAGCGCGTAATCGTCGCTCACCGTGTCCTTCCAATACTCCGGCACGCGCGCGTCGTAGAACACTTCTTTGCGGATCGCCATGGCGCCGCCCCAAGCGAAGCGGTTGTCGCCGGGACCCAGCCGCCCGCCGGCGACAGCATCCCAGACACTGCGCATCAGGCTCCAGAAAGTTGGCGGCACGGGTGTGAACCAGCGATAGCCGGTGGAAGCGCCCACGCCTTCTTCCTGGAGCGGCGCCGCCAGCGCGCACAGCCACCCGCGTGTCACGCGCCCATCGGAATCGGCGAAGGCCAGGATTTCGGTCCGCTTGCGCGCCGCCCGCACCGCCGCCGCCAGGTTCTGCACTTTCTCGCCCGTCTCCGGATCGGCGCCGTGCGCCAGCACCACTTTGCACTTGTGCGGCAGCACTCCCGGCGGAATGTCGGCCGCCGAATGCGCCACCACCAGCAACTCGTAATCTGGATAATCGAGCGACTCGAGCGCCGCCAGGTTCTCGCGCAGCCCCTCGTCTTCGCCCTTCACCGGCACGATGACGCTGGCCGGCGGCCACTGTTCGCACGTTTCGGCAAGCCGCCGCGCTACGTAGTCCGCGCGTTTGCGCTCGCCGCGTAGCGAGAGGATTGCCAGCAACAGCGCCGGCCCGGCGAAAAACCAGTACCAGAAGACCAAAGAGGCAGCATAGCAGGCAGCATGTCGGCATCATGACAGCATGGAAAATGATGCTATGATGCAAATATGCGGACCACCGTCACATTAGACGCGGATGTCCAGCGCAGTCTGGAAGACGCCATGCGGCAGCGGGGTATCTCCTTTAAGCAGGCGCTCAACGACGCCGTCCGAACGGGTCTCGCGCCCTCCGGTGCACGTCGCAAACGTCGTTTCGTTCAAAAGACATACTCGCTCGGTGCGGAGCAGCTCTTCCGCTGGGATAAGGCATTAGCGGCCGCAGACGCCATCGAGGATGAGGAACTCGTCCGCAAGCTTTCCCTCCGCAAATGAAAATCCTCGACGCGAATCTGCTAATCTACGCGGTCAACCGTGACACACCACTGCACGCCAAGGCCAAGGTCTGGCTGGAACGGTCTCTCGCCGGTGAGGAGCCCGTGGCGTTCTCTTGGGATGTGATCCTGGCTTTTCTCCGGCTCACAACGCGGCCTGGGATCTTTCGCAAACCCCTGTCCCCGGGCCACGCGTTTGATGTGGTCGATGCTTGGCTCGCAGAGCCTGCCACCCGGCTCGTCGTGCCCGGCCCGCGCCATTTCTCCATCTTGCGCAGTCTGCTCACGCCTCTCGGAACCGCCGGCAATCTCACTTCCGACGCCCACCTAGCTGCTCTCGCCATCGAACAGAACGCTCAGCTTTGCTCCTCCGACGCCGACTTCGCACGTTTCGCGGGGCTCGACTGGCAAAATCCTTTGAAGTAGGCCCCAGCCATGAAGCTCCTCCTCTTTTCCGACATCCACAACGATTGGAAGCGCCTCGAGGAGCTCCTCTCCATCGAAGCCGACCTTTACATCGCCGCCGGCGATCAGTGTACCTGGAACAAAGGCATCGAGCGCTACGGCCAGATTCTAGAACGCCGCGGCGATAAGGTTTACGCGCTTCCCGGGAATCATGAATCGGCCGACAAAATTGTGGAGATGTGCTCGCGCCATGGCCTCCACTATTTCCACGACGGCCATCTGCGGCTCGGCCGCTGGCACGTCGCCGGCCTCGGCTACTCCAACCCCACACCCTTCCACACCCCCAGCGAATACAGCGAAGCTCAGCTCGCCGAGCACTTGCAGCCCTTCGCGCCGCTCGCGCCGCTGGTCCTGGTCTGTCACGCGCCGCCCTACGGCACCGCGCTCGACCAGGTCCGCCCCGGCCTGCACGCCGGCTCGCAGTCGGTTCTCGAATTCATCGAAAAATATCAGCCCGAATATTTCTTCTGCGGCCACATCCATGAGGCCGAAGGCGCCAGCATCGAAATCGGCCGCACGCGCGCCCGCAACGTCGGCAAAGCCGGCTATTTGTTAGAATTGGATTGAACCCCCATGACATTCGACGAGTTAGAACGCGCGTATCAGCCCCTCCGCGACCAGGCCCTGGCCGTGCGGAGGTATCTTTGACGCCCCCGCCCAGAAACAAAAACTAGCGCAATCCGAAGAACAAATCTCCGCCCCCGATTTCTGGAGCCAGCCCGAAAAAAGCCAAAAAGTGATGCAGGATCGCAAGCGCCTGGAAGAGGCCATCGCCAACGACGATCGCATCCGCGCCATGACTGACGATCTCGATACCATGTTCGAGCTCGCGCGCGAAGGCGAAAAGGTTCTGCCCGATATCGAGCGCGATCTGAAAGCCTATGGCGAAATGCTCGAGCGTCTCGAAACCGCCATGCTGCTCTCCGGCGAAAACGACGGCCGCAGCGCCATCATGACCATTCATCCCGGCGCCGGCGGCACCGAAAGCCAGGACTGGGCCGAGATGCTGCTCCGCATGTACCTGCGCTGGGCCGAGCGCGCCGGATTCCAGGTGGTGGTCACCGATCGCCTGGAGGGCGAAGGCGCCGGCATCAAGTCCGTCACCTTCGAGGTCAACGGCGACAACGCCTACGGCCTGCTGCAATCCGAGATCGGCGTGCACCGCCTGGTGCGCATCTCGCCCTTCGATTCGAACGCGCGCCGCCATACCTCGTTCGCCTCGGTCTTCGTTTATCCCCAGGTGGATGAAGAGATCAAGATCGACATCAAGCTGGACGATCTCCGCATCGATACCTTCCGCTCCTCCGGCGCCGGCGGCCAGCACGTCAACATGACCGATTCGGCGGTGCGCATCACGCACTTCCCTTCCGGCATCGTGGTGCAGTGCCAGAATGAGCGCTCGCAGCACAAGAACCGCGACACCGCCATGAAGCAGCTCCGCGCGCGCCTCTACGAGCGCGAGCTCGAAAAGAAGCGCGAGGAGACCCGCAAAACGGAGGATTCCAAGCTCGAAATCAACTTCGGCAGCCAGATCCGCAACTACGTTCTGGCGCCCTATCGCCTGGTCAAAGACCTGCGCAGCAAGCTCTCCCTCGGCGACGTGGACCGCGTGCTCGAAGGCGATCTGGAGCCACTCATCCACGCCTACCTGGTATGGCGCAAGACCGGCAAGATCGCCGGCGACGACAAGGACGAGTTGCCCGAGTGAGCGTGGAGCGTGCAGCCGCGTTGATCCGCGCCGGCCGCCTAGTGGCCTTCCCCACCGAAACCGTCTATGGCCTGGGTGCGAACGCTCTCGATGCCCAAGCTGTCGCGCGCATCTTCGCCGCCAAAGGCCGGCCGCGGTCGAGCCCCCTGATCGTGCACGTGGATTCCATCGGCATGGCGCGCTCTCTCGTGTCCCAATGGCCGCCGGCCGCGGACTCGCTCGCGCAACAGTTCTGGCCCGGTCCGCTCACTCTGGTGCTCCCCAAGCAGGCCATCGTCCCCGATATCGTGACCGCCGGACTCGCGACCGTGGGCCTGCGCATGCCCGCGCATCCGCTGGCGCTCGCGCTGATCCGCGCCGCCGGAGTCCCCATCGCCGCGCCCAGCGCTAACCGATTCACGGAACTTTCCCCCACCGCCGCGGCGCACGTGCCGGAATCGCTCGCCGATTACCTCCTCGATGGTGGCCCCGCGCGCGTGGGCATTGAGTCCACGGTGCTCTCTCTGGTCGAAGCTCCCACCCTGTTGCGTCCCGGCGTGATTCCCGTGGCGGAACTCGAAGCCCTCATCGGCCCCATCCAGATCGCCGGCGACGCTCCCACTTCCGGCCCGCACGCTTCGCCGGGCATGCACCCGCGTCATTACCGCCCCTCGACGCCGCTCTTCCTGTTGGCTCCCGGCCAGCCTCCGCCCGCCGGCCACGGCGCGCTGCTTCGCCTCGGACACGAAATGCCGCCCGATCCGCTCGGTTACGCTGCCGCCCTCTACGAAACGCTGCACCGCCTGGACGCCCAGCATCTCGATTGGATTGCCATGGAGCAACCGCCCGACACACCCGAGTGGGCCGGCGTCCTGGACCGCCTGCGCCGCGCCTGTGAGATCCTGTGAAATGTGATGAGTCCTGCCTGGTGGTGCATTGTCGCGGTGTTCGCCTTTCTTCCCCAATCCGCGCCCCCGCCCGGTCTGGAAGGAACATGGCGCGGCATCCTCAATACCGGTGTGGCTGATCTGGCCCTCCTGCTCACCGTCGAGAAGTCCGGCGACAGTTACTCCGGCAAGCTCAATAGCATCGATCAAGGCGCCGTCATTCCGGCCGATACCATCCGCGTCGATGGTGATTCAGTCCACCTCGAGTTCAAGGCCATCAAAGGCACATTCGACGGTAAGTTCGATGCAGGCCACTCCACGCTGACCGGTACCTGGACGCAAGGCAAGCCGCTCCCGCTCACGTTCGCGCGCGACAACCATGCCGCCGCGCTTTCGCCCAAGCCCGGTCATGAGGTCGACGTCGAAATCCCCATTGCGCCCACGGCCTTTCCGGGCGGTGGCAAGATGCACCTCGTGTACGAACTGCGCATTACCAACTCCAGCCCCGCGGAAATCAACCTCAAGCGGATCGACGTCCTCGGCGATGCGCCGCTCGCGAGCTTCACAGGCCACGATCTGAGCCGCATGCTGAACCCGGCGCCGATCGCCTCCGGCGCCCGCGGCACCGCCTATCTGTGGGTGACATTAGCGGAGAATGCCGCCATCCCCGCGAAAATCCGCCACAAGTTGACCTTCGACAACCGCACCTTCGAAGGCGCCGAGGTAACCGTCTCCACTGCACCATTGCCCTCGCTCGGGCCGCCCCTGCGCGGCGAAGGCTGGCTTGCCGCGAACGGTCCGCAAAACGAGTCGGCTCACCGCAGAGCCTTGATCCCCATCGGCGGCAGCGCGCGGATCGCACAGCGATTCGCCATCGACTGGGTGCAAGTAGGCTCCAACAGCCAGACTTACACTGGCGACCGCAAGGACAACAGGAGCTACCACGCCTACGGGTCCGAAGTGCTCGCCGTCGCCGACGCCGTGGTGGTGACCACCAAGGATGGCATTCCGCAGAACGTGCCCGGCGAAAACTCACGCGCGGTTCCCATGACCATTGAGACCATCGGCGGCAACCACATCATCCTCGATCTCGGCCAGGGCCGCTACGCCTTCTATGCGCACCTCCAGCCCGGCAGCCTGCGCGTGAAGGAAGGCGATCGCGTGAAGCGCGGCCAGGTGCTCGCGCTGGTAGGCAACTCCGGCAACTCCTCCGAGCCGCATCTCCACTTTCATGTGAGCGACGGAAACTCGCCGCTCGCATCCGAAGGGGTGCCCTATGTGCTCGAATCCTTCGAGATTCGAGGCCAAGACAAGAAGTACGGCAAGCGCGAAAAGCAGCTCCCGCTATCGGGCGACATGGTCAAGTTCGACTAATGTGGATTCGAGTGGGACAGGCCATCGTCTTTTGTGGCCTGTCATGCGTCTCCCCACCGCCGGGCCTGACAGACGACACAAACCGATGTCCCACGTTGCGGCCAGCCGCAAACGGCGTGTGGAAGCGGAGCCCGCCAGGGCGAAAGATCATAGCCCACGGCGCAGCGCCGTGGGTATCGGCGGTGATTGGCCAGACCCGGAACGGGGCGAAAGATGCCCGCGGGCGGATTAAGAAGCTGAAGCCCTACGCTTGCGTCGCCATCGCCCGCCTTGGCTCGAACGTATACCCGAAACCGCGCACCGAGTGGATCATGATGGGGTTGGCCGGATCCTGCTCCACCTTTTGCCGCAGCCGCAGAACGTACACGTCCACGGCCCGGTCGGTAATCGCCCGGTCCTGCCCCCATACTGAATTCAGCAGTTGCTCGCGGCTGAAGACCACCCCCGGCCGGCTCATCATGAACTCCAGCAGGCGGAACTCGGTAGCCGTCAGGGCCAGCGGAACGCCCTGCAGACGGACCTGCCGGCTGGTCGGATCGAGCTCCAGCCCGCCCGCTTCGAGCACGTGCGGCGGCGCCGTTTGGTTGCGGAACTGCAGCTTGATCCGCGCAATCAGCTCCCGCACGAAGAACGGCTTCACCACGTAGTCGTTGGCGCCCAGCTCCAGCCCCACAATGCGGTCGGTCTCGGAAGCGCGCGCCGTCAGGAAAATGATCGGGGTGGCCGCCAGTTCCGGCGTCTTGCGGATGCCTTTGCAGATGTCCAGGCCGTCCGAATCCGGCAGCATGATGTCCAGCAGGATCAGGTCCGGCCGCACCTGCCGGCACAGTCCGATGGCGCCCTTGCCGGTCTGCAATCCGCTGAGCGAGAAGCCTTCCTTTTCCAGGTTGTACTTCAACAGCGAGAATAAGTCCGCATCGTCTTCAATCAGAAGGATTTTTTTCATAACCAGTCCGTAGGCGCCGCTTCTAGTTATCAACCTATCAGCGCCTCGGTTACGAATTCGTTAAGAGGCCGTGAATTCTGGATTAAGCTCTTTCGGCCGGAGTGCGGATTCTTCCGCCGGCAGCGTGAAGTAGAATGTCGAGCCTTCCCCAGCCCGGCTTTCCACGCGCGTCACCCCGTTGTGCGCCGCCACCAGGTGCTTGACGATCGAAAGCCCGAGGCCCGTGCCGCCCAGCTCGCGCGAGCGCGCCTTGTCCACCCGGTAGAACCGCTCGAACAGGCGCGGCAGCTCGTCGGCCGGGATGCCGATGCCGGTGTCACGCACGTGCACCTCCAGGTATTGGCCGCTCGGCCGCGCGCCGACGCCGATGCGCCCGCCCGCCGGTGTGTACTTGATGGCGTTGTCCAGCAGGTTGCTCAGAATCTGCGAGACCGCCTCGCGGTCGCACCACGCCGCGGCATCCTCCGGACCCGGTTCCAGTTCCAGCCGAATCTCGCTCTTCTCCGCCATGGGCCGCATCAGCTCGATCGCTTCCTTCAGCAGGCCGTTCACCGCGAACGGCCCAAACTCGAACTTCTGGCGCTTCTGCTCCACCCGCGAAAGCGTCAGCAGGTCTTCGGTCAACCGCGCCAGCCGTTCGGCATTGTGGCGGATGATGCCCAGGAACCGCATGTTGTATTCGGGATCTTCAAGCGCTCCATCCATCAGGGTCTCGGTGTACCCCTGAATGGAAGCCAGCGGCGTGCGCAGCTCGTGCGATACGTTGATGACGAAATCCTTGCGCACGCGCTCCACCTTTTCGAGCTCCGCCTGCTCGTGCTGGAGCTGCGCCATGGTCTTCTCCAACGCTTCGGCGGTCTGGTTGAGCGTGGTCGAGAGCTGGCCGAACTCGCTCGCTCCCGGGTGCGGCAGGCGCGCGCGGAAGTTGCCGCGCGACAGTTCGCCGGCGTGCGTCATCACCGCCGCAAAACGCCTCGATATCAGCCGCGCCAGCCAGGCCGCTATGGCAATCGCGGGCAGGAAGGCCAGCGCCGTCCCAACCAGAATCTTCGCGCGGATCTCGCTCACCTGCCGGTCGATCTGCGCGGTCGGCATCGCGATGCGCACCGCACCGCCGGGCATCGGCGCGGCCACGTACAGGAATTCCGTTCCCAACGTCGCGGTGCGCCTCCGCTCCGAGCCGGCTTGGCCTCGAAACGCCTCCATCAGTTCCTTCGTCGCGCCGTGGTTTTCCATCCGGGCGGCGTCGGCTTCGGAATCCACCAGTACTCTCCCGTCGGAGCGCACAATCGTGATGCGGCCGCCCACCGCCGCCGCCATGCGGCGCACTTCGTTCGCGCCCATCGCCGCGTCCGGGTGGATCAGCGCGATCAGCCGGCACTCATCCGCCAGTTGCCGTTTGAGGTCTTCCAGGTACGCGTCCCTGGCCACGCTGGTGGCGAATGTATCCACCACTGCCAGCGCCACCAGCAACAGGCAAAACACGCCGGCGATCAGCTTGAGAAAAATCTTGCCGGTCACGACGGGTCCTCGAAGCGATAGCCGAAACCGCGCACCGTGGTGAGATAACGCGGGTTTTCCGCCTGCTCTTCAATCTGCTCGCGCAGCCGCCGCACGTGCACGTCCACGGTTCGCGGCGTCACGTTGCGCATCTCGCCCCATACCGATTCCAGCAATTGGTCGCGGCTGTAGGCCCGGCCCGGATGCGTCACGAAAAATTCCAACAGGTTGAATTCGGTCGAGGTCAGCGCCAGCTCGCGCCCGGCCAGAAACACGCGGCGCCCCGTGCGGTCCAGGCGGAAAGGCCCAACCTCCATGGCGGCCGGCTCCACGTCCATGTCCTCCCGCCGCAAATGTGCCTTCACCCGAGCAATCAGCTCGCGCGGGCTGAAAGGCTTGGTCATGTAATCGTCGCCGCCAATCTCGAGCCCCAGCACGCGGTCCACTTCGTCCGACCGCGCCGTCAGGAACAGCACCGGCGTCCGCCCCAGCACCGCCGATTGGCGGATCTGCCGGCACAATTCGAAGCCGTCCGTATCCGGCAGCATTACGTCCAGCACCACCAGGTCCGGCCGGTGCCGTTCGAGCGCTTTCAGCGTCCCCTTTTGTCCGTTGAGCACCTGCGTCTCATAGCCGTGCCGCTTGAGATTGTAGTCGATCAGCGACGCCAGTTCCGCCTCGTCTTCCACGATCGCGATGCGTTTGGCCATGCTCTACATCTCCGGCGAGCGCCGGCGCTCGCTCAGCCAAATCAGCCAGTAGACCCCCAGAGCCATCGCCAGTATGGCCCCGCCCAGCCCCCAGATATTGCGCCGCAGAAATGGCTCCCAGCCTTTCCCTAACTGCACGCCCAGGTAGGCTTCGCCAAAATAGCGGATGATGCGCGCCGCTACCAGCACCACCAGGAACCGGCTGATCCGTGTGTGCAAAGCGCCCGCCGAAATCACGAACACCTTCAAAGGTAACGGAACGATCGGCGTCACGGCCGGAACAAAAACCGTCAGCAGCCCATATCGGTTGAACCACCGCTGGAACTTCTGTCCCCTGGCTGAGAGGGGCTCGCCTTTGCTGTACAGCCTGCGCCCGTGGTGTGCCGCCAGGAACAGCGCCACGCAGCCGATGGAGGAACCGATCACCGCCATCAGCGCTGTGAAATAGGCCCGCTGCGGCGCATCTACCGCTACTGCCAGCATCCAATAGTCGGTGGCCGCCGGCAGCGGAACCCCCAGCGAATCGATCACGCTGATCACAAAGATGCCCAATGGTCCAAAAGCAACCAGCGCGAGGGTGATTCTGTGAAGCAATTTGCCGGTGACCCGTTTAGATCATGTCCGCGAACGACTTCTTCAGTTTATAAAACCACGCGTGGCCAAGCACGAAGACCACCGCCGCCAGCAACGAAAATTTCCATAGCGCGCCGAATGCCGGGTGTTGATTATCCAGGAAAATCGCACGATACCCTCTTACTAACACATACATCGGGTTCTTAGCCAGTATCGGAGCCTTTGCCAGCATGTCCTTTTCCGGATAACAGATCGGCGTCATGAAGAACCAGATCGTCAGCACGAACCCGATCATCTGCCCCAGGTCCTTCACATAAGCGCCCAGGCCCGCTAAGAACCAGCTCACGCCAGTGGTAAAGAGGATCTGCGGGATCAGCAGCACGGGCAGCCATAAAACCGTCAGCGGGATGCTATGCCGCAGCGCCAGCAGGAAAACGCAATAAAGCGCCACCGCAAACAGCTCCGTAACCAGCCCTGACGCTACCAGGTTCACCGGCAGCGTGTCCACCGGGAACACCAGTTTCTTAATCAAATTGCGATTTTCCAGAATAACTCCCGGTGAACGCCCGGCGGCTTCGCTGAAGGGCAGCCAGGGCAACATGCCGGCCAGGAAATAGAGCGCGAACGGCCCTCCGCTGCGCTTCGGATCGCTGCCCAGCAGATATCCGAAGACGAAGAAATACGTGAGCATCAACAACAGCGGGTTGATGATGGTCCAGAACGCGCCGCCGAACGACCCCTTGTACCGCCCCATGATGTCGCGCCTGGTCATCACGCGGATCAGCGCGCGATTGCGCCAGATGGTCAGGACCGGGTAGACGAAAGCGTGGCCCACCGCGCGCAGTTCGCGCTCGCGGCGCAACGCCTGCTTCTCTGTCACGCGCACCCGGCGGAGTGTCGCCACACCATCCCTGGTCGTCGTTTCCACCAGCAGGAACGGCCAGCCGCGGTCGTAGTACCAACAGACGTCTTCGCGCATGGGCGAGATCACCGTCTGATACTCGCCGTCTTCCGCGGGCAGTTCGAACTCCAGGAACACGTGCGCCTCGCCGCCAGGCTCAACGTCGTGTTCCAGCCACGTGCGCGCGCCGTCCACAATCAGCGTGCCGCTGGTGCGGTCGAACAGGTGGTAGCCGATGCCGAAACCGTCGGCCGCGCGCCAGGTCTCTTGCGTAAGGTTGCGGATCTCGAATTCCACGCGCACCATGCGTGTCGCCGTGTCCAGCGCCGCCCGCGGATTGAGCCAGGCTACGCCCCAAGCTACGCTCCCCCCCACGCTCATGAATACAGCCATCCCGGGTAGCGTTCCTTCACCGGCCCCGTCTTCCGTCCCAAAGCGTAGATGCCGTCGCCGCGCAGATCCGTCTCCAGGCGATAGCGCCGCAGCAGGTGCGTTACCCAGCCGAATTCCGGATGCGGCAGGTCGCGGAATTCGCCGGTCTCCAGCCGCGTCACCGCGAAACCCGAAGTATCCAGCAGCCGGTGGATCTCTCGCGCCGTGTACTCCCGGTTATGCCGCGCATCCACTTCGCCCGATCCCGCCGCTGGCTTGATGTACGCGTGGAAGAACCCGGGGTGATAGCCCAGCAGAATGGCCGAGATGCCGCGCAGCGCCGCCACGTTGGGAGTGGTCAGCACCAGGTGCCCGCCCGGCTTCAGAATCCGGTTGACCTCCGACATCAGGTGCATGGGATCTTCGAACAGGTGCTCGATCAGCTCGCAGCACAGCACCGTGGAGAAATGTCCGTCGGGATAGGGGAAGGGGTCTTTCTCGGCGTCGAAGTGGTCGATTTCGCAGGTGAAGGTTTCGCCGTCCGCGGAAGTCACCGCGCGATGGTCTATCCGGCCCACCGGGCCGTAATAGCAACCGCGCACTTCGCCGTAGCCGAGTTTGTTGCGCAGCGCCGGCGTCACCTGAAGGTACGCGCCCATTTCCAGGACGCGATCCCCACGCCCGCCCGGCGGCGTCATTTCGAGCGTTCTCACCAGGCGCGTCCGGTGCGTGTCCAGATAGTCGCGCGAGGCTTCGTCCACCGCCCAGCCGCGTAGATACCGCTCCACCTCGGGCAAGTCCGCGGCGGGCGAGGCTTCCTGCGCGGCGGGCGGCTGTTCCGCCCCGCGGTATTCCTTGCCTTCCACCACGGCCTCCAGAAATGCCGCGTACTGCCGCCCCACCGCGCCCCAGTTGCATTCCCGCGCCACGTAGTCGCGGGCATTCGTGCCCAGCGCCTGCGCCACTTCCGGACGCGACACCAGCAGGTTCATGTACTCGAAGATCAGGTCTTCCTCGCCCGCCCCCACCGGTACCTTGAGGCACACGTCCTCCGGGAACTCCTGGAACGACCCCACGTCGGAAACCATCACCGCCTTGCCCAGGCCGAGCGACCGCAGCAGCGTGCCGGAACTTTCTCCCACCGTGGGATACCGCAGGTTGAGCACGATGTCGCACGCGCCCAGATAGCCGACGAAATCCTCAATCGGCGTGAACCCCAGCACCCGCACGTTGGCCGAAAGACCCATGCTGCGAATCGTCGCCGCCAGCGGAAAATCCGCGTGCGGCTCACCCACCAGGATCATCCGCGCCTGCGGCGCCAGGCGCACCAGGCGCCGGAACGCGCGCAGCGATTCGGCGATGCGCTTGTATGGTTTCAGGTATCCGAAAATCCCGATCAGCGGCGTGATTTCGTCCAGGCCCAGCTTCTGCCGCCAGGCGTTGCGGTCGGCGTCGGGAATCCACGCCCCGTGCGGAATCACCGCCACCGGCCCGGTGAATCCCGCGGCCCGCACCCGCCGTTCCATGTATCGGCTGTGCACCACCACCCCGCGCGCCACCTCCAGCAGCCGCCGCGTCATCGGCAAGCCTTCGTAATCTGGCCCGACTTCCAGGTTGCGCACCCGCTCGGCATAGGCGCGCGCCGCCGCCCCGCCATTGTACTCGCACTCGCGCACATAGCCGTCCCAATCGCCGCGCCGGATGGTGAGGTCCGAGATCAGGTGGTGAAGATTCGATTCGTGCAGCACCACCACGCCCGCGTGTCGAAGCGCGGTCTCGTACACGAAGTCGTGATACTGGTTGTTGCCCACCTGGTAAAGCGCGATATCGAAACGCGAAGGGTCAAACGCAGCGTCGGCAATGTCCGCCCGCGCAAATACCTCCAGGTCCACCAGGGGCCGCAGCGATTCGATCAGCGCTTCGGAATAATCCGCGATCCCGCTGCGCGCCGGCGGCAGCGGGGAGAAAAAAGCTGCGCGCATTTCAGCGCACCAGTTCCATCGATAAGGTTCCCACGGACTCCGGGATCTTGATCAGGAGCGGTGTGCGCGCCGCATCGCGCGCGTAGAACACCTCTACCGTGAAATCGGCCCTCGGCCCCTTCACCGTAACCATCAGGTGGTCCGTGATTTCCTGCTTATCGCCCACCGTGATGGTCTGCGCGCCCGCATATTCCATGCGCACCGCATACGCCGAGCCGAAGTAGCTCTGCTGCGCCGGAGGCACCCTGCCCTGTCCCAGCTCTTTGCGGCCGTAGTAGACGTACGCGATGGCGTCGCGCGCGCAAGCGGAAATAGCGAAGTCGCTGGTGCCGCCCTCCGCTGGGTATTCCGTCGTCCGGTGGGCCGTGCCTTTCTCCTGGTCGAAGGTGGTTTTCTCCTTCACCTTCCTGGCGCCGTGGCTGATGTCGCGGCTGAGTTCGGTGGAACAGAGCGCTACCGTGGTCGAAGATTTGAATTTGTCCCTGATGGCGAAACCCGGGACGGCCGCATCCAAACCAACTTCGAAATCCCAACCATTAGCCGTGCGGTGCGCCGAGAGCGTGGCGTCGCCCAGACTCAGACCGCTCGGCCAGTTGACGGTATAGTGCAGCCCTTCATCCTGAAAGGGAAAGCCCGTCTGTGCTGCCGCCGGCGCCGCTGCCGCGAGTGCCGCCGCTACCAGGAGGAATAAACCAGGGGTGTGCCTCATCGGTGAATTATGCTCGTCGCCGCCGCGCGCCGGTGCAGCGGCCGCGCCTGCTCCATCACTTCGTGGAATACTTCCAGCGTCCGCCCGGCCGTCTTCTGCCAACTGAATTGTGCCGCCCGCTGTATCCCTAACCGC
>Ga0209039_10001363_pt1 | contig 22980 bp, 19 predicted proteins | sample BogFormECP12_OM1_FD_188238 | JGI IMG/M metagenome (GOLD analysis project Ga0209039, IMG submission 188238) | Bog forest soil microbial communities from Calvert Island, British Columbia, Canada - ECP12_OM1 (SPAdes) (version 2) | ecosystem: Environmental > Aquatic > Freshwater > Wetlands > Bog ... | reverse complement strand
TCAAAGGGTACCAGACCGTGCTGTAGCCGATCGACGAAAGGATCACGTCGAACGTCTGGGATCCGCTCGTGAAGCCCGCCGGATAGGTTCCGGCGGAGTAGTACCCGCCGGGCGGGGTGGCGCTCGAGTAGATGTACCCGTTCGTCGGGTCCCACATGGTGACGTTCCCGGCCGTCGGCACGTGGGCCGCGGGATTGGCCGTGAGATTGCTGTAGCCCGAAACGATGTAGTTCTGAACGTTAGGGTTCACCACGACCGGGGTGGGGTTGGGCACGACCACCTGGGTGAGGTTGTACATGACGGTCGGCCCGGGGAGGGTAGTCTTGAGGACCCAGGTCCCGAGCGGGACGTTCAGGTTGAACTTGCCCGACGAGGACGTCGTGTTGTTGACGAACACGAACCCGTTGTAGAGCGGGTCGATCAGAGCGACCTCGGCTCCCGGCTGCGGGATGCCGCCCGAGGTGACCGTGCCGGTGACGTTCCCCTTGTAGGGCAGGACAGAGATCCCCGTGAGGAGGGCCGGGTAGGTGTTGGTCGTGAGCGCGCTCGTGTTCTCGAACGCGAAGACGGGGTTCTCACTCGCGGGGAGGACCGCGCACTGGTGGTACGGCTTCGCCGCGTTGCATCCTCCCAGGCTGAGGTTCCCCTGGGGGGGAACCCACAGGCCCCAGTAGCCGGGCACCAAGGCCCCGCCCGTGCCGGCGGTTGTGAACGTGAACTGGCCGCTGTTCGCGACCGAAATCGTGGTCGTGAAGACCTGGCCGGTGGCGCGCGAAACGAGGTCGACCTGCACCCCCACGGGAACCGGGGAAACTCCGTTCCCCTGCTCCGCATAGCCGGTCAGCGTATAGTTCGCTGAAGACCCAGCGCGGGCCCCACCGATCGCGGCCAGTGAGCTTGTCACCAGCGCGACCAGCACCAGGACCCATAGGGCGGCACGGTACTGCTGTCGAACCAACTGTTTCACATCTCCCGTTACGGCGGTCTCCTATCGGAGGCGGCGCGCCGAACTTGGCCCTGCTACTTATAGCTTGCTTCAGGGAGCGGCTGCGGCCTGCGTCGACGACGCAGACTAGCGGTAGATGGCCTCGGCCGGCTCGTCGCGCCGACGCGCCACGCGTTCGCGCATGAGGTGCCGTTCGAAGTCTTCGTAGAACTTCAGACCCTCCGCGTCGATGGAGGGTCGCACCTGCTTCTGGGCGGCCTCGAAGTGGGCCCGGGTGACCTTGGAGGCCTTGATGTTCTCGCGGATCGCGGTGAGCCCGGCCTCGCGGCAGAGCGCCGCGATGTCGCTGCCCACGTAGCCGTCGGTCTGGGTCGCGAGGACGTTCAGGTCGACGTCCTCGGCGAGCGGCATCGACCGCGTGTGGACCTTGAGGATCTCGAGACGCCCGGCGACGCTCGGGGGCTCGACATAGAGCAACCGGTCGAACCGACCGGTTCGAAGGAGCGCCTCGTCCACGATGTCGGGTCGGTTGGTGGCGGCGATCACGAGGACCCGCTCGAGCGACTCTAGCCCGTCGATCGAGGTGAGGAGCTGGTTGACGATCCTCTCCGTGACACCGCTCGAGTTCTGCAGGCCCCGGCGCGGCGCGATCGAATCGATCTCGTCGATGAAGACGATCGACGGCGAGGCCTGCCGCGCCTTCTTGAAGATCATCCGGATCGCCTTCTCGCTCTCGCCCACCCACTTGCTCATCACCTCGGGGCCCTTCACCGAGATGAAGTTCGCCTGGCTCTCCGTCGCCGCGGCCTTCGCAAGGAGGGTTTTGCCCACTCCCGGGGGACCGTAGAGAAGGATGCCGCGGGGCGGTTCGATGCCGATGTGGCGGTAGACCTGGGGATTCTTGAACGGGAGCTCGACCGACTCCTCGAGGACACGGCGGACGCGGTCGAGGCCACCGACCTCCTCCCAGTGGGTCGTGGGGACCTCGACGGCCACATCCCGGAGGCTCGACGGCTCGATCTGCTTCAGAGCCTCGCGGAAGTCGTGCTCGGTGACCTTCATCCGCTCGAGGAGCGACAGCGGGATCGGTTGGTCGAAGTCGATCTCGGGAAGGTAGCGGCGCAGGGCCCGCATCGCCGCCTCCCGGGCGAGAGACGACAGGTCGGCGCCCACGAATCCATGGCTCTGGGCCGCGAGCACCTTCAGCATCTTCTCCCGGTCCCGGTCGGACCCCTCGATCGGCATCCCCCGGGTATGGATCTGCAGGATCTCGAGACGCCCTTCTTGGGTCGGCACGCCGATCTCGATCTCCCGGTCGAAGCGACCGGGCCGCCGAAGCGCGGGGTCGATCGCCTCTTCGCGGTTGGTCGCCGCGATGACGATGACGTTCCCCCGGCCCGAGAGGCCGTCCATGAGCGTGAGTAGCTGGGCCACGACCCGGCGCTCGACCTCGCCGACGACCTCGTCCCGGCGCGGGGCGATCGAATCGAGCTCGTCGATGAAGATCACGCTCGGTGCGTTCTTCTCGGCCTCCTCGAACTTCTCGCGGAGCTCCTTCTCGCTCTCCCCGTAGTACTTCGAGATGATCTCGGGGCCTTGGATCCCGATGAAGTGCGCCCCCGCCTCGTTCGCGACCGCCTTCGCGATCAGCGTCTTCCCCGTGCCGGGGGGACCGTAGAGGAGCACTCCCTTCGGGGGGGTGATCGCGAGGCGGTCGAAGAGCTCCGGGTGCTTCAGCGGGAGCTCGATCATCTCCCGGACGCGACCGAGCTTCTCCGTGAGCCCGCCGATGTCCTCGTAGGAGACGCGCGGGGCCGCGACCTCGGTCTCGCTGACGGTCTCCTCCTTGATCGTGATGAGCGAGGAGGGGGCGACCTGGACGATCCCCTTCGGCTGGGTCGAGACCACCATGAAGGGGAGCGAGCCGCCCATCAGGAAGACCCCCGGGATCACGAACACGTCGCCCCGGATGAACGGACGGCGGGCGAGCGCCTTCGCGACGAAGCTCTCGAGCCCGGGCCCGAGGTCCATGCGCGCGGACCCGGCGTAGATCGGGGCGATCGTGATCGCGTCCGCGTTCGGGCAGTCGACGCGCTGCACCGCGACGCGGTCGCCGATGCTCACTCCGGCGTTGCGGCGGACCACCGCCTCGATCCGGAGGAGCCCCTTCCCCTCGTCCTCCTGCTGCGCGCGGCTCACGACCGCGGGAGTGGGCTTGCGGCCCCGGACCTCGACGATATCCCCGAGGCCCACCTTGAGCCGTTGTCGGGTCTGAACGTCCAGCCGGGCGGTGCCGAGACCGATGTCCTGCTGGAACGCTTCGGCGACCCGTAGGGTGATGGCCTCGCCCATCTCCGAGAGCGTTGGACCCCGGTGCGACCTAAATAGATTATCCTCGGAAGGACACGTCCCGAGACCGTCGGATTACCGGGACCCTTCGCGGCGACCCACCCTCGTGGCAAAGGAGAGCAGCGGGCGGCAGCTCGGGCGCCGGCAGGTTCACCCGCTCGTCCCGAATTCGAGCCGGCTTTGCCCGGGACCCCGGCCCGCCGCGCTCAGGTCCGGCCGAGGTTCGCCGAGCACTTCGGAGATCATCGCGGCCGTTCCCGGACCGAAACCCATGAAGTGGTTGTTCGCAAACGCGAAGACGCTGTCCACGGGCCGTCCCTCGTTCTCGAATAGGGACTTCATCGCGACGATCTCGGGTCGCGCGTCGCGCTGGATGCGGTCGAACTGGGTGAGCGCGCGGTCGCCGATGAATCGGGCGTAGAGGAAGTCGCCCGTCACCCAGGGGGGAGGACGGGTCTCGGGCACGATCGACCAGACCAGCGCGGCGCGGCGGGCCTCGAGGAGGGCGCGGGTGGTGTCCGTCCACCACGAGCGGTGACGTAGTTCGACCGCCAGCTGATACTGGCGGGGTATCGCTTCGAGCAGGAGCTCGAGCCGTGTTCCCCCCGCCCCGGCGCGAAAGGAGGGCGGGAACTGGAGCACCACGGGTCCAAGCTTGCCGCGGGCGCGCAGCGGCTCGAGGCTCGAAAGGAACGGGTCGAGGACCTCGTGCAGGGCGGGAGGCTTCTCCGAGTGCGTGACGTCGCGCGGAACCTTCAGCGCGAACCGGAACCCCTCCGGAGTTCGCTCCGCCCACCGACGGACCAGGAACGGGCCGGGGGCCCGGTAGAAGCTCGAGTCGACCTCGACGACCCGGAACACCCGCGCGTACCGGCTGAGGAATTCGCCCGGCGGCGTTCCCGGGGGATAGAATGGGCCCACCCAGTCGTCGTAGGCCCACCCGGAGCATCCGACCCAGTACCGGCTCACGTTCCCCCGAAGACTTCCGGGATTTCCCCTTTGTCCGGGGAAGCCGGGGCCCTCGCGGGGGAGAGAATCGAACCGTCGACCTCGAGCCGGCCCGTCGCCTCACGAGCACAACCGAGATATTCCCCACGGCGAGTCATGGCCACGATGACCCCGCGCGGCTCCAGCAGTTCCATCTTGGGGAAGCTCCTCGAGGCGGCGGGGTACCGCGTGGAGGTCCGGCAGGACCTCCTGGTCGCGGTCCGCGGCCGCGACCGGCGGGCGGTGGTCGTCCTCGGGGCCGCCCGGTCGCCGGCCGATGTAGAGTCGCTGTTTCCCGTCGAGAGCGTCCGTCGGACGATCGTGTACGATGACGACCCGGGCGAGGCGGCGCGCGCGCTCGCGGCCGACCGCGGGATCGAGGTCCTGGACCCCTCGACGCTCGGTCCGGGCCTCGGGGAGATCCTGCTTCAGCCGCCGGTGGGAGTCGAACTCTCTCCGGTGGATTCGGAGCAGGCAGGCCCGCTCGAGCCGCCGTTCGCGATCGCTCCCCACGGCGAGCGGACCGTGCGACCGCGGATCGACCGGTCGGAGGCGGAGAGCCTCGCCGGGGTCGACGGACCCCGCTACACCCTGCGCCTGGTGCCGTTCTTTGTCGCGGCGTATCGGGTCCGACCCGCGTCCCCCGCCGGCGGTCACGGAACGGTGGTCCGGAACCTGGTCGCCGTGAACGCGGTCACCCGCCGTGCGGAGATCTGGGAGGAAGGCGACCGTGAACTGATCGCGGAGCTCGCCGAACCGCACCAACAGCTCTCCCCTCAGCTCGAGGAATCCCAGGTCACGCCGCTCGCGCTCGATGCGATCCGTCGTCACCACACGGTCCACGTCGACCACACCGAGCAGCACGAAGGGGCGCTGGTCATCGAGACCCGCCGGGTTCCTCCGTCGTCCGATGACATCCGGCTAGGTCCGTTCGTGCTCCTCTACGTTCCCCACTGGTACGTCGAGGGTTCCCAGGGCCGGGTGGTGCTCGATGCCGTCACCGGTCGCCGAACCGTGGCGCCCGAGACGGGCGGCCCGTAGCGGTTCCCCCACCCTCAAATACGGAGCCCTTCTCGCCGGGGCGTGCTCCTCGACCAGTTCCGCATCGGACCGTACCTGAACTTCACGTACCTTGTGGCGGAGAAGCCCGGGGGCGAGGGAGTGGTCATCGACCCGTCGTTCGGGATCGACCCCGTGCTCGAGGCGATCGACGCCCGCGGCGTGAAGGTCCGCTACATCCTGAACACGCACAGCCACCCCGACCACGTGGCCGGCAACGGCGAGGTGAAGGAGCGGACCGGCGCCAAGGTGGTCGCGCATCGCGTCGCGCCGATCCATCAGGACATCTCCGTCGCGGACGGGGACGCGATCGCGACCGGAAGCCTGCGCTTCCACGTGGTGCACACGCCCGGCCACACCAAGGATAGTGTTCTCTACGTCTTCGAGGGGAACGTCGCGACCGGCGACACCCTCTTCGTCGGGGAGTGCGGGAGGACCGACCTTCCCGGCGGGGACCCGAGCGAGATGTACGACTCTCTCCAGCACCGCCTACTCACCCTGGACGACGCGCTCGTCGTGTTGCCCGGCCATGACTACGGCACGACCCCGACGAGCACGATCGGCCGCGAGCGAAAGGAGAACTACACGCTCCAGCCCCGGACGCTCACGGAGTTCCTCGCGTTCATGCGGGAGTGAGGGACCCGGCGCCGATGTCCCCTCTTCCTCCCCCCGACGAGCGCCCCCTTCGCGCGGCCGGCGCCCGCCGTGCCCACGCCGGCGCCCCCACCACCCCGACGATCATCCGAACGCTCCGCGACCTCGCTAAGGAGTCGCCCGCGCTGGTCGCCCTGTTCGACGCTCGCTCGGTCGCCGGCGAGCGCCACCTTCTCTCGGCCTGGGCGCACCTCGGCCGGGCGCGGAGCCGGGGGGAGAGCCGGTTGCGCGACCGAGGAGCCGAGTTCGCCCTCTACGTGGCCGGCGACGATCAGCTTCCGAGGGCGCTCGCGAAGGTCGGCGTCTCGGAGACGACGGAGCAATTCGTCCTGGTCGCCGAGCGTCCGGTCGACCCGTCGACCCTCCTAGTGCGGTTCGAGCTCACGAGCGACCCGAGCGCCTACCCGCGGCCGGTGGACGAGGAGCTCCTCGACCGGCTCGGGGTCGAGGCGGCTGAGCGCAGCGCCGTTCCCCGGTCCGGTTGGGAAGGGTTGGTCCTCGAACGGGTAGCGTTGCTCGACCTCTCGCCTCCGGCGGCCCGGTCCGCACCAGCAAAGCCATAACCCCGGTGGGCGGTCGCGCCCGCGGTCCGACGGCGGCCGTGCAGGTGTAATCTAGCGGTAGGATGTCAGCCTTCCAAGCTGACCACCCGGGTTCGAAACGCGGGACCAGAGAAGGTCCGGCGCGAACGTCCCGGCGCCTGCACTCCTCCGCCCCGGACCCCCTCGGGTGGGGAGGGTTTATTCCCACGGGGCTCGCTCTCCCCGGCGCGCTGAGGTAGCCTAGCCCGGCAAGGCGCCAGCCTTGAAAGCTGGTGGCGGTTCCGCCACGGGAGTTCAAATCTCCCCCTCAGCGTCCGCCCCCCTTACACTTGGATTATATGGCCCGCTCCGCTCCACGGCCCGCCCGATGTCCGAACCGTCGTCCCTGACCCCTCTTCTCGAGCAGTACGAGGGCGTCAAGGCGCGCTACCCCGGTCACCTCGTCCTGTTCCGGGTCGGGGACTTCTACGAGACGTTCGGGGACGACGCTCGCCTTCTGTCCCGCGAGGTCGACGTCGTGCTCACGGCCCGGTCCGCGGACGCGAAGGGGGTCCGCACGCCGATGGCGGGGGTTCCGCACCACGCGGTAGAGACGTACCTGGGGCGCCTCGTTCGCAAGGGCTACAAGGTGGCCCTCTGCGACCAGGTCGAGGACGCGCGGTTCGCGAAGGGCCTCGTCCGTCGGGAGGTGACCCGCGTCGTCACGCCCGGCACGGTCGTCGAGGACCGGATCCTGGGCGGTCCCGACCACAGCTTCCTCGTGAGCGTTGTCGCCCCGCCGGGAAAGCTCGGGGCCTACGCCGCCGTCGACATCACCACCGGAGAGTGGTTCCACGGCCCGGCCGACGGGGTTGGTCCGGAGGGCATCATCTCCTCGCTCGCCGCGTTCCAGCCCCGCGAGATCCTCTGGGCCGCCCCCGAACCAGCGACCTCCACGTCACTTCTCGCGGCTCTGCGACGGGAGTTCCCGTCCGCGCGGCTCGAACCCGCTCCGGCCCCCGTTGTGGAAGGAGAGCTGCCCACCGCCCTTCGGGGCGAGACCGCCCTCGCCGCGGAAGTGGCGGAGGCGGACCGACGGCTGGCGGCGTACCTTCGTGCGACGCAGCCCCGGCTGCTTCCCCATCTCGGCCTCGTGGAACGAGGCGCCGGAGGACGTCGTCTTGTCCTCGACGCGAAGACGCTCCGACACCTCGAGATCAACCGTCCGATGAATCCGGACGACGCGAAGGGCGTGACGCTCCTCGGCACCTGGGACGAGACGGTGACGGCGCCCGGGCGAAGGACGCTCGCCTTCTGGCTCACGAACCCCCTCGCCGACGTCTCGGCGATCGGCTTCCGCCAGGACGCGGTCGCATCGCTCGTCGATCGAGGGGCTGCTCTCGAGAGCGTGCGCGCGCGGCTCCGGTCGGTCCCCGACCTCTCACGGATCGCGGCGCGCGTGGCCGGCCGTCGGGTCCGCCCGGTCGAGCTTGCGGCTCTCCGGGCCGGCCTCGAGGCGGCCGGCGCTCTCGGGCAGGAGCTGGCCGAGGGTCGAGCCTCCTCCCGCCTCACGATGCTCACGGAGGAGCTCGACCCTCCCGAGGGCTTGGTTTCACTCCTCTCCGGTGCGCTTCCCGAGAGTTCCTCCCCGACGGACGAGGAGGGCGAGCTGTTCCGTACGGGTCATGCCCCCGAGGTGGACCGCTGGCGAACGGCCGAGCGCGACGCGCTTCGGGAGATGACCGCGCTCGAGCGCACGGAGCAGGAAGCGACCGGCATCCGTACGCTCAAGGTCGGCTACAACCAGGTGTTCGGGTACTACTTCGAGGTCACGAAACCCCACCTCGCCCGGATCCCCCCGCACTTTCGGCGTCGGCAGACGGTCGCGCAGGCGGAGCGGTTCACCTCGGAACGTCTCGAGGAGATCGAGCGACGGATCCTCGAAGCGCGGGACGGGATCCGAACCGCCGAGGCGGTCCGGTGGGAGGAGCTCCTCGACGCGGTCGAGCACCACGTGCCCGCCGTCCATCGTGTGAGCCGGGCGGTCGGGGAGCTCGACGCCCTCGCGACGTTCGCCCACCTGGCCCAGACCCGCGGCTACGTCCGCCCCACGGTCGACGACTCCTCGGTGCTCGTCGTACGCGAGGGCCGCCACCCCGTGCTCGACCGGATCCTCGGCGAGACGTTCGTTCCGAACGACCTCGACCTCGACCCGGCCGCGCGACGCATGCTCGTGCTCACCGGCCCGAACATGTCGGGGAAGTCGACCTTCATGCGCCAGGTCGGCCTCTTGGTCGTGCTCGCCCAGGCGGGCTCGTTCGTGCCGGCGAAGTTCGCCCGCGTCGGGCTCGTCACCCAGCTGTTCACGCGGATGGGGTTCACGGACGAGATCGGACGGGGCAAGTCGAGCTTCATGGTCGAGATGAGCGAGGTCGCCGAGATCCTTCGGGCCGCGGACGAGCGGTCCCTCGTCCTGCTCGACGAGGTCGGCCGCGGGACGAGCACGTTCGACGGTCTCGCGATCGCGTGGGCTACCTTGCGCCACCTCCACGACGCGACCCGTGCGCGGTGCCTTCTCGCGACGCACTACCACCAGCTGACCGACCTCGTCCGCGGGCTGCCGGCGGCCGAGAACGCCCACTTCGCCGTTCGCGAGGGTCCCGACGGGATCGTCTTCCTCCACCGTCTCGTGCCCGGCGCGACCGACCGCAGCTACGGGGTCCACGTGGCGCGCCTTGCCGGTCTCCCCGAAGGCGTGCTCGAGGAGGCGGAGCGTCTCCTCCACCGCCTCGAGACGGAGAGCGTGGTGCCTTCCGCCCCGAAGGGCTCGCACCGACGCTCCCCGCGGTACACGCAGGCGGTGCTCCTCTCGGACGGTGTCGCCGAGCACCCCGTAGTGGACGAGCTGCGGAAGCTCGACGCGGAACACCTCGCCCCGGAGGACGCTCACCGCAAACTGAAGGAGCTCAAGGCGCGTGCCTCGGAGGAACGAGGGTGAGAGGACGGGGCCGATGACCGAGACGATGATCCCGCACCGACGCCCGATACGGCGGCTTTCGAACGAGACGGTGGAACGGATCGCGGCGGGGGAGGTCGTCGAACGTCCCGCCTCCGTGGTCAAGGAACTCGTCGAGAACGCGGTCGACGCCGGAGCCCGTGCCGTCACCATCCGCCTGAGGGGCGGAGGGCTCGACCGGATCGAGGTCGCGGACGACGGCGAGGGGATCCCTTCCGAGGAGCTCGAGCTCGCGGTGGAGCGTCATGCCACGAGCAAGCTGTCCCCCGAAGGCCCGGTCGAACGGATTGGGACCCTGGGATTTCGCGGAGAGGCGCTCGCCGCGATCGCCTCCGTGTCCCGGTTCCGCCTCCTCTCCCGGCCTCCCGACCGCGAGCTGGCCGAGGGGATCTCCGTCGTGGGGGGCACGCTCGCCGGCCGGTTCTCGGGCCCCCGGGCCCGCGGCACGACCGTTGAGGTGGAGGAGCTGTTCTTCAACACGCCCGCGCGACGCAAGTTCCTCAAGAGTGCCGCCGCGGAGCAGATCGAGGTCCTCCAGACGGTCGAGCGGCTCTACCTTGCCCGTCCCCAGGTCGGCCTCCGTGTCGAATCGGAGAGCCGGGAAGTCGGCACGTATCCTCCCGCGCACGACCTCAGGGACGCGGCGGCCCGAGTGCTCGGGCCGGGGTTCCTTTCCTCGTCGTTCGAGCTCTCGGTCGAGGTGCCGGGGGGCCGCCTCTTCGGAGCCCTCGGCCGACCCGGAGTGGCCGCTCCCTCCTCGCACGGGCTGTTCCTCGCGGTGAACGGACGGTCCATCGTGTCCCGGGCCTTCGCCCAGAACGTCCGCCTGGCGTACGGGGACTACCTTCCCCGCACGCGGTTCCCGGTCGGCGTTCTCCACCTCGAGGTCGACCCCGACCGGCTCGACGTGAATGTCCATCCGACGAAGCGGGAGGTACGCTTCGCGAACGAACGGGAGCTCCTCGACGCCGTGCGGCGAAGCGTCCGCGAGGCGCTCGTCGCCGCCCCGCAGGTCGCCGAGCCGCTCGCGCCGCGACCGGCCGTGCCGCCGACTTTCACGACGCACCCATTCCAGAGCGGGGGCCGACCGTCCCCGACGATGGCGCACCCTCCCGTCCAACGGACCCTCGAGGGTCCAGTCACGACGCACGGGCCGCGTCCCGTGGCGGCCGCCGGGGGGCACCCCCGGATGAACCTTCTCGGGTCCGTGCACGCGCTCTACTGGGTCGCCGAGAGCGACGACGGTCTCGTGCTGATCGACCAGCATGCGGCGAGCGAGCGTGTCCTCTACGAGGAGATGCTGCGCAGCGGCACGCTCCAGCGGCAGACGTTGGTGGACCCGATCACGGTGCGTCTCACCGGGGCGGAGCGAAGCACGCTCGAAGCCCACGGCGAGACCGTACGAGCTGCCGGCTTCGACATCGACCCGTTCGGGCCCGACGCGTTCCTCATCCGTTCGGTCCCCGCCTACCGGGGCCGGTCCGTCCGGCCCGAGGCGGTCACCGAGCTTCTCGACGAGCTCGGAAGCGGCGGGCGCCCGACGTTGCCGGATGGCCTCGAAGAGCGACGCGCGGCCACCGTGGCCTGTCATGCCGCCCTGCGGGCCGGCGACGAGGTCACGGCCGAGGAGTTCGCCCGGGTGCTGGCGGCCCTGCACGCGCTGCCCGAGGCCGCCTACTCCTGCCCCCACGGGCGCCCGATCGTGCTCGCGATCCCGCGCACCCGCCTCGACCACTGGTTCCTGAGGAGTGGTCCGTGACCGCGCCCGGAGGACCGAGAACGCCCCGGCCGAGCGAGCGCGAGGTCGTCCGCACTGCGGCGACCTACCTCGAAGCGCAAGGCTACCGTGTCTATCCGAACCTCGACTCGAACGACTACTTCGACCTGGTCGCCCGGCGGGGCGACGTGGTCGGCCTCGTGGAGGCGAAGGTCTCCGGAAGCCGCGTGGTACTGGCCCAGGCGCTGAAGCGGCGTGCCTGGGGGGACTGGGTCGCGGTCGTGCTGCCCTCCGAGAAGGCGGCCGAGCGGCTCGCCGCGCGCACCGAGGGGTCCCGGGCCGCCCGGGTGGGGGTGTGGGCCACGAAGGACGGCGGGGTCCGGGTCGTTCGCCCGGCGGCTTCGTGGGTTCGTCCGGGCGAAGAAGACCCGTTCGCTCATCTGCGCGATCGGTTCCGCTCGATCCTCGACCGCGTCGATTCCGGCGAGCTTTCGCTCGAAGTGCCCTGGTCGGGCGTGGTCGGCGCTGTCCGACGGGCGTCGGGTGGTCGCGGGTTCAAAGAGTGGCGTCTCGACGAACCGGTCGAGGACGGTCCCTAGGCTAGGCCCGCGCGCCGGCGTTCGGGGCGAGCGCGGCGTTGAGGGCGGTCGCGACGCGGTCCGGGAGGAACGCCTCCGCGAACCGGGCGGCCGCTCGCCCGACGACCTTCTGCGCGGCCGGGTCGGCGAGGAGCTCGGCGAGCACGGACGCGAGGTCCCCGGGGTCGTCGCTCGCCGAGACCCGAACTCCCCCCTCCGGAGGAACCGGAAGGCGGGCATCCGGGAGGACGATCGGAGGAACGCCGGCCCGCGCGGCGAGCACGAGGCCCGGGTCGAAGCCCACCGCGCGCCGTGCGAAGATCGCGACGTCGGCGCTCGCGATGGCGTCCGCGAGCGTCTCCGCCCTGCGGTCGGGAAGCGCGATCACTCCGGGGTCCGAGGGCGCGGGGCTTCCCGAGACCACCATGCGGACTCCGGGAAAGAACGGGCGCACCCGTCGGAACGCTTCGAGCAGCCGGTCGAGGCCGCTCGGTTCGGGCGCCTCGAACGCGGTGGGCGCCACGACGACCGGGACGTCGAGAGGGATGCGAAGGTCGCGACGCGATGCTTCCCGGGTCGGCAACGTCAGGAAGGCCGGCACGGCCGGGGGGAGGGCCACGAGCTTGCGCTCGACGACCCCGTACTCCTCGGTCAGGGACCGAGCGACCTCCAAAGCGTCGTAGAAGAGACGGTCGGTCTCGTGGAGCGCCGCACGCTCGAGGCGTCGGACCGTGCGTCGATCGAGCCAGGTGTCGAGGCGGCCAACGAACCCGGTCCCCGGGCGGCCCGTGCGTTCCCCCTCGAACGACCGGATCTCGACGCCGCGGGCGAACGCCGCCACGAGCGGAGGACCCCGTCGCGCTCGGGGAACGCCGAGGGAGCCGAGCCCGACCGGGTCGCGAAGCACGAGGTCGACCTTCTTGCGAAGCTGGCGCCCTGCGGCGGTGGCGAGCTCCGCCGGTTCGCTCGGGCCGCCGGGGCGGCGCAGCGGGATCTCGACCGGGACCGCCACGACGCCCGAGGGGACGGGAGCGGCCTCCGAACCGGGGAGGTGGAGCACCCGGACATCGTCCCCGCGAGCGGCCAAGGCGGCCGCGAGACTCCACGCGCTCGCCGCGGGGTCGTAGGGGTCCCGGGGCGGAGGGCCCACGGCCACGATATCCACCGTGCGCCCCGGCATCCGCGGTCGGAGCGAGCCCTTCCCGAAAAGCGTTCCGGCGAACGGGCCGGCTCAGTTGGGAAGCCCCAGGCGACGCCCGAACGAGCGGTCGACCATCTCCGACGGCACGTCCGCGCCCATCCCGGCGAGGATCGTCGGGGCGAGGTCCACGAGGTCGAGCGTGCCGACCACCGCCCCCGACCGTATGCCGTCCCCCGCGCCGATCAGGATCCCGTCCATCCGGTGGGTGCCCGACCCAGTGAAGTAGGTCGGGCGCTCGCGGATGAGAGGGTTCGGGTACCCGAAGTCCATCCGCGGCTCGGTGCACATGTTGTCGACCCGGATGAACAGCGCCGGCGCGTTGTCGAGGTTGCAGCCGCGGTAGATCGTCCGGGGGTCGAGCACTTCGATGTGGGCGTCCGGATACGCCTCGAGGCGCTGCCGGATCTGCGTGCGGATCGCCTCGCGCCGCTCGGGGGTCAGAAGCGGGTTGTTCGGGTTAAGGTAGATCCCTTCGGGGACCGGGTAGGAGAACGCGACGGTCCGCTCCCAGTCGATGCGCTTCGAGAACTCCTCGAAGGAGGTCGCACCGCCCAAGATCTCCGCGACCCGGGCACGTCGTCCGTCACGGACGAAATCGACGAGGGGACGCAGGAGGCGACGGGCGGTTCCGACCTTCTCCGCGTAGAGGAGGAGCCGGCCGAGGAGCCTGCGACGCGACGCGTCCGCTCCGCCGCGGAAGACGAGGAGCTGCTCCTCGGCGAGCCACCGGTTCGTGAGGAAGTCCGACTGGATCGCCCCATGACCATGGTCGGAGATGACGAGCGTCACGGCCGGGCCTCCGCCGGAGCGGAACGCGCGGTCGACCTGCTCGCAGGCCCGGTCCACGGTGCGCCAGAAGTGAAGGAGGTCGTTAGGGATCTCCGCGGCGGGCCGGCTCAGCTCGGTCCAGAGCTGGTGCTCCAAGCGGTCGGTCTCCCGGAAGAGGGCGAAGAGGAAGCCGGGCTTATGGCGCTCGGCGAGGGTCGCGGCGACCTTGGCCCGCTGCTCGATCGCCCGCGTCGCGGTCGCGACCCACTCCGAGCGTTCGGAGTCCCGGTAGACGGGGAGCTCGAGCGGATACTCGCCCCCGATCGCCCCCTGGATCTCCTCCTTGAGGCTGGTCGGGTACGTCGTCGTGGCACCCGAGAACATCCCGGGCACGACGAACCCGTGGAGGGGGTACGGCGAGCGGAACGGGAAGTTGACGACGCCCACCTTGACCCCGATGCGCGAAAGGGTGTCCCAGAACGCCTCGGCGGGTCGGAACGTCTGGACGAGCTTCGAGCGTCCCGGGTCGCCGTCGGGCTCGGTGAACCCGAAGATCCCGAGCTCGCCGGGGTCCTTGCCGGTGGCGAACGAGTACCACGCGGGGATCGTCTTCGCCGGGTAGACCGAGCGCAGGGGAGCGCGGACCCCGCGGTGGACGAGCGATTTGAGGAACGGCAGCTCCCCGGCCGCCATCAGCGGGTCGAGAAGGTCGAAGGTGCCCCCGTCGAGGCCCAGCACCAAGAACCGACGGTAGGGGCGTCCCATCTAGAGTCCTCCCCAGTAGCTCATCATCATCGACCCCGGGAGTTCTATAAAGGGTTTCGTCCCGAGAAACGGCCCGTGAGCGTACCCGGCGGCGCCGACGTCAGATGAGGCGGATGGCTTCGAGGTTGTACGGCGCCCGCGACTCCACGTTGAACCGCTTGTGGAGGCTCGACGCGAGGTCGAGGATGCGGGACTCCTCGCCATGGTTCAGGATGATCCGTTGGGGCCGCGGGTCGAGCGACGCGACGAAGTTCATCAACTGGACCCGGTCGGAGTGGCCCGAGAACCCCTCGATGGTCGCGATCTCGAGCTTCACCGGGACCGACGACTGCCGCGAACCGTCGAGGAACGTGGCCTCGCTCATGCCCCGCTGGAGCCGGTTGCCGAACGTCCCCTCGGCCTGATACCCGACGAATAGGAGCCCGTTCTTCTCGTCGGCCCCCCAGGCCCGGAAGTACTCCATGACCGGCCCGCCGCTCATCATCCCGGAGGTCGCGAGGACGATGGACGGCTCCTTCGAGTCGAGCACGGTCGAGCGCATCTGGGAGGAATCGATCCGGTGGAAGATGTCGGAGAGGAACGGATTGTCCCCCTGCTGGAAGATCTGGGTCCTGAGTTGGCTGTTCAGGAACTCAGGGTAGGCCGTGTGGATCGCCGTCGCCTCGAAGATCATGCCATCGAGGTAGACCGGCACGCGCGGGATCTTCCCCTCGCGCATCTTCTCCTCGAGGACGAGCATCACTTCCTGCGAGCGGCCGACCGCGAACACCGGGACCACGAGCTTGCCGCCGCGGGAGACGACCTTGGTCGTGAGCGAGCTGAACTCCTCCGTCGCCTGCTGGCGGGTCGGCTGGACGTTGCGGTACCCGCCGTACGTCGACTCGAGGACCAGGGTCTCGAGGCGGGGGAAGCGGTTCGTCGCCGGGTTGAACAGCCAGCTCCGCTCGAACTTGATGTCCCCCGAGTAGGCGAGGTTGTGGTCGCCCTCCCCGAGGTGGAAGTGGCAGATGGAGGAGCCGAGGATGTGCCCCGCGTTGTGCATCGTGAGCCGGATATCCGGCGCAATGTCGGTCGTCTCGCCCCAGCGGAGGGGGATCGTCCGCGTGACGAGGTCCCGGACGTTCGAGGAGTCGTAGAGCCCTTTGCGGGCCTCCTGGTTGACGACCTTGATCGCATCGAGGAGCATGAGGGTCATGAGGTCGCGCGTCGGCGCCGTGCAGTAGATCGGCCCCTTGTACCCGTACTTCAGCAGCACCGGCACGAGGCCGCAGTGGTCGAGGTGCGCGTGCGTCACGACCACGGCATCGAGCGAGTCGAGCGGAAGGAGCTCGGGGGCGTTGAAGAACGGCGTGCGGTCCGACCCCGGGTCGATCCCGCAGTCGATGAGGACCTTCGAGTTCTGGGTCGTGAGGAGATGGGCGCTTCGTCCCACCTCGCGGTAGCCCCCGAGCGCGGTGCTGCGCGCCCAGAGCTTCTCGGGGAGCGGGTCGCGGGCGATCCGGATCCCGACCTTCTTGAGGAACGACCGTCGGTCGTCGAAGGAGTTCCTAAGGTGGATGCGCACCTCCTCGACCGTCTTCGAGGGGATCGGCGGCGTCCGGACGACGGTCGGCACCCACCCGATCTGCTTCTTCAGGTCGTTGAGCACCGAGCCGCCGCGCCCGATCGCGGCGCCGGGGCTCGCCGCCTCGATCGTCACTTCGCCCGTCTCGGGCTCGAAGAACAGCTGGTTGATCTCGGCCTCCGGGGGGATGAGCGCGCGGATCGCCTTCTCCGCCTCCTTGGGGTCGATGAGCGAGGCGGGGTCCGAGCGGACGACGACGCGGCGGTGGAGCCGCTGGGCCACCTGGCGGAGGTAGTCCCCGCCCGATAGGAACGCGTCGAGCTGCTTCGTGTAGACCACGACGTGCGGGCCTTCCAGCTCGATGTCGCTGACTTCGATCGTTTCCGGTAGCACTTCGCGCAGGGCTTCCCGGGTTTGCTCTATGAGCGATTCGAAACTCATTCCTGACGGAAGGGGTTGGCGTAGAAGGGGTTCCGACGGCCGCCCGGGCCCGTCGATTCCTTACGGAAGAACGGGAGGCAGCGGTATCTTGAGGGCCTTCAGACGTTTATTAATTTCGTCCTCGGTCATTTCCTTGTATTCCTTGGGCGTAATGACGTGGACGAGGTAGCCGTCCCCGCTCGCGCTGTCGCGCTTCATCGCGACCGTGAGGCCACGGAGCGCGAGGTCGACCCCGTCCGACGTGGACATCTCCCGCGAGTAGCCCTCTTCGAGGAGGCCGTAGACGATCGTCTGACCGGACCCCACCGAGACGTACCTGTCCTCGATGCAGCCGCCCGCCGGGTCGACGGAGAAGACGTGGCAACCCTTGTTGTCGACGCCCCCGAGGATCAGCCACGCATAGTAGGGGTAGTAGCGGTTCCCGCTCAGGATGTTCGCGAGCAGCGTCGCGGCGCCCTCGGCGGTGAGCGGGGCGCTGCGGCGGAGCCGGTAGAGGGAGACCTCCGCCTTCAGGTAGCGGGCGAGCACCTGGGCGTCGCCGACGAGGCCGGCGATCGTGATCCCGATGTTCTGGTCGATCTTGAACAGCTTCTGGGTCTGCTTGTTGGAGATGAAGCTGCCGGCGGTGGCACGGCGCTCGGTCGCGAGGACGACCCCATCCTTGCAGACGATTCCGATGGTGGTGGTGCCCTTCAGGAGGCGTTCCTCGTCGCCCGAGTTGATCATGGTCTGCATCGTCGTACCTCCGGTCACCCGGAATGTGCGAGAGCGGACCCGGGGTCGCTATATAAGGGCTCACGCAGCGATTACGCCGGCATCACCGACGCACCCGGCACAACCTCGTGGCCGAGGGCGCTCGAGGGTCTACGACCCGGGGGGCGGCACCCATTAAGACCCCGGCCCGGATGGGTTCTCGATTTCCTATGTTGCGTCACGAAGTCGTGGTCGTAGGAGCCGGCCTCGCGGGTCAACGTGCTGCGCTCGCGGCCGTCGAGGCGGGGCGCGACGTTGCCATCGTTACGAAGCTGCACCCGCTCCGGTCCCACTCGGGGGCGGCGCAGGGCGGGATCAATGCGGCGATCGGACCCAACGACTCCATCGACGCCCACACCTACGACACGGTGAAGGGGTCGGACTACCTCGGCGACCAGGACGCGATCGAGTTCTTCTGTCGGGAGGCCGGCCCGACCGTCATCGAGATGGAGCATTTCGGGACCATTTTCTCCCGGGCCGAGGACGGAACGCTCGCCCAGCGGCCGTTCGGGGGCGCCGGGTTCCCCCGGACCGTGTACGCGGCGGACCGCACTGGGCTCGCGCTCCTCCAGGGTCTCTGGGAGCGGCTCGGCAGCGAACGGTTCACCCTCTACGAGGAGTGGGAGCTCCTTCGCATCGTCGTGCGCGAGGGCCGGGTCCAGGGGATCATCGCCCTCGACCGCCGGACCGGCGAGTTCCAGGAGGTTGCGGCGAAGGCCGTGATCATCGCGACGGGCGGCGCGGGCCGCATCTACGGTCGGACGACCAACGCCCACAGCTGCACCGGCGACGGGATGGCGGTCGCCTACCGCGCCGGGGCGTTCCTCAAGGACATGGAGTTCGTCCAGTTCCACCCGACCGCCCTTCTTGAGGGCGGGATCCTCGTGACCGAGGGCGCTCGCGGCGAAGGCGGGATCCTGAAGAACGCGGTCGGCGAGCGCTTCATGTCGAAGTACGCTCCGAAGGTGCTCGAGCTCGCGTCGCGCGATGTCGTCGCGCGGGCGATCACCACCGAGATCCTCGAGGGACGCGGGTTCCAGGGACCGTACGGGCCGTTCGTCACGCTCGAACTGATGCACCTCGGGAAGGAGAAGATCGAGAGCCGCCTCCAGGAGATCTGCGACCTCTGCCGGTCGTTCGCCGGGATGGACCCGGTGACGACCCCGATCCCCATCTCGCCGGCCCAGCACTACATGATGGGCGGTGTCGGGACGAACATCCCGGGCGAGACGAACATCCCGGGTCTCTACGCGGCGGGGGAAGCGGCGTGCGTCTCCATCCACGGCGCGAACCGCCTCGGCGGAAATTCGCTGATGGAGACCCTCGTCTTCGGGAAGTCGACCGGGGCGGCCGCGGCCGCCTACGCCGAAAAGGCGCCCACCACCTCGATGACGCCGAGCGAGCTCGACCCGGTCACGTCGACGTACCGGGCGTGGTCCGAGCGCAAGGAGGGGGAGGACCCGAGCACGCTGAGGACCGAGCTACAGCAGACGATGGACCGCTACGTCAACATCTTCCGGAACGAGGCGGACCTCGCGGAAGGGCTGCGGAGGGTCCGGGCGATCAAGGAGCGGTTTTCGCGCGTGCATGTGGTCGACCAGTCGAAGGTGTTCAACCTCAACCTCTCGGACGCGATCGAAACGGAGCACATGATCGACCTCGCCGAGGTCATCATCGTCGGCGCGTACGCGCGGCTCGAAAGCCGCGGCGCCCACTTCCGCACCGACTTCCCGAAGCGGGACGACGCGAAGTGGATGAAGCACACCCTGGCGCAACGCACGCCGACGGGCCCGACGCTTTCCTACTCGCCGGTCGCGTACACACACTGGGAACCGAAGGAGAGGGTGTACTGATGGCCGCGGACACCGTCTCCGTTCCGTTTGACGTCTATCGTTTCCAGCCGGGCAAGGACGCGCGTCCGCGCTACCAGCGCTACACGCTCGACCTCGCGCCCCACACGCCGATCCTGACCGGACTCCTCCAGATCCGCGACGAGATCGACCCGACGCTCGGGCTCCGCTACTCGTGCCGCAGCGCCATCTGCGGCTCGTGCGCGATGCAGATCAACTCGAAGAGCCGGCTCGCCTGCGAGACGCAGGTAGGTCCCGAGCTCGAGCGCCACGGCCGGATCGTGGTCGAGCCGATGCGCAACCAGCCGGTCCTGCGCGACCTCGTGGTCGACCAGTCCCCGTTCTGGCGGGAGTACAACAAGATCGAGCCTCACCTGAAGCTCGACCCGCGTCGACCGATGCCCGCGGGCCAGCCGACGGCGATGACGCCGGCTCAGGTCGAGCGGTTCAAGGAGACCCCGCGCTGCATCGCGTGCGCCGCGTGCTACTCCGCCTGCCCCGCCGCGGAAGTCGACCCCGAGTTCCCGGGTCCGATGGCGCTCGCCAAGTTGTACCGGTTCGTCGTCGACCCCCGCGACACCGCGCACCAGGAGCGCCTCGTTCGGATCCAGCCGAACGGCCTCTGGCTCTGCCTGCGCTGCCACCTGTGCACGGAGGCCTGCCCGAAGGACGTGCGGCCGAGCGAACGGATCCGCGACCTCAAGGAGATGGCGATCGCGGTCCAGGGCGCGACGGAGCTGGGCTCCCGCCATGCGGTCGGGTTCAAGGAGAACCTCAAGGGAGCCGGTCAGATCAACGAGATGAAGCTCGTCCGGGCGACGTTCGGCCTCACTGGCATGGTGGGCCAGATCGGCCAGGGGATCCGCGTCTGGCGCAAGAAGCCAGAGATCATGAAGAAACCTCGGAAGATCGAGGGGATGGACGAGCTCGACAAGATCTACGCCGCCCTGGACCCGCCCGCGAAGGAGGAACCATGAAGATCGCGTACTACCCCGGGTGCCTCGCGCAGGAGTCGGCGAAGGAGCTCGACATGGCCACCCGCTGGGTCTGCCGCACCCTCGGCATCGAGCTCGTCGAGTTCCCGAACTTTTCCTGCTGCGGCTCGGGTTTCATCGACGAGGCGAACGAGGTCCTGAACATCGCGATCAACGCCCGGAACCTCGCGATCGCGGAGAAGGCCGGTCTCGACATGCTGACGATCTGCTCGACGTGCCAGGGGATGCTCAACCTCGCGAAGGTCCGCATCCAGGACCCCACGGTGAAGTCGCGCGTCGACGCGGCCCTGAAGCCGCTCGGGATCGAGTACAAGGGGACCGTGCAGGTGAAGCACCTGCTCACCGTCCTCACCCAGGACATCGGGCTCCCCGCCGTGAAGGCGAAGGTCCGCCGTCCCCTTCAGGGCATGAAGGTCGGCGCGTTCTACGGCTGTCATCTGCTCCGCCCCGCGGACGAGATGCACAGCGAGAGCGCCGAGGAGCCGCACTCCTTCGAAGACCTCCTCGCCGCCGTCGGGGCGACCCCCGTCGACTACCGGGGCCGCGTCATGTGCTGCGGCTTCCCGGTCCTCTTCGTCAAACCGAAGACCGCGAACACGATCGCGGGCCGCCAGATCCTGGACGCGAAGGCGCACGGTGCGGACGCGATGGCCACCCCCTGCCCACTCTGCCACACCTCGCTCGACGCCTACCAGAACAAGGCGGCAAAGCAGGTCGACGCCCGCCTCGACATGCCGGTCTTCCACCTGCCCCAGGTCGTCGCCCTCGCGTTCGGGGCGACGCCCGAGGAGCTCGGACTCTCCCGCCACCTCGTTCGGACCGATGCCGCGATCGCGAAGGTCCAGCCATCCGGCTCCGCATAGCGAGCCCGGTTCCGACCGGACCCGCTACGCGAGCGGGACGCCGTGGGAGCCGAAGGTCGGCTACAGCCGGGCGGTGCGCGTCGGCCCGCGCATCTACGTGTCGGGGACCACCGCGACGGCGCCCGACGGGTCGCTCGTCGGGCGGGGCGACGCCTACGCGCAGACCGTCCAGGCGCTCGACAACATCGAGCTCGCGCTCGCTGCCCTCGGAAGCGAGCGAGCGGACATCGTTCGGCTGCGCGTCTACGTCACCGACATCGGCGACTTCGAGGCGATCGCCCGTGCGCTCGGCGAACGTTTCCGCGAGGTCCGGCCCGCGAACACGCTCGTCCAGGTCGCCGCCCTCATCGACCCGGCGATGAAGGTCGAGATCGACGCCGACGCCGAGGTCCCGCCGAACCGGTAGGGCGCTGTCTCCGCCTCGCGGATACCGACCGACGGTTCAAGAACCGGGAATCGCTCGGGCGACCGTGTACGAGGACCGGCTCTCCTACGAGGGGCGCGAGGCGCGCGCCACGGTGGCCAAGGGCCGCGAGGTCCCGGGGGAGGACCTCGGCCGGATCATCTCGCTGTCGGATGCGGTGTTCGCCTTCTCCCTGACGCTGCTCGTCCTCGGCCTCACCGTCCCGGTCCTCAGCTCGGCGGGCCTCAGCTCCTCCCAGCTCTCGGGGAACCTGGCGAACCAGCTCCAGGGCGACTGGCGGAAGTTCCTCGGGTACGCGTTCGCCTTCGTGATGATCTCCGTCTGGTGGATGGTCCACCACCGGACGTTCCGGTACATCGAGCGGTACGACTTCGTGCTGATGTGGCTCAATATGGTCGTCCTGCTCGAGGTCGCGGTGATGCCGTTCGTTCTCCAGGTCTACACTACCTACCCGGACACGCAGGTCGCCGTGGTCCTGTTCGCGTTCATGCAGATGGCGACCGGACTGACCATCAACGCGCTCTGGAGGTACGCTTCGAGCGGCCACCGGCTCGTCGACCGGGCGCTTCCCGTCGAGGAGATCCGCTACTTCGCGAATCGCGGCCTGCTTCCGCCGCTCGCGTTCGCGGGCTCGATCCTCGTCAGCTTCGGGAGCGTGTCGTGGGCCCAATTCGTCTGGTTCGTCCCGGTCGTGCTGAACCGGTTCGCGACCCGGTACGGGGTCGACTAGCCCTCGCCCCGGGCCTCGCGGGGACCGGGGTCGGGCCGCAGCTCGCGCGCCCCCGCCCCCCTCGTCACGTAGACGTGCAGGCGGTCGCACGTTCCCCGGAAGTACTCCGGGCCCTGCGCGGCGAACGCCTTGAGGCGGTCGACGATCTCGCTGTCGCTGAGACCTTCCTCGACCTCGGGGGAGAACAGGCAGCGAAACACGAGGAACCGGTGACCTTCGAGCGCGAAGCGGTCCGTCTCGGGAGCTCCGCAGAACGGACAGGACAGCATGGGGCGCCGCGGACCTCAATCGATGTAGCCGAGCGAGCGGAGCCGCTCGCGCAGGTTGCGTTCCTCTTCCTCGGTGAAGCCGCCCGTCCCGGGCTGGTCGAGCAGGCGAGCAAGGACGAACGCGATGAACGCGTCGACGGAATCGAACGAGGTGCCTTGGACCCGCTCCGTGAGGGCCGCGACCAGCTCTTCCGGGAGGCGAACGGTGCGCATCGCCGGGGAGGGAACGGGGGTCTCGGTCACGGAGCTCCTTCGCTCATCGAGCGTCCGGGCGATAGATATTCCCTTCGCCAGGACGCGGTCTATTCCCACTCGATCGTCGCCGGCGGCTTGTCGGTGACGTCGTAGAGGGTGCGGACCACCTCGCCGGCCAGCGCCCGCGTCACGCGTTCGGAGATGCGTCCGAGCACCGGACGCGGCACGGCCATGGCGGTCGCGGTCATCGCGTCGACGGACTCGACGATGCGGACGACCACCGCCTCCCCGTGGACCCGGTTGTCGCCCGTCACCCCGACCGTCCGGACAGGAAG
>Ga0209039_10001362_pt1 | contig 23007 bp, 24 predicted proteins | sample BogFormECP12_OM1_FD_188238 | JGI IMG/M metagenome (GOLD analysis project Ga0209039, IMG submission 188238) | Bog forest soil microbial communities from Calvert Island, British Columbia, Canada - ECP12_OM1 (SPAdes) (version 2) | ecosystem: Environmental > Aquatic > Freshwater > Wetlands > Bog ... | reverse complement strand
CACCATGAGAAAGCCGTTCAAGGATGGAGCGGCGGGTGGGGTCGGCGAGTGCGAGCCAGGTGGATTGCGTGGTAGACGAGGCGAGCTTCATATTCAACCTATAGGTTGAATATAGTCTGACCTATTTCTTCTGTCAAGCGGGTACCCAACACCAAGTGCTCCGAGATTCCGGCCCCTTGCTTTGTTCTGACGCCGTGATGAACATCAATTGAAGTGAAGGCTAAGTGCCTGACGTGTGCTTGACAGGCAACCTCCGCCCTTCAGCACGTGCACGCCAGTACCTAGCCTTTAGCCGATTGACTTCCACCACGTTGTAGAGCACCTCACAATCGCAGAAACCTCCTTGCGATTGAAAGACGGAAAGGATTTCAGCTAACTCTTCATTCACAAATCCATGGGATCGAGGAATTATCGAAGATATTTGAAAGTCGCCATGACACTTGTCGCGTTCCTTGGCGGCATCGAGCGGGCATAAGCGGTCATCGAGTTCCTCGAAAAACCTGCAGCTTTCCAGGACACGCATCACGTCAGGTGTGATGTCCGCGATCAATTCGTCATTCCGTGAGCCCTGGTTCTCAGAGCCACTTTGGTCGTCAGGTCCCATACGGCGGAAATTACCATCCACAATGACGGTGACGCAAGGTCTGTTGACAGAAGGTCACGCAGAACCAAGCAGAAATGGCACCCAACCCTTGGTTGGGTTTCCCCCGTTCGTTGCCGTTCGCCTTGACACATACCCAAACGCGGCCTACACTGTGTAGTTTTTAGGTGTTCCCCGGGAGCCATCTGGGGGAGGACAACATGGATAAGAAGCGTTTGGAGTACTACAAAAAGAAATTACTGACGCGGCGCGATGAATTGGTGAAGACCATCGTGCGCACCGAAGAGGAGGGCCGCCAGGCCGACGACGACCCCACCGTGGACCTGGCCGATAAAGCTGCAAACTCCTATACCAAGGAATTCCTTTTCGGCCAGACCAATACTGACCGCACCATCCTGAACATGATTGACGAGGCCTTGAAGCGCATCCGCAGCAACGAATACGGCACCTGCGCGAATTGCCAGGAGGAAATGCAACAGAAGCGTCTCGACGCGGTACCTTGGGCCAAACACTGCATTTCCTGCCAGGAGAAAATGGAACAGGGCGCCCTCTAGTCCCTCACCCCGTATCGATTACCGAATCAGTATCTAACTGAAGTAGAATAAATCCAGCGAGGATGGGTGTCGCTGCGCCATGCTCCTTCCTGGGTCACGGATTCCGATGGTGCGCTGGCTGGAGGATTTTGCCGGCGCACTGACCAGTGTGGTGTTCCCCGCGGGTTGCCGGCTCTGTGATGCGCCCCTGACGCATGCCCGGCGGCTACCGATTTGCGAAACATGCCTGGCCTCGTTTCAACCGATCCTGCCGCCAATCTGCAGCGTTTGTGGCCAGGTTGTGCCCGTTGCCGCCCGATCGAGTGAAGCCGAAGCGGCTTGCCGCGATTGCACGCAGGGCAAATTCTCGTTTCAGGCAGCCCGCAGTTTCGGCGTTTATGAAGGGGCGCTGGCTCACGCCATCGTCCTCCTCAAATACGAACGCCTCGAACCGCTAGGCACTTATTTCGCCATGCAACTCCTTCAACTGGTCCGGGCCGACGCACACCTCATGTCCGCGGACGTGATTGTCCCTGTCCCGCTGCACCGCCAGAAGCACAAGGACCGCGGCTTCAACCAGGTAGATCTCTTCGCGCACCCCTTGGCCCGGCGCCTTCGCCTCCCTTACCGCCCCGTTCTCCTTATGCGCTCGCGGCCCCGGCCGGAAAAGCATCTCCTGAGCCAGGAGGAACGTTGGGAGGCGGTACGTGGTGCTTTTGTCATGCGTCAGGGCGGCCGGGTTGACAATTTACGGGTCTTGTTGCTAGATGATGTAATGACGACGGGAGCGACGCTTGATGCGTGTGCTCGCGCGTTACGCGAAGCCGGAGCCCGTTCGGTACTGGGCCTCACTATTGCCCGCGCCGCACGAACCGCTACCTCCGTCAGTGGAGCTTAGTATCCTGAAGGGTGCGCGATGAGCGCAAGAAGGCCAGAAGCGATCGATCCCCGGGGGAGACATTCCCTTGAAGTGGGCGGCTCGCTTGTGCCCAGCACTTCGGCGAACGTTTCCAACAGGCTCCTTCCTCCCCTCCCCGGCCGGCGAGCTTCCATGATGCAGGAGCCTGTGCTGGTGCTGAACGCCACCTACGAGCCCATAAACGTTACCGCCGTGCGCCGGGCCATGGTGCTGCTCCTGAAGGGTGTGGCGCAGGCTGAGGAAGTTCACAGTTCAGAGGTCCACTCCGCAGCACACGCGCACAAAGTACCCTCGGTGATTCGTCTGCTGGCCTATCGCCACATTCCGCAGCAGAGCCGCGCGCTCTCTCGGAAAAATATTTTGTTGCGCGATCGCAACACTTGCCAGTTCTGTGGCCGGATCTTCCCAAGTTCTGAACTGACACTGGATCATGTGTTGCCGCGTTCTCGTGGCGGGCGCTCTTCCTGGGAGAATCTGGTGGCGTGCTGCTACCGCTGCAACAACACCAAAGGCGATCGCACGCCCGAGGAAGCGGGGCTGAAACTCGCACGCCGTCCCCGCCCCTTCACGCTCCATACCTCGCGGCAGCTGATGCGGCTGATTGGTCACCGCGATGAACGCTGGCGTAAGTACTTGTTTTATTGAGACTTGTTTGCCAGTCCCACAATCCTGATGAGCTGTCTTGGCCCTCATGCAGATTTGGGAAACCTTTTAGCCCACCGTGCATCTAAATCAGTAATACCACTTCGAGGACACACCCCGGGAAGCAGTTAGGGCAACCCCCTAGCTGCTTCTCTCCCTTTTAGCCCACTTTCCCGGACGATCCTACAGCGGCTGACGATACAATCCGCTTGGGAGCACTTTCTTTCGTCTGGCGCTAGCGCTCCGGCGCTTCGGGAAAGCTCTCCAGCGCAGAGGCTTCATCGGGAAACTCGGGAAAGACCTGGTAAAGCTGCGTGACCTTCAGAATCTCCTCGACCTTCGGCGCCAACCCCACCACTTTCATTGCACCGCCCTTTTTGACGACAGCGAGGTAATTGCGCACTAGTTCTCCGATCCCGGAACTGTCCAAGTAATCGAGATTCTTCAAGTTCAGCACAATATTGGCGTGGCCACGCTTGAGGAGCCCCAGAATGGCTTCGCGGAAAGCCCCGCCTTCAAACGAAGTCAGCCTCCCGCTTACGTCCACGAGAGACACGGCATCAACTTGCCGGATGGTTACGGTGAAACTCACGCGATCCTTTCCTGGGCGGTGTTGCGCTAAATTGTATCGCGTGTTCCCAGGAAGGCAAGAGCCTGGCGCCACTCCCGCGTCGTCTGTCTCCCGGCCGCCTATTGCCGCATCACGACCCGCAGTCCGCGACGCCAACTCTCCACCAAGCCCACGCGGATCACCTTGATCTCTGGCTTGAGGAAGCGCAGCAACGTGTCGGTGCTGGGATGAAAGCGCAACGCAGGCGCCACCAGATAAACCAGAGGTGGGTCCGGGTGCAGTTCGAGCCCTGAAAAGTAGCCGTACCGCGCGAGGTCGCCTTGCGCCTGCAGGTGCCGTATCCGTGACCAGTAATCCCCTGCCTGCAGCGGCAGGTCCGGATTCTCCACCGCCTTCAGTTCAACAATCGCCAGCCGGTGCATTCGCGTGACGCACAGCAAATCCAGAATCCCGTGCTGACCGGCGGATTGCGCGAACACTTGCTCGTACACATGTGCGGGGTCAAGCGCCAGATCAATCTGGCTGGCATCGCTCAGCACCAGGGTCTGCATCCATCGTTCGGCTTGCGCGCGATAAAGCGGGTGGCGTGTGTCGCTTGCCAGCGGGTGGCGGAAATTCTCCAGGTTCAGCACGAGTTGCTTCAGCGCGACCTCGTTGTGCGCGTTAAGTTCTTCCCAGTGCCCTTCCATGCCGAACGCGATCTGCCCTTCTGCCCAGCGCGCAAACGGCAAACCGCGGAAACGCAGGACCACTTCCTGCACCTGGGGCGAAGCGTGCGCGCGAATGGCGTCCGGCGCCAGCGCCACGACCGGCGCGATCGCTGAAGCAGCGCGGTCCAACAGCAATTGGGATTCGCGGCGCGGCACCAGCCACGCGCTGATGTTTCCGTTCGCGCAGGGATCGATGCGCTCGAGCGTCTCGCGTTGCGCGTCTCGTTCATACACCTGCACGGCCAGGCGTTGATCAATGGCATGCAGGCGCGCCGTAAGAGATGCGGACTTGCCCTTCGGCAAAATCAGCCGCAACCCGGAGATGTTGCCGTGCCCGCTGCTCTGGCGCGCGCGGTCCAGCCACAACAGCGCGTAGGTGAGGCTGCTCTCGAGGGCATCCGGGGATTCCTCGTCGGGAACCGCAAGAAAGGCATAGCGCTGCACCCCTTTGCTGGAAATTCCCCGTGCATAAACGCGCGAGAGGGAATGCTCCAGGTCTGCCGCAATGGAGAGTTTTTCGAGCGTTTCATCGGGAAAGCGCTCCGCCAGAATTCGCCGGAGTTGCTCGCAGAATTCTTCTCGTGATAACCCCTTGGCGTCGCGATGGTAGTCCAGCCGGACAATTTCCAGCCGTTGCGGCTTTACGCGGCCAAAACATTCCACCGCCAGCAGCAGGCGATTGTCCGATTGGTCGGTAATGGCCAGCACGCGCCGCGTCACGTTGCAGTTCTCGGACCACAAGTGCAGCAGCGGCTTCGCCGGTGCGCCGCGTACTTCCCAGGCCAGTGGCGTGCTGGAACTGACCCGCCCGCCGTTCTCCCGGATTTCGATCGTGGCGCCCTTCGACAAGTTCTGCAGGCAGCCGCGCAGCTCCTCGCAGAGGTCCATACCGCTATATTAATCTAACTATGTGGTTAACGAACAATTATTTCACGGCAGATAGTCGTAAGTAGGTTGCACGCACGAAGGGTTGTTGCATGTTCCAGGTGGCGGGCACGTGGTCAAACGAAATCTCAATGGGACGCCGTTCCCCTGGCGCAAGCGCGGCGGCCGGCGCGCCCAGCACATTCCGCGTTTCGCGCAGAGCGATTTGATCCATGGAATCGGCGAACTCCACGGTGAGCGACAACATCATTATTCTCTCCGGGCCATCGTTGACCACTTCCCCCGAAAGCGTCGTCACTTCCTGATGGAGGAAGTTCTCCGCGCGGCTCAGCGCAATATTCTCGACCTTGATATTTTTAAGATAGGCCTGCTCCGCCGGCGTCATCTTCAGCGCGACTGTCCCCTGATAGAGCAGTGGCCCCCGCCCCGGCACATGGAAAAGAAACCACAAGCTGAGACCGATCGCCAGCGCCACCATGGCGCCTATGATCATTGTCATCGAGGAGCGCGCTTCCTCTTTCTCTGGTTTTTCGGGTACTTGCAATGGGTTTTGCATGGCTACTTCTCTCAAATTCTCCGCGAGTGCCTTCCCAGCTTCAGCGGCCGAGGCTCAAGCGATGCACCAGCGGCTCCGGCAGACGCGCATTTCGCATGCGCTCCTGGACCTTTCCGATTTCATAGGGTACACGCCAGAACTCTACCACCTGGTGCTCCAGATCGGCGATGGCAAAACCTGCGCGCGAATCGGAGTCGCGCGGCTGCCCGATCGATCCCGGATTCAGCAGGTAGCGCTTCCCGGCTTCGATGCGCAGCACACAGCGAATCTCGTTGTTACGTGGGTGCACCTGCAAAACTTCCAGTTGGGAATCCTGATACGCGAAACCTCCCTGGTGATGCGTGTGGCCGTAAAAGGTGACCGGAAGGGAGGAATCCAGCAGTCCTTCAAGCGCTTGCGTGGGCGTGAACACGTATTCATCTTCATCTTGAAACGCGCCGTGCACCAGCACCACTCCTTCCGCTTCCAGCGGGCCTTGCGGCAATGCCGCGAGCCAGTCCATATTTTCGTTGGAGAGTTGCGAGCGCGTCCAATTAACGGCCATTTTGGCCACCGGATTGAAATCCTCGGTGGACATCAGATCGGCAACCGCTTTGTCGTGATTGCCCCGAATCGTGGCCGCGCCAAGTTCCCGAATGCGCGTGGTGACTTCGTTCGGGTCCGGCCCGTAGCCCACCACATCACCCAGGCACACCACACGTTCCCAGCTCCCTTTCGCCGCGTCGAGGGAGGCTTCTAGGGCCGTTAGATTGGCATGGAGATCGCTGAGAACTAGGAGTCGCATCCGGCCTGTCCGAACCGTGCCCAAGAGTATAGATGAAGCCGGGGGGCCAAGCGCAAGGCAATGTGGACATTCATCAACACGCTGGCGGCTCCCACTATGGCTAGAAACGTAACAGGAAAATATCACCTGCCGCGAAACATTCCACCGGCGAATCTCGTCTATACGGGTGCGGCCGATGTTCGGGCTGTTCGGGACGAAACGAGATCTAGTAAAGAAACCCCGCGGTGGCAGCCGCGGGGCCATTGACACGCAGTTATTCCGGATCGTGAACCAGGAAGAAAAGGTGTCTCCATCGCGAGGCTACCTTTTCCTCCGCCCGCGTGTCAACTCTCTCGTCCTGCAACGGCCATTCGGCTGACTCGCTCCTTGAAAGGAAATGACACGCATGAGCAACAATTCCATCGTTCGCAGTTTGATTCTGGCCTCGGCCCTCGCCATTTCGGTTCCCGCGTTCGCCAAGCCCGTGGTCAAGGATCTACCCATCACTCACCCCATGCACATTGGCCAGACGAGTATTCAGTCCGGCGACTACCGCATCCTCATCGATGGCAATCACCTCTCCATCCAAAAAGGCAGAAAGGTCGTGGCGCAGTCGGAAGGCCGCTGGGAAGACCGCAACTCAAAATCACCCTATGACGAAATCGTTTCCGACGCGACCGGCAACATGATGGAACTTCGCTTTGAGGGCAAAACGGGCGTTTTCGTTCTGGCGCAGTAAAGTGTAAACACGTGATCTCTACCCTCGAATTACCGGGGAAGCTGCATCCATCCGCAGCTTCCCTCCTCTTCTGGGCCACCCGGGAATCTCTGAAGTGGCAGACACCGACCATTGCCGCGAACGAACTCGTCACCGCGCTTGCGCTCGTCCTGTGCGCGCGCTTTTCCCACGTTGCACCGCAATCCGCCCCGCGCTAGCGAATTAGCATGCAGTCTCCATAACTGTAGAACCGGTAACGTGCCTCGACGGCATGACGGTAGGCCGCCAGGATCGACTCGCGCCCCGCAAAGGCGGAAACAAGCGCCAGCAGTGTCGATTTCGGCAAATGAAAATTTGTCAAAAGACCGTCCACTACGCGAAATGCGTGCCCCGGGAAGATGAACAGGCTGGCCTCGGCTTTTCCCGCTCCGACGATCCTGCCGTCGCTGCGCTCTGCCGCTTTGGCTGCCGCATCCTCCAGCGCGCGTACGACTGTCGTGCCCACTGCAAGCACTCGGCGCCCTTCTTCCCTGGCGCGATGGATTTTCTCCGCCGCTTCTTCGGAGATTTCGTACGTCTCGGAATGAATCTTGTGCTCCTCGAGTGTCTCCGTGTGGACGGGCTGAAACGTCCCCAGTCCCACGTGCAGCGTGATTTCACACGTTTCGCAACCGCGGCTTCGTATTCTCTCAAGAATCTCTCGCGTGAAGTGCAAACCTGCCGTCGGCGCGGCCACGGCCCCGGGCTTCTGCGCATAAACCGTCTGGTAGCGTTCGCGATCAGATGATTCGTCGGGGCGGTCGATATAGGGCGGCAGCGGCACGTGTCCCAACCGCTCGATGTTCTCGTCCACGCTCTGCCCGTTGTGCGAGCAAAAACGGATCGTGCGCAATCCCAATTCGCCGCGCGCCAGGATTTCGCCTTCCAGTTCACCGCCGCCGAAAAGTACGCGCTCTCCCACGGCCATTTTTCGGCCCGGGCGCACCAAGGCTTCCCAAATCTCTAATTCGACTTTTCGCGTGAGGAAAACTTCCACCGTCCCCGTCAAGTGTTCTCTCGCCGTCTTGCGCGATGGCGCTTGCGAGTGAACACCGGCGCGTTTTCCAAACAAACGTGCCGGCAGGACGCGCGCATTGTTCAGCACCAGGAGTTCATCGCCGCGTAGCAATTCCGGCAATTCCGCGAATGCGCGATCTTCCCACGCGCCGCTTTGGCGATCGAGCAGCATCATCCTCGAAGCCTCGCGGAGCGCCGCAGGATGCTGCGCAATCAGCTCATCTGGCAACCGGTAGTCAAAGGCGTCAACTCGCATTAGTCCGAACTATAACAAAACACAAGAAATGCAGCTCTGGTTATGTCTGTGCAGCGACCTTCCGCTGAGAAGGCGGTAGCAGCGTCTAGCTTTGCATCATCTCGTATGTCAATGTAAATAAACACCTTACTATTCATATGGAAAGGTCAAGAATTGTACTTGACAGTGCTACACTCATATTTTATTATACATACAAGATCATCTATGGAGGTCTTTTCTATGAGAGCTACTTTAAGCCGCTTTGAACCTTTTCGCAGCGGCACTACCCTGCAGGACCAAATGAACCGCCTCTTCAACGAGGCTTTTGAGCGTACTTCGGACGAGGCCAACTTGACGGCTTGGGCACCAGCGGTGGATATCTACGAGACCGAGCACGAACTGGTCGTCAAGGCGGATATTCCGGAAATCAAGCCGGAAGAGCTCGACATTCGTGTCGAGAACAACATCCTTACCATCCGCGGTGAACGCAAGTTCGAGGAGAAAGTGAGCGAGAACAACTATCTGCGTGTGGAGCGGTCCTATGGCTCCTTCAGCCGCAGTTTCTCTCTTGCCAACACCGTGAATGCCGAGGCGATCAAGGCCGACTACAAGAACGGCGTGCTGACGCTGAGCATCCCGAAGCGCGAGGAAGCCAAGCCGAAGCAGATCAAGGTCAATGTGGAGGCACCAACTCTGGCTGCTGCCGCGGGCCGCTAAGGCGCGAATCGTTCAAACGGCGAAGACGCCGTGGGTTAGCATAGGGGCTGGCACTCGCGCCAGCCCCTTTTCTTCAGCAAGACAGGGAAGTGAGGAATCATGCTGCGTTTTGACAAAATGACCGTGAAAGCCCAGGAGGCGCTGCAAGCGGCGCGAGACGTTGCCGCGCGCCACGAAAATCAATCCATCGAGCCCGTGCATCTTCTTGCGGCCCTCATCCAACAACCCGATGGCGTTGTGCCGCCGCTGCTGGCCCGCCTCGGCATCCGCGCGGAACTCCTCAACCAGGACCTCGAACGCGAAATCGGGCGCCTGCCAAAAGTTCAAGGCTTTGCGCAACAGAACATGGGGCGTCCGCTGAATGACGTTTTGGAACGTGCTTTCGAGGAAGCCGACAAGTTTAAAGACGAGTACGTTTCCACCGAGCATTTTTTCCTGGCCATTGCCGGCCAGGACCGCGATCCTGCGGGCCAGTTGCTCAAGAAAAATGGCGCGTCCTACGAAGCTATCCTGCAGGCCCTGGCGGGTGTGCGCGGCAGCCAGCGCGTTACCTCGCAGAATCCGGAGGCAACATACGCCGCGCTCGAAAAATACGCGCGGGACCTGACCGAACTGGCGCGCCGCTCCAAGCTCGACCCGGTCATCGGCCGCGATGAAGAGATTCGCCGCGTGATGCAGATTCTGGCGCGCCGCACAAAGAACAATCCCGTGCTGATCGGGGAACCCGGCGTTGGCAAAACCGCTATCGTCGAAGGCCTGGCACAGCGCATCGTTTCCGGCGATGTTCCTGACGTTTTGAAAACCAAACGGCTTGTCGCGCTGGACCTTGCGGCCATGGTAGCAGGTGCAAAGTATCGCGGCGAATTTGAAGACCGCTTGAAGGCGGTCCTGAAGGAAATTTCGGAGGCCGAAGGGCAGATCATCCTGTTCATCGATGAGTTGCATACTCTCGTCGGTGCTGGCGCCGCCGAAGGCGCCATGGACGCCTCGAACATGTTGAAGCCGGCGTTGGCGCGCGGCGAATTGCGCGCCATCGGCGCCACCACCATCAACGAATATAAGAAATACATCGAGAAGGATCCCGCACTCGAGCGCCGCTTCCAGCCGGTGCTGGTGTCCGAACCCACGGTCGAGGACACGATTGCGATTTTGCGCGGCCTCAAGGGCCGCTACGAGGTTCATCACGGCGTGCGCATCAAGGATGCCGCCATCCTGGCTGCCGCCACGCTCTCTCACCGGTACATCTCTGATCGGTTCCTCCCAGACAAGGCCATCGACCTGATTGATGAAGCTGCCGCCAGCCTGCGCATGCAGATCGATTCCCTGCCCACGGAGATTGACGAAATTGAGCGCCGCATCCTGCAACTGGAAATCGAACGCCAGGCGCTGCTGAAGGAAACCGACCTACATTCCGTGGAGCGCCGCGCGCAAATCGAGAAGGAACTGGCCAAGTTGCGCGAGGATTCCAGCGGGCGCAAGGCTCGTTGGCAAGCCGAGAAGGCGGAAATCGCCAAAATTCGCAAGCTGAAGGCTCAGATCGACCAGCTCAAAGCCGAAGAGCAGCGCTTCGAACGCGCCGGCGAACTCGCCAAGGTCGCGGAAATCCGCTACGGCAAGATCGCCCAGGCGGAACGCGAATTGACGGAAGCCCAGGACGGTTTTGACGCCGTTCAAAAGAACACGCGCATGCTGAAGGAAGAAGTCGACGAAGAAGATATCGCCAAGCTCGTCAGCAAGTGGACGGGCATCCCCGTTGGCCGATTGCTCGAGGGCGAGGCGCAGAAGCTTGTGCACATGGAAGAGCGGCTCCGCCAGCGCGTGGTCGGCCAGGAAGACGCTCTTTCGCGCGTGGCCAATGCCGTGCGCCGCAGCCGCGCTGGTCTATCCGACGCCAAGCGCCCCATCGGCTCGTTTATTTTTCTTGGCCCGACTGGCGTGGGCAAAACCGAACTGGCACGGGCGCTCGCGGAATTCCTCTTTGACGATGAGAAGTTGATGATTCGCATTGACATGTCCGAGTACATGGAAAAGCACAGTGTTTCTCGGCTCATCGGCGCGCCTCCGGGTTATGTCGGCTATGAAGAAGGTGGGCAACTCACCGAACAGGTTCGCCGCCACCCATATTCCGTCATCCTGTTCGATGAAATCGAGAAGGCGCACCCGGACGTCTTCAACGTGCTCTTGCAGATTCTGGAAGACGGGCGTTTGACCGACGGCAAGGGCCGCACCGTCGATTTCCGCAACACCGTTCTGGTCATGACCAGCAACGTCGGCTCGACGGCTATCTTTGAACTTGCGGGTAAGGATCCTGAGCACGCTCGCAAGGAAGCGATGGAAGCATTGCGCGCGGCGTTTCGGCCGGAGTTCATCAACCGCATTGACGAAATCGTGATCTTCAACCCGCTCGGCAAGGAGCAACTCGAACGCATCGTGGTGCTGCTGCTGAAGAACGTCGAAAAGCTCCTCGCGGAACGCCAGATTACGCTGGAGTTGACGCGGCCTGCCATCGAACTGCTGCTGCACGAAGGCTTCGATCCGGCTTACGGCGCGCGGCCGCTCCGGCGCACCATCCAGCGCCTTGTTCAGGATCCACTGGCGATGCAGATTCTGGAGGGCGCGGTTCTTCCTGGTGATCATGTGCGCGTCGATCGCGACGCCAAGAAGGACGCCATGCGCTTCGAGCGTGTGCCCGCCAAGCCCGTAGCTTCGACAGCCAAGAAATGATCGTGCGGATGGGTTTCTGGCATGGAGCGCGGCTCGGCTTGACGCTCTCCAGGTCGCGCTCTAGACTATTTTTTCTGCCGCGCAGAAAAAGATTCTGCCAGGAAGGTTGATCACATGAAAATTCTGCGTACCGGTGCTCTTCTGATTCTTCTGAGTGTGTTGTTGGTCATTGTGGGCGGCGCTCTTGGAGGACGTGGCGGCATGCAGATCGCTCTGGTCATCGCCATTGTGATGAACGGCATCTCCTACTTTTTCTCCGATAAGATTGCCCTGAAATCCAGCGGCGCCCAGCCGGTGACTCGCGAGCAGCTACCCCGGCTCTATCAGGTTATGGAGCGCCTCGCTGCCAAAGGGAACATACCTGTGCCGAAACTCTATGTCGTTCCCGACGCGGCGCCGAATGCCTTCGCCACTGGCCGGAGTCCGCGTCACGCGTCCGTCGCGGTCACGCAAGGTTTACTGCAAATCATGAACGACGACGAACTCGAAGGCGTCATCGCCCACGAGCTTTCTCACGTGCGCAATTACGACATCCTGACCAGCTCCATAGCCGCAACACTCGCCGGCGCGGTTACCTACATGGCCCAGATGGGCAGGTGGGCGATGATCTTCGGCGGTTACGGCGGCAACCGCGACGATGACCGGGGCGGTGGCGGGCTCTCGGCTTTGCTCATGATCTTCCTTGCTCCCTTTGCCGCTCTGGTGCTGCAACTTTTTTTGTCACGAACGCGCGAGTATGCCGCGGACGAAACCGGGGCTCGCATGGTGGGTCAGCCCAATGGCCTGATCAGCGCGTTGGAGAAGTTGGGCACGTATAACCGGCGCATCCCTACTTCGGCCATTTCGCCCAGCACCTCTTCACTATGCATCGTCAAGCCGATGTTCAGCGGAGGCACACTTGCCTCACTTTTCAGCACCCATCCCCCGCTGGAAGATCGCATCGCCGCGCTGCGTCAGATGGTGAACACGCCCCTGCGGTGATTCATTTCATATGCAACACAAGTTCATCCTGCGGTAAAGATTTCCGTTTGTGGGGATGGCCCATTTCCCTTCGCCCAACCTCTTTCCCACTAAACTGGTCATTTTAAATAAGTTAATTGAATCTTTGGATCGCTCCTGATTTGGCTGCACAAATGCACTTATCTGTGGCACCAGCTGAAGTCTCCATTGCGAGACCTGAGGGATACAGGGTATGAGTTGTCGAGACACTATTCATTTGATTTGCATGTACTTAGAGGGGAAACTCTCTCCTGGCGTCCAGGTCGAAATCGAGCGCCATCTGCATTCTTGTCCGGACTGCCGGCTGGTCCTGGATGCCGCTACGACCACGTTGGATCGCTATTTTGGGCCTTCCAAACTCACTTCAAATTCCCAGGCCGCCTGAGCAGCTCCCACTAACACTTTCACTTCTCTGCACTTATATACACACGGACGCTGACGTTGTGCGATTTGATCTTCGTGCTCCCACCTTGGAATCCTTTTTCATATACGCCTTGTGAAAAACCTGCAAAATTTACGTTGGCAGGGGTGTACAGGTAATCTTTACTGGTACTAGTACCTATGCGTGCGCACTTCTTCATCCTTCTATCTTCCACTAAGCCTTTCACCTTTATGGGCTTAGGGGTAGCAATGCTTGTTGCCCCACTTTGGCTCCACGAGTGCCCGTTTTCCACAGCGCAGGCGGCAACGCCAAAAGGAGATTAAGGCAATGAGCGAGTTTCAGGAAACGAACATCCAGAGCACCGCAGGCACTCCCCGTTGGGTGGGCCTGGCCATCGCGGCCCTTGGTGGACTTTCCCTAATCGGCATCGGAGTGGGCTGGAGTGCTTTGAACCACGCCAAATCCGTTGAGCAATCTACACAGGCTTCTTTGAAACAACAGAACGATGCGCTGGGGCAGCGCTTGACCAAGTCCGAAGACCAGAACCAGCAATTGCAGAGCGACCTCAAAGTCGTCACGGATAAGTTGAACGTCACGCAAGAAGAACTGATCAGCGCACGCAAGCAGTCAAAGGTCGCCATCGCCACTTATGACAAGAAGTTGACCGGCCTCGCTTCCAACGTCAACACGCAGCTTGCCACCAAAGCCAGCACGGATGATGTGAACAAGTTGAATGGCGACGTAAGTGGCGTGAAGAATGACCTCGACGTCACCAAAGCCAAGCTGGATCGCTCCATGGGCGATATGAACGTGATGAGCGGACTGATTGCCCGCAATCATGACGACGTGGAAGAACTCCGGCGCCGCGGCGACCGCAACTACTTTGAATTCACTTTGACCAAGTCCAAGACCGCGCAGCGTGTCGGTCCCGTGCAGATGTCCCTGAACAAGACCGATTCGAAAAAGTCCAAGTACACCATGACCGTGCTCGCGGATGACAAGTCCATCGAGAAGAAGGACAAAACCGCCGGCGAACCCGTGCAGTTCTACGTCAAGGGCAGCGCGCGCATGTCCCCTTACGAGATCGTGGTATTCGAAGTGGGCAAGAACCAGATCACCGGTTATCTGTCCACGCCCAAGTCCGCGGCATCGGCGACGGCCGCCGGCAACACTCCGGCACAATAACCCACGGCGTCTTGCTGTTTCTCGGCGCAAGTCCATTGCCTTGAGAGCGATACGAAAAGGGAGGGTCCAGAGAATCCTCCCTTTTCCTTTGCCTGGTTAAACCTGTTCGCGCGCTATGCGTCCAACAATCAGCTATCTCTGGACAGCCATTCGCCGCTGTGCGACTCTAAAGGCCTTCGGAAGGAAGTCATTTGAAGCAGCATCCTATGAGGGGGAGGAAAGATGAAGATTAAATTCCTAGCAGGATTGGCACTTACTCTTTGTGCGGCAGGGCTCGTTTTTGCGGCCGACGGGAGTTGGACCGGCTATATCTCCGACAGCATGTGCGGTGCAAAAGGCGCTAATGAAAAGCACTCCGATTGCGCCGCCAAGTGCGTGAAGGAACATGGCGCGAAGTATGTCTTCGTCAACGATGCCGACAAGAAAGTGTACGCCATCGATGCCCAGGACAAGGTCGCCGCTCATGCCGGCCATCACGTCACCGTGAAAGGCTCGGTAGATGGCGACAATCTGAAGCTCACCGCCATCGAGATGGCCAAGTAAGACTTTCGATCTAATCTCTGTTTTTGAACAGGCAGGAGTTCGCTCCTGCCTGTTTTCTTTTGGCACCCTCGCCGAATTCCGCTACGATGAGTCTTCACCCATGTCCACAACCCTTCTTCACGTTGGCCGCGCGTTCACTCCTTTAACGGAACTCCACGATGCCGGCATACTGATTCGTGATGGCGTGATCGAAGCCATCGGTCCGCGCAACGGCATGTCTCTCCCTGCTGGGGCGATCGAAGTCAGCGCCACTGGCAAGATTGCGTCTCCCGGCTTTCTTGACGTCCACATTCACGGCGCCGGTGGCCACGACGTGATGGAAGGCACGGAACTGGCGCTCAAAGCCGTCTCCAAAACCATCGCTGCTCACGGTACCACCTCGTACGTGGCGACAACCGTCACTGCCAGCCCTGAAGACATCTGCAAAGCTTCGGAGGGAATTTCCCGCTACATCGCTCTGCAGCACCAGTCCGCGGACACTCGTGCCGAAATCCTCGGTATTCACTTCGAAGGGCCGTTCATCAGCCCTGTGCGCCGTGGCGTTCATCCTGTGGAATGGCTGAAGCTGCCCTCCGTGGAATTGCTTGCAAGGTTTGTTGTCGCGGCTGGCGGCCACGCTCGCATCCTCACCATCGCGCCGGAACTCCTCGGGGCCTTGCTCTGCATTGATGCAGCGCGAAAATCCGGAATGGTTGTGGGGATTGGCCATACCGACGCCACCTGCGAACAGGCGCGCGCCGCTTTCCATCATGGTGCGCACCACGCCATCCATATGTACAACGCCATGCGCCCCTTTTCTCACCGCGATGCCGGCGTCATTGGCGCGGTCCTCACTTCGCCCGACGTCACTGCGGAACTGATTGCCGACGGGGTGCACGTGGATGAAACGGCCATGCGCCTTCTCCTTCAGGCGAAGGGAGCGGGAGGCGTAATCCTTATCAGCGACGGCATTTCTGCAACGGGCATGCCGGACGGTAATTACAGGCTGGGCTCATTCCAAGTGACCGTGAGTGGCGGCGTTTGCCGCAATGCTGAGGGTAAGCTGGCGGGCAGCACACTGACGCTGGACCGCGCTTTGCGCAACATCGTTGGTCTGGGTACATCCCTCAGCGATGCCCTGTGCATGCTCACGCTGAATCCCGCCACGCTCCTGGGCATCGAATCCAAAAAAGGTTCGCTTCGCGCGGGGGCGGACGCCGATATTATCCTCCTCGACGAGGCGCTCAACGTCACGCAAGTCTGGACACGCGGGCTTACGAATTAACTCCGTTTGCTAACAATTTGTTGGAACTATGGGAGTCTGTCGGACGCGCTGACGGTGCTCTTCTGACTCTGCAGAGGCGCTCCTGGAGTAATCATCTAGCACGATTCCGAGCGAGCGTTAGGAATTCAGAGGGATTTTCAATTCATCGGCGAGTTGCTGCGCATTGAACGGGCTGCACGCGAAATAGCGTCCGCCCACCTTCAACGTCGGCACTTTGCGCTTGCCGTCGTTCGCGCGCATCACGACCTCTTCGCCTTCGGGATCCTCTTCAATATCCACTTCCTCGAAGGCAACGCTTCGCTCCCGCAGGAAGCTCTTCGCGCGGCGGCAATCCGGGCACCATTCTGTCCCGTAAATCGTGATCGGTTCCATGATGATTTCCCCGGCCTATTCGATGACGCCCGAGGTGCAAGGGTACAGCAGGGCGAAGCTTCCGCGAAGCCAACGCTTCAGTCCGAAGCCACCGGTACGCCGCGGTACTTCCTTACAATCTGTATACGGATCACCGCGCGCGCCAACGCCACCGTAGCGCGGTCCCAATCGATGTTCGTATCGTTGGAGGCCAGCCGCTTCTCCGCGCGCGCCCGCGCTGCTTCGGCCCGGTTCACATCGATCTCTTCGGCGCGCTCCGCCGTTTCCGCCAGCACCGTGACGCGGTCCGGCAGCACCTCCGCGAACCCGCGAACGACCGCAAGCGGAGTCGCCCGGCTCGAGGTGGCCGTGCGGTACGTCAATTCGCCGATGCCCAGCTCCGTCATCAGCGGCGCGTGCCCCGGCAACACCCCCAACTCGCCGCCCAGCCCGGGGATCGTCACCTCGACCACCGTTTCACGCAGCAGTTGCCGCTCCGGCGTCACCACAACCAATTCTATGGAATCAGGCAGCATCTTCTTCTTTCCTAAACGCCCGCCTTCATCTTCTCGGCCTTCTCCAACACTTCCTCGATCGTGCCCACCATGTAGAACGCCTGCTCCGGGATATCGTCATACTTGCCTTCCACGATCTCCTTGAAGCTGCGCACCGTATCTTCAATCTTCACGTACTTCCCTTCGAGCCCCGTAAACTGCGCGGCCACGAACATAGGCTGCGAGAGGAATTTCTCGATTCTCCTGGCGCGCGCCACGGACCGCTTGTCCTCATCGGAAAGTTCTTCGATACCCAGGATCGCGATGATGTCCTGCAAATCCTTATAGCGCTGCAGCACCGACTTCACCGATCGGGCCACGCTGTAATGTTCTTGCCCGACTACGCGCGGATCCAGAATGCGCGAACTGCTGGCCAGCGGATCGACCGCGGGATAAATGCCGCGCTCCACGATCTGACGGCTCAGGTTGGTGGTCGCATCCAAATGCGTAAACGTCGCCGCCGGAGCCGGGTCGGTGTAGTCGTCCGCAGGCACGTAAATGGCCTGCACGGAGGTGATCGAGCCCGTCTTTGTGGAGGTGATGCGCTCCTGCAATTCCCCAATTTCCGTGTTCAGGTTAGGCTGGTATCCCACCGCGGAAGGCATGCGGCCCAGCAGCGCGGAAACTTCGGAGCCGGCTTGCACGAAGCGGAAAATATTGTCGATGAAGAGCAGCACGTCCAGATGTTCTTCGTCGCGGAAATATTCCGCCACGGTCAGCCCCGTAAGGCCGACACGCAGGCGCGCTCCGGGCGGTTCCGTCATCTGCCCATAAATCAGCGCAGCACGCGATTTCTCCGCATTGCCCGGCACGATGACCCCGGATTCCTGAAATTCCAGGTACAGGTCGTTTCCCTCGCGCGTCCGTTCGCCCACGCCGGCGAATACAGACACACCGCCGTGTTTCATGGCCACGTTGTGGATGAGCTCCTGAATGAGCACGGTCTTGCCCACGCCCGCGCCGCCAAACAATCCGATCTTGCCGCCTTTCAAGAACGGCTGGATCAGGTCCACAACCTTGATCCCGGTCTCAAACATCTCCAGCGTCGTGGATTGGTCTTCGAGCGTCGGTGACGGCCGGTGAATGGGATAAAACTTCTCCGCTTTCACCGGTCCCAAATTGTCCACCGGTTTGCCCAGCACGTTCAGCACGCGTCCCAGCGTGGCTCGCCCCACCGGCACTTCGATGGGTTTCCCGGTGTCGAACGCCTTCATGCCGCGCACCATGCCTTCGATCGGCTCCATGGCCACGGCGCGCACGCGCCCTTCGCCCAGGTGCTGTTGCACTTCCGCGATCACGTCCAGCGGCGTGGGGATGTTGAAGCCCTCGCTGGTGATGCGCACCGCGTTGTAAATCGCTGGCAGGTGCCCGGCTTCATATTGAATGTCCAGCACAGGCCCGATGACCTGCACCACATGTCCCACCGCTGCGTATTGCTCCGCCATCTTCGGCTCCTATGATTCCGTAACGCGACTCGTGACTACGCCGTACTGGACGCACCGCTCACAATTTCAATGATCTCTTTCGTGATGGCCGCCTGCCGCACCTTGTTCATGTACAGCGTCAGGGCATCAATCACGTCGCCTGCGTTCTTGGTCGCCGCTTCCATCGCCGTCATGCGCGCTGCATGTTCCGCGGCGGAGGATTCCAGCATGGAACGCAACACTTGTGTTTCGACATATCTCGGCAGGAGCCGGTCCAGAATCTGTTCCTCCGGCTGCTCATAGATGTAGTCTATCTGCGCGCATGCGGCTTCCGCCTGCGTTACTTCGCTGCACTCGATCGCTTCCACCGGCAGTAGTTTTTCAATCGCCAGATGCGGCATCACCACGTTCTTGAATTCGCTGAACACCATATACACGGCGTCCACCGACTCTCTCGCGTACAGGTCCGTCACCAGGTTGGCAATCTCTCGCGCAATTCCAAAATCCACCCGCGCCAGCACATTCACATATTCACCGGCGAATTCCATTCCCGCCTTGCGCAGCGTGTCGCGCCCCTTCTTCCCGATGGGGATGGTCACGATCTTTTTGCCCTTCTTGCTGCGAATGAATTCCCCGGCCGTCTTCAGGATGTTGGCATTGAACGCGCCAGCCAGCCCGCGCTCGCCCGCCAGCACCAGCACCAGGATGCGCTCTTCCGGGCGCTTGGCCAGCAAGGGGTGTTGCGGCGATTCGATCCGCGCCATTGTGGACCGCAGCACGCGCACCAATTCCTTGGCGTAAGGCCGCGCCGCCAGCGCCGCTTCCTGCGCCCGGCGCAGCCGCGCCGCGGATACGAACTTCATCGCGCGGGTAATCTGCTGGGTGTTTTTCACCGAGCGGATGCGTCGCCGAAAATCGAGAAGTGTGGGCATGTTCTATCGCAGGTTCCCTTAATGCGCTTCCACCGCAATCGCCGCCGTGAAGCGTTCCTTGAAGGCATCAATAGCCGGCTTGAGACCCGCTTTGATGCCGTCGTCCAGCGCCTTTTTTGTGGCAATCTCTTTCAACACTCCGGCACAGTTGGTCTCCGCGAATTGCAGGAACTCGCGTTCGAAACGCCGCACCTCGTTCACGGGAATCGTATCCAGCACCCCAGTCGTGGCAATGTAAATCGCCACCACCTGCTTTTCCACGGAGAGCGGCGCGTACTGATCCTGCTTCAATACCTCCGTCAGCCGCTGCCCGCGCGCCAACTGCGCCCGGGTCACTTTGTCCAACTGGTCCGTGCCGAACTGGGCGAACGCCGCCAGGTCCCGGAACTGCGCCATGTCCAACCGCAGCGTTCCGGCCACCTGCCGCATGGCCTTGATCTGCGCGTTGCCGCCGACGCGGCTCACCGAAATGCCCACGTTGATCGCAGGGCGTATGCCCGCGTTGAACAGGTCCGCTTCCAGGTAAATCTGCCCGTCGGTAATGGAGATGACGTTCGTGGGAATGTACGCCGAAACGTCGCCCGCCTGCGTCTCGATCACCGGCAGCGACGTCAGCGATCCGCCGCCCAGCTTGTCGTTCAATTTCGCCGCGCGTTCCAGCAGCCGCGAGTGCAGGTAGAACACGTCGCCCGGAAACGCCTCGCGTCCTGGCGGCCGCCGCAGCAGCAGGGAAATTTCGCGGTAGGCCTGCGCGTGTTTCGAGAGGTCGTCGTAAAAAGTGACCGCGTGCTTTTTATTGTCGCGGAAGTATTCGCCCATCGCGCAAGCCGCATACGGCGCGATGTATTGCAGCGAAGCGGGTTCGGCAGCGGAGGACGCCACGACAATCGTGTAGTCCATCGCGCCCGCATCGGTCAGCACCTTCACCACCTGCGCAATCGTCGAGCGTTTTTGCCCGATCGCGCAGTAGATGCAGATCATGTCGCTGCCCTTCTGGTTGATGATGGTGTCTAGAATGATGGCCGTTTTCCCCGTCTGCCGGTCGCCGATGATCAACTCGCGCTGCCCGCGCCCGATGGGAATCATGGAGTCGATCGCCTTGATGCCCGTCTGCAGCGGTTCGCGCACCGGTTGGCGGTCCAGCACGCCCGGCGCGATACGTTCCAAAGGAATACGCAGCTTCGTGGTGATGGGTCCTTTATCGTCAATGGGCTCGCCCAGCGGGTTCACCACGCGCCCGATCATCTCCTCGCCCACCGGCGCGGACATAATCGTGTTAGTGCGGCGCACCACATCGCCTTCCTTGAGTTCCGAGGATTCGCCCAGCAGTACCACGCCCACATCTTCCTCTTCCAGGTTCAGCGCCAGTCCGAAGATGTTGTGCGGAAACGCCAGCATCTCGCCGGACATGACCTTTTCCAGACCGTAGATGCGCGCGATGCCGTCGCCCACGCTGATAATCGCGCCGACTTCATCCACGGAGACGCTCTGCTCGTAATTCGCGATTTGTTCTCGCAGGATCTTGCTGATTTCGTCTGCTTTGATGTTCGCCATGCCTGCTCCGTTCCTGAATCCCTATTCCGCCGCCAAGCGCGCGCGCAATTCGTTCAAGCGGCTGCGCACCGACCCATCGTAAATCGTGTCTCCGATGCGCACCACCGCGCCGCCAAGCAACTCCGGCTCCAGCGCATACTTCGCCTGAATCTTCTTGCCCGTTAAACGTTCCAGCGTTTGCAGCAATTGTGTTTTCTGTGCGTCGTTCAAGTTAGCCGCGGAGGATACTTCCGCCTCGGCCACGCCTTGCCTCTGCCGGATCACTTCCTGAAAGGCTTTCAGGATATCCGGCAGCAATGATGTGCGTTGGTTGTCCACCATCACGAATAGGAAGTTCCGGATGATCTTGCTCACGCCGATGCGCGCCGCCAGCTTTTCGATCACGCCATGCTTGTCTTCGCGCGTTACCCCCGGACTGGCCAGAAACATCCGCAATTCCGCAGATTCGGCAAACGCCGCGCTAAACTCACCCAATTGTTTCAGGGCAGGCTCCGCCGCGCCTTGTTCCAGCGCGATGTCCGCCAATGCGGTCGCGTATTGCAGGCTCGCCGATCTCAATTCGGCCTCCCCTGCAGGCTATGCACAAATTGACTGATCAAGGCTTCCTGCACGCTCGGCGTCATCTGTCTGGCTACCAGCGATACCGCGCCATCCACCGCCAGTTTTGCCGCCAGCGCCTTCAATTCCACGCGTGCAGCGCGCTCTGCCGCTTCAATTTCCGCTTTTGCTGCCACGCCGATTTTTTCCACGTCGCTCTTCGTGACCACGCGCAGGCGCTCGATTTCCGCACCGGCTTCCCGCTGGGCGATGGCGCGAAATTCCGCAATTTCCTTCTCCAGGTTGGCTAGCTTCGCCGCGGCATCCTGGAGCTTCTTCTCCGCCTCCGCTTTTGCCGCCGTGGCTTTGCCAATCGCCGCGCTGATGTTGTCCGCATTGCGGCGGAAGGCCGGCGGCAGCAGCTTCGCGAAAACCCAGTAGGCCAGGCCCGCCAGAATCATGAAGTGAATCCACTTGAAGGCGGTTCCGACCGGCTGTTCCGCGGAGCTGCCACCCGCTTCCGCCGCGCGCGCCGCCACGGTGGTCAGGAGTAACACCACAGCCATCAGCATCGCTCGCGTGAATCCTTTGCTCCTCATCGGGTCTCTCTCGCCGGACCCCCGGAGGCCGGCGGCACCCGCATCACCCGCCGGACAATCTCCGTGGAAAGCTGCGCCACGGTTGCTTCAATCTCTTTCTTTGCCGCTTCCAATTCTCCGGCCACGCGTTCCTTCGCCACGTTCACTTCTCCGCTGGCTTTGGTCCGTGCCTCTTTCAAAAACGCCGTGCGCTCGTCCAGCAGTTTTTTCCGCTCCGCTTCCTGCTCCACGTACACCTTGGCCCGTGCCTGTTTCAGCGCGTCTTCGTACTGCTTGACCTTCTCGGCGGCGGCCACTTGTGCCGCCTCGGCGGCTTTTTGCGCGCCCAGCGTGCGCGCGTCGCGCTCCGCCATCACTTTCAAAATGGGTTGAAAGAATACCGATCGCAGGATGAAATAGAAAATAAGGACAATCAGGGCTACAGGCACAGCCCGGAGGAACAGTTCCCCTATTTGGCGAACTAAGTCTGTCATTGAGTTGTATCGCCTATGCTTTCAGATAGGCAGCCGCTCTGTGCCCAAGACCGATAGGAGCATACGGTGACCTGCGCGCCGCCCACGGAACCCCTATTTATAACATTCGGCCCAACTCGCCGTCAACGAAACCAGCCCTAGGCGAACGGGGGAATGTGTTTCATTCATGCATGGATGTGTCTGAAAGGTTGACCCTGTGAATTTTTGCAACCCTTTCGCCGCGTCCTCACGGTAAACTGTGCGATGCCTTGGCCATGCAAATCGTTCGCGCCGGATTGCCGTGGGGCTGACGGCCGAAGAGGCAGAAGGGAATGTGTATGAGAAAGGGATTGCTGGGAGTGCTGTTGGTGTTGCTGGCGGCGAGTGCCGCTGGGGCGCAGGAAACGAGCCTGGGGGCAGGCGCGGCGAATGTGGCGGCCGATTTTGGAACAAGTTCGGCGGCGCAGGTAAATTTGTATACGCCGAGCGCGGGAGCAGGAAGCTTTGCGCTGGCGACACCGGCCACACCGGGTGGGAGCGCGGGGGCAGCGGAACCCGCGGCGGCAGCGCCTCGGCCGAGGTTTGTGTTCGGGGGCCGGGA
>Ga0209039_10001361_pt1 | contig 23025 bp, 23 predicted proteins | sample BogFormECP12_OM1_FD_188238 | JGI IMG/M metagenome (GOLD analysis project Ga0209039, IMG submission 188238) | Bog forest soil microbial communities from Calvert Island, British Columbia, Canada - ECP12_OM1 (SPAdes) (version 2) | ecosystem: Environmental > Aquatic > Freshwater > Wetlands > Bog ... | reverse complement strand
AACCAGCAAACCGGCGCCAATCAGGAAGCAGGTGGCCGGTTCGGGAATGCCGGTGCCGTTAAAACCAACGTCCAGCGTCAGGCTGTTGTCGCCCCACTCCGGCTCGAAATAGTATCCGGCGGACAGCGTCGGATAATCGATCGCGTCGAACGAGCCGGTTCGCTCGCCGGTCCAGTTGAGGATGTCGAAGGTGTCTCCGTTGCCGGGAACGAATCCGTTCCAGAGCGAAACGTCGAGCGTTCCTGCCAGGGAAAGGTTGCCGTTGACGTTCAACTGGTCGAACTCGCCCAAGCCGGTGCCGCCGAGTTGGATATTGAGGAAGCTTCCGCTCGCCTGCGTGTAGTCGCCGTCAACGGTGAGAATGCCCGGCGAATTACCGGGATCGGTAGAGCCATATACCGTGACATTGCCGTAAATCGTGCCGGAGCCGGAAAGATCCTGGCCGGAGCCGATGGCGATCGTTTGCGCGTCCAGAGTGCCGTTGATGTCGAGATTGCCCGTGTTGGTGAAAGCGCCGCCGATCGTCAGAGTGGAGCCGGCGCCGACATCGATGGTGCCCTCATTGGAGAAAGCGCCCGCCGTGGTGAAGTTGCGGCCATTGAGAATTTCAAAAGTGCCACCCGCCTGGTTGTCGGTGAAAGTGGCGGCCAGCGCGTCGATGCCCGGGTCCTCGATAAAGGACGCCGTACCGTCCAGGATGATGGTGGCCGCGTTGTTCACAATCGCGCCTTGGATGTCGAGGGTTCCAGCCACATTGTAGATGCCGCCGGTGAGCGTCCCACCGCTGAGATTGGTCAAATTGCCGATGGTCATGGAGTCGCCAGCAGCAACGTGGACTGTGCCTTGGTTGTTCAGCGTCTGGACGTAGCCGGAACCTTGAATGGTGTTGGCGCTGGTCAGTGTCGCGCCGGAGATGCTGTCCCCGCCCAGGTTCGCAATTCCGTTGCCGGTCAGGTTGACGTTCCCGGAGAGCAGGATGTTGGCATTCACCATCGTGATGGTCCCGGTGTTGTTGATGGTGCCCGCCAGATAGGCAAGGTTTTGTCCAGCGGACACGCCCGGTACGTTCACCACATTGAGGTTTCCTTGGTTCGTGATGCCAGTCAAGATTTCGCCTTCACTAACCTGGATGACGCCGGTGCCGGTGGTCTTCAGCGTGCTGCCGGTGACGGTGTTGGAGACGTTGGTATAGTCGCCCCCGCCGGTGAAGCCCAGCAGGACCGTGGAACCGTTCTGCGCCTGGATGATGCCGCCGGTTACAGAGGTCACGCCGGTATTATGGTCGCCAGCGAGCTGCAGCGTCCCGCCGTAGCTGGCCTCCAGAATGCCCGAGTTGTTGATGGTGCTCCCGACGATCGACAGCGTCTGGCCGTTGGTGTAGGCGTTGATCAGGCCACCGCTCTGGTTGATAAGCGCGATATAGCCGAACCCCCCGGCGCCCTGAATCACGTTGTTGGCATTGGTCAGCGTGCCATTGGGGCCGTTGCCGGTTTGCCCTGAAATGCCGTACCCGTCCAGGTTCACGGTTCCACCACCGGTCAGGGTAGTGTTTCCGGGTACGCCCAAGGTTTCCGTCAGGAAGATGTTCCCGCTTACCAAGTTGATGGTGCCGACGTTGTTGATGGTATTGGCCAGAACGGCCGTGTTTTGTCCGGCGAGCACGCCCGGTACATTCACGATGTTGATGTTTCCATTGTTGGTGATGCCGTCCAAGACCATGCCTTCACTCGCCTGGATAACGCCCGTGCCGAATGTGTTCAACGTGCTACCGGTGACGCTGCCGGCGCTACCGTAGTCGCCCGCGTTGGTGTAGCCGAGCAGAACCGTGGAACCACTCAGCGCTTGAATCGTGCCGCCCAATACGTTCGTCGCGCCGTAGCTGTATTCGCCGCCGCCGAGTTGCAGCGTTCCGCCATTGAGGGCTTGCAGGATGCCACCGTTGTTGACGCTGCCGCCGGATAAACCTATCGCTAGACCGCCCCCGTTGGCTTGGACCAGATTCCCGGGGAGAACGGTCAAACACGTCCCCACCCCGGCGGGGCAATTGATCTGCCCCGATCCGTTACCTTGGATGTTCTGCCCGTCGAGCGTCAGCGGGGAGGTAATCACGAGTTGCCCGCCGGTCAGGTTGATGCTGCCACCCCCGGAGGCGGTGATGGGTATTGTTGGGTTATTCCAGGGCGGAACAGGGGTGCCGTTGCCCACCTGGAATTGGCCGGCCGACATATTGATCTGGCCGCTATTATTCAGCACAGAGGTGACATAGAGCGTGGGCGTGCTGCCATTCTGAGACACCAAGTTAATTGTTCCGAAATTATCCAGTTCATTGGCAGCGGGCCCAAATCCCGTCATCCCCACCGTGCCTATCGCGACAGTGCCCGAAGTAATGGCCGTCACGTACGGTCCATATACCGTAATAGTGGGCGCGGCGTTGAGATCCCAATTGCTGGGGGTTGCCCAATCGCCAGCCCCGATCCATGTGTACGTGGGGTCTAACGTGGCGCACCAGGCTACGCTGGCGGTCCCAAGGGCTAATAGAACAGCGATAATAGCGATGCACTGCTTCATTGAAGCCTCCGATGCGGGCATAGTTGGCCGCACCATTAGACAGTCTGCGGTGAAAGCCGGGCGCTCACAAGCTAAAGCCCGTTTGAAACGCGTTAAACCCGCTGATTCATAAAGATTTTTGAGGGCGGTGCCATTCCATGCTAAACTGACCTTAAGATCTGATATGGCCTGAAAATGAAGTGGGTCTGGCCCAAATTGGAGGCGGCGCTGTCACCGCCACACCAGGCTGAAGCCAGTCCCATCTCATCAGAGTCCATCCGCCGGGAACTCGAAAACCTCCTCGCCTCACCGGAGTTCGCCAACGCCGCACGGTTGCGCGAATTCCTCCTCTTCATTGTGGGAGAAGCCCTCGGCGGCGCCGACGCCATCAAGGAAGTCACGGTGGCTATGCGCGTCTTCCACCGCACCGCCTCTTTCGATTCCAGCGGCGATTCCGTGGTGCGGGTTGGCGCGCTGCATCTGAGGAACCGGCTGCGAGAGTACTACGCCGGCTCCGGCCGCCTGGACGAAGTGGTGATTGAAGTGCCTAAGGGATCCTACCTGCCGGTGTTCCGGCGGGCGGATGCCGCGGCCGCCGGCGTCTCCGGTCGCGCCGGCCTCTCGCGGAGGACCATGGCCGCCGCGGCGGGGATTCTGGCGGTGTTGTTGGCCGGTGCGTGGTGGCTGGCTCGGGAAATGGCGCACCACGCGGACCCTTCGATTGCCGTGTTGCTCATGGCGAACCTGGGCGGCCCGGAGATGGACGGCTTGTGCCGGGATCTCACCGAAGACCTCACCACCGAGTTGGCCCGTCTGCCGCAGCTTCGCGTGATCGCGCGCCCATCGGCCGGGCAGTTTCGGTCGCAAAGCGGGGACGTGCGCCAAATCGGCGGCCGCCTCGGCGTAGCCGACGTGCTCGAGGGCAGCGTGCGCCAGGAAGGTAGCACGATCCGTTTCACGGTGCAGTTGATCGATACCCGGTCGGGCTACCACATCTGGTCCGAAGCCTATGAGCGCGACGCGAATGACCCACTGGGGGCTGAGGCCGAGGTGACGCGCCTGATCGCGGCCGCCGCCGCCGGGCGCCTGGGGATCACCGACCTCTCGGCCTTTGCTCCGGCACACGTGCCTTCCGCGGAAGCGCGCGACCTGTTCTGGAGAGCGCGCTATCTTCGCGCCGAGAAGCTGAACATGGAAGCATGGATGCGGGCCGCGGAGCTTCTCGATCAAGCCGTGCGCAGCGACCCGCGGTACACCGAAGCCTGGGCCGCATTGGCCACCCTGTCGGCGAACCTGGCTTTCCACGGCGCTGCATTCGAGGAGCGTATGGCAAAGGCCCGGGACGCAGCCGCCAAGACGATCGAGCTAGACCCGCGCAACCCCGATGCCCACCTGGCTCTGGCCGACATCGAATGGCTCCAAAACCACGACTGGCCGGCCGCCGAGCGCAGCTTCCGCCGCGTCATCGATCTCAACCCCAGTTTCGCCTCCGGCCACGGCTGGTTCGCCATCGCCTTGCTCTCGCGCGGCCGTTTCGCCCAAGCCCTGGCGCAACTCGATGCCTCGGTCCAACTCAATCCCCTGCCCTACGTGGTCAGCAACGACCGCGCCACCATACTCTATGCCGCCCGGCGCTACGACGAATCCATAGCACGCTGCCGGCAAGTGCTGGCCATCGACCCGAGCTTCTGGGCCGCGCACATCCTGATCGGCAACTGCCTGAGGGCCAAGGGCCGCTATGCCGAGGCCATCCGGGAATTCCGCATGCTACCGCAAGAGGATCGCGACGCGGCGGCTGGATACCTGGGCGATGCCCTGGCTTTGGCCGGCCAGCGCGATGAAGCCATGGCGCTGTTACGGACAATGCTGTCCGAGGTCAACGGCCCCGACGAGGGCAACGGCTGGGTGCATTCCTCCTATATTCAAGTCGGATTGGGTGAGAAGGCCGCCGCCTTGACCAGCCTGGAGAACGGCTACTCCCACCACGAGACGGACGTCAATTACATCGGCGTCGACCCTATTTTCGACCCCTTGCACGGCGAGCCGCGTTATAGGGAGCTTTTGAAAAAACTCGGGCTTTGATCCGCATCGCGCACCCGCGTTCCCTGCGCTGTTAGACGGGGTTGAGAGCGGCTACCGCCTATAGTTCTTCTCCCCCGCCTCGATCTTCACCGCCAGACGGTTCTCTTGCGGAGGCAGGGGGCACGTGGCGTAGGGCGTGAACGCGCACGGAGGGTTGTAGGCCTTGTTGAAGTCCAGCACCACCTGGTCGCCGCGCGGCAGCTCCGTATCCAGGAACCGGCCGGCGCCGTAGGTTTCCTTGCCGCTGGTCTGGTCGCGAAAGATGAAGAAGAGGCTCGTCGCCGGCGCTTCGAAAACCGGATACAGCCGCAGTTCCTGGCCATGCAGACGGAACACCACGTATCCGGGACTGTCCATCGGCACAGTCTGACCTACGACGTTGGCGATCGGAATCTTGCGCGGCTCGGCGACGAACCGGGCGGCGACGCGGTACTCTTCGCTGGCGGGGAAGTAGTCGAGACCGTGGAAATCGCGCCGGGCCTGGCTGGCCGGGTCCTTCATCCGAATGCCGGCTTTAGGGCCGCGGCGGATCGCAGACAGGCTCAGCCGTCCCACCGCGACCTTGTCCGCGGAATCCGGCGCCAGCGGGCGCGTGCGTCCATCCATGGTGACGGTCACTTTGCCGTTGCGCAGATCGAACGCGCCGGCATGGGCGGGGCCATCGGGGAGCACAATCTCGTTCGAGGCGTCCTTGCCGAAACGGTTGGAGCCGTCGCGCAGCCAGAATAATCCGGCGACCGTGAGCCAGCTTCCGTCCTGGCGCAACTCCGCCTCGCGCGCGCGCCGCCACTGGGCAATTTCGGCCTGGTACGTGGAGGCCGCGAACAGCGCGGCGCCGGCCAGCAGCGCGATGGGCATTCGCCCGGCCATCAGGGTTCTCCCGCCGAGGCGATCAACTGCTCCAGCATCCCGGCGAATTCCACGGACTTGCTGTCGACCCGGTGTTTCAGCCGGTCCAGGTCGCGCTCCAGCGCGCGCAGCTTGTCGGCCAGGTGCAGGCAGGCCAGCACGGCGATGCGCGTGGAATCGGCGTTGGGAGCTTTGGCGGCGATGGAAAGCATCAGCTCGTCCACGCTGGCCGCCACTTCCTCCACCTCGCGGGGATCTCCCGTGGCCAGCAGCGTATACGGCCGGCTCAGGATGGTCACGCGAACGGGCTGTCTCTCGGGAGTGCTGCTTTCCATCCGGACCTCCGGAAGCTAACCGGCGCTCAGTTGATCGATCTGCCCCAGCAGTTTTTCAACGCGGGCGCGGACCTGTTTCCGCTCCGTGTGCAGCGTCTTCAGTTCCGCGGCCAGGCGCGCCGCCTCGGCCTTGGCGCTGGCGGCTTCCTCGACGGCGGCCTCCTTCTCACGGCGCAACCGCGCCACGAGTTGGATGGCCTGCTGAATGCGTTCTTCCAAACTCCCCAGGGAATCGGTTTCGGCTTCGACTGGGCTCATACCTGCCTCACGCTTTTTCGAGGGCGGCCTTGGCCGTCCCCACTAACTGCTGGAATGCGGCGTCGTCGTGCAGGGCGACATCCGCCAGGGACTTGCGGTTCAGGTCCAGCCCGGCGGCCTTCAGCCCGTGCACAAACTGGCTGTAGGATATGCCGGCTTCGCGGCACGCCGCGTTGATGCGGACGATCCACAGCGCGCGGAAGTCGCGCTTCTTGTTCTTGCGGCCGACGTAGGCGAACTTGAGCCCGCGCTCCACGGCCTCTTGCGCCGCGCGATTCAGCTTGCTCTTGGTGAGAAAATAACCGGAAGCCTGTTTGAGCGTCTTCTTGCGGGCCGCCCGGCGGTGGGTTCCTCGTTTGACTCTGGGCACGTTTGATCTCCTTTTAGTGGTTCGAATCGATTGGCGGATCGGGCACGTGCCACGCGCTCCGTCCGCGCAAATCGCATGACCCCTTTAATACGGGAGCATGCGTTTCAGAGCCGGCTGGTTGCTGGGATCGGCCAGCACCCTCTGATGCAATTTCTTCTTACGTTTGTGCGGTTTCGAGGTCAAGATATGGCGGCCAAAGGCGTGACTGCGCATCACTTGGCCCGTGCCCGTCTTCTTGAACCGCTTGGCCGCACCTTTATGGGTCTTGAGTTTCGGCATAGAAATTCACTGGATCTGCTGCAATAGGTGAGACTTAAGAATTATAGCATAGCGGGGCGGGGGCGCTTGGCGGACTCTCCAAAAACGACAGTAGCGGCGGTCATTGTTTCCAGTGCAATAATAGGCACATGAGCACCCTCGCCGGGATCCCGCGCACAACCGCGGACAAGGTCCAGGACTTGGTGGAGACCGCTCTGCGCCAGACCCAGTTGGCCGGGTTGAGCACTGTCCTCCAGTTCATCGCCGAGTGCTTCGAAGCGGATGGCTGCATTTTGTGGGAGCAGACGCCAGCTTCCCGGCTGAAGGACGATCCGCCGACGGGCGAATTCTTCGCCGTGGCGCAGTGGTTTCACCAGATGCGCTTCTGGTCTACGTACAAGCTGGAGTTAGGCAGCGTTACGGGGCAGGCGGTGCTGGCGGGGCAGATCGCTTCGGTCGCGGATGCGGCCAACGATCCACGGGTTGACTTCAGCCTTCCCCTATTCCGACGGACGGGTATCCGCTCATTCTGCGCCATTCCAATCTCTTGCTCGGATGACCGTCTGAGATCGCTCAATCTGTACCGCCTGCCGCCAGGGGGCCTTGCGAAGGACGAACTAGATCTTGCACGCCGCATGGCGGAGCTGGTGCCGGGTCTGTTTCAGGCCATCCGCGACAGGATGAGCTTCGACATTCTCCAGGTACTCGACCTACATTTGCAGGGGACCGAGCAGGGCATCGCTGCGGGGACCGGCGATGCGGCTGTGAGCGAGGCACTGCAACACGCGTGTGTCCTTGTTGGCAACGCATTTCAGAGCCGCGAAACGTCGCTGGTGCTGGAGAACCGGCTCCGCACGCCCAACCGGTACGACGTAGTGGCTACTACCTTTCCCCTGCACGTGTCGAAGAAGAACTATGTGGCCGGCGAGCCGGGGCTGACGCCGTGGGTACTGCAGAATCAGCGTCCAGTCAGTGTGTTCGACCTGGCCTGCTTCGAGGAGGACCGCCCGATTCTGGAGACCCGCTATCCCGGCATCTACTGGGCGGATCGCGACAATGTTCTGGGGGTCGCGGCGAAGTGGTTCAAGTCTCCAGCCACCGAAGAGCTTCCGCCCATCAGTTTCATGTGCGTACCGGTGATCGCGGGGGAGCGGCTGCTTGGGGCGTTGCGCTGTTGCGCAGCGGTACGCGCGCCGCATTACTACGCGGAACGGGATGTCGACCTGTTGAAACTGTTGGCGACGCGAATCGGGCAGTTCTGGGATAACGCGCAACGCCAGCGCGAGAGCGCTGAGGAAATCGCCGGCCTACGATCAATTACCGAGGGTGTGAGCCGGCTCAACCGGTTGGCGCAAGCCGAGTTTCAACAGCCGCAGCCGAACGAGCGAGGAATCGATGTGGAGGCTGCGGGTGCGTTGCGCGGTGCGGTGATCGCCGCCGATATCACCGCAGTTGTCAACATGTCCACCGCCAACGGACAGATTGAGGTGACCTTGCCATCTGGAGAGGCGCTGGCGCCGGGCGATATGGCCGCGGTTTTGGAGGCGGCGGAACGTCTGCGCGCGGACAATTGCCCGCAATCCGGAGCCGCGACAGTGGTGGCACCGGGGGGCTGCGAGCGCATCCGGCACATGATCGCTGCGCCCCTGCGGGCGGGTGGCGCGACCCATGGAGTGCTGGTGGCAGCCAGCACGGGCGAGCGCGAGTTCGCGCCCCTCGCCCTGGCTATCGCCGGACTGGTTGCCGAGCAAATCAGCCTCTACCACCATCTTGCGCGGACGCTCGATGACCGGCGCGCGGCGGAGCGCGAGCGCCGCGAGGCCGCTCTCCGGCAGGAGCGGACAAACCAGGATCTCGGTCATCAGTTGCGCACCCCCGTATTGACGGCCCTGCGCAAAGTCAATGAAGAGTTAAAAACCACCCTTCCGTTTCTGGTTCGGAACCACCTTGCATCCATTCGGGGCAGCCTGTCCTGGGCCAGCACGATGGTGGGGAGCACCCAGATGTTCGCGCAGTTGACCGAGCGTGGCGAAGTGCAGGCCACCCTGCGCCCGGTGTCTAGCACGGACCTGCTGGCCATGGTCCAAACCGCCGCGCGGGATGAACAGGAGCGGCTCAATCCGGATCGCTGTATTGAAATCGCGGTCTCCCCGGCGGGCTTCGCAACGCTGGACCAGCGCTCGGTATCGATGGACCTGGAATTGATCGAGCACGCCGTCAGCAACCTACTCGACAACGCCGGCAAGTACTCGTCCCCGCGCACCAAGGTGGAGGTCTTCGCCGGGGTGATCAAGGCGGACCGTTTTCACATCACATTCCGCAACAAGGGCCTGCGTATCCTGCCGCAGGAGGTGGGCAAGTGCACCGAACGAGGCTGGAGGGGCAGCGATGCCAAAATCGTGACCGGTTCCGGCAGCGGCGTGGGCCTTTGGCTGGTGTTTCATGTCATGAAAGCGCACAATGGAGAGTTGTTGGTGCTCCCGACCACATCGGAGGGATGGACGGAAGTGAAGCTCCTGTTCCCCTTCCAGTAAGAAAAGCAACCTATGGCGATCTGGCTGGTAGAAGACGATCCGGAGCAAGCCAGAGACATCCTGGCAGTCCTCGCGAATGCCTTCCCCGCGCAGCAGCTCCAGCGGATGAAGACAGAGGAGCAGTTTCTCGCCGCCCTGGGGTCCACACCGCTAGGGGCGAAGAATGCCATCATCCTCGATGTCATGCTGCCCTGGACGGAGATCGGTGAAACCGGGACGGTGACGCCTGCTCCGGAGGGTTACGAAGAATCAGGCGGCTTTTTCAGAGCGGGAATTCGCTGCGCCGAGGCCCTGTGGGCAAACCCGGCCACGCGTGAAGTACCATGCGTGCTGTTCACCGTGCTGAGCAACGGGGACTTGGCCGACGACCTGAAGCGGTTTGAAGGACGGCCGGTGCACTACCTCAGCAAGAAGGAACCGCCCGAGAAACTGATCGCGCTATTACGCAGCCTGATTGAGTGAGAATCGCGGATTAAGCGCCGGAAACGTCCTGTCAAAGAACGAGGCCAAGGTGCTCTGCGATAAGGGCCGGCCAACCCACTTCCGGGAGGACGCGAGCGTGTTCTGCAAGAGTCTCTCCCAGGCCCCGTCGCTGCGATACCCGGCCTGCTTCTCCATTCTGTCGAGATCAGCGGCGAACTTGTCGCGGAAGCGCTCATAATAGACCAGCGCTTCACCCCGCAGAGTCATCCGGGCCACGCAACCATTCCAGAGTTCCTGGTTTATCTCAATACCAAAGGCGCTCCGGATCGTCTGCGCCACCGGAGCCGGCATGCCTACGTCGCCCCGGTCTCTAAACCGGGGAAACATGTTCACGCAGGAGCACGCCCAACGCGGCCAACCGGCGGCGTCGGCCATCAAGATGAGGTCGGCGTCCCACTGGGCGGTATCCCGGGGAAACGCCGTCGTCAGCGACTGCAGCAGTTCTATAAACCGGGGGCGGCGGCGGTTCACATCCCGCTCCAGATCTTTGGCGGCCAGCGCCAGCGACTCTGCCACTACCGGCGATGGCTCTTCTTCTACCGGCGGAAGCATGAGCGCGCCGTAGTACCCGTGAACCGGGGTACCCGGAAGAAAATCCTCCTGCTTCCTGCCCATCCTCAACCATAACGCCGCCAGTTGGCCGTCGGCCTGGTTCCCGATCAGCGCCGCGCGCAGCGAAGCTCGCAGGTCCGACCCGAAGAAGTCGCCGGAAAGCTGTCGCCTGTTTAGCATCGAGAGCAGCGGCGGCCACAACCGGCCGGGCCGGTGGATCGCCGCGGTGAGTTGCAGCAGGTTGTACATAAGCTGCTCGTGATGCGTGCCGAGCGGCTCGATGTCGGGATGACGCGCCAGCACGGCCTCGATCGCCTCCGCCAAGGCGCTCTCCGCGTCCGCACCCGCCGCCCCCGGCGGCAGCGAATCCAGTATCCAGTGGTACGGCTCGTCGCCCCAGGAGGCCGCCTCGTCGTAGTTCTGCAACCACCGAACAAGCTGCGCTTCCCTGTCGGCGGGCGCTAGGGCCAGCCAGCGGTCCACGGCGCGGCGCGCCCATCCACCCGGATTGTCCGGATACTCGACTGTCATCTTCGTCTCACAATCTCCACCGGCGCGCGGTTTCGCCAAAACGGTTCACCATAAGGTCGTGATGGCGCCGCCGCTGCTCCTGGAATCCGAGCGGATCGTCCATCAGCCCGAGCTTCACGCGCCCCCCGGCCGACGTCCAGTGATCGAGCGTGTGATCGATCTGCTGGTGCACGTACTCGCTCAGCGGGCGGTCGCTTTCCCCTCTACAGTCCATCGTACACCCACCTCTCCACACGGGCATGCCGGCCGGCGAGGGAAAGTGATAGCAACTCCAATCCGCATCGAGTAAGGTCGGACGGAACAGGCTCCCCACTTCACCGACCGTGTACTTGAGGACGGCGTACCAGCAGGGGCGCGAGTCGGGCTTCAGCCCGAGAGCCTGGCGCCAGCGCGTGGCGCCGTCGGGGTGGTCGAGAAACGGCTCAAACTCGTCCCACAGCGTCGCCCACACCGGCTGATATGCCTGTTTCTTCCGGTCGGTATTGAGCATGTTCAGCGTAGCTGCGATGAACCGTTCCAATTCGGCATCGCCGGCCTCGCATTTGTCCCGCAGCCAGGCCGCAAAATCCTTCTTGTCGTCTTCCAAGCTATTGAATTCGCCCGAGGCGTGGCGAGCGTAGTTGCGGCACACGCGTTCCAATCCGGTGAGATTGAGCAACCGCACCAACGACAGCCCCGGCTGCAAGCCGTCGCCCTCGAAGCCACTTCGGATCGGAACCCGGTTCGTGGCATTCACCGGGAGGATGAAGTCCGGAGTCTGACTCCCCCGGATGTTGCTCTTGAAGAGGTTCGTGAAACCCTCCTTGAGCTTCGCGGCCCCGATGCCGGTTGTACCCACGGAGTTGAGGAGGAGGTTCTCACGGCTTTGGGGAACGCGGTGGTCGTCCACGATGTTGAAGGCGACGGTCGCGTCCTCGCTTCCAGTTCCAGCGTGCCGTTCAAGAAACGCGCGGATTGCGGGCCCAAGCGGATGGACTTCAAGATACGGGCGTCCGAATATTTGGAACATGAAGTATGTATTATTACGCTTTTCTTACAATTTCTAACACTTATTGCGGACCCGCTGGTCCGCCCCCCCTTCAATCGGCGAACGCTCCCTCAGTTTCCTCGCCGCCTCGACCACCCGCAGCGCCACGTAATCCACTTCTTCCTCCGTGGTGAAACGGCCCAGGCCAAAGCGCAGGGAGGCGTGCGCCAAGCCCTCGTCCACGCCCAGCGCCTTCAGCACATAGCTGGGTTCCACGGTGGCGGAGGTGCAAGCCGAACCGGTGGAAAGCGCCACGTCGGGGAGGCTCATCAGCAGCGAGTCCCCCGTGACGCCCGCGAAGCTCATGTTCAGGTTGCCGGGCAGCCGGTGCTCCATCCCGCCGTTCACATATACGCGGTCCAAACCCGCTTCGATCTGCGCCTTCAGCCGGTCGCGAAGCGCGGCCAGCCGCGCGCCTTCCTCCGCCATCTCGCGCGCACAAATGGCGCACGCTTCGCCGAGACCCACGATGGCCGGCACGTTCAGAGTGCCGGAACGCATGCCGAACTCGTGCCCTCCACCGTCCATCTGGGCCGCCAATTGGACGCGCGGGTTGCGCCGGCGCACGTACAGCGCGCCGATGCCCTTGGGACCGTACATCTTGTGCGCGCTTACCGACATCAGGTCGATGTGGTCGTCCTCCACGCGGATGGGAACCTTGCCAAAGCTCTGGGCCGCATCGCAGTGGAACAGCACGCCTTTTTCGCGGCAGATGGCGCCGATTTCGCTCACCGGCTGCACCACCCCGATCTCGTTGTTGGCGTGCATTACGCTCACCAGCACGGTTTCGGGGAGGATGGCGTCCCGCAGCGCATCGAGCGAGATCAGCCCGTCGCGCTGTGGCGGCAGCACGGTGAGGCGGCAGCCTTGCCGCTCCAGGCGCCGGGCCGTATCGAGCACCGCTTTGTGCTCGGTGGCCATAGTTATGAGGTGGTTTCCCTTGGAGCGGCAGGCCTCCATGGCTCCTTTTAACGCCAGGTTATCGGACTCGGTGGCGCCGCTGGTGAAGACCATTTCGCGCGGCGCCGCGCCGGCCAGCTCCGCCACCCGCTTGCGGGCCAGTTCTACGGCGCTTTCCGCTTCCCATCCGAAGCTGTGGCTGCGGCTGGCCGCATTGCCGAATTTGGGCCCGAAATAGGGCAGCATGGCTTCGAGCACACGAGGATCCACCGGCGTGGTGGCGTGATGATCCAGGTAGATCGGCTTCTGCATGGCCTGATCCGAGTATAAGAAATGCTATTGTCGGGCGGCGCGCAATAGCGGATACTGGTCATACCGGCTGTGGCCGGCGCGTCATGCCGAAGCCTTCGGTCTCTCCCGAAACGGAAGTCATAGAACGGGACCAGATGGTTCCGCTCTACCGGGTCGTGCTCCTGGACGACAACGATCACACCTACGACTACGTGATCGAGATGCTCCAGAGGATCTTCGTCTTCACCCTGGATCAGGCCTACCGGCACGCCGAAGAAGTGGACCGTTGCGGCCGCACGGTTTTGATCGTCTGCGAACTGCCGCACGCGGAATTCGCGCGCGACCAGATTCACTCCTACGGTCCGGATTGGCGGCTTCCCCGCTCCCAGGGATCCATGTCGGCGGTGGTCGAACCGGCGCAATAGCACCACTGTTATCATGAACAAATGAAGTTACTCCGCACTCTGCTCTTGTTTTCCCCGGCGCCTTGGCTGCTGGCACAGGCTCCCCCGCCCCAACCGGCGCCGCCGCCCAAACCGACCGTCACTCTGTCGACGGAGACCCCCGCGCCCAAAATCATGGCGGTGGTTCCTCCCGATCGCGTGGTGGTTACGGTTGGGGACGTGAAGATAACCGCCGCGCAATTCGACCAGATCATCGACGCTCTTCCGGAGCAGTATCGCAGCGTGGCTCGCACTACGGGCCGCAAGCAGTTTGCCGATAACATCGTGAAAATCGAGATATTGTCCCAGGAAGGCAAGCGCCGGAAACTGGATGAGAGCTCCGCCTACCGGACCCAGACCACGTTTGAGGACGCCAATATCCTGGCCAACATGGCTTATGAGGACATCGGCAAGAATGCCAAGCTCGACGAGGCCGGCTTGCGCAAGTACTTCGAGGCCCACAAAACGGAATTCGAACAGGTGCGCGCCCGCCACATTCTGATCCGGGTGTCGGGTTCGCCGTCGCCCCTGAGGCCGGGACAGAAGGACCTATCGGACGCGGAAGCGCTGGCCAAGGCGCAGGATCTGAGAAAGAGGATTCAGGCCGGAGAAGACTTCGCCGAGTTGGCCCGCGCGGAATCCGACGACACCGGTTCCGGGGCCAATGGCGGCGATCTCGGGACCTTCCGCCACGGACAGATGGTCCCCACATTCGAGGAGGCTGCTTTCGCCATGCAGCCGGGGGCTCTCAGCGAACCGGTAAAATCTCCGTTCGGCTACCACGTGATCAAGGTCGAGTCTAAGGAGTCCAGGAGTTTCGAGGACGTGCGGCCGGAAATCGAAAAGCGCCTGCGCCCCGAGCAGGCACAGAAGACCGTGGAAGAACTACAGAAGAAGACCCCGGTGGTTCTCGACCCCGACTTCTTCGGATTGGCCAGCCAGTAGCTCCTGTTTCCGGCCCCCGGCCCCCGGCCCCCGGCCCCTACTTCTTGTGGGCCATCCGGCTACATGCGGTCTCCGCGCCCGTCGGATCGAGCGCGCTGCTACCCTCCTCGATGTGTACGATCTTGCCCTCCGTGTCGACCACAAACGTAGCGCGGTTGGCATAACCACGGTCGGGCCACAGCACGCCATACTTCGCGATCGTCTCCCGCCTGGCGAAATCGCTCAGGAGCGGGAAGGCGAGCTTTAGTTGTTTGGCGAACTCGGCTTGAGACGGGGTATTATCCGCGCTGATCCCGAACACCTTGGTCTCCGCGCCCTCAAATTTAGCAATACCAGCCTGGTATGCCAGCATTTCCTTCGTTCAACCACCAGTGAAGGCCGCCGGGAAGAAGGCCAGCACCACGTTGGCCTTGCCGCGGAAATCGGAGAGCTTCACCGTGCCTCCGGCGGTGGAAGGCAGCGTAAAATCGGGCGCCATGTCACCCACCTTCAGGTTGGTGTGCGGGGCTTGCGGCGCTTGGGCGAAAACAGCGGCGGGTAGCAGTGCGCCCGCCAACAGAATGGACAGCTTCATAGTCTCCTCCCGATGTGTTCGATCCTATCATTAAACCTGTTGCTTCGCCACCCCCGTAATGGTAATCTGAAATCGACGTGGATTGATTTAAGGCTTTTCGAGCCTGGCTAATTGCAACCACGGAAAAAAAAGTGCTAAAGGCGAGTCGGTCTGTTCGATAACATTTCGACCCTGGCGCCTTTGGGCTCCAGGGTTTTTTGTTTTCGGCTGGCCCCCTTCGCCGGATGCTGGAGGAATCGATGAGCGTCTGGCCCAAGACATTGCCAGTCAGCCCTTCGCTATCGGGCCGCGAAGGAGCTTTGGTTTCCGTTTCGATTGACGTGGACCCGCGCCGCCTGGAGTCGCTCCTGGAAGCCCTGGCGCAGACCGGTTTTCCGATCAACCCGCAGATCTGTCACGACGCCGCCGTGGTGTACCTCTCCGCCGACGGGCGCGAGGAAACCCGGACTGTCACACTGGTGGAATTCCCGGCCTATGAAGGGCGGCTGGACGAGGTTCGGAACGCGCTGAATTCGCACGGCTTCGAACCGGCCAGCGTCTACGCCACCAGCATGTTGGATGAGATCCAGCGGGATCCCCACGTGGCGCGGCGCCGGTTGAAGCAGCGGTTGACGACCGTCCAGTAGGGCGCTCACCAACTGTACCGCTCCTCCGTCCAGGGGTCGCCGCGCATGTGGTAGCCGTTGGCTTCCCAGAACCCGGGCCGGTCTTCCTCCACCAGTTCCACCCCGGCCACCCATTTGGCGCTCTTCCATGCATAGAGGCGCGGTACGATCAAACGCGCCGGGCCGCCGTGTTCCGCCGAAATCGACTCACCGTCGTGGAGAATCGCCACAAGCGCGTCTTCCGCCAGGAAGTGTTCGAGCGGCAGATTGGTGGTCCAGCCTTGGTCGTATCCGTGAACCACCACGTAGTGCGCTTCCTGCCGGGCCCCGCCGGCGCGCCGCATCAGCTCGCGGGTGGAGACGCCCTGCCACAGGTTTCCGAGCCGGGACCATCGCGTCACACAATGAAAGTCCCCGAAGACCTTGACCCGCGGAAGCGCTGTAAACTCCCGCCAGTCCCACTGGACCTCCGTGCCCACCAGGCCCGCCACCCGGAAGCTCCATTGATCGAGCTCGATTGCCGGAGGGCCGCTGGCGTCCAGCACGGGCCATTTCCGGCTGCGCACCTGTCCCGGCGGAAGCCGCTGGCCGCAGCGCGTATCCGGGCTGACGATTACGTCCGGCGAAAGTCCATCCGGCGACGGGATCTTGTCGCTTTGGATTTTGTCGCGGTCCATTCCGAACATCGTCCGAGTGCCCCCTCTGCTTCCATTCTACGCGCGCCGCCAGGGTGGGTACAATTTAGCCCTATGCACCTATTGAAATCTGAGGCATAATACTTGCAGAAGTCGACTGTGTGGCGGAGACGCTGGTACGCAACGTGCTCACCGCAATGGCAATGGTCTACAGGTTCCGGATCGGGTGCGATCGCGCGGGAAGAACGGGGTTCCTGATGTGTGCGCTCCTGCTGCGTGGCAGCGCGCTTTTGGCCCAGGTTCCAATGCCGGTTTCCGGACCGGGAGGTCTTGTCCGGCTCTTCGGTACGGATGCCGCCATTCTGGAATCGCAGGAGACGCGCAAAGACCTTCCGTGCACGGTAGTGCCCGCCAAGGCGTCGCTGGGCTTCGATCTCAAGTTTCATGCCGGGTACGACGTCAGTATTCCGCTGAAAGAACTGGCCGGCTCGGAGAACCTGCTCACTATGGTCTTCCGCGTGGTTCCCGAGGCTCGCCCCGATGAACCGGTCTACTTTTCGCAGCACGTGTCCGTGCCGTCCATCGAAGAAGACGCCCATGGCGACGCCGTCCTGCAGGGCATGGTTGACGTGGGGGAAGGAAAGTACCACGTCGACTGGATGATGCGCGACCGCTTGGAGCGCGTGTGCTCCTCCAACTGGGACACCGAAGCCAGCCTGCCACCCAAGGACAAGCAAATGGCGCTGGACATCGCTCCCGACGCGGTGCAGGCGGCCGACAGCGAGCCGTTCAAACAGGAGCCTCCGGTGGAGCGCGAGCAGCAGGACGGTCCGATCAACGTGAAGGTGGTGGTCAATTTCGCGCCGCAGAACTCGGAATCGGCCACCTTGCAGCCGCTGGACACCAACGCTCTGCTCTCCATCCTTCGGAACATCGCGCGCGAGCCGCGCATCGGCAAGTTTTCGATTGTCGCCTTCAACATGCAGGAGCAGCGCGTGATCTACCGGCAGCAGGCAGCTTCGCAAATCGACTTCCCCGCCCTCGGCGAGGCGCTGGGCACGCTCAGTCTCGGCACCGTGGATCTCAAACGGCTGAGCCAGAAGCACGGCGATACCGAGTTTTTGGCCAGCTTCATTACGCGGGAGATCAAGGACGAAAAAGAGCAGCCGGACGCCGTGATCTTCGCCGGGCCGAAGGTGGTGCTCGATGAATCCCTGCCGCAGGATGCGTTGAAACAACTGGGAGACGTAAAGTTCCCCGTGTTTTACATGAATTACAACCTGAACCCGCAGGCCAATCCCTGGCGGGACGCCATCGGCAACACCGTCCGGTACCTGAAAGGCGCCGAGTACACCATCACCAAGCCCCGGGACCTGTTTTTTGCGTGGACTGAAATCATCGGCCGTATAGTAAAATCGAAGTTTGGGGGGACGGTTAGTCGAAACGCGTCCTCGCAATAACGAATGCTGGTCTTCCCCATCGCGTGGCTGCTGGCGGCGGGCGCTCTCCCCGCCGGCGCTCAACAGTTCGGGGCCGCCGAGAATCTGGCGCCTTATATTCCGACACCGCAGGAAGCCGTCGACCGGATGCTCGATGCCGCCCATGTGAAGCCGGGCGACGTGGTGTACGACCTGGGCAGCGGCGATGGCCGCATCGTAATCACGGCGGCCCAGAAGTTCGGCGCCAGGGGCGTGGGAGTGGAGATTCGGCCGGACCTCTGCCGGAAGGCCAGGGAGCGGATCAAGTCGCTGGGCCTGGAAGACCGCGTCACCATGGTGGAGGGCAGCGCGCTGCGGGTAGACCTGAGTTCCGCCGACGTGGTGACCATGTACCTGCTGACCAGTTCCAACGAGCGGCTCAAGCCCAGCCTGGAGAAGTACCTAAAGCCCGGCGCCCGCGTGGTCTGCTACGAATTCCCGATCAAGGGCTGGAAGCCGGTGGAAGCCATCGTCCTGCAGACCGGCAAGACCGAGCACCTCATCTACCTCTACGAGATGGGACGCCGGCGGTAACCCGCCTTTCCCCGGCCCCTGGCCCCCGGCCCCTGGCCCCTACTTGGTCTTCCCCGCGTTATCGATGATGCTGCGCGCCAGGTAGTTTTCCACCTTGGATCCGTTGCGCGCCACTTCATAGTAGGCGTTCTTCAAGAGCTGGTCTTTGCGGTTCAACAGCGTCTCGCGGATGTTCTGCTGCACCCGCGGGTCGTTCAGCTCGCGCTGGCCGGCCGGTTCCCTGGCGATCACCTTCAGGATGCGGTAACCCTCCTGCGTGTGGATGGGCGAGAAACTGCCTGGCGAGAGCGACAACACCAGCTTGCGCAACTCGGGGTTGGCCTTCTCCAGAGTGGATTCGGGAATGAATCCCATGTCTCCGCCATTAGGAGCGGAATCGGGATCCTCGGAGTAATTCTGCGCCAGCATGCTGAAATCTTCACCGCGTTTCAGGCGGGCCAGGATGTCGTTGATTTTGGTCACGGCCTCGCCTTCGTTCCTGGCCTTGCTGTTCTTCAGATTGCGGACATTGGGATTGGCGAAGGGAGTCACCATGATCTGCGCCAGGTGGACCTGCGGCTCGACCAGGTTGAAACTGGCCTTGTTGGCGTTGTAGTAATTGGCCACGTCGGCGTCGGAGATGGCGATGTGGGAAGTGATCTCCTTGTTGATCAGCTTGTTGACGGTCAGACCGCGGCGAAGCTCTGACTTCAAGTCGTCCACGGAATTGTAGCGTGCCTTGATCTGGCTCTCGAATTCCTCTTTGGTGTAGGGCGCTTTGATCTTGTTGAATTCCGTATCGACGTCGGCGTCGACCGCCATCAGGCCCAGCTTCTCGGCGCGCTGCAACAGGATCTCATTGGTGATGAGGCTGCTGAGCAACTCCAGCTTCTGCGACATGACCTGGTCTTCGTTGGTCCCCTCGACGGGCTGGGGGAACTGCGATTGGTAGGTCTTCTCGAGTTCCGCGTAGGTGATGGCGTGGTTGTTCACTTCGGCCGCGACATTGGCGGGCGGCTTGTGGCTGCACGAGAACTGCGGCAAGGCCGCAAGGACGGCGGCGAGGACTGCAATTATGCGCTTCATGCGTGATCCCTATTGTAACCGCACGCGCGCGGTGTGGCGCGCCACCCCCATTTCCGAGCCGCGAACGTCAAGAGAGCGGTTGTGTCCGCTAGAATGGTCGTTATCCTTATGCGAGTCGGAATCATCGGCACCGGCGCCATTTCGCACATGCACGCGCGGGCCTACAAAAACATCGGATACCGGTTGACGGTGTGCACGGACATCTACGAACCAGCGGGACGCAAATTCGCGGTCGAGCACGGCGCGGAGTTCGTCCGCACCTACGAAGAGGTGTGCCGCCACCCCGATGTGGACTACGTGGACGTGTGCACGTTCCCGGATTTTCGTATGGAGCCCATCGAAATCTGCGCCCAAACCAGGAAGCACGTGCAGGTGCAGAAGCCCATCTCGACCACGCTCGAGACCGCGCGCCGGATGATCGAGACCGCGCGCCGCGGCGGCATCCTGCTGGGTGTTGTGAGCCAGCACCGCTTCGACGACGCCAGCCTGTTCCTTTCCAAGGCGATCGCGGCCGGCCGCCTGGGCAAGCTGCTCCAGTGCGACTGTTACGTGAAGTGGTACCGCTCGCCTGAATATTATTCGCGCCCCATCAAGGGGAGCTGGAAGACCGAGGGCGGCGGCGCCCTGATCAACCAGGCGATCCACCAGATCGACATTCTGCGCTGGCTGGCCGGCCCGGTGGCGGAAGTGTTCGGCGAATGGCAATTGGGCGCGCGGCACAAGATCGAATCCGAGGACGTAGTCAACGCCGTGCTGCGCTATTCGAGCGGCGCCACCGGCGTCGTTCAGGCCTCGACGGCGCTCTGGCCCGGATACCCCGAGCGCACCGAGTTCCATGGCACGAAAGGCACGGCCATCATCACCGGCGACAAGCTCACCACCTGGGACGTGGCCGGCGATTCAGGCGATCCCGCGCCGGTGACCAAGGAAGTGGCCTCCGGTGCATCGGACCCCATGGCGATTTCGCTCGCGCCCTTCGAGCGCCAGTTCCTGGATTTCGGCGATGCCATTGCCAATGGCCGCAAGCCGCTGGTTTCGGGCGAGGAAGGCTACCAGGCGCTGGAAGTGGTGGAGGCCGTGTACCGGTCGTGCCGGACGGGGGAGAAGGTGGTGCTGGAGCCGAAGGGCGCGGCGCGGTAAGATCAATCACAGCAAATGCTCACTAGCCTGCGCATTAAGAACTTCAAGCGCCTGCAAGATGTCGAAATCGAGCTCGGTAAGACTGTCGTCTTCGTCGGGCCGAACAACTCCGGCAAGACGACCGCCTTGCAAGCTCTGGCGCTGTGGGAGATCGGTCTTCGGAGGTGGATTGAGAAGCGATCCGCCAAAGACACCCCCGAGAAGCGCCCCGGCGTTACCATTAATCGGCGCGATCTGGTTGCTGTTCCGGTGCCGGATTCAAATCTGCTCTGGAGAGACCTGCACGTGCGCGCCGTTCAAAAACGCGCAAACGGCAAGCCGGACACCAGGAACATTCGGATCGACATTCTGGTTTCCGGCGTCACCGATGGCAAGGCATGGAATTGCGGTTTCGAGTTCGATTACGCCAACCAGGAGTCGTTTTATTGCCGTCCCTTGCGAATGACCGAGGACAGGCAACCGGAACGTATGCCGGTCCCGCCGGCGGCGGCCCCGGTGCGAGTGGCGTTTCTGCCGCCGATGTCCGGTTTGGCGGCCACCGAAGACCGGCTTGACACCGGTGCCGTGGATGTGCGGATTGGCGAAGGACGCACGGCTGAGGTTCTGCGAAATCTGTGCCACCAAATATACGCGAGCCCAGACCCGGCCAATTGGAATGAGCTGGTCTCTCAGATCAAGAAGCTGTTCGGGGTGAGTCTGAACCCGCCCCAGTACATCGCCGAACGCGGCCAGATCACCATGTCCTACCGTGAGGCCTCTGGCGCCGAGCTGGACCTGGCGTCTTCCGGGAGGGGTCTGCAACAAACCCTGCTTCTCTTCGCCCATATCTATACCCACCCCCGGACCGTCCTGCTCCTCGATGAGCCAGATGCCCATCTGGAAATTCTGCGGCAGCGGCAGATCTATCAGATTCTGACCCAGACGGCCGAAATGCGCGATTGTCAGGTCATTGCGGCGAGTCACTCCGAGGTGATTCTGAATGAGGCGGCCGATCGCGACGTAGTGGTGGCCTTCGTAGGCGAGCCACATCGAATCGACGATCGTGGAACTCAGGTTCTCAAGTCGCTGAGAGCCATTGGCTTCGATCAGTATTATCAGGCAGAGCAGAAAGGTTGGGTGCTCTATCTGGAAGGCTCCACCGACCTGGCCATACTTCAAGCTCTTGCGGAGTTGCTCAAGCATCCCGCGACGTCAGTCCTGGAACAGCCGTTTGTCCACTATGTCGCCAACCAGCCGGCTAGATCCCGAGATCACTTCTATGGTTTGCGCGAAGCTAAACCGGACTTGGCCGGGTTGGCGCTGTTCGATTCCATCCCGGAGGAATTGCGGGACGCTGGGCCTCTTCGGGAACTCAAATGGCGGCGCAGAGAGATTGAGAACTACCTGTGCTATCCGGAGACCCTCATCGCGTATGCGGAGCAGGCCAGCGGCGAGGCTGGCCCGCTGTTCGAGGCTGCGGTGCGCGACCGCCAACGGATCGCGATGCAGGAGGCCATGAACGAAGTAACATCGGCTCGGGCAGTGTTGGGTCTGCCTGCCCCCTTTTCACCGGGCATAAAGGCCAGTGATGAGTTTCTCGCCCCTGTGTTCCAGAAATACTTCGAGAAGCTAGGGATTCGGAACCTGATGCAGAAGACCGACTACCACACACTGGCTCGATTCGTGCCGAAGGACCGGCTCGATCCCGAAATCAGCGAGAAGCTGGACAGTATCGTCGAGATTGCCCACCGGGCAAAACCGGTGGTGTAGACCTTCAGCGCCCGGGCGGTGCACCCTCCGGAGATCCTTCTTTGTGATGAGACCCGGCGGTGGCTGGAACGAGCCGGCGACGATCTGCTATGGTTCAGACTTCCTTGATCAGCACCACCACTCCCGGGCAAATGTTTTCTCCGCCGAAGTGACGTGACTCCTTCGGAAATACCCACGCGGAGCACGAACATTCCACTTCCCTAATGGCCGCGAGCCACTTTTTAATGTGGTTATCCACGTTCTTCTGCTCTGAAGCCGGGATATAGGGCGTCACGAACAGAACTCCCAGTTTCCGTTGCCCGTTGCTCGGGCACCTGCGGATGTCCGCGTAGGCCCTCTTCAGCGTCTGCCGAATATGGCCGGCTGTTCTCTCGTTCACCCGCAATGCCCCGGACCAGCACCACTTGGCTTCAGCGATGAACTGCTGTTCCCCGACCTTGAGATACAGATCGATGCGACCGCGGTATTTCGGATGCCCCTTCTGCCCGCTACTCTTGTCCTCAGCGAATTCTTCGAAGGCCAAGCCGCCTTTCAGCCACACCGCACCCGCCAACACACTGATTGATGCACGTTCGTTGTACCACCAGGGGACGTCCTCTCGCCATTCGCGGACCAATCGGATGTTGGCGTCAATCCACTCGTTCAGGATTCCCTTGAGACCACGGAGGGATGCACAAGACACACCTTTAATGGTTGTTGGCATCCTTCAATTTATTGCGCCAGGTTCAGAACGTGTACAGCAGCGTCCCCGCCGGCGGCTCCGCCGGGCCGCCGGCCGTGACGGCCGCGGCTTCGCCTTCCCCACTCAGTTGCCGGTAATAGATGCCGGTGTCGCCGAGG
>Ga0209039_10001360_pt1 | contig 23031 bp, 18 predicted proteins | sample BogFormECP12_OM1_FD_188238 | JGI IMG/M metagenome (GOLD analysis project Ga0209039, IMG submission 188238) | Bog forest soil microbial communities from Calvert Island, British Columbia, Canada - ECP12_OM1 (SPAdes) (version 2) | ecosystem: Environmental > Aquatic > Freshwater > Wetlands > Bog ... | reverse complement strand
GGGCCAGGCTTGGGCATCAAAGTCAATGAAGAAGCGATGCGCCCCCTCTGCAGGCAGGGTGAGTTCTTCACCGATCCTACGACGTATTGGGATTCGCAGATCGGCGGAGACAAGACGTATACGTAAAGGGAGGATGTCGAGGCGAGCCTTACACCTTCCGATTATGACTGAAGGTATATAGGCTTAATTATCCTGTTGGGCCCGGCGGGCCGGAATTACAGCATAATTCCCGATCGCCGGGCACTTCGCGGCGCCATGCCGTGTAACCAACCAGGCAGGAAAAGCCTGAAGGAAACGATTCTAATTGCATGGACCGCATGCACCGGTTTGTAGCCTGCCATAAGGCCAGGTCAAACAGACAAAGGAACAGATCCCGTTTTACGAGTCGCAGTGGACAGGCGAACGCTTCCCCGACGGCGACCGAAGGCGCGGGATGGTCTGCTCACACGCGCGCTGCGCCAGTGAAAATGGCGTGCAGCCATCGCGCGCGCCAGAGAGGCGTGGAGGACCTGCGCTTTTGTTGGACCCATGGTCGGACGGGCTCCTGCTTTCGGCGAAAGCAAGTAACCTAGCGCGTTGTCGGTACCGTTGCCGTGGAATCCCGATGCGGTTTCGCCTGAAAGGTCGGTTTTGGAAACGTGGCGCGGCCATAAGGGGCGCGCCCACTATGCACATGAGCGAGAAGTTCCTCATGTGGGAAGTTGCAGGATCGGTACTGTGAAACTGTGAAACGCCCGTGGATCTGGCGATTCATGCTGACGTGTCGCCCCCATACCGGACTTTTGGCAGGTCAACGACCCCAAACGGCCATACGGGAAGCGTCGGGATGCCACCCTTATGTGAACCGTATTGGGGCTAGTACCGCGACCGTCTGATTTATTCTTGAACGCCTCGGGCCGGGCATGCCCGGTCACGACCCTAGTCCCTCTTCGTCAGGGTCACCACGGCCTCGATGGGCGTCGAGCCACGCAGCACCTTCACCTTGACCACGTCGCCTGGCTGCTTGGCCCGCAGGGCGTAGGTGAAGTCGTAGAGGTTTTCGATCGGCTTGCCGTCGAACTCCACCATTACGTCACCGGCCTTCAGGCCGGCTTTGGCGGCGGGGGAGCCTTCGCGCACATCGGCGAACTTGACGCCTTTGGTGCCTTCACCGAAATCGGGCACCGAGCCGAAATAAGGGCCATAACCCGAGGGGCCGCCCACCGGGCCGGCGGCCATATCCGGACGCGACGCCGGCGCCACGCGGACGAACTGCGGTTTCTCGGCGGCTTCGCGCAGTTGTTCGGTGACGTCCGCCACCAGGTCCAAGACTTTCACGGCGCCGGGGGCATCGATCTTGTCCCAGGTGTCGCTGGGCTTGTGATAATCGGCGTGCAGGCCGGAGAAAAAGAACAGCGCGGGCACCTGTTTGGCGGCGAAGGACACGTGGTCGCTGGACCCTTCAAAACCTGCGTTATCGGAAAAATCGGCGTCCAGGTGGATCTTCGCGACGGCCGCTTCGAGCATCGGCCGCAGGTTGGTACCGGTTCCCACGCCGCCAATGTAGAGCTTGCCGTTGCGCACGCGGCCGATCATGTCCATGTTGAGCATGGCGGCGGCCTTCTCCAGCGGAAGGTCCGGATGGCCGGCGTACCAGGCCGAACCGAGCAGCCCCAATTCCTCGCCCGCGAACTCCAGGAACAAGATCCCCCGCTTCTGCTTCGGCTGGCGCGAGAACCAGCGCGCCAGCTCGATCACTCCCGCGGCGCCCGAGGCGTTATCGTCGGCGCCAGGATGCACCGTGCCCGTCATCGAAGGCGCCAGCGAGAACGGACCGCCCAGGCCGAGGTGGTCGTAGTGAGCGCCGAGGATCACGTACTCGCCGGTTGCGCCCGCGAGCAGCGCCGCGATGTTGTGCGCGGTCTTCCGTTCGCGCTGCACGTCCACGGTGGCGTCGACACGCAACGATTCCGGGAAGGCGAGGGACTCGGGCTGGAGGTCTTTATCGATGCCCGCCTCGATGGCGTCCAGATTCTTGCCCGTGCTGCGAAACCATGGCTCGATGTCCGCGGCCTTTACCTGCACGAACGGGATACCGGAGTCGATGGGGCCGTCCGTGGCTCCGAACTTCTGCAACTGGTCGGCCTCTCCGTGGTGGGCCGCGGTGTCCGAGATGAGGATGACGCCGGCCGCTCCGTGCATCTTAGCGTTGGTGGCCTTGCTGGCGAAGGTGGCGTGCCGCGTGAAGTTTTTGCCGGCGAAGACGCTGTGCTCGTCGTTCTCTTGCGGCTCGTGGCGCAGCACCAGGACAATCTTGCCCTTCACGTCCAGGCCCGCGTAATCGTCGTAATGATACTCGGGCGCGGTGATTCCGTAACCGGCGAAGACCACGGCGCCGGCCAGCTTCCCCGAGGAGGAGATATTCAGCGGAATGAAATCCGCCGGATACGGCAGCGTCTGGGGGTGTCCGTCCTGGGTGAACTGAAACCGGTTGCCTTTTCCCAAGTGCGCGCCGACCACCACGGAGAACGCCTGATAGTAATTCTTGCCGGCGGCGGGCTTCAATCCGAACTCGCGAAACTTGCCGGCGATGAAGGCAGCCGCCTTCTCCAGTTCCGGCGAGCCGGTGGCGCGCCCGCGCAACTGCGGCGAGGCGAGGAATTTCACTTCGTCCAAATAGCGGCCCGGGTCGATGGCCGGGTCCGCCGCGAAGACCGCGCACGAAGCGCAGCACAGAATGGGCGCAAGCGCCCGGATGAAGATTTTCATTTGTTCTCAGCCCATTGTATACTTGCACAAAGGGATGCGAAGAATTCTCTCACTGACTCTGGCCGCGGCCGCTTTCGCCGCGGCGCAGCCGAACCACCTGAACAACATCCGCCAGCTCACGCACGGCGGCCAGAATGCCGAGGCCTATTGGTCGCCCGATGGCAAACGGCTGATTTTTCAGTCCACCAGGCCGCCTTACGGATGCGACCAGATGTTCATTATGAACGCCGATGGCTCGGACCAGCATCTGGTTTCCACCGGCAAGGGCCGCACAACCTGCGGGTACTTTCTGGCCGACAACAAGCACATTATTTACGCCTCCACGCATCTGGCCGCCGAGGCGTGCCCCACCGATCCCGACCGCAGCAAGGGCTACGTTTGGGGCGTTTTTCCGGGGTACGACATCTTTCTGGCCGACGATAGCGGCAAGATCGAGAAGCGGCTGACCGATACGCCGGGGTATGATGCCGAGGGCACGGTCAACTGGAAAACCGGAGATATCGTCTACACTTCCCTGGCTTCCGGCGACCTGGATCTCTGGAAGATGCGGCCCGACGGCTCCGGGAAGAAGCAACTCACCAGGAAGCTGGGATACGACGGCGGGTCGGTGCTCTCGCGCGACGGCAAGACGCTGGTGTGGCGGGCCAACTACCCCAAGACGGCCGAGGATACCACGCGGTATAAGGCCTTGCTCGCCGATAACCTCACGGCGCCCATGAAGATGGAAATCATGGTTGGAGACGCGGACGGCGGCCACGCGCGCGCCATCACCAACTTCGGCTGCGCCAGTTTCGCCCCCACGTTTACGCCGGACGGCAAACGCATCCTGTTCTCCTCCAACAAACAGGAATGCGACAGCCGCAAATTCGAGCTCTACATGATGAACCTGGACGGCTCGGAGCTGCAACAGGTGACCAGTTTCGCCGGTTTCACTTCGTTCCCGGAGTTTTCGCCGGACGGCAGGACGCTGGTGTTCTGCTCCGATCGCGACGCCAAAGACCGCTACGAGTTCAACATCTTCACCGCGGCCTGGCGGGAGTAAACGCCGCGTCTTACCTGTTTGCGAGCAACCGCTCTGACGGTCGCGGCTCAGTACGGGGCCGCATTCCGAGCCGGGCCCAGAGGGCACCCCGTCAGGGAGCGGTTGTGCAATCCGGCGGGCGCCTTTGGATGCAGGTATTCACTGCTGCTGCGCCTCGGAATGGGCTTCCGCCACCGGCGGCTCGGCGGCGTGCGGAAGGTAGACCGGGAACCGGGCCAGCAGCGCTCCGTAAATCGCGTGGCCAAGAATCGTGGTCTGCTCGGTGTCGAGCAGCGCGATGAGCGGCGCAACGGCCTTCGCCGCCAGGTGGAACGCGGCGTAATACCAGCAAAGCGCGAACGCCATGCTCGCCAGCGACAATCGCACGCGCGGCAGCCGGCGGCCCACCGCCATCGCGAACCCCGCGCCCAGCAGGCTGTACAGCAGCACATAGAGCGCCAGGCCGGAAACCGTGCTGGCGGCGAAACCGGAGCGAATCGCCGCGTTGCCATAGAACACGCTGGCCATCAGGTTTTCCGGCGTCCAGAAGCTGCGGCGCTGCCAGACGGCGCTGGCTCCCATCCACGCCAGCATCCACCAAACGCCCACCATGCCCGCCTGAAGCCCGGCCAAAAACGCGGAGAGAGAGTTCGCGGAACGGCGCTCCATGGCGGCGGCCATAAGATTCAGCCTATACTGACAAGTAGGCCAAAGGCAAAGTTAAATCGATGCGGCGTGTAGTGATTACGGGAATCGGCGCGGTCAGCCCGAATGGTATTGGGCGTGAGCGCTTCTGGCAAGCCACGCGAAACGGCGTGAGCGGGGTGCGCAGGATCACCCGCTTCGATCCGTCGGGTTTGGCCGTTCAAGTGGCGGGCGAAGTGCCCGATGAGTTCGACGAGAAGCTGTACGTCGATGTCAAGGACCGGCCGCATGTTTCGCGCGCCGTGCCGCTGGCGGTGGCCAGCGTCGGCGAAGCTCTGGAAGACGCGGGGGTGGATGCCGGCTCCATGTCGCGCGACCAACTGCGCGGCATCGGCGTGATTGTGGGGTCCGGCGGCGGCAGCATGGATTTCACCGAAGAGCAATACCGGCTCTACTACACCGGCCACCTGAAACAGTGCAGCGTCTACACCATACCCACCGGCACCATCGGCACGCTCGCCAGCGAAGTGTCGATGCGCTTCGGTTTCCGCGGGCTGAGCCATATCGTCTCCACCGGCTGCACGTCTTCCACCGACGCCTTAGGATATTCCTATCGAAATATCGGCGCGGGCGTTCTGGACATGATGGTGGTGGGCGGGGTGGATTCGCCGATCGCCCCTCTGATCATGCGCGGCTTTCAGCTCATGCGCATCATGACCTCGAGTTGGAACAACGAGCCGCAGCGCGCTTCCCGGCCCTTCTCGAAGGACCGCGACGGGTTCGTCATCGCCGAAGGCGCCTGGTTCTTCATCGTCGAGGACATGGAGAGCGCCAAGGCGCGCGGCGCGCACATTTACGGCGAGATCGCGGGCTACGGCTCGACGTGCGAAGCGTTCCACCGCGTGCGTTTGGAGGAGTGCGGCGAAGAGCCCGCTCGCGCCATCGGCCTGGCGCTGGGCGAAGCCGGCATTCCGCCCACCGCCGTCCAGTACATCAATTACCACGGCACTTCGACGGAGTTGAACGACCGCATCGAAACGCGCGCCACCAAGCTGGCGTTCGACGGCCACGCCTACAAGCTGGCCGGCTCGTCGTTGAAGAGCCTCATCGGCCACCCGCAGGGCGCGTGCGGCGCCGCCGGCGTGGCAGCCACGCTGCTGGCCATGCGGGATGGCGTGGTGCCGCCCACCATCAACGTGGACCAGCCCGACCCGGAGTGCGACCTGGACTACGTGCCCGAGCCCGGCCGGAAACTCCAGATCGAGTACGCGGTGGGCAACTGCATCGCCTTCGGCAGTAAGAACTCCGCGCTGGTGCTGCGCAAGCTGTAAGAGATTACTTGCCGCGCCCGGAGCTGCCGCCAGCCGGTCTGCGAGCCGCTACGGCTCCTCCTTCAGCCGCTTCGCGATACGAGCTTCCAGCAGGCGGAATACTCTTTGAATATCGACAAACGTGGTGGCAGGATCGTTGTTATAGCCCATCAGCCGGTGTTCGTAATTACGGTTTGGGGCGATCTCATCGATCAGGAAACGGGCTTCCTGCATGGCCGCGCCGCGGTGCTCAAAGTGGCCGCCTACCTCATCGGTGGCCTTCTCCAGGGCGCAGTAGAGACTGAAGATTCTGGCCTCCGCGGGGCAGACGCGGGTATCGGCGCGATTCCACTTGGAGGGCGAATTGAGGATCTTCCGCGCCCGTTTCACGATTTGCACATCGGTCTTTGTTACCGGCGGTCTGGCCTGCGAGTCGTCGATCGGGCCCGCCGATTGGGCGGCGCTTCCCTGTGCCTTCACCAGAAAAGCAAAAACCAAGACAGTGCCCAAGCCCAGAACACGCATTGCTTGATTCACGGCAGCCACCCTCCCTCGGACCAGGGGCTCCGGTCCCCTACGCCCCCATCTCGCGGCGGATGGCCTCCGCGATCCTCTCGCTGAAGCTCTCCACCTGTTCCAGGTCCGGCCCTTCCACCATCACGCGGGCCAGCGGTTCGGTTCCGGAAAAGCGCACCAGCACGCGGCCCGTTCCGGCGAAAGCCTGTTCCACAAGCTGGATCTCACGCGCTACGGAGGGAAGCTCCGTCAGCCCCTTCTTTTCCCGCACGCGCACGTTGACCAGGCGCTGGGGGTAAACCAGCAAGTCCGCCGTCAGCTCATCCAGGCCCACGCCGGCCCGGCGTGCGATCTCGAACAGGCGCAGCGCGGTGAGAAGGCCGTCGCCGGTGGTGGAGTACTCGCGAAAAATCACGTGGCCGGATTGCTCTCCGCCCAGGGCCGCGCCCAGCCGCACCATTTCCTCCAGCACGTATTTGTCGCCCACCGGCGTGCGCGTCATTCGGATTCGCTCGCGCTCGAGGGCCCGTTCCAGGCCGAGGTTCGCCATCACGGTGGTGACCACGGTGTCTCCCGGCAGATGTCCCGCGGCCTTCATGGCGCGCGCCGCGGCCAGCAGCACGGCGTCGCCATCCACAATCTTGCCGCTACTGGCGACGAAGATGGCTCGATCGGCGTCGCCGTCGAAAGCCACGCCGAAATCGGCGCGATGCGCGAGCACGGCGTCCCGCAGTTGTTCGACGTGCAGGGCGCCGCAGCCCAGGTTGATATTGCGGCCGTCGGGCGCGCAGAAGAGGTCTTTCACGTTCGCGCCCAGCCGCCGGAAGAGACGCGGACCCAGCAGGGAAGCCGCGCCGTTGCCGCAATCCATGGCCAGCGTCACTCCGTCGAAACGCACCGAGACAGTCGAGACCAGGTACTCCAGGTATTGCCGGTCCAGGGCCTCATCCACCGCGATCCTGGCCGGCGCCGGCGCGACGCCCCGTTCCCGCAGCCGGAAAATCTCCTGCTCGATGGCATGCTCTTCCGCGTCCGGCAGTTTGAAACCGCTGTGGCCGAAAACCTTGATGCCATTATCCTGGTAAGGGTTGTGCGAGGCGGAGATCATCACGCCCGCCACAAACGGCCCGCTGCGCGTCAGGTAAGCGACGCCCGGGGTGGTGACCACGCCCGCATAGCGCACTCGCGCGCCGCTCGATTCCAGCCCGCCCGCCACCAATTCCGCGATCCACGGGCTGGATTCGCGCGTATCGGCGCCCAGCAGGATCTCTCCGGTATCCTTGGCCTCGCGCCCCAACGCCGCGCCGAATGCAAAGACGGTCGCCGGGTCGAGAGGGTATTCTCCCGCGACTCCGCGAATCCCATCCGTACCGAAGAGTTGCTTGGCCACTAAGTCTCCTTGAATCTGTTGTCGCTGCGCCGGCGGCGCGGGCCGCGGGGTGCCCTCTGGTCCGCCCGGCCCCTACCTCTTTTTTTTCATGGCGACTGTTACTACCACCTGCGGCGAAGAATGGAATCGCACGAAGGAATCATCCACGAATGCGTTGACGCGGAACTCGGACGTGCCCACCACGGAAGAAAGATCCACCGGGTCGGTGACGGCCGCGGCGATCCGAGCCACGCGGCTGGCGGGACCGGCGATCTCCAGCCGATCGGGCGACACGGACTGGCGCGCCACCGTGTATCCGTTCTGTCCCTGGCCGGTAAAGCGCACCACGACCGGCACCATGCGGACCGTGCGGCGTTCGAAAATGAACCGGGCCTCCGAGGGAATGGAGCGAACCAGGCGCACTCCCCGCGCCAGTTTCACATTGCCCGCGCCAATGGTGAACGTGCGCTCTCCGGGCTGAACGTCCGTCATGTCGAGAACCACCGCCGGCTGGATGCCGTCTCCCGCGCCGCGCAGTTCGCCCGAGGGGCCGCGCAACTCCAGCGATACCGAGGTCACGGGATCGGAGCTGATTTCGAGATCGTCGGGCAGGTTCCTGTATTCCAGGCGCACCGTGGCAAACTCGGAGAGTTCGGGCTCGCTTGCCACCAGGGCCCACAACACCACCGCGATGGCGAGGGCCAGCAGCTTCCACCAGAAATTGTGAAACACCAGCAGGAGGACCCACTGCAACGCCCTTTGCAGCGTCTGCTTCATGGCAGGGTCGCTTTCTCGGCCGGCCGGTGGCCGCCAGGCTCGAGGTTGGCCTCCGGCGCCGGCGGAACGCCGGCCGCGAATTCATCGGTGCGCGTGAGCGGCGGCTGCCGTACGTCGAAATGCAGGTTGATGCGCTTCTCCACGTCGGCCACCGAAAGCCCCTGGCTCAGTTCTCCGAACGCGGCCACGGAAATGAGTCCGGATTCTTCGGAAATGACGATCGAGAGACAGTCCGTCTCCTCCGTAATTCCGATGGCGGCGCGGTGACGGGTGCCGAAGGTCCGCGAAAGGGTGGGGTTGGTGGTCAGCGGCAGAAAGCACGCCGCCGCGGCGATGCGGCCCTTCTGCACGATCACCGCTCCGTCGTGCAGGGGGACGCCGGGCTGAAAAATCGACAGCAGCAAGTCGCGTGAAAGAAGCGCCTCCAGCGGCACCCCGCTCTCGATGAACGTGCGCAGCCCGATATCCCGCTCCAGGACGATCAACGCGCCGGTGCTCTGCTGTGCCAGTTGTTCCACTGCCAGCAGAATCTCGTTGGCCGATTCCGGCGCGTGGAAGCCCGCGCCCAGCCACCGTTTGCGCCCGATCCGCGCCAGCGTGCGGCGAATCTCCGACTGGAACAGAACGATAATCGCCAGACCGATATAGGGAACAATGAAGGAGAGCACCGAGCGGAGCGCTTCCAATCCGGCCCACAGCGCCACGGCATACAGCAGAACCATCACGAAGATGCCGATGAGTATGTGCCCCGCGCGGGTCCCGCGCACCACCATCAGGGCCTCATAGACCAGGAACGCGACCACCAGAATATCGACCATCCCGGTAATCCCCGGGTTGGGCACGGCGGGCAGGAATCGAAGCAGGTGCGGCATGGGCCCAGAACTTAATCTTAACGTAGCGCCGATGGGAGAAACACACCGGCGGCAAAGACCGCCGGCGCTACATGCATACAATAAGTTATGCCTTTCGTTGGGATTCCGGAAGCTATCGAGGAGATCCGCGCCGGCCGCGTCCTGGTGGTGGTGGACGATGAAGACCGGGAAAACGAGGGCGACCTCACCATCGCCGCCGAAAAAGTCACCCCCGAGATCGTCAATTTCATGGCCACCTACGGCCGCGGGCTGATCTGCCTGCCCCTCACGCCGGAACGCTGCGACTACCTCCGGTTGCCGCTCATGAGCTCTCAAAACACCTCCAATTTCGGCACCGCCTTTTGCGAATCCATCGACGCCCGCACAGGCGTCACCACCGGCATCTCCGCCGCCGACCGCACCCGCACCATCCTGGCCGCCATCGATCCGGAATGCCGGCCCGAGGACCTGGCGCGGCCCGGCCATGTCTTTCCCCTGCGCGCTCGCGAAGGCGGTGTGCTGGTGCGCGCCGGCCAGACGGAAGCGTCCGTGGACCTCGCCCGTCTCGCCGGGCTGGCCCCCGCCGGGGTCATCTGCGAAGTCATGAACGACGACGGCACCATGGCGCGGGTAGCGCAGCTCCGCGAATTCTGCGTCCGCCACGGCCTGAAGATGATCTCGGTAGCCGACCTCATCCGCCACCGGCTGAAGACGGAGCGGTTCGTCCGCCGTCTGGCGGAAGGCTCTATAGAAACGGAGTTCGGCGAGTTCCTCACGGTTGCCTATGGCAGCGACCTGAACCCGGAGTGCCACCTGGCCCTGGTGCGCGGCGACGTGGCCGGCCAGGAGCGCGTCCTGGTGCGTATGCATTCCCGCTGCCCCTTCGGCGACGTTTTTGGCTCTACCGCCTGCGATTGCGGCCTGCTGGTGCGCAATTCCCTGCGCGCCATCGCCGCCGAGGGCCGGGGCGTGCTGGTTTACCTGCATGAAAGCGGACCTGGCTTCCGCACCGAGCGGGACGCCTATGGCCGGCAGCGGATGGTCTCCCATGGCCGCGATTTCATGCACTACAAGGACCAGGCCGGGCAGCGGCAACTGCAACACGAACATGGCATCGGCGCCCAGATCCTCTCGGACCTGGGATTGCACACCATACGCCTGCTCACCAACCACCCGCGGAAGATCGTTGCGCTGGAAGGATTTGGCATCGAAGTCGTGGATCAGGTTCCGGTCGAGCACTGATCCATGAACCGCGCCGGCCCTGGAACTTTCCACGTGACGAACGCGTTAATAATAGTGCAGGCACAACGTCCTGAATGCTATGAAGGCACAAATTTTCGCCACCGCGACGCTCTTCGCTGTCTTTTCCGGCGCGCTGTCCGCCGCCGACCCGCGACTGCTCAACCTGGTCATGCCCGATGCCACGGTTCTGGCGGGTGTGAACGTAGACCAAGCCAAAGCCACGCCATTCGGCCAATTCGTGCTGACCACGCTGCTCCAGCAACAGGATCAGAAGCTGCAGCAGTTGGCGACGCTCACCGGCTTCGACCCGCGGCGCGATGTGCATGAGCTGCTGCTCGCCTCGAACGGCGCGCCCGGTACTAAGGCCGGCCTGGCCCTGGCGCTCGGCGCCTTCGATCCCGCCAAAATCGCGGCTGCGGCCCAATTGGCCGGGGCAGGCGCCGAAACCTACGCCGGCGTATCCATCATCGAGGACTCCGAGCACCAGAACGGCTTCGCATTCCTGGATTCCACGCTGGTAGTGGCCGGCGACCTGGCGAACGTCAAGGCCGCCATCGACCGCCGCGCCGGAGGCCCCACCATCCCCGTCGCTCTAGCCGCTCAAGTGAACCAGTTGGGTGGCGCCGAGGACGCATGGGCCCTCTCCACCGTGCCGCCCGCCACGCTGAAACCACCGGCCGCTGCGGCGCCGTCCGCGGGCTCGGCAGCCACCGTGCAGAACGCCCTGCAGAAGATCGAATCGGCCAGCGCCGGCGTGAAGTTCGGCGCCAAAATAGTGGTGACCGGCCAGGCGCAGGCCGCGACGCCGCAAGATGCATCCCAATTGGGCGACGTCGTGCAGCTATTCGTGAACATGGCGCAACTGCAGTCCGCGCAGCACCCCGAGGCCGCCGCGCTGGCGCAGTCGCTGGTGGTCGGCACGCAAGGCAACACCGTGAAGATCACGCTGAGCCTGCCCGAGGACCAGATCCAACAACTGATGAAGCCCAAGGCGGCGGCCGCTCGCAAAGTGGTCCAGATGTAATTCCGGCGGACCGCCGCCGTCCTTGCGGCCCGTTATCTCAAATCGCCGAAACGCACCATTTCGGGCGGGCGCGACCCCGGCAAATCCAGCAACTGAATGGTGGTGGAGGGGCCTAGATCCACCGGGTCGCCCCACGCGCGCAACGCCCAGACGACCCTCTTGTCCGGTGTGACTTCCAGCGCCTGAACCGGAGCCGTGGCGGCGTTGACCGGCCCATTCCACTGGTTGAACCAGGTATTGATGAGCGTGTTCCCATTGGGCAGCCGCTGCGCGATCTGCATCGAGTCGAACAGGTAGTCGGGCACGTCCGCGGGCGAGAATTCCCATATCGTGGCCCCGGTCGGGTGCACTTCGCGAACCAGCTTCGCTCCCGCGATCAGGGTGTTGCCGTTCTCCAAACGCACCGCCGACCAGGTGGCGGCGCCCGGGGTGTTGGACCACACTTCCTTGCCGTTCGAGTCGTATTCGACCACTTTGCCCATGTCCATGTGCGCCAGCAGCAGCGTGCCGGCATCCGTGAGCCGCGCATGCCGGAAATGGCCGTGCACGCTTTTCGGATTCTTCACCGGAACCACAAACTCACGCTCCGTCTTGCCGGTGACGATATTCACCACCACCACCTTGGCGGGGTCGCCGTTCTGCACGTAGAGCACGTGCTCCTTGCCGATGGGCTGCGCGGTGTGGATCTCGGTGCCCTCCGGGGCGTCGTAGTGCCAGAGCACCTTCTTGTCCTTGTCGATCAGCTTCACGCCGAACTGGTGCGCGAAGAGCACGTTGCCGTTGGAAAGCAGGACGGCATCGCTGATTTCGCCCTTCGACGTGCGATCGTGAAACTCCCACTCCACCTTGCCCTTGCGCACGATGTACATGTCCTGGGTCTTGGCCTCTCCGGCGTAGAAGAAATCGTGCTGCGCCAGACCTTTGCCGGGCAGGACTTTGGGGAAGTTGGGTTTCTCCGCGGCGGGCTGCGCCGTGGCGCACACGGCGCCCGCAGCCATAATCAGGGTCATCAGTTGAAGCGTCGGTTTGTTCGTCACAGGTAATACCTTACCAGACCTGGCCATCCGGAATCTCGATCGTGTGGTTCCCGCCGGGTCAGATCAATTCAATGTCCTTCATCGGGTAATGCTTACGGTTGCGTGTCCACAACGCGCAACCATGCACTACCGCTGTTGCCGCGATCAGCGCATCGCCTAGCGCCAAGCCGTGGCTGCGATGGAACTGGCGTAGATAACTTCCCGCCCGGCGGCCGATTTCAGCGTCCAAGGGGACACAGACTATGGTCTCCAACACCTTCGATACCGCCGCCTCCTCCCCTTGCCGCAGCCCATGCCACAGTTCAGCCGCGGAAACGGGTGTGTAAAGCACCAACTCTGCGTTGCGGCCGAGCCACCGCCACTTCTCCAGAATTGCTCCGTCCCGTTGCCGGAGCACTTCGATCAGAATGTCGGTGTCCAGTAGAACGTTCTTCAATCGGCAAGTCTTTCGAGGCGGGAATCGCGCCGCAGATCTCGGACGTAGTCGTCCGTCTCACCGATGTCCGTGCGATCCTTCCAGAGTCCTATGATCGATTCGAACGCCTCGATTCTCCGAGCGCGATCCTGGCTATACTTCTCGCGGATGGCGTTCCGCACCAGCTCGGAAACAGTCCCGCCGGACTGTCGTGCGATCAGGTGGAGCAGTTTCCAGAGATCGTCGTCGAGATAAAGTTGCGTTCGCCTCACGATGTATATTATACACCGCCGGGCAAATCGGGCATTTCCATTTTAGGTCTTGATATTAAGATTGTCTTCATATAGACTGTCTTTAGATGGATCTGCTGCAAGGTACGTTGGACATGCTGGTGCTCAGGACGCTGGTCTTTGCGCCGCTGCATGGTTACGGCATCGCGAAGGAGATTCGCAGCCATTCAAACGAGGCGTTGGGAATCGAATTCGGCTCGCTCTATCCGGCCCTGAAGCGGCTTGAGCTGAAGGGCTGGATCGCCTGCAAGTGGGAGACTTCCGAGCACAACCGGCGCGCGAAGTACTACCGGCTCACGGCCGAGGGCCGCAAACAGCTCATGCGGGAGCATTCCAAATGGGCCGAGTTCGTGAACGCGGTTTCGTTGGTGATGGGGCCGAATCCCGACGAGGTGTGACCATGAACGCCTGGCGAAAACTCAAGTATCTGCTGCCTTCCTACCGGCGCTCCGAAGAGCGCGAGATGCAGGAGGAACTGGAATCGCTGGCCGCCATCGCGGGGCGGCGGGAACTCGGAAACCTCACGCTGGCCGCGGAAAATGCGCGCGGCGTTTGGGGCTGGGCGTGGCTGGAGGGCATAGTGGCCGACGTGCGGTACGCGCTGCGGGTGCTGGCGAAGCGGCCCAGCTTCACCGCGGTGGCCGTGGTCTCGCTGGCCCTGGCGATTGGGGCGAACGCCGCGATTTTCAGCCTGATGGACGCTCTTCTGTGGCGCGAACTGCCCGTGCGCGAGCCGGAACGGCTGGTCCTTTTGGAAAGGTACTCGGTTTCCTATCTGGCGTATTCACGGTTTGCGCAGAACGGCGGAAGCGTCATGGAGGGGGTGTTTGCGTGGTACTCGGACGCAACGCGCCGGCTGGATGTGGGCGGCGGAGCGCAGCGCGGGACCGTGGCACTGGTCTCGGGAGACTATTTCCCAGCCCTGGGATTGCGAATGCAATTGGGGCGCGGCATTCTGCCGGAGGAAGACCAACGCGGGCAGCCGGCGCAGGTTGCGTTGCTGAGCCATGCCTATTGGCAGCGCGCGTTTGGCGGCGACCGCGGCGTGGTGGGCCGTCCGATTTGGGTGGAGCGGGCGCGGTTCACGGTGATCGGCGTCGCTCCGCCGGAGTTTTTCGGCCTTGAGGTGGGAAGCGTTCCCGATGTTTGGATCCCGTTAAGCACGTTTGGCAGCGTGTTCTCGGGGCCGAACTACCTGGACAGCCCGAACGACAATTTCCTGTATGTGGCAGGGCGGCTCAAGCCGGGAGTGTCTGTACCCCAGGCCGAAGCGGCGCTGACTCCTATCGCTATCCAAATCGACATCGAACGGAATGGACCTCCGGACACGGAGGCGCGCCGCCGCGATCTGCTCAAAAGCAAAGTGACGCTGAGACCGCTATCCAAAGGGCTTTCGTGGTTGCGGCAGCGATTCTCCAAACCGTTGCGAGTGGTCTTTCTGATGGTGGCCGTGGGGCTCCTGTTGGCGTGCGTAAACGTCATGGGGCTGCAGTTTGCGCGGGCCGGAGAGCGGCAGAAAGAGCTGGCGGTGCGGATGGCCATCGGGGCCAGCCGGTGGCGCATCATGCGGCAACTGGTGACGGAGTCGGCGATCGTTGCGGCCTCGAGCGGCGCACTGGGGCTGGCGATGTACAGACCGGCCGCCAATGCGCTGGCCTCGCTCATCGGGATCGGGGGCGGCCAGACGGCGCGGCTGATTCTGCCGTTGGACGCAACCATGCTGTGGTTCGTGGCGGGCGTTTCGATGGCCGCGGCGCTGGTTTCGGGCGTGTTGCCCTCCTGGCGCGCCACGCGCCTCAACCCGGCCGTCGGCCTGCCGCAAGTATCGCGGGGCGTAACCGCGACGCCGCAGCGCAGGCTGGCGGGGCGGGTGGCGGTGGCGGTTCAAATCGCGCTTTCGCTGGTGCTGGTGTCGGCCACCTGCCTGTTCGCTTTCAGCCTTCGACAATTGCGGAGCTTCGATTCGGGCGTGCGCCGCGAGCGGTTGCTGGTGGTGGACGTGGACGCCAACGACGGCGGCTACAAAGACGCCAGCCTGGTAGCGCTCGACGCGCGAGTGCGGAACCGGCTGGCGGCCATTCCGGGGGTAGCGGATGTCAGCTTTTCGCAGGTTGGAATCTACTCCGGCCGCAACAGCAACGACTCCATTGAGGCGGACGGATATCAAAGCCGGAACGAGCGGGATCGCGACGCGTTGCTCGACCAGGCAGGGCCGCGTTTCTTCACCACGCTGGGTGCGCGGTTGATTGCGGGGCGCGATTTCGACCAGACCGACACGCCATCGGCGCCGAAAGTGGCGATTATCAGCCAGGAGTTTGCGCGACATTTCTTCGCCGGGCGAAACCCCGTGGGCCTCAGCTTCTCTAATTGGGAAAAGCATTTGTACAGGGTGATCGGGGTAGCCGAGGATCTGCGGCACGAAGTGCGAGAGAAGCCACAGCGGTGGTTCTATCTCTGCGAGTTGCAGACCGGGAAGCACCCACAGGTGTTCAGCACTCGATTCCTGGTCAGGGTTCGAAGCTCGCGCGTAGTGAGCGCGGCCGGTTTGCGGGCGGCCATAGTGGCGGAAGACAAGACGCTGCGCATCGACGAAATCGCAACTGCGGATGAGCTGTTCGACCGCACGCTCGATGAGGACCGCTTGATCGAAACGCTGGCCTGGGGGTTCGGTGTGCTGGCGCTGGTATTGGCGGCGGTTGGGCTATACGGGCTGCTGAGCTACGAAGTGACCAGGCGAACGGGCGAGATCGGAATCCGCATGGCCATCGGGGCGGGGAAGGGAGACATCCTGAGCCTGGTGCTGCGGGAGGTCGCGAAGGTGGCCGGAATCGGATTCGTGGTGGGCGCAGCCGGGGCGGCGGCGCTGGCCAGGACGGTGGAGGGCCTGGTATTCGGCATCCAGGCCGGCGATCCGCGGGTGGAGTTGGCGGCCGCGGCCATCCTGGCGGTGGTGGTAATGTCGGCGGCCTGGCTTCCGGCAAGACGGGCCGCGTTGACGGACCCGATGTCCGCTTTGCGAAACGAGTGAGCGAGTGCAACTGTCAGAACTTCAACTTCAGCCCCATCTGGATCTGCCGGCACGTGTTGGCCTGGCCCGTGATGGTGCCGAAGGACGACGACGTGGGGCTCATACCGATGCCGCGCCAAAACGCGGCCAGGCCGTTTAGGAGGTTGGCGTCGGCCTCCAGTTTGGCCGCCTTGTTTCGCGCGGGTGCCTGTATTGAGAGAGGCGGTTCCTCCATCACCGAAGACCATTGCACGATGTCCGCGGCCGGCCGCGAGGCCGGTTGTGGCAAACTAGTGAGGGAAGGATGCCATGCGGACGGAGATTCCCATTCCGACAGACCGGCTCAAGGAGTTCTGCCGCCGGTGGAGGATCGCTGAACTGCGCGTGTTCGGATCTGCGCTACGCGAAGACTTCCGGCCGGACAGCGATCTGGATTTGCTGGTCACGTTTGCCCCGGACGCAGACTGGAGCCTGATGGATCACGTCGCGATGGAAGAGGAACTCGCCGGTATCGTTGGGCGCAAGGTGGACCTCGTGTCGCAACGCGCCATTGAGCGGAGCTCAAACTGGATACGGCGCAAGTCCATCCTGGAGACTGCGGAGCCCTATTTTGCCTCGCGATGAAGCGCACGTCCTCGACATTTTGAAGGCGGCGCGCCTGGCGATGGAGTTCAAGGGGACTGCGGACAAGGCAGCGTTTCTCGCTGATGCGAAAACCCAATCGGCCGTACTGCACCAACTCCTGGTGATTGGAGAGGCGGTAAAGGGATTATCGCCCGACTTCCGGGCAGCGCACCCGGAAGTGCCTTGGAAGCTGCTTGCGGGAACGCGTGACAAACTGATCCACTTTTACGAGGGCGTGGACCTGGAGGAGGTCTGGAAAATGGTGAGTTCGGATTTGCCTGAGCTAATTCGGTTGGTTGAACCTCTGTCGCCGGAGACGCGTTAAGAATCGGCGGTCAGTGGGAGCCGCTACGAACGTGGCAAACTGATGGGGGGCGAAGGCATGGCGGCGGAACACACTATAGCTTTCAAAATACCGGCGGCCGGTGACCCGTCGCTCGCCGAGGCGGTGCGGCGCCTGGTCGTGGCCTATCAGCCCGAGCGCATCTATCTTTTCGGTTCCGTTGCCCGCGGCGAAGCTGGCCAGGACAGCGACTAAAGTCTTCGATATTACGTGGATTGATGGTTCGGGACCAGGAGGTCGGTGGTTCGAATCCACTCGCCCCGACCATTCCTGCGGCGTTGCTGTGAACCTCTGAAACAGATCCATCAGAACTTCAACTTCAGCCCCATCTGGATCTGCCGGCACGTGTTGGCCTGGCCCGTGATGGTGCCGAAGGACGACGATGTCGGGCTCACGTTCGGCGCGGCAAACTCCGTCCGGTTGAAAGCGTTGAATGCCTCGAACCGGAACTGCGCGAACATGCGTTCCGTGATATGGAAGTTCTTCAGCATCGAGAGATCCACGTTATTGGCCGCGTCCGAACGCAGGTTCTGGAACATCTGCGGGAAGGTCCGGTAGTTCTGGCTGAGCTGATTCGCCGAGGCCCTCTCGAATCGCGTGACGTCGAACGCCTGGGCTAGATCGCGGGGCTGCATATTGACCGCGCCGCCGTAGTAAATGACATTCCCCCACGACAGTGCGCCGCCGCTTTCCCAGGTGTAGACGGTGTTGAGTATCCAGCCGCCGATCGCCAGGTCCAGGGCCTTGTTGGCGCCGCCCAGGAACTTCTGCCCGTGGCCGAACGGAAGCTCGTAGCTTCCCGTGATGACGAAGTGGTCGGGGTAGTCGCCGGAAGTGGGGCCGTAGGAAAGCTTGTATTCGCCCGTGTTGTTCTGGAAAGAACTCAACTGGCGCGAATGCTGGTAATTCACGGTAGCCTGGAGGCCCTTCGCGAACCGCTTCCGGAACATCACGGACAGTTCGTTGAAGGTGCCCCAGCCGGGGTTGCTGTTGCTCTGCGTGACGGCGGTGAACTCCGGGAACGCCTGCAGCAGCGTGGCCACCGAGATGGTGGAACCGTTGATCGTGCTCCCCGCCAGCAGCCCGGCAAACGGGTTCGGCACCACCGCGGCCAGCGCGTTGATGGTGGCCTGGTCGCGAACCGGCGAGCGGCTGAGGAACGGCAACAGCGGCGTCGAAGAGATGGCATTGCTCATGGTTCCGTGAACCTGCTTGTTGCCAACATAGCCGACCTGCAACATCATGTCTTTGCCGAACTCCCGCTGCACGTCGAAGTTCCAGCGGACGCTGTACGGGTTGGTGATCTGGGAGGTGTAGAAGCTGATGCTGTTGCCGAGGTTGGAGTTTACGCCGTTGGCCGACCCGACCGGCAACTGGATGCTGCCTCCCGGATAGGGATTGCTCAGGGTGGCGTACGGCGTCACATAGCTGTCGTTGGTCGGCACCAGGGTGGTGGTCTGGCTGAAGCCCGTGGTAGGCCCGGTCAGATAGGCGCCGATACTGTTGTTGAAGACCCCAAAACCGCCGCGGAAGACCGTCTTGCTGTGGAACTTGGAGGGCGCCCAGCTCAGGCCTACCCGCGGGCTCGGGAAGAAGGCGGGCAGGGAATACCCCGAACGGTCGGAAGACGAGGCGAAGGTCAGCCCGCCGAGCGCCGAAAAAGCGCTGGCCGAAAGCTGCGACATGGGAGCCTTGGCGTAAGCCGTGGCGGCAGCCTGCGCGGCCGAGTTGACCACCGTTGGATTGAAGCCGTTCACAATGTGGTTGTACCGCTCCACGATGGGGGTCTCATGTTCGATGCGCAGCCCCACGTTGATGGTCAGCGTGGGCGTCACCCGCCAATCGTCCTGGAGGAAGCCTCCGAACAGATAGCTGCGGTAAGCATAGCCCGTGTTGACGTCGAACTGGCCGGCGGTGGGCAGGCCCAGGATGAACGATGCCATGGAGCTGCCAAACGGCTGAGCCGATGCGCCCGTGCCCGCCGTCACCCAGTTGTTGCCGAACGTAAACGTGCCGGCCGAGTAGCCTGGGCTGAGGCTGTTGGCGTCATACCTCCGGAAATCGAAGCCCGCTTTTAACGTGTGGCGGCCCGCCACCTTCGTCAAGCTGGTGAACCATTGGATCGACGTGAAGGGCGTAATCGATCCCGGTGAAGTGCTCAGACCCGCGTAGTTGCTGTCGGAGAAGGAAATGCGCGGCATGGCCTCCCGCAGCGAAAAGGTCCCCATGTAACTCGGAAACCCGAGCTGCGTCGGATCGAAACCGGCGCTCTTGATGAAGCTGCTCGAATAACTCCGCGTGAAGCCCAGGCGGGAATCCATCAGCAGGGTGGGAGCAAAGGTGTGAACGTCGTCGAGAACGCCGCCCCAGATGTCCAGTCCGCTGTACTGGCCGGTGGCGAGGTTGTGGAAGATATCGGCCGTCGCCTGCGTGTAAGAGCTCTCGTGCATGTTGAAGAAGATCTTGTTCCGGGAGCCGATGCTGGCATCGGTCCGTCCCACCCACGAGGCGAAATTGTTGATGCTCGGGTTGGGCACCACGTAGTTGTTTTCGCCGTCCGCCTTGCCGGGCTGATTGGGTGACGGGAAGTATTGCAGATAGGCCTTCGCAACCGGGTTGATGCGCGATGCCGGAATGAGGTTGCCGGCAAACGGCTGGCGAGCGATCTTGCCGCCGCTGAGAACCGCCGTGGAGGGGTCGTAGAGTTGGTACCCGGAGCCGGCCGCCAGCAGCGCGGAGAAGTCGCCGCCGCGTTCGGCCGTGGTCGGCACCGCCGACGTGCTCACCCCCGGACTGGAGTCCTTGAATCCTTCGTACGCCAGGAAAAAGAAGAGCTTGTTTTTGCCGTTGAACACCTTTGGCACCCAGACCGGGCCGCCCACCGTGCCGCCATACTGGTTGGAGCGGGTAATGGGCTGTTGCTGGCCCGCGGAGTTCAGGAAGAACTGGTTGGCCGCCAGCGCCGAGGTCTGGTTGAATTCGTACAGCGACCCGTGAAGCTGGTTGGTTCCACTCTTGGTGGTGATGTTCACCGTGCCGCCCAGCGTGTCGCCGTACGCGGCGTCCACCTGGTACAGCTCGACCTTGACTTCGTCCACCGCGTCCATGGAGGGGCTGAATCCCCCCGCACGGGCCGCGGTGCTCATGTTGGGCACGCCGTCCAACAGGTATTCGTTGGAGCCGGAATTCGCGCCGCCCAGGGAGATATCCACGGCGCTCGATACGTCGTAGGGCTTCACCTCGTTCAACAGGTGCTTCTGCTTGGGGATGACGCCCAGCGCGTTGCGCGCCAGCGCCAGGGGCGTATTCCCGTTCATGGGCAGGTTGGCGACCTCCCCGGTGGTGATCACCTCGCCGGCGGATGCCGTCATGGCACTCACCAGCGGAGACTCCGACGTCACCGTGATCGACTCGGCGGAACTTCCGACCTGGAGCCGGATGTCCTCGGCGATGCGCTCGTTGGTTCCCAGCTCAATACCCGAGTGCATGTACTTCTTGAACCCGGCGACTTCCACGGTGACTTCATAAGGACCCGGCGCCAGGAACGGCATGGTATAGTTGCCTTCCGCCCCCGAGACCGTCTCGGAGCGGGTGTTCGTGTCAGTCTTGACGACTACAATCTTGGCGTTTGGGACACCTAATCCAGAAGGATCGGTGACCCTGCCCATTAACGTGCTGCGAAACTCTTGCGCGCAGAGACATGCTGCGATCGCAAGCAACAGGAATAGCACCCGTCTCACGTAGACCTCCTCAGCCTGAACTGGCTTACCTGGATTTTAGCTCCTCTGGATCAAGCCGGCGCATCCACGGCGCCCGGCGGGGGGAAGAACAGCGGCGACAAGATCGCCGGCGCTACCAGTGTTTATCGGCTGAGAGAGCCTTCCGGGTTGGCCTCCAGCAACTCTTTGCCTTTCCATCGCGACTCGGCTGAAACGCGGCCCTCGCCATCGTAGATCCGCCACGTCCAGACATCGCCGGCCGGGTATGTGCGCTCCCATAGTTTGCGGCCCGTGTCGCTCCACCAGGTTTCCAGCCCCGTTCGCCGGCCGCTCTGGAAGGTGGTTTCCCACTGCTTTCGGCCGTTCTCGTAGTAAAAGATCTGCCGGCCATCGAGAACGTACCGGCTGTCTGAAGTGACGCCCGCGCTCCATGTCGCCCTGACTTTTCCGTTGCGATACGTCTCGCGAAACTCGCGCACGTCACGCGGATCGGAGGCCGCCGGCGCCGCCGGTCCGCCTTCCAGCACCCAGGCTTCATTCAGCTCGATGTGCAAATCCGGCTTATTCTTCGAGGTCACGATGTGAATGACGCCGTTCGGCGCCTGCGTGGCCGTGGTGTACCCCACCGTGGTCAACCCGGGAAGCTGCCGCGTCTTCCAGGTGGCGCCATCGTCATCGCTCAAGGCCACAAATGCACCCGCGCCGTTGGGGCCGAGCTTCTTCTTGTCGAACAGGTCGGCCACGAAGAACAGGCGCCCCGAAGCCAGCCGCACCACGCTGGGACGCTGCCCGCTGCCCAAGGGCCGGAATGGAGTCTTCGATTTCTCCCAGGTTTTGCCGCCATCCCGGCTGATGGCTTTGGGCATGAAACCGTCGATCTCCGAATTCTTCCCGCCGAATCCGATCAGCGATCCATCCCTCGCCAGCACCACAGTGGTGTGCCGGCCCGCCGTGCGGCCCGCTGTATCGAACCACGACTGGCCATCATCCTTCGACGCGAACAGAACCGAGGTGCTGCCCTCTCCGTCAACCGGCAAGTAGATGGCGCCGTCGGTTCCGCGCACCACGCTATTGATCGGCTGCGGCGTAAACTTGCCGACCGTGCCCATGAGTTTCGGCAGTTCCACCGCGCTCCAGGTCGCGCCGTTGTCGGTAGACGTCATGTACTGGAACGGCGGGCCGCCCAGCAGCCGCGGCGATCCCCAGAAGAACCAGATCTTGCCATGGTCGTTCCAGAATACGGGCGCGGCATCGGCGGCATCCGCAAAATCCGGCCAGGCTTCCGGCAGGTCCCAATCCTCCGCGCCATAGCGCAGCCGCATGGTGAGAATCGTCTGATCCGGATCGTCCTCTTCCTTCGGTGTGTTGTAATAAGCCGCCAGCAGATCGCCGTTCGGCAACACCTGCACGGCCGAATTGTGATACGCGATGCCCAGCCCGGGCTTCAAGCCGATCTTCCAGCCGACCGCCCGCATGGTGCGATCGCCCAGGTCCGGGAACAGCGGGCGCGTGTGGTAATAGGGTTTGGCGGGGTCGGGCCCGCGCCGGATTTCGGGTGGCGCGCTCTGCTTCACCGCCAGTTGTATCAGCGGCGGCTCGTACGGCAGTGGCCTGCTGCTGGGCATGGCGGCCTGCACCACGCGAAATCCGATGCCGTGGCCGGCGGACGCGAAACCAGGCGCCATGCTGGCCCGGTTCGCCGAGCGCGCATAGTAGGGCGTCTCCGCCGGCAGAAACTTGCCTCCATCGGTCTTCGACGCGCGATAATCCAGGCCGCCGCCGCGCACGATCTTCGCCATGCCATACGCGGGACCCACCGGGTCGGTTTGAGTCTCGCTGGGATACGGGCCGTGCCAGTCCAGGCACCACTCCGCCACGCCGGTGTGCATATTCTTCAAGCCCCAGGCATTGGCGGTCTCCGGCGCCGGGGCAGTCGGGCCCGAGGAAAACGGCGTGCGCGTGCCGGCGCGCGCCGCGTATTCCCACTCCGCCTCGGTGGGCAAGCGGTATGGTTTGCCTTCTTTTTCACTGAGCCATTTCGTAAACGCCACGGCATCGTTCCAGCTCACGCCCGATGCATACGGCGCATAGTG
>Ga0209039_10001358_pt1 | contig 23039 bp, 18 predicted proteins | sample BogFormECP12_OM1_FD_188238 | JGI IMG/M metagenome (GOLD analysis project Ga0209039, IMG submission 188238) | Bog forest soil microbial communities from Calvert Island, British Columbia, Canada - ECP12_OM1 (SPAdes) (version 2) | ecosystem: Environmental > Aquatic > Freshwater > Wetlands > Bog ... | reverse complement strand
AACTGGCCGTTTGATATCTTAATACTTTCTCTGCGCTTGTGCTGCTCTAAATTTAAACACGCCCGATTCCGCCTTTCTTATCGTGCGCATTGAAATCCCATGAATCGTTGAGACCACTTTGTGGCCCGAGTAGGTTCTTTAGTCCTTTATCGGGAAGTAGCACATGCCGGCGGTCCCTGGCCCGGAGTGAACTGCCAGGGCGGGCGAGAGCTCGGCGATGATCGATTCGACCGCCGTCAGCCGGCTTTCCACGGCTTTCCTGAGCTTTTCCACTTCCTGCTTCGCCCCAGCATGGACATAGGCGATCTTGATCCTGCTATCCCCCACGGACTGTACGATTTTATCCGCCATGGCCTGGTACGCCTGTCCGCGGCTGTGGGCCATGCCCACCGCCACGATCTCGCCGTCTTCCATGCCGATGAGCGGTTTGATATTGAGCAGCGAACCGACCAGGTGCTGGGCCTTCCCGATCCGGCCACCCATGTAAAGGTAGCGCAGGGTATCGGCGGTCTGGAGCATGCGCGTGATCGGGATCATCTCCCTCACCCTGGCCACCACCTCCTCCAGCCTGCAGCCCGCCACGGCGGCGCGGGCGGCTTCGATGGCCATCCATCCCTGGCAGAGCGAGACATTGCGCGTGTCGATCACTTCCACGTGCGTGGAGGGGTCCTTCTCCTTCAGCATGGATTGGGCCACCAGGGCGGCCTGATAGGCGCCGCTGGCCTTGGAGGTCATGTGAATGCTGACGATCTCGTCATGGCCCTCTTCGGCCAGGTTTTCATAGGCCTCGAAATAATCCCCCGGTCCGGGGCTGGCGGTGGTCGGCAGGAACTTGGCCGTCATCAACCAGTTCAGGAACTCCTCGCGTTGGATGGTCACAAGGTCGCGCAGCACTTCCTCCCCGCGGTGGATGTAATAGGCCACGGTGCGGATGTTCAGCTCTTGGAGCGTGTTCTCGGGGATGCTGGCGGTGCTGTCGGTCAGCACTGCTACTTTTGACATGACCAGTTCTTATCCTTGATTTCCGGATATATTTTACGCCTCTTTAGACATGCTGTAAGGCCGAGTCTAAGTTCACGACATTTCTTCGATCACTTAGATCCTACCCCCGGCTGTCAGCCGAAAAGCCGGGTGGATATTATGCGGATGATAGGCCACCCTGTGTACCTTTGACCAACTGGTTATCGAGGCCTCCTGAAATCCTGCCGTCCAGCGCCGTGAGGGGCAGGCCCGCGAGGGGGTATTTTTCGGGCCGTGAACCCAAACCCTTTTTTATATTGACCTTGACCCTGTTTGCTCTTACAATAATCCGCATGGGATTCTACTGCCGATATTCTGCAGGCTTCTTCCGGCCGGATCATGATCCGCCGCCAGGCACGGCCGGCTGAGACATCCCATCCTTTTATCGTTTCCCACCTTTTCCCCTCGGAGAAAATCACACCATGAACCTGCCTTTTCCTTCCAAGCGCGCCCCTGCTTTCGCCGACGTTCCGGACGAGAAATGGAACGACTGGCGCTGGCAGCTCAGCCACCGGCTGAACAGCGCGGAAGAGATCGAGAAAATATTCCCATTGACCGAGAGCGAACGTACTGCGCTGACGACCCCCAATCTCTTCCGGGTGGACATCACCCCCTATTTCATCTCGCTGATCGACCCCGCCGACCCGCAGGATCCGATCCGCAAACAGATCGTCCCGACCGCGGCTGAGATGGTCCCATTCACGGCCATGATGGAAGATTCCCTGGCCGAAGACCGCCACTCCCCAGTGCCAGGCCTGGTCCACCGCTACCCGGACCGGGTGCTGATGCTGGTCACGACCCAGTGTGCGTCCTACTGCCGCTACTGTACGCGCTCGCGCATCGTGGGCGATCCGTCCGCCCAATTCTCCCGCCAGGAGTTCGACCAGCAGATCGACTACCTGAAACGCACGCCCCAGGTGCGGGACGTGCTGCTCTCCGGCGGCGACCCGCTGGTGCTGGCCCCCAAGATCCTTGAGGAGATCCTGTCCCGGTTGCGCGAGATCCCGCATATCGAAATTCTCCGCATCGGCACAAGGGTGCCGGTCTTCCTGCCCATGCGCATCACCGATGAATTGTGCGACATGCTCCAGAAATACCATCCCTTCTGGATGAACATCCATGTCAACCACTCCAACGAGATCACCCGGGAGCTGGCGGAAGCCTGCGACAGGCTCACCCGCGCCGGCATCCCTCTCGGCAACCAGTCGGTGCTGCTGGCAGGGGTCAACGACAATGTTCATATCCAACGCAAACTGGTCCAGGACCTGGTGCGTATCCGCGTCCGCCCCTATTACCTCTACCAGTGCGACCTGGTGGAGGGTGCCGGCCATTTCCGCACGCCGGTTGCCAAGGGCATTGAGATCATGGAGGGCCTGCGCGGCCACACTTCCGGCTTCGCCGTCCCCAATTATATGATCGATGCTCCTGGCGGCGGCGGCAAGATCCCGGTCATGCCGAATTACCTGCTGAGCATGTCAGACCACAAGATCATCCTGCGCAACTTCGAAGGCTATATCACGGCCTACGAGGAGCCGACCGATTACACTCCGGCCATGGAGGCCAAATACAAAGGCCCCAAGCGTCCTGAACCTGGCCAGGAGGGCCTGACTGCCATGCTGGATGGCGAGAAGCTGTTCCTCAAACCCGAAGGCTTCGACGAGATCCACGACCGCCATGGGACCCAGCACCGCCTTAAAGATGAGAAAAAATGGAAACCGCTGGGCATCGGTCCCGGCGAGGAGAAATAGAGGTTCTTCCGGGGGCACGAAGTCTGGTTCCGTGCTCCTGGAGGTTTCCAAGAAGAAGGAGACCCTCCATGCATTACCGCCGCCTGGGCCGCTCCGGTCTGAAGGTCAGTGAAATTTCGCTCGGCTCCTGGGTCACCTTTGGCGGGCAGGTCGACCAGAAACTGGCTCGCGAGTTGATCCACGCCGCATACGAGGCAGGGATCAACTATTTTGACAATGCCGACGCCTACGGGAACGGTCAGGCAGAGCTCTTGATGGGCGAGGCGGTCCGGGACCTGCCCCGGGAGGGGCTGGTGCTCTCCAGCAAGGTCTTCTGGCCGACCATGCCCGGCCCGAACGGGCGCGGCCTGTCGCGCAAGCACATCCTGGAGTCCGCCCACGCCTCCCTCAAGCGCTTCGGCACTGACTACCTGGACCTGTACTTCTGCCACCGCTTCGATCCCGACACTCCGGTGGATGAAGTGGCACGCGCCATGGATGACCTGGTCCATCAGGGCAAAGTGCTCTATTGGGGCACCTCGGAATGGCGCGCCTGGCAGATCTCCTCCGCGTTCAACGCGGCCGAGAACCGCCACCTGGCCCCTCCGGCGGTCGAGCAGCCGCAATACAACATGTTCCACCGAGAACGGGTCGAGACGGAACTGTCCCCTCTCTGCAAAGACCTTGGCATCGGCCTGGTGTCCTTCTCGCCGCTCTATTACGGCATCCTGACCGGTAAATATAATGATGGCATCCCGCAGGGGACGCGGGCTGCCCTGGCGGATTATGGGTGGGTCCGCGACCGCATCAGCGCGGAGAGGATTGCTATCGTTCGCAAGCTCGGCGAGGTCGCCCGGGACCTCTCTTTGACCACTGCCCAGCTGGCCATCGCCTGGATCCTGCGCCGCAAGGAGGTCAGCAGCGTCATCACCGGCGCAACCAAGGTGAACCAGCTGCAGGAGAACCTGGCGGCGGCCGATGCCGTGGAGAGATTGACCGACAACGTGCTGGAACGGATCGAGCAGATCCTGGGAAATCATCCCGAAGGATAACTCGAAGCGGGGAAGCACGCACAGGCCTCCCCGGGGAAACAGAAAGAGGCGCCCGCTCTTTTGGGCGCCTCTTGGAATCCCGGAAGCAAGATTACGAGGCAGGAGGCAGCGGTTCGCTTGGGGGAATCGAGACGGGTGCGGCCGGCTTCTTCTTCCGAAGGGTCAGCACCGGAACTACGACGCCGATGGCAATGAAGAGGATCGACAGGCACAGCGGCGCGATCCCCACTGCCTGGGGAAGCGTGCCTCCCGAGGAGGACGGATTAGGCACGGAGTTCGTAAAAATGGCCACGCTCAGCGGGCACAGCAGACACAGGCCGGTCAACCCGCACAGCACAATGGCGGCGACTGCGGCTACGATCGGCCATGTCCGGTTCTCCTTCTTTTCGGGAGCGGGTATTTCGGGTTTAGACGCTATCATGGTTTCCATGATCCAGTTCTCCTCTCTTTGTTATGCAGTATACGATTTCTGTTTTGGAAATACAAGCACCTACTGGCGCAGAACTGCGCCCAGTTCCTGTTCAAGTTTGCGCAGGATCCGGGTGCGGATCCCCGCTACGTCCTTGTCGCTCAAGGTCTTATCGGGCGCCTGGTAGGTCAGACTGTAGGCGAGGCTTTTCTTACCCGGGCCGATCTTCTCCCCCCGATAGACGTCGAACAGGCGCACCTCGGCGAGCACTTTGCCGCCGGCCTGGCGGATGTGCTTGGCCACCTGCCCGGCAGGGACCTTTTCATCGACGACCACGGCCAGGTCTTCCAGAACGGGCGGAAATTCGGGCGGCGGGGTGCTCTCGAAACGGGGCGGGATGAACGCCAGCAGTTGGCCCAGGTCCAGTTCCGCGGCCAGGACCGGGATCCCGGCATAGACCGCCGGCCAGTCGTAGTTCCGGCGGACCAGGGGATGAAGTTCCCCACAGGCTCCGATCTGGGCCTCCCCCGACAGGAGCTGCGCGCATTTCCCTGGATGGAAGCTGGGGTGGTCGCCTGGTTCGAAGTGTATCTCAGGGATGTGCAGCCCTGTGAGCAGGGTGGTCAGCACGCCCTTCAGGTCAAAGAAGTCGAACGGGGCAGTATCGGTTGGCTGCCAGGACGGCAGGCCGCGCCCTCCGGCCAGGAGGATGGCCAGGTGCGAGGGCTCTTCGGGCAGTCCGCCGTCCGGGTCCGCCAGAAAGACCGGACCGATCTCGAACAGGGCTAACCGCCCCCGCTGACGGGCATTCCTTTCAGCGGCATCCAGCAGGCTGGTCAGCAGGTGATGGCGCAGGACCGCCTTATCGCTGGCGGTGGGATTGACCAACCGGACATACGGCCGATCGTCCTGCCTGTCCGGGACGAACTGGCGCGCCTCTCGCTCCGGACTGGTAAAGCGGTAGCTGATCACCTCCTGCAATCCCAGGTGGACCAGCAGATCGCGCACACGCTCCTCGTTCTCGAGCGGCGGATTGCCGAACTGGGGCGGCAGTTCGTCGCCGATCCGGGTTTCGGGGATCCGGTCGTAGCCGTACACCCGGGCGATCTCCTCGATCAGATCGGCCTTGCCCGTGATCCCCGTGCTGATATCGAGGCGGTGGTCCGGGCAGATGGCCTCTACCGTCTTGCCATGCACTGCCACCGTGAAGCCCAGGCGGCTCAGCAGGCCCGCCATCTTCCTGGCCGTCAGGTCGATCCCCAGCCAGCGTTTCACATCGGCCACGCTCACCTCGATCTTGGGGTCCTCGGGCGGGAGCGGATAGACGTCCACGAGGCCATTAGCCACGCGGCCTCCCGACCAGCGCCGCATCAATTCCAGGGCGCGGCGCACACCGCGTTCGGCCATGGCCGGGTGGACACCGCGCGAGAAGCGGTAGGAGGCTTCCGAGGGCAGGTTCTGAGAACGTGCCGTCTTGCGGATGTTGATAAAGTTCCACGCCGCGCCTTCCAGCAGGACGCTCGAGGTGCTCTTGCCGCGTGTCGTGATCTTGCCTTTGGGCCTTTCCCCTGGCTTCATCTCAATGCCCTGGGCATCCAGGGCTTCCTGCGAGGCGTCATAGACTTCGGATTCGGCCCCGCCCATCACCCCGGCAATCGACAGGGCTCCGGCGGTATCGCACACCAGCACGGTGCTCTCGTCGAGCTTGCGTTTCACCCCGTCCAGGGTCGTCAGGGTTTCACCGGCGTGGGCAGGACGGGTGATTAGCTTGATCGGCTTCCCTTTGGCACGTTCTGCCAGGATGTCGTAGTCGAAGGCGTGCAGCGGTTGACCGATTTCCAGCATGACATAGTTGGTGGCATCAACCATGTTGTTGATCGGCCGCATCCCGGCCAGTTTCAGGCGGCGCTGGACCTGGTAAGGGCTGGGGCGGATCTCGACCTCCCTCACGAGCCCGAGCACGAAGCGCGGGTTCAGCTCGGGGCGGGTAATCTCGATCTTGACCTGGAGCTGCGGCCCATCGGCATGCATGCTGTCCTCCGGAAGGCGCAAGTTCTTGCCGGTCAGCGCGGCGATCTCGCGCGCCAGGCCAAGCACGCTGGCGCAGCGTGCGAAGCTCGGCAGGAGGTTAACGTTCAGAACGGCGTCGCCCATATAATCGACCAGCGGAGTACCCACCGGTGCCTCATCGTCCAGCAGGATGATCCCGGCATGGTCCTCGGAGATGCCCAGTTCCTTCTCGGAGCAGGCCATGGAGTAGGACTCCACGCCACGAATCGTGGCCCGCTTGAGGGTTACCAGCACCTGCCCGGGTTGATGGCCGTCGTAGAGACGGGAGCCCTCCCTGGCGTAGGCCACTTTCAGGGGCCTGGGAAGAGGGCCTTTGCCTTTGAACTCGAACAGGTTGGGCGCACCGGTCAGGACGGTCTGTTCCTGGGTGCCGTCGTCCAGCTTGCACAGCACCAGCCGGTCGGCATTGGGGTGCGGCATGACCTCTTGGATGGAAGCGACCACGATCTTCTCGCGATCCCACTCGATGCCGGTGATGGCGGTTTCCTGAATGCCTTGGGGGGGCAGGGGCAGGCCCACATAGTGGATCTGCTCCACCTCCAGGCCGGCCATCGTCAGGACATGGGCCAGTTCAGGGAGCGGCAGGTCGATGTCAACGAATTCTTTGATCCAGGAAATCGGGTATAGCATGGTCTGCTCCTAGAACTGCTCGAGGAAACGCAGATCGTCCTGCCAGAACAGGCGGATATCCTCAATGTGATATTTCAACATGGCAATGCGCTGAGGGCCGAGCCCAAAAGCGAAGCCGGTGTAGCGCCCGGGATCGTAGCCGCCGTTCGTGAGCACGACCGGATGGACCATGCCGCAGCCCCCGATCTCCAGCCAGCCGCCGCCGCACACGCTGCAGCCCTGGCCGTTGCACAGGAAGCACTCGATGTCAAATTCGGCGGAGGGCTCGGTGAAGGGGAAGAAGGAGGCACGAAAACGGGTGCGTACGTTCTGGCCGAACAGACGCCGGGCCAGGTCAGCCAGGGTCCCTTTCAGGTCGCTGAAGGTGATGCCCGGTCCGACCGCCAGTCCCTCGATCTGGTCGAACTGGATCTCATGGCGTGCGTCGGTCTGCTCGTAACGGTAACACATGCCGGGCAGGACGATGCGCACCGGCGGCGGGTTATCCGGGTCTCTGGCGGCATACTCTCGCATGGCATAGATCTGACCGGGCGAGGTATGCGTGCGCAGCAGGATCGGGTTGTCCCCGCCCTGGCCGCGGCTCTCCACGAAGAAGGTATCCTGCATATCGCGCGCCGGATGGCCGATCGGGAAGTTGAGCAATTGGAAGTTGTACTCGTCGCTTTCGACCTCGCGCGAACGATAGACCTGGAAGCCCATCTCGCCGAAGACGCGGTACAGCTCGCGTAGCATTTGCGTATCGGGGTGCAGCCGGCCGAGCGGAAGCCTGCGTCCTGGCAGGGTCACATCCAGCCGCTCTTCGGCGAGCGATCGCTCCAGCGCAGCCTGCTCGAGGGAGCGCTGCCTCTTTTCGAGAGCCCCTTCGAGGGCTTTTTTCACCTCGTTGGCGCGCGCTCCGACCTGCGGGCGCTCTTCTGGCGATAGCTTACCCAGTCCGCTGAAGACCAGCATCAGCGCTGAACTGCGTCCCAGATGGGCAACCCGCCAGGCTTCCAAGGCGGCTTCATCCTGGGCGGAATCCAGGGCATCCAGGGCGGCGCGCTGGATCTCACTCAGCTGTTCGAGCATAGATCACCTCCAGATAAAGAAACTCCCGTCCACCGAAGGGACGGGAGGAATTCCCGTGGTACCACCCAACTTGACCCAATGGTCCACTTCACCCCGGTTAACGGTGGGATCCGGCCCGGACTACTGGCCCCATTGAGGGGAGTTCCCCCGGGCGGCTCGGGAGGGAACTTCGGTCGGGTTCGGTGCGGGCCGGGTTCTCAGTTCGTGCCCCGGCTTCCCTGTCGGCCTCGGCCGACCTACTTTCCTCCGTCATGGCGATTATCGATTGTTGAGTGTATTATCTGCAGATTCTACTCCCTGTCAAGGGCGCTTTAACGGATGCCGCTGTCGTAGCTGATCGCCAATGGCGTGAACTGGCCCGGGAGGACCGTGAACCGCACTTCAACAGCGTGGGGCATCCCCCCGGGTGATTCCGGGTGCAGGATGTAGTTGCCAGGGGAGAGCGCGATCCGGAAGCGACCCTGGGCATCGGTGGAGAAACGTGTCACGCGCCGGCCGTCCGGCGTCAGCACAGTGAGAAGGGCCAGGTAAGGTCGATCCGGGCAGGGAACACCGGCTTGCATCACCGGGCAGGTCGGACCGATCGAAACCTGCCCTTGGATTCCAGAGTCCAGGGGGATCGGAATGACAGGGCTGCAGGAGGCCAGGAGGGCGATCGCGAGCAGGAAGGGCATGATCCAGCGCATGGCCTTATGACGCCTCCGCCCGGGGAAAGTTCCCTAGGGGGGCGAACTGGTTGGCGAGGCGGTTGACCGACCCCGCGCACCGGACCAGGGCAGGTAAGAGGCGAGCTTTGCCGGGTTGTCCCCTGCCAGAACCGGCCGCCGGCTCAGGTAGAAGAGGTTGTCCTCTCCCTGCTGCCAGCCGCCGCCTAATCCGACGGCGGCGGTATACCCGTCGGCCCGGACATGGCTGATGACAATGCTGTCCTGCGCCCCGAAGGGGTAAGAGAAGGTATTCACCGGCGCCCCGACTGCCTGCTCGAGGATCTGCCGGGACTGGGAGAGTTCGATCTCCAAGCGATCGTGTTCCTGGCGCAGGTCGAGATGGCTCAGGCTGTGGTCCCCCACCTCCCAGCCGGCTGCCACCAGGGCTTTCAACTGCTCCGCGTTGATATAGCCCGCCGTCTGCATTCTGCCGACGATGACGTACATGACCCCGGTGAAACCGTATTTTTGCATGATCGGGAAGCCGTTGGTGAATGCATCCAGGTTGCCATCATCGAAGGTGATCACGATGGGATGGGGGGGCAGCGCAGCGGAGTGCAGGATCGCCTCGGCCAGGAGGGAGATGGAGATCGTGTGATACCCCCAGGCCTGCAGGGCCTGCATCTGGAGCTCAAAGTCCCCAGGCTGGATATAGTAGATCGCAGCTAGCGCCGTATCCCCTGGCGGGGCACTTGCCACGTGGTGGTAAAGCAGGATCGGGCACTCGATCGAGCCGGGACCCTGGACCACCCAGTTTGGGGTGGAAGTCAGGGATGTCGTAGGCACCTGCGTGGGAGGCGGGATGGAGGCCGCCGGGCTGGTCCCAGTGGACGGGAAGGGTTCGGTTGCGGTGACAGGGATGGTTTCCGTGGGTGTGCTCTGGGCTGTGATTCTGCCGCACCCGCCCAGGCACAGGATTGTTGAGATGAGCACAACCGCACCACGAGGTGACCAGGACATGAGGTTTCCCGGGCGGGCGATCAGGGGTGGTTTAATTGCCAGATGATGCGCAGCCCTTCCAGGGTCAGCCAGGGAGCGAGGATCTGAATGACGGGAGTCTCCTTCGCCACGATCTCGGCCAGCCCGCCGGTGGCAATGACCTTCATCTCGGGGCCGAGCTCTTGACGAAAGCGCTCCACCATCCCCTCGGTCATGGCGACATAGCCGAAGATCAGCCCCGATTGCATGGCATGGGTGGTGTTGCGCCCGATGGCGGAGGGCGGGCGCTGCAGGTCGATGCGCTGCAGCTTGGCCGCGTGGGTGAAGAGGGCCTCGGCAGCCAGGTTGATCCCCGCGGCGATGGCCCCGCCCAGATACTCGCCCTCCTGGGTGATGGCGTTGAAGGTCGTGGCGGTGCCGAAGTCAACAACGCAGGCCGGTCCGCCATAGAGATGAATGACCGCCACTGCATCCGCCACCCGGTCCGCCCCGACGGCGCGCGGGTCGTCGTAGCGGATGCGGATGCCGGTCTTGACGCCGGTGTCCACCACCAGGGCTTCCTGGCGGAGGTATTCACGACAGGCTTGGGTAATTCGCCCGGTGAGGGGGGGGACGACCGAAGCCAGGCAAATCCCGCTCAGGTCGGCGGGCGTCAGCCCGGCGTGTTCGAGCAGGCCCAGGAATTGCAGGCCGTATTCGTCCGGCATGCGGGCGTGGTCGGTCGCCAGACGCCAGTGATGGCGGAGCTGGTCGCCCTCGTAGAGGCCGATCGTCAGATTGGTGTTTCCAAGATCGATGGTGAGCAACATAGCCCTATTTTACCGCCTCTGTACCCCTGAGAGGTGCGCTATTCCAACGGAGCCCTATTCAGCGATAGAACTGATGAACTCCTGGGTTGATTTGTCATGGACTGGCTGGAGACAGTCCAGCTTTCACCTCCTTCCGGCCTTTCGGGTCGTTTTTCCAGCGATTCTGCTTCTACTACCTGGATTTAGAAATTCGAGCTGGAATTCGATGAGGGGCAAAGAAACAACCCAAAGTCAAGCATTCCCAGAAGTATTCTTGAACTCAACAAGTGCAAAATACGCCTTCCGGATCGTCCGGCTGTTTCCCGGTTTTTGGCTTATGGTATGATTCTTTTGTAGAATGTATATCGCTATTCGTCTAATGCGCTTTCCAATCGATTGCCAGGAATCAACTCCGGCGGCGTGTTCGTTAAGGCAACAGATCTGGCTCCCTGGAGCCCTCCGCTGCATGGAGGCGTTCGTATTCGTCAGACCAGAAGGAAAGTGACCCTTGAGTGCCAAATCATCCCAAAACAAACGTGATTTCTGGCTGCTGACAGGAATTATCCTGATCGGGCTGGCACTGCGCGGTGTCATGTTCGCGGTGGCCGTCGCTCACCCGGAGCGGACCCTCTCCCCGGATTCACAAAGTTACCTGGACCCGGCTCTAAAACTGATTTCCCATGGAGCCTATCCCGCCGATAGTGCCTACCGCACCCCCCTGTATCCGATGCTGATCGCCCTGGTCTATGCTCTGGGAGGCCAGAACCCCCTGCTGATTATTTTGGCTCAGGTGCTTCTCGGCACATTGGTCGTCCTCCTGACGTATCATCTGGGTGTCCGGATCCTGCCGAAACCGGCTGCGCTCATCGGCACCCTGCTGATCTCCATTGATTTAGGATCGATTACCACTGTCTTCTATATCTTGACCGAGACGTTATTTACGTTTTTATTCATCGCGGCCATCCTGGCCTGGGTAAAGGCCATTCAACAGGAGAAGACCATCTGGCTGGTCATCAGCTCTATGCTCATGGGTTTGTCCGTCTTATGCCGACCGATCGCGCTTTTCTTCCCCATTCTGTTGGCAGCGGTCCTTCTTTTGGTTAAACGCCGATCCTGGCTTGGCTTTCTGCGCCAGCTGGTGATCTATATCGGGGTTTTTTTGATCGTTCTACTCCCCTGGGTGGTTCGCAATGATTTGACGATCGGCATTCCAACCGTGACCACCATTTCCAACTACAACCTGCTTTTCTACAATGCGGCCTCCCTGGATGCCAATCTACGCCATATCAGCGAAATCGATGACCGGACCATTCTGCAGGCGCGTCTCCTGCAGGTCTTATCCGACCGAGGCTGGGCGGATACTCCGGCGAACCGCGACCGCGCCGAGGAAAGTCTGGCTCTTCAAACCATCGCACGCCACCCGGGCCGTTACGCCATGCTTCACCTGCGGGACGATTTAAACAGTCTGCTGCCGAACGTGACCGATTTGACCGAGGTCATCGGGCTGACGGTGGGGGGCAAAGGCACTCTCAGCGTCCTGAACCAGAAAGGCTTGGGCGCCGCGGTCCGCAATTATTTTGGTGGGAACACCTGGCTGATCGGGGTGCTTTCGCCGTTGATCGCCCTGCTGGGGTTGACCTATCTTGCGGACCTGATCGGCGGAGTCGAGCTGACCAGGCTGCGCGCCTGGTTCGCGCTGGCCGTACTGATATTCCCGACCGCCTACTTCCTGCTCATCCCGGGAGCTGCTTCGGTACCGCGCTTTCGTGTGCCGGTAGCTCCGTACATCTCTTTGCTGGCTGGAATGGGTGTTTATGGATTCTATCGATGGGTCCGTTTCCGGGGGTCGAAGAAACCGGGCCCGAGTTCCTGATTCATCGTCCACCCATACGGATCACCCCCGGCCGGGTCCGTTGCCCCGGGTCTCTGGTTGTCCTTCAGCAGCTGAAGGACGGCTGGTTTACGGGGGATGAAAGCCGCTCGCCAGGGCGGGCTGCCGTTCATTTTACCGCCTCGATCAATTCTGCGATCAGGTTATAGCGGTTGAACTGGGGCATGAGGTACACTCCCTGGGCCCAGCTCTTGATCTGTACGACCAGCTCGGTGGCCAGTTCGACCCCCAGTTTTGCGCCGTCCTCCCCGGCCAGTTCCAGGCGCTGCAGTGTTTTTTCCGGGATCGAGATCCCTGGCACCTCGTGCTGCAAAAAGAGGGCATGCCGGGCACTGACCAGCGGCAGGATGCCGGCCAGCACTGGCTTTTCCAGGGGCCCGTATTTTTGGGCGTATCGCTCGAGGAAGGCCAGCCCTTCCTCGGAGCGGTAGATCGGCTGGGTCAGGAAAAAATCCGCCCCGGAGATCACTTTGCGGTGGGCGTTCCGGACCTCTTCGTCCGGGTCGGGCGGGATCAGGTTCAGCGCCGCCCCGACAAAAAAGCTGGTCGCCTGGCCGATGGAGGTCCCCGAGTGGTCCATGCCGGAATTGAAGCCTTGTTTGATCAGCTTGATCAGCCCGGAGGGGACCAGGTCGTAATTGTCCATGGCCTCGGGATAGTCGCCGATAGAGGTGGGGTCGCCCATGACGACGAAGATATTGCGGATTCCCAGGGCATGAGCGGCCAGCAGGTCACCCTGGACGCGCAGCAGGTTCCGCCCGCGAGTCGGAAAGTGTAGGGTGGTCTCAGCACCGACCTGGCGCTGGATAATGTCGCAAACCGCCCAGGCAGACATGCGCATGCGCGCCATCGGGCTGTCCGCCACATTGATCACGTCCGCACCCGATTCGGTGAGCAGGGAAGCACTGGCGATGAGCTTATGGGTCGAGAGGCCGCGCGGCGGGTCCATTTCGACCGAGAGGATGAATTTTCCCGCCTCCAGCTTTTGGGCCAGCCTGGAGAGCGGTTCGGGAGCATCCCCTACCTCCATGTCTGCGGTGGGGGTGAACTCGAAGACCTGCGTTCCGCAGCCCTCCGGGTTCCTGGCCAGGGCGGTATGCATGGCGGCGATATGCTGGGGGGTTGTCCCGCAGCAGCCGCCGATGATCCGGGCGCCTGCCTCGCAAAAGGCCTGTGCGTAATCGCCGAAATACTCCGGTTCGGCCGAGTACAGGATCCGCCCGCCGACCTCTTCCGGCCAACCGGCATTGGGCTTGACCCACAACCTGGCCCCAGGCACAGCCTGGTGCATCTGCTTGAGCAGGCGCAGAAGCTGGGCCGGTCCGCCCGAGCAGTTGACCCCGATCACCTCGGCGCCGGCTTCGGCCAGCTTCCGGGCCACCGCATCGGCCGGGTCGCCCAGGATGGTGCGATTATCCCGGGTGAAGGTCATGGAGGCCACCACCGGCAGGGGAACCGCCTTATGGACGGCTCGGACCGCCAGGAGGATCTCCTCCAGGTCGCTCATCGTCTCCAGGACGATGAAGTCCGCTCCGGCCTCGGCCAGGGCGGTCACCTGTTCGGTATAGACCGAGAACGCTTCCTCCGGCTGGATGCGACCATAGGGGGCAAGATGGACCCCCAGCGGTCCGATATCGCCCCCGATCAAGGGTTGGCCCGAGCCCGCCTCAGACGCCTGGCGGGCCAGGCTGACCCCGGCCCGGTTGATCTCGGCAACCATCTTCTCCAAGCCATGCTTGGCAAGCTTGAAGCGGTTCGCGCCGAAGGTATTGGTCAGGATGAGTTGGGCCCCCGCCTCCAGGTATTCCTGGTGGATCTGGCGGACCAGACCCGGGTTGCTCAGATTCAACTCGTCAAAACACCGATTCGCGGGGGTGCCGCGGGCGTGCAGCATCGTCCCCATGGCGCCGTCGGCGAGGAGTGGAAGGCTGGAGGTCTCGAGCAAGGACAGGAATCTGGAATCGGTCATGGCAATCGGCCTTTACAGGGTGCAGGCTATTTCAGGTGTGGTTCCACGCGGCTTGCGCCCGCGCTGGGGTCCCCTGCCCGAGAGGTTGGGACGATGATCGTCGCCGGGGACCTCGTGGTCGTGAAAATGACTACGGGCAGCCCAGGACGGATAAAGGGGGGGCCTTGATCACGGTCAAAAGAGCTCCCTCCCGGGCGATGGTCTTTGCCGGGCGAAGCGAACGGCAAGCGGTCATGTCCGTATTCCTGTAGCTGGTCAGCACGATGAAATCATAATGAACATCCGGATGTAGATCGTAGAGCGGCACCAAATTGAGATCCGGCCGGGCATAAACCTGGAAGACGGGACGAGGGTCGGAGACGACAACGGTCGCGCCGACCGGCGCGACCTGGTTGATGTATTGGGCCGCCTCATGATATGAAGTGGCCCAGTAATCTAAATCGTAGTTGCGAAATGCCCCCGCCATACCCCCCACAAAACTGTTGTAGTATATGTACTGGTATGGGTGAAGCTGAACGTCAGCATAGATCCCCGGGAGAATCAAGGCGCCGAGCAATATAACCCTGAAGAACGCCTGCTTTACCTTGGAAAATAAAAATTCCAATGCGATGCCGCCAGAGATAAAAACCGGAGGCAATAAAAACAACTCTTGGCGGAAGTTGTTATAGACCACACTCTTATTGACGATGATGCCGAGCAAAGGGAGGATCAACCAGAGGAGGGTGAGAGAGAAGGGCACCACCTGGCGGCGCTTGATGAGCTGCCACGCCGAAAGCATCCATCCGCAGAGAAACAGAACGGGCACTACTTCGGTAAGCTGAATCGCCATCAGGTAGGGCAGAAAGTAGCCTGGCAAGTTGCTTGGGAAAGAGAGCACTCCCTGGAATAAGACTAACCCATGCCATGGGAAGTGGGACATCAATGTCATGCTTGCGAGGAAGCGATTCACCGGATCGCTCCATAGATAAGGCCAAGTGACGTAGGTGGTCAGGAGCGCAAGGACCGTGTAGGGGATGAGCAGGAGGATGGCTTTCCTCCAGGACCTATAAAACGCATAGACCAGCACGATGAAGCCGGCATAAGGGCCAGCAACCCGGATGGAGGTTGTGAAACCCAGTACGCATCCAGCGGCGAGCACCGTGGGGTTTATGAAGAGGCGCAAGGTAGGCCTGGGGGATGGGATCACACCCAGGCGTACCAATTTCCTAAAATAGCGTGGGAAGATCCAGGGAAAAAGCAAGAGACCGATGACCAAACCGGCAATGAGATAGATAATTTCCCAATGCAGGAGGATAACCTGCGCTTTGAGGATGTAATTAACCACGGGCACCTGGGAGGCATGCAGGGCGTGGCGGAAAAACCAGGAGCCCAACCGGCTGGTTCTATCTGCGTTGTAAAGATAGGTGATCACAGGCTTAACCAATCGTCTGGTGACACCGGTGATGATGAGACCCAAAGAAACCAGATAAATGACGATCCAGGCAACGCTGATTTTCCTGGTTGGCGAGGGGAGATGGTCCCATTCGTCCCGCAATCGCTGGCTGGATCCTTCTTCGGATCGAGGATGGGTGACCGGGTCGAGGGAGGCGGGCAGGGCATCCACCATATAAATGCCCGCGGTTACGCTGGCAAGGAAAAATGCCAGAAAGGGGATGTCCTTGGGATTGACGAAAGCGTGTCCCCACAAGAGGGGCTGGGTCGAAAAAAGCAGGGCAGTTCCCATGGCGGCCCAGGTGCCCATCCATTTTCTGGATAGGAAATAGAGGCTCAAAATGCTGATCTGAAAAGCAATAAACTCTCCAAAATGCCAGCCATCGATCAGGGACCAGGCGGGGATGACGGCCTGCAGCCCATGGGCCAATAAGGTGGTGACCATGGCATATGCAGGGCCGTAATTGTCCGCGTATCCAGGAATACCGGCTTCCGTATTCTTGGCCTCATTGTTGGGCTGTATGCTGGTTTTGAAGAGATTCGAATATGCTTGAAGGGATTCGTCCGCATAGGCGTAGATACCAGGTTCATCCTCGCTTTCTCCATAATCCCGGACGACCAGACTCCCAATGAGGAGATTCAGCAGGATCAAAATAATGATGGGCAGGTGTCGCCTGATTGGTTTACTAGTCGATGGTTCCATACTTTTTCGAAGGACTTGGCCCAAGTGCGGTGACGCGGGATCGCCACAGTATAACAAAAGAATGGTTCAAAAGCTTCCCGGCTGTGTCGACGGTTTATTTCATTAATTGTTCCACGCGGCTCTCCCCCACGGTGTAGTACTTGGCCTGAGGGTGATGGACGATGATCGCTGCCGTGGACTGTTCCGGGACCAGCTGGAAGGAGTCGGTCAGGGACATGCCCAGTTCCCTTTCGGCCGGCAACAGGTCAAAGACCTTGCGGTGGTCCGCCAGGTCGGGGATGGCCGGATAGCCCCATGAATACCGCTTGCCCCGACCCCGGGGTAGTCCCAGCTCTCGCCGGATGTGCTGGTGCAGGTATTCGGCGGTCGCCTCGGCGGTCTGCACGGCCAGGCCGTGTAGGAAGTAGGCCTCGGAATATTCGTTTGCCGCCTGGATCCTGTCGAAGCGCTCGCTGGCCTCCCGGCCGACGGTCACCACCTGGAAGGCGACCACATCCATCTGCCCGGAATCGACCGGAGCGAAGTAATCCGCCAGGCACAAATGGTCGTCGGTGGGCTGGCGCGGGAAGGAGAAACGGGCCAGCGGTCTCGGCGCGGCAGACGATTCTGGACCGTAGATGATCAGGTCGTTTCCTTCGGCCTGGCAGGCGTAGATCCCATAGACGCCTTGCGGCTTGAGCCAGCCCTCTTTCAGGGCCTGCTTTTCCATTTTGGACAGCCGGTCCTCGTAATCGGCCTTGATTTTATTCCATTCCGGACCGTGGGCGTTTTTTGCACCCCAGGACAGGCGGAAGAGCTCATTCCTCGAGAGAGCCTGGAAGACAAGTTCCAGGGGCATGTCCTTGACGAGGTGCGCACCCAGCTTTGCCTTCAGCGCGAGCGGAGCTGGTGTTACTTCAGAGCGTGCTGCCTCCGTGTGAGGGGGTCGTGGAATGGTGCGACCGAGCTCAAAGTCCGCCTCTTCCTGAAGGCGTGCCCGCAACCCCGCCCGGGCCTGGGGGTCGATCAGGGCTTCCATGGTTTCCAGCCCCTCGAAGGCATCCTTGCAGTAATAGACACCCGGCGCATACGGCGATCCGTCCTCGGTGAATACGATGCGCCGTCCGAAGCGGCGGTTGATGGCCGCGCCGCCGATGAGCACCGGGAATTTCAGGGAGCGGCGCTGGAGCTCATTGACGATGAGCGGCATCTGTTTGGAAGTATTGACGAGCAGCGCGCTGAGACCGATGGCAGTGGCGTCCACTTCGACCGCCCGGGTGATGATCGTTTCGGCGGGGACTTGTTTGCCCAGGTCGATGACCGTGTATCCGTTGTTGGACAGGATCGTCTTCACCAGGTTCTTGCCGATGTCGTGCACGTCGCCGTAGACGGTCGCCAGCACGATCGTGCCTTTGGTGACCCCCGCTTTTTTCTCCAGATAGGTCTCCACATGGGAGACAGCTTTCTTCATGACCTCAGCCGACTGCAGGACAAAGGGCAGGATGAGTTCCCCTGCGCCGAATTTATCACCCACCTCCTTCATCGCCGGAAGCAGGACCGTATTCAAGATGTTCACGGCACTGGCATGGTGGCTCGGGAAGTCGTTCCGCTGGATGAGCTCGTCGATATCCTGCTCGACCCCTTCTTTGTGACGATGCAGGATGCGCCAGTGCAGGCGCGCCTGCGGGGTCATGCCGTCGGTCGGGTCACTCGCAGCGGGTTCGCCGGAGGAGCTGGCGCCTTCAAAGTGCTGGATGAAAAGGGCTAGCGCGTCCGGGCGGCGGTTGAAGACCAGGTCTTCGGCCAGCTGGCGTTCGTCGCTGGCGATATCGGCATATGGGGTAACCTGGGCCGGGTTGATGATTGCCGCGTCCAGTCCGGCCTGCACCGCGTGGTAGAGCATGACCGAGTTGAGCACCGGGCGGGACTGGGGCGACAGCCCGAAGGACAGGTTGCTGACCCCCAGCGAGCAGAGCACCCCGGGCAGCTCCGCCTTGATCGAACGGATGCCCTCCAGGGTCTCGACCGCCGAATTGGCGAACTCCGGGTCTCCGGTCGCCAGGGTGAAGGTCAGGGCGTCAAAAACGAGGGCGCCGGGGCGCAGGCCATACTCGTTCACCGCCAGGTCATAGAGGCGCCGGGCAACCTCCACCTTGCGGGCTGCGGTCTTGGCCATTCCGGATTCGTCGATCGTCAGGCAGATCACGGCGGCGTTGTACTTCCGCGCCAGGGCAAAGACCTTGTCGGCTCTGGCACGCCCGCCCTCCAGATGGGTGGAGTTGATCAGGCAGCGCCCGGGGGCCGTTTGCAAGGCCTGCTCAAGCACATCGGGCTCGGTCGTGTCGATGACCAGCGGGACCTCCACCCCGGAGGCCAGTTTCTTCACCACCTGATGCATCAACGCGGCCTCGTCCGGCCGCTCGGTGACAGCCGTGGAAAGATCCAGGGCATGGGCGCCGAAATTGACCTGGTCGCGGGCGACCTCCAGGATGCCATCGAAGTCCTCCGCCATGAGCAGCTGCTTAAACTTCCGGCTGCCCTGCGCGTTGCAGCGCTCACCGATCAAGAGGGGAGGCGGGTCCTGGATGAGATTGACGGCCTGGGTTGCAGAGGCCAGGCGCGGGGAAGAGACCGCTGGACGGGGAGGATGGGGATGGGCATGGACCTTTTCAACCAGCAATTTCAGATGGGCGGGGGTGGTCCCGCAGCACCCCCCGACGATGCTGATGTGGTTCTTGTCGACGAATTCCATCAGCGCCTCGGCGAAAGGTTCAGGCTCGAGCGGGTAGACCGCCTGGCCATCCACATTGAGCGGCAGCCCGGCGTTCGGGATGCAGGAGACGGGCAGGGTCGCCTGTTCGCCCAGGATGCGGATGGGTTCGCGCATATGCTCCGGGCCGGTGGAACAGTTCAGCCCAATGACGTCGATCGGAAGGTCTTCCAGGATCGTCAAGGCAGCAGCGGCATCCGTGCCGAGCAGCATCCGGCCGGTCGTGTCCAGGGTGACCTGGGCCTGGATCGGCAGCCAGATGCCGGTCTCTTCAAAGGCTTTTTGCAGGCCGAGGATGGCCGCTTTGACCTCCAGGATGTCCTGGGAGGTCTCGATCAGCAGCACATCCGCGCCGCCCTGCAGCAGGCCGACCGCCTGCTCGCGGAAGACGTCGGACAGTTCGTCGAACGTGATATTGGACAGCCCGGGGTCATCGGCGGAGGGGAGCTTGCCCGAGGGACCGATCGAACCGGCCACGTAGCGAGGCTGGCCGGTCTGACCGGCATATTCGTCGGCCAGGCGGCGCGCCAGCGCGGCGGCGGCCCGGTTGATCTCGACCACCCGCTCCGCCAGGCCGTATTCCCCCAGGGTGATGCGGTTGGCGCGGAAGGTGTCCGTCTCGATCACATCGACGCCCACCTCGAGAAAGGAGCGATGAATGGTCTCGACTGCCTGGGGGTAGGAGATCACCAGGTAGTCATTACAGCCGTTGAGCTTCTCGCCGCCGAACTGTTCGGCGGTAAGCCCCATCTGCTGGAGGCTGGTGCCCATGGCACCGTCGTAAACGAGGACGTGCTCCTGGAGGGCGTCGAGGTAACGGCGGTTGGTGTATTTTCGGTTGGTCATGGGTCCTCTAGATCTGCCAATAAATCAATCTCTGGATTGCTTCATCATCCAAAGGATGAAATCCTGATCGAATGTCGGGGCGCCGAAGTCGTTGAGGATGCGCAGGACTTGGGCGCGATGATCCGTGCCGTGGTTGACCAGGTGCAGCAGCACCTGCCAGCGCGGACCCGGCAGACTGGCCGGCGTCTTCTCCAGCTCATCTTCTCTAAGCCCGGCGGTGTAAGCGATCACATCCTTCATAACAGAATCAAATACAATATGCACGCTCTCTCGGTTGGGATAGTCCTCCGCTTTCAGATGGCCGACGTCCGGGAATTCCCTCAACCCGTGCAACCAGCGACGGTCGACGCTGGCGATGTGGAGCATGTGGTTGTGCAGGGAACCGCGTGAGTAATTGATCTCGCGTTGGAACTGAGCCCGGCTGAGTGTGTCGATGCTGTCCCAGAGGCGCCGGTGCAGGGCGTAGTTGTAATCGAGCATGATGCGGACGGTCTCAAGGGTGGTCATCTTCGTCTTTCCATTCCTGCGGCAGGACCGCCCGTCCCGCGGCGGCCATCCTGCCCTCAGTGGTCAGGCGGCGAGCCTTGGCGAGATTGGCTTCGGTCCAGTGGCTGCCTTTCCGGCGGGGCACGAAGCGCTGGGCATATTTCTCTGGATCGATGGATTTGACGATCCCATCGATCCATCCGAAACACAGGGCTTCCTCGACGGCATCCTCATAGGCGATGGTCGCACGACCGGAGGCCTTCTTATAGATCACCAGCCAGATCTCCTTCCGGGTCGTGTGATGATGGGACAGCCAGCGGCGGAATTCGCCAGGCGTGTTTACGGTGAGGGTTTCGCCGATTTGCATGGGAATAAAAATGCCTCCCTGGAATAGAGAGGCGACGTCCGTGCATGAAGTCCGATCTCATCTTCCAGACATTTTGTCTGACGGAATTGGCACCTTTCAAAACGAGGTTGCCGAGGCTTCATCGGGCCGTTCCCTCTGCCTCTCTGGATGAGTGGCCAGCAGGCTGGCCTTTTGTTGAGTGGGCTGGAGTTTATCATATCGGACTGTGTTTGTCAAATTTAAAGGGATCAGCCCGGTGTTGGAAAACGAAAGGGGGCGCGGCTGGATCCAAGCCTCCCGAAGGATGGTCGCCTTGGATTTAATGGAAATGGCTGATTGGCTCGGGACAGGTTCCCCCGCCGTTCACCTGCCTGCCCATCTGCAGCCCCGTCGACACCTGAGAAGGCGCGGGTTCAAGGGGTAACGCCCGGACTGATCAGGCCGGCCTGTAAACCGTCCAGGACGTTCTGTACCAGGCGCTGCTTGCCTGCGCTCAGCAGGTCCGGGTTGACGTCCATCAGGGAGAGCGGGGAGGCGATGGTCTGACCGCCGTGACCAGCCAGGAGGTCGGGAAAGATCTGCTGGATGACAGGCAGCAGTTCGGGTTTGAGGCTGGCGATCCAGCTGGATTTCAGGGAGGCGGAAGGGAGCGATTCGCCAATGAGCTCCAGGCCGCTCTGCGCCAGGGAGCCGAGCAGCTCAGGCGTGGCGACCGGGGGATAGACGTAGACCACGGAAGCCATGTAATTCTGCAGGGGGCCCCCGTAGAGCGGGTACTGGGACGTAGAGACATCCGAAGGGATTTCGATGCGGATTGGATAGCTGTAAAAAGGAGGGAACGCGGGATTGCATAAACCGCAATAGTAATGCATGCCGTTGATGAAAGCGGCCTCGGCGGCCATGCCCTGGGGGTCACCTTTCAAGGTGACGATTCCGATCCGGTAATCTTCGGCAAGCAGGGCAGCTGTGTAACCGGCCAGAAAGGCTTGCTGGTCGATGGGCGGGCCGGAGGCGCCGACCGTGGAGAGGTTGGGGGTAGCTTTGAGCCCCGGGATGCCGATTGCCAGGAATTGCGTCTGCGGAGCAGCCGCGCTCAGGGCCGCCAGGCCTGGGTCCGGTGGGAAGGCAATGACGACCTTGAGGGCCTGTCCTTCAAGGTTGACGTCCGATGGCGTCAGGCTGTTGAGGACCTGGAAGCGCATGGCGTTCTGCTGGGCAAGGTTGTAAGTCGCCGTTTCATACGAGTTGGTTTCATCCTTGGCCATATCGGCGGGCAGGACCAGAATGACCAGCGGGGTGGGCGCTGTCGCGGTCAGCACCGGTTGGGGCAGTGCGGAGGCGGTCTGCGTCGCGGTCACCGTGCCCTGGCCGGGCAGGGCACAGGCTGCCAGCACGATGCACAGGACGAGCAGGGTCAGCGTTCTTAAGCGGGATTCGAATACAGGCCGCACGTTCTTCGCTCCATGGAAGGGATATCCGAATTGTACCTGAATTTAAAGGGTGAGGCGACCGTTACGGTCGCCTCACCAGGGGAGGAGAAACACACGTCAGGCCGTACGCGGGTTATTTTGCTTTGACTTCGATGGTCCTGGGCCGGGCAGATTCGGCCTTGGGCAGGCGCAGGCTGAGAACACCCGCGGTGATCTTGGCCTCCGCCTTTTCGGCGTCCAGCGGGGCAGACAGGCGCAGGGTCCGGCTGAAGGTCCCGTGCGGCAGCTCGCGCAGCACGTATTCGTTCTGGTCTGCTTTGAACTCGCCGGTCAGGGTCACGACATCGTCCAGGATGCGGATATTCAGATCCTCAGCCTTGAGGCCGGGGACCAGAGCGGTGAGCACGTACCCGTCTTCCTTTTCAGCGACGTTCAACGGCAGGCTGAAATCGTGGCGGTCGTCCTCGGCCAACGCCCAGCGGCGGGCCAGTCGGTAGGGATAGGGGGTAAAGAAGTAAGTCATAGGGTTCTCCTTAATTTATGGGTACCGTTTTGGTTTTGATCATTTTATACTTGGGGTATAAGAAGACCCATAGCGAAAGATTAATGTTTTGTAGGAAGGCCGGCCGGGGAACTTTTCCGTCCCTCTAGACGTCCTTGAATCAATCCATCCTGACCTTAGAGGTATCCATAGGAGAAAAATGAAGAACCTGCTGACATTCCTCCTGATTGGCTTCTTCGTGGCAGGCTGTTCGCTTGCTCCTCAGCTGGACGGAAG
>Ga0209039_10001357_pt1 | contig 23043 bp, 16 predicted proteins | sample BogFormECP12_OM1_FD_188238 | JGI IMG/M metagenome (GOLD analysis project Ga0209039, IMG submission 188238) | Bog forest soil microbial communities from Calvert Island, British Columbia, Canada - ECP12_OM1 (SPAdes) (version 2) | ecosystem: Environmental > Aquatic > Freshwater > Wetlands > Bog ... | reverse complement strand
CGGCGGCCGACCGTGCCATGATCTTCCATCTGGCGCTGGCGCTCTTCGATGGGAAGCGTGTACCAGTTCTTCTCCTCGCCGCGCTTGCGGTCCATGGGATAGAAGCACAAATACCGGCTGTCAGGAATCTTGGGATACAGCCGGGGATGCATCGCCTGCCGCTGGCGCTCCATCGTCTCCTGAACTTCCCGGTTCCACTCCTCAGACAGCGGCACGACACCGCGCTCAGAAAGCTGGCGGTACAGCTTCACGCTGGAGTCGTACAGTCCCAACTCGATGACCGACAGATACGAGTGTGTCGGCTGCAGGAATTCCTGCAGCGCGGTGCGGTTCAGTTGCAACTCAGCAGCGTTTAGCTCGTCGAACGAGTCGCGGAAGTGCACCAGCATCAGGTCGCCCTTGTGTCCCAGCATGGAGTACACCCCGCTCTGGCCGGCCGCTTCACTCGGCGAAAGCACTGCGGCAGCTTCGCTGGCAATCTCCTGGCGGCGCGACGAGTTCAGCTTGCGCCACTCCGGCCAGCAGAAGCGGAACATCTGATGCAGAACGCTCAACCCCTCAAGGGTAAGCGGCATGGCTGGCAGTTCGGCGGCCACAGCTTGTACTCCGGCATTGCTCGACGGCATCGGCAAACTCCAACTCCTCATTGATGCTGGCGCTCCACTCATTGTAATCTGCCCGCAGGAGAATAGCCCTATGCCACGCGGCGTTACCCCTCGACAGCCATCGCGTTCTGGACGTCAGGAGAAGATTGCAAGCAGGCCTTTGCGGTCCCAGGTCAAAGTCAAGAGAGTATCTCCCGTCCTGAAAACAGTGGCGAAAGTTGCCGCGCCAATCGCAGGAAGAAAAGTGCTGGGGAAAAAAGAAGGCGCTACCGCCAAGAGCTACAACCCACTCGCGCCATCGCGCGTCACCGAGATCCTTAAGCGGCTCGACGAGCGCTATCCTTTGGCAACCTGCGCGTTGCATCACAACAGCGCCTGGGAACTGCTGGTGGCAACCATTCTTTCGGCGCAGTGCACGGATGTGCGGGTCAATATGGTTACGCCCGTGATCTTCGCCAAGTACCCGACCATAGAGGCTTTCGCCGCGCTGAAGCCCGAGGAGCTTGAGCCTGACATTCGCTCCACCGGGTTCTTCCGCAACAAGGCGAAGTCCGTGGTCGGCGCGGCGCGCAAGCTAATGAGCGATTTCGGCGGGGAGGTCCCTCGCACCATGGACGAGTTGTTGCAAATCCCCGGCGTGGCCCGCAAGACCGCCAATGTGGTTCTGGGCACGTGGTTCAAGATCGCCGACGGTGTGGTGGTAGATACGCACGTACAGCGCATCTCGCGGCGTCTGGAGCTTACGAAGAACGCCGATCCGCAGAAGATCGAGCAGGATCTGATGAGGGCAATTCCGCGCAGCAAGTGGATCGTCTTCGCGCACCAGATTATCCTGCATGGACGCGCGTTGTGCATTGCACGCAGGCCAAAATGCGCCGACTGCCCTCTGGAAACCCTGTGCCACTCCCCCGACAAAACCTGGAGCACAGTGGATATCCATAAGAGCGCGAAACCGTGAGGCAGTGGATAGAAGGCCCCCGAAATAGAAGGCAGCTTTACAGGCTGTGCGTAATCGCGGAGGCCCAGAGCTTGAGATGGAAAAACTAACCACTAGCAACTAACCACTGTTTTACTGCAGATGCTTCATCCTGAAGGGCACCTCGACCACCGCCTCCAGCGCAACCGGTTCGCCGTTCCGGGTACCCGGCCGGAAGCGCCAGTGCGCCAACGCGCGCGCCGCGGTTTCGTCCAGCCGCGAATCCAGGCTGTCGAGCACCTTAATATCATCCACGGTCCCGTCGGCGCGGATCACGGCATAAAGCGTGACTTTGCCTTCGATCTTGTCGCGCAACACATCGGGTGGATAGGCGGGATCAACCTTCATGGTCGCAACGGGCGCGGAGAGGGCAGCCTTGTCGTCGCTCTGCTTCAGCTCCGCAAAGTGAATGATCCAGCTTCCGGTCGCCGACGTTAGGTTCGGCATGTTCATGATGAGCTTGTAGTAGCGCTTCGTGCCGAACACGCGCTGCTCGATCGAGCGATCGGGGTCGTCTGACAATGTGGGAGGCGGCGGAGGCGGCGGCCGGTCGCGAATGCTGGGAACGGAAGGCTTCATCGCCGCCGCTATCATCGCCTTGCGCGCGTCCGGGTCCGGATTTCCATTCCCACCGGGGGACTTGGTCGGCGTTCCCGCTACCGCGGAAGTCGCTGCGCCCGGCGGAGCAGAGCCGACGCTGATCCCCGGAGGAAGGCCGTTTCCAGCGCCAGAACCTTTGCCGCTACCACTGCCAGAACCGGTGACGTTGGGTGTGCCGGGCGCATCGGGCTTGCCGCCTGGCGATGCATGGAACTCTCCGCTGCGGTTTCCGTTAGGCACGGAGATGGGCCCACGCACGTCAGCCGGATTCAGACCCAGCGCAATCAGTTGACCTTGACCCTTGGTTGAAGTCACTCCTTGCGTATTCGGAGAAGGCCCAGGAGCGGCCGCTGCAGCCGTGTTCTTGGCAGGAGTGTCGCTCACGCCGCTGGCGCGCTGCGCCGGGACCGGAAGCTTGGGAGCAGCTACCTGCGGCTCCATTTGTGCCATGTTGAGCTGTCCGGTTTTCAGCTTCAACTGCTCGGCCGTCAGCGTAGGCTCAACCACGGAGGGTTGCAACTCGGGAGGCAGTTGCAACTTCGGTTTCACTTGGGAGACATCGGCAGCCGGTCCCACGACTTGCGGCTCAAGCTGCGGCACCTTCAGTTGCGACGCAGAACGCGCCGAGGCCGCAATCGGCTGGGCCGCAGGAACTGGAGTCCAAGCCACGATGTTGGGCAACTTCACGTCCTGCTTTAGCTTGACCTTGGGTGGCGTAACGATGGTCTGGTGATTGTTGTCCGGCTCCGGCGGAACGGAGAGTATCTCCTGCTTCGCCAGCTTAGGCTCGCCCTTGCGCGGTTTCATGTCTGCCTTGTCGCCGGTTCGGATGGGAGGCAGATATTCGCTGACCGGATAGTATTCGATCTTCGTGTTGTCGAACGGCGATTGCAATTGCGGTTCGTGTCTGAAAAAAGGCAGCAAACACACCAAATAGACCACAGTTACGAAGGCGATGTGGCCGGCGTAGGATTCGAAGAAACGCTCGACGTCGATGCCGGTACGAATGAAGTAGTTGGGCCGGAGCGGAATCGGTTCCGCGGTAATCTCGACCGGGGGCGGCTCGCGGTGCAGCAGCAGGTCGCCAAGATTACGCAGGAAAACCCGCCCCCACGGCTCCAGTTCGCACAGCAGCGCCGGAGCTTCGTGCGCTGAAACTTCACGCTCGGCCTGGGCTACGGTACCGTCTGACATCATCCTCTACCGCGGGGTAAGTAGTGGAATTATAGCGGAAACGCATGGCCCACTTCCCGCGGTTGGTCACTTCTTGAAACTCTTTGGTAATCTTGCACCGGCGTGCAATGATGTTCACCACAGGACGGTCCATGGTTCGTAGATATCTGGTTCTGTCGGCTTTCGTGGTTTCGTTTCTCCCGGTCGCATTGGCTGTCCAGCAGCCCCGTTCATCGGCTCCGCAGAACGCCAAGGCCGACGATCCTTCCGGCATGTACTCATTCCTGAAGGAGGGCGAGTTCGTACAGCTAACGATGGACGACGGCAAACTCTCCGGCTACGTCTCGCGATTCGGCGACACCGATAGCGACAAAGCGACGATCATCGATCAATTCTTCGACAAGGCGTCGCTCCACGGCAACCGACTGTCGTTCACAACCAAAACCGTGCACGGAACCTGGTACGAGTTCACCGGAGTCATCACGATAACACCCGGCAAGCAGCCTGCGCAGGAGGATTATCGGGTGATCAAAGGCACGCTGGTGCAGCACGTAACCGATGCCAACAAAGTGGACAAACCGCGGCAGCGCGAGGTCGAGTTGAAGTCCTTTCCGCAGGACCTGAGCAAACCCTAAGCTTCCTCAGCGCGCGAAAACCCTGTCCGCCGCCTGCTGCGCCTGCTCGAAATCTTTGGACAGCAGACTCGCCTTTTGTATTGCCGCTCGCGCTTCCTCCTTGCGGCCGCTCTGCTCGAGGGCCCGCGCCAGTAGCACATAGACCCAGTTCAGCGGCTCGACCTTCAGCGCGTTAGAGTAGCCCAGGATAGCGGTATTGAGATCGCCCAGCTTGTGCGCCATCAGCCCCAGGCCCAGCCAGGACACGCCGTCGTGGGGATTCAGGTCCACTGCCTGCTGGTAGCAGTCGCGCGCGTCTGCATAGTCCTTCATCTCGCGATATGCGTGCCCCATATTCCGGAATGTCTGCGCCCGTCTGGGCGTGTTCAGACGGGCCGTGTTCTGCGTCATCGCTATCACTTTCTTGTATTGCTCGACGGCCCCAGAAAGGTCGTTGTGCCCCTGCTCGTAAGCGCCGATATTCATGGTGCTGTCTGGATCGGACGGATTGATCGCCACCGCCGCGCGGAAGTACTGAATGGCTTGTTCTTCCTGTCCTGTATTGAGCAAGGCGTGGCCCAGATTGTTCTCAGCAACCCAATTCGGACCGGTAACTTGCAACGTATGCTGCCAAAGCACGACATTGTCGTCCCAGTAATTAAGTTGGCGATGAGCCACCACCATTAGGGCCAACAGGACCGTAATGCTCATGCCCGCCAGGACAACGCGCCGCGGGTTTGCAAAGTTCTGGTGCACCGAGAATTCGCTACTCTCGGGATACCAATCCACCACGCTCCAACAGGTCATGATGAACAGTCCGACAAACGTCAGGTAGGCGTAGCGATCGGCCATCGCCTGGACTCCAACCTGGACCAGCCCGATCATGGGAACCAAAGTTCCCAGGAACCACAGCCATCCGACCAGAAGATAGCGGCGCCGATGCCGTGCTGCTATTGCCAGTGCGGTTATGGCCAACAACAAAAGGAGCGCTGCCAACACCTGCCAGGTCCGCAGAGATTGCCCGGGCAGCGGATACAGAGGCGCGAGATGGACCGGCCAAAACGCTTTGCCCAGGTATCGCGCGTAGGAAACAATCGCGTTCACCAATCGGCTCGAAAACGACACATCCGGATTGATGCCGCCGGCAAATCGTTGCGCCTTCATCGTGATGACAGCGCTGGCCGCCGACAATGCAAGCAGGGGCAGCTTCTCCAATACCAGCCACGAAAAACTCTTTGCTGGGATAACCGCTAACGCACGCGTGTCTGGCTTCTCATCGGTCGCGAACATCCGGCGCAGCGGCCAGTAGTCCCAGAGCAGCAGAACGAAAGGCAGGGTGATCACTTGCGGCTTGGCCATTAAACCAAGCGCGTACAAGAGGGCGACGATTATGTAGCGGCCTATGCGAGGCTTACGCGTATACCAGCGATAAGTGCCCAGTGCGAGCAGGAAGAAGAACATGCTCAACAGGTTTTTGCGTTCCGCGACCCAAGCTACGGTTTCGACATTGATGGGATGCACGGCGAATAGTGCAGCCACCATCGCGCTGCGGCCCACATAGCTCGTCGCATCCTGCAACACCCAAAACAGCAACAGGACGTTGAGCACATGCCAGAACAGATTGACATCGTGGTGGCCGGCGGGATTCAGTTGAAAGAGTTGGCAATCAAGGGCGTGAGAAAGCCAGGTCAACGGATGCCAGTTGGCTTGATCGTAGGTGGTGAACGCCCACTTGACGGTTGACCAGTTGAGACCTGACTGTACGTGGGCGTTTACGGTTATGTACTGGTCGTCATCGTAGTTGACGAAGGGATGGTGACTCACCGGCCAATACAGCACCAGGGTCGCAACCACGAGGAGAAGACCGAGGAGCAAGGGCTGCTTCGCCGGTGAGGCCAACCAGTCAGAATCGCGCGATGGAACGCTCTTCTTTTTCTTCTTCGCTTGCCCGCCAACCGAAGCCACCCAGACCCCCGTTATGCTCACCTAGGCAGTGACCGCGGCCGCCTCGCCCTTCGCCGCCTTCTTGTGCTCCTTCTGGAGCGCAGCCAACTGCTTGCGTAGAATGCGAACGCCCCTGTCCACGTGTTTCTCCTGAAGCAGAAATGGCGGCAGGAAGCGCAGCACTGTGTCCTGGGTCACATTGATGAGCAGACCGTTGGCGTGCGCGCCCTCCAGCACCGGCTTGCCGGGGACGCTTAACTGCAACGCCTGCATCGCGCCCACGCCGCGCGCTTCGACCACGATGTCAAACTTGTCAACCAGCTCGCGCAGCTTTTGAGAGAAATACTCGCCGACGCGTCGCACCTGTTCCAGCAGGTTCTCGTCTTCCAGGATCGCCAGATACTCCAGCGCCACGCGGCAAGCGAGCGGACCGCCACCGAACGTGGTGCCATGCTTGCCGGGAGAGATGTGCTGCGCGAAATCCTCTTTCGCGAGAAACGCCCCCATGGGCAGGCCGGCAGCCATGGGCTTGGCGATGCAAACCACGTCGGGCATGACGCCAAAGTGCTGGAAGGCGAAGAGCTGGCCGGTTCGTCCCATTCCGCATTGGATCTCGTCGAAGATAAGCGCAGCGTGTTGCTGGTCGGCAGCCTCGCGGCAGGCGCGCAGAAACTCGGGTGACGTCACGTGGATGCCGCCCTCGCCCTGGATGGGCTCCAGCACGATGCCGCACACTTTGTCATCCATGGCGGCGCGAAGGGCCTCAATATCGTTGAGCGGCACGAAGCGTACACCTTCAAGCATCGGTTCGAAGTCCTGGCGATATTTCGGCTGGGCGGTCAGGGCAAGCGCTCCCATGGTGCGCCCGTGGAAGGAGTTGTCCAGCGCGATCACCATGGACTTCTCCGGCCCGCCAGTGGCGTGACCCGCGGCGCGCACCAGCTTCAGCGCTCCCTCTATCGCCTCGGTGCCGCTGTTAGAGAAGAACGCGCGGTCAAGGCCCGACTTGACGCAGAGCTTCTCGGCGAGCAGCCCCTGGTACTCGTTGTAATAGAGGTTGGAGAGGTGAATGACCTTTGCCGACTGGTCGCGGATGACCTTCACGATGCGCGGGTGCGCGTGGCCGAGCGCGTTGACACCCAGACCCGACAGCAGATCGAGATAGCGTTTGCCCTCGACATCGTACAGGTACACACCCTTGCCGCGCGCCATGGCGATGGGATAACGCGCGTAGGTGTTCAGCAGGTATTTTTGTTCGCGCTCGACAATTTCTTGATAAGTCACAATGAGGACCTCGGGAATCTCATTGTATCGCCGGATTCCCGAACCGGTCTGGGTTTTGGAGAGGGTTACGGCGAGGGACATTCAAGCCGAGGACAACGGCTCTAAGTGGATCGGACGGATGATCGTAAACGGCTCCGAGAACATAGTCCCCGGCGCTTTCCGAAGGCTGCGAGAGGCACAACTTTCATCCCATGCCGCTGTTTTTGTCCCAGTACACCGGGTCGCCGCAAGGAACCTTATGTTAGGTTGATGGTGCCCACCCAAGGGAACCAGGCGTTGGACACCGTGATCAGCCGCATTCCCACGTATTCTCCATTACTACTTCCTGTGTCCCAACACCAATCGAATGCCTCATAAGGGAGGTCCACACCGTAAGGACCAGCCCAGTAAGCGCCGTCATCGGCTTCGGCATAGAACGTTGAATATGTGTTTGTGGTCCAAAGCACAATTGCGGATTGACCGGGATTGAGCCGCCACCAACCTTTCTTAGCCCAGTCACCACCGTCCGGACAGTTTGGGTGGTAATAGCCTACCGCGACCCAAACTCCGCTTGAATAGTCATTTTGAAATGCCAGCCACATTGGTTTAACCCCCCTTCTTTAATCGTTTCCGTAGCCTTTCAGCGATGGAGGAAGTCGGTATGGGTTTCTTTGATAGAGGCGGGAGTATAGCGTGGGGAACCGATTTGGCGGTCGCCGCTTTAGCCTGAACAAGGCCCGAGCGTTCTTTGCTGACAACAGCATCCTGGACGGGTACACCGGCAGGACGAAACGCGCGGGTGCGCTCGATTTCGTGTTCGTCACCAGACATGCTTACCTCCTTTACGGGCGAACCTAGGGAAGACTCTCGATTCCGGCAATTTTGCGCTCCTTCAACTCGGAAAGCAAGCTTTTTCTCCCGTTTTTCTTCTTAGCACTGGGTCTCCTTCCATTTATTAGTTGTCCGGTTGACCAACCGGCATCAGCGGGATTCTGTGATGCTTTGTTCCGGCGGCAGCTCAGATTGCTTTTTCATTCACGTGAAACGAAACCGTGGAACCGGTGACCCGGCTGCGGCCATAATAAAGGAACATGAGGATCCAAAATACCTGCAGCGGGACGACAACCGTCGTCGAACTGACCTGCGTCAGCCCTAGCGCAAGATCGGGCGCGGAGCCTTCAGCCGGTATAAGGAAGGCCGCGACAATCAGGTAAGACAACCCGATAACGCTCATGATCTGATAGACGGAAGATCGCGAATGGCCGCGATGATCGGCGCGCAGGTTTTCGGCCAGCGCGCGCCATCCCCACGTCCCGATGACAGGAATGATCAACGCCCATCTCCAGCGTTGCGCCAGAAATAAGATAAGCCCGGTGAACCCGGCCAACGCGAACACGATGGAGGTGACCGCCTGCACCGGAATCAGCGGCTCTTCATCGAGTCCTGAGGCGTACGCCGCCTTCTTGGTGCGGCCGTGCAGCACCAGGTTGTATCGGCCGAACAGTCTCGCCAACCACGATGGCGCTTGCTTCAGTGGCATGCCATAGCAGCATCCAAAGCTGATGCACGCCAGCCTGCCGATGGCTTCCGCCATGGCGTAAGATATGGCGGCCGCCGCCAACAGGGGCAGGGCGAAGATGTTGACCTGCGCCCAGGAGCGCAGCGCGCGCTCGCCGAACCATACCGCAGGAGGAACGATCAACGACGCAACGAAAGCTGCTCCGGCAATGGTGAAGGTGTTGCGCTTTCGCTCGACCACAGCGGCGACCAAGCGAGACGCGGGAAGACAAAGCACGACCGTCGCCGCCACCAGAACGAAAGCCACCGTGAGCGGCATCCGCATGGATGAGATCAACAGGATCGCCAGCCCGACGCCGAAGGTCATCCCCGTAGCGCTGAAGAAGCCGTAGAACGTAAAGTTAACTCCTTGCCACGCGCCCTCGGCGGTCTTCGCCGTCGGAACGGCGGCGATCATCTGCCAGCGTTCCGCCGGCAGCGTCTTAAATCCCCAATACAGCAGGCCCGAGATAAGTGTGGCGATTGCGGAGACGAAAAGAGCATCAAGCATGGTCACCTCACATCGGTGGGAGTCGCCAACAGCGAACGCACGGCGACATCCGTTTCCACAAGCGGTTGTCCGAACGGGACCGAGTAGCGGCTGTTGACTCCGCTCCGTTGCTGGTTTTGCAGCAGGTCGTCCGCAAAGCGTACGCGTCCTTTTTGGAAGAGCAGAACTACGGTGCTGCTGCCAGGCCGGAACAGCGCTTTGGGCGCTCCGATCTTGAGCATCATTTCCTCGCGCAGGTCCTGCGGATCTTCGTATTCGCGCTCGCTGTAGCGCTGCTCGATCTGGCCTATCATCAACGCCACTACTTCAATCATGGCCACTTTCCCTACTCCGGTTCCGCCGGGGCAGTCGGTGTCGAGTATGGTCACAACTCGCCGGTTCTTCGAGTGGGGCGTCAGGAGGCGCACTGTCGCGTTGGGATTGCAGGAGTGATAACGCCCCTCAACCGCGTATAAATCCTCTACTCGCCCCGTAACCGGAGAATGCGTGTAGTGATATTTCTCGGGCGTGAGGCGGAACACGGCGTAGTCCCCATTTTTGAAATGCTTGGTCCAGCGGACTTTCGGACCTCCCAGCAGTTCCGGAAACTCGAAGAACTTGTCCTTGATGGGCAACGCGGTCGTCTGCGACGTGGAACCGACCACTACGCGCGCATCGGCGGGACACACGACGCACCGCTCCTTCGGCAAGGGGCGAAACTCCCAGTACCGGATCTTCCGCTCAAAAATTTTTCTGGGAGTATCCAGGCTGGCCGGATCGTCAACCAGTTCACGCAGATTGATGCCGCTCTTCCGCAGAAAGCGCCGCATCCCCGAAGCACGCGATGACAGCAGATTGTCGTAGTTGAGATACCCCAGCACCTCCGAGGTGTAACGGCTCGATGCCAGCTTCGACAGCCACGCGGCGTTCTCCAGCTTGGGCGAGTAAAGTGCGCGCACGGCGCGGTCTCCCACCAGCCGCTCCTGTGCAATCGCTCCGGTCTCGCGGACGATGTATTCGTGTTTCATATGCTTGCGCGAAGCGCCAGCTTACTGTGTCGCGCTTCCCTCTCTGTGAACACCAGCAAAAGGTTGAGCACCGATCCGATCTCATTCACCGTCAACTCATCGCGCAGTAATCGCTCCCGGACGCTGTCGAGGAACCGCAGCGGGTCCTGCACGCGCACGCCACAGCGCATCATGAACCGCAGGTCGGTGTCGTCCTCGCGCTGTGCCGCCAGCGCATCTTCGCGCAAGTAGCTATACGCTTCCTCAATCTGCGAGACGCGCAACTCCTCGCGGTAGTACCGCTCAGCCGCGCGATTGAACTCGCTCGCGTTGAGCCGCATGGCATCGCTCTCGTCGGTTCCCGCCAAAGCAGATTGAGTCAGCCGGTGACTGGCTTGCAGCTTGGGTTGCTTCAGACGTGCTCGCAAGTCCTGCAAAAGCCCGCCAGCCGCCAGCACATCGATCGCTTCTTCCGAGGTTTCCTCCAGATATGCCAGGAGCGCGGCGCGATAGTCGCGTATAGAGACGCGCAAATAGTCAGGGTGCCGCCAGCTCGACCGCGTCCGGGTGCAGTGCCGCAGAATGCCGCGCAGCATCTGGTTCCGCGAATTCTTGTGCACGTAGAACGCAGGCAGCCCCGCCGCGGCAAAGAAGAATGGCTGCCGCCGTTCGCTCTCCGAAGTTGGATCGTCGGGTATCTGCTCGGGCGTGATGGCCTCGCTCACCGCGAGCTGGTACGCCACTCTCAGCAGAAGTTGCTGCAGCTCAATTGCCGGCGCCAGATCGCAAGCGTAGCTGGGGAACAAACTGTAGTACCGCGCTTCGAAGCCGGAAAACCCCATGCCGCCAAGCTCGCGCAGGCGCAGCGGCATGTAGAACGACATCCGGCGATCGACAATGCCAAGCTCATCCAGCTCGGAAGCCAGCCGCGACAGATTGCCGGGCGTGCCATCCAGGTCGGAGGTGTGCTCGGTCGAGAGCCACGCCACCGGATAGTTGATCAGCCGGTAGTCGGGAACCAGGTCTCCGCGCAGGCGAAATACTTTCGCAACCAGGTTGTCAAACCCTTGCGGTCCGTAGGGTGTGGCTGGCTGGCCGAAGACGCGCAGCCGGGCCTTTTCTCGCCACTCGCGCCACATTAGCCGCAGATGCGTGAAGTCAAGTTCATGCGGCAAAAACGCCAGCAGCCGCTCGGGATGGAACTGCGCAAAATCGATGCGGTACGGCGCGGCCGAGTAAGTACCGACGAACAGTGGCAGGAAGTGCTCGAAGATCTTGATGGCCAGGTCGCCCAGCCGCTTCTCTTCCGCCAGCCCATCGGCAGGATCCATCTCGCCGACCGCGCGGGTCAGCGCCTGACTGCCCATGCTGACGTGGATGCCGTTGTTGGCCAGGCTCACATTCGAGAGGCTCGGCAGCACGATGAGGTTGTTCGCGATAATGCCCGCCTCGCGCAGCTTCGCAACGGAATTGAGTTGGCTGCGGCTGAGTACCTGGTGGCACAGGTGCATGTAACCGGCCTTGGCTTCGCCGTCTTCCCATCCCGACAGGCACGGGCTCATGAACAGCTCGCGATAAAACGAGTCCGAGATGCACGACGAAAGCCCGGTCTGCCGCACCGGCGGATGCGGCGCGTGATACACCATGCCGCGCTGGCCGTTCTCCGCCAGGCCGAAGCGCTGGTTGGCCCACGACATCAGCAGCGAGGTGAACAGGAAACGCCGGGCTGATTCGCGCGCTACCTGCTCGCCAGTGGTGCGGCCCGTCTGCGGCGTCGAGATGTGAAACGAAGTTGTCTCCGGCGAGGTGTTGTCGTTGGAGAAATGCCGCAGCAGCCGCTCCGCCTCGGCCCTCATGCGCTCGGGCATGTGCTGCTGCGCTCCGGCCAGGTCCGCCAGGGCCAGCTTCAGCGCATAGCTGATGGGCACCCGCACCCACCGCTCGCCTGCCTTCTCAAACGAGTAGCGGGCCGAATCGGTCCGGCGGCGCCTGGCCAGTTGGCACGGTTCCAGCCCAATATCGGCGTGCAGCACCGCCAGCGCGTGCCGGCTCAGCTTGCACTCGGGAAAGCGGATCCAACTGTTCTCCCATACGCCCTCGGAATCGTTAAGGAACTCCTGCAACTCGTTGTACGTCTGACGGGGAGCTTCACCACTGGAAATTCGGCGGGCAATATTGCGGAAGAAGCGTGATTCGCGGATGGTAGTGGGCAGATCGCATGCATCGGAGGTGCCGGCGACAACCGCCTGCAGTTCGTCCTCGCTGCCAGCCGTCACGTCCCCCGGACTGAACGGCATCGCATCGAGCAGCAACTTGGTTTTACATCGGCCACCGGGTAGCTCGTGTAGTGCCTCAGTCCGAATCAGCATCGGCCAGCGCCTGCCACTGCGTAAACTTCTGCGCATTATGTATAGTTTGCGCGAATTGGTTGACAACTCAGTGAATGCACCATGAATAGTGCATCAATTTGGAGAGCGGTGCACCCAGAGTAAACATCCCATCCTGCAGTTTTGTCATCCTGCCACCAGCAGAATACTTGGCGATCAGTACCGGCGCTTTTCACCGCTTAGTCTGGCCGCTAACGCAATGGATAGCTCAGCCTATCCGTTCGGATAGCCTAAGTCTGCCGGAAGCGACAAACGAACTCACCTCTCCTCCGCCTGAAGGAACCTATTTCGCTCGAAACACTGTGCAACCGAGGTCGCTCTTCACTGGCTCGTGGATGGCACACATTTTGCAACATCGTAGTAAACGCAGCGGGCTTCCTGAGGCAGAACGGCCCATGAAGCGTGGCGGCAAAACAGATTGACAGATCCATGAGGAGGTTACTATGAGTGCGAAACACGAATTCAAGACCCCAGCTGACTTGCACCTGGAAGGTGCGAAGGCAGCCGCGGCAATAGTTTCGAATGCGCTAGTGGCAACGTGGTGCAACTGTGACAAGGAAACGCGCGGGCTGGTAAAGATCATCATTGCCCATGCCGGAGCCGGTATCACGGTGCACGGCTTTGGGGCCTGCGTACCAACTCCGTGCGACTGGGGCGCCATCCCGGGCATGGCTTACGCCGCGAACGTCAGTTCCAGTGAAGCCGTTGCCTTCAGCGCCCAGTACAAGTTCAGTTTCAAGGAAACGATCGTGGTCGGACACCTGGACGAGGGCTCACTCATCGTCGAGACCTTTGACCACTTCACCGACGGGAGCGGGCGCTCCAACTATTACTCCAGGTACTACATGTGCAAGTGTTCCAAGCAGGATTAAGTGCTTGGCACAAAGTGGAAATGCTGGATCGGGGCGTGGATTTGAAGTCGCGTGACTCGTCAACGCCCCACTTCTCTGGAAGTGAACGGGAATGGGAAGTGCAATAACCCATTTGCAGCAGATCTTGCCGCCCCTCATTTCAACGCGACGTGGATGGTTTTCAGCAGACCGGCCCGCGTGAAGGGCTTCTCCAGAAGAGGGATCCCGTCATTCAACCCATGACCGTTGGCCAGCAGCTCGCCGGTGTACCCGGACATATAAACAATCTTCGTTTCGGGATGCGACTTCGTGACGCGCAGCGCAAGGTCGGGGCCGCTCATGCCCGGCATGACCACGTCGGTCAGCAGTAAGTCGATGCCGTTCTGCCCGGCGCTCAGGTACTCCAGGGCTGACGGCCCGTCCTTCGCCTCAACCACCCGGTACCCGTGTTCTTCCAGCAACTGCTTCGCCAGGCTGCGCATCATCGCGTCGTCTTCCACCAGCAGAATGGTTGCGTCTTCATGCCGTGGGGCAACGTCCTCTTCCAGCGCTTCCTGCGACACTTCAAGCTTGTGTGCGGCCGACGGCAAATAGATTTTGAATGTCGTCCCGTGGCCCGGCTCGCTATAGACAAAGCTGTGGCCCCCGCTCTGCTGCACGATCCCGTACACCGTAGCCAGCCCGAGGCCTGTTCCCTTGCCCAGCTCCTTGGTCGTGAAGAAAGGATCGAAGATGCGGCTCACCGTGGCCTGGTCCATGCCGCAGCCGTTGTCGCTGATGGCCAGCATCACGTAGCTTCCCGCCTTCATCGGCGGATGTTGCCGGGCGAAGGCCTCATCAAAATCGATTGCGGCCGTCTCCACGATCAATTTGCCGCCGTTCGGCATGGCGTCGCGGGCATTGACCGCGAGGTTGACCACCACTTGGTCCAGATGGCCGGGATCGAGCTCCGCAATCGCCGACGTGGACCTGGCAAGCAGTGAGATCTCGACATCGTCCCCCATCAGTGGCCGCAGCAGCTTGCTCAGTTCCTTCAACCGCTCATTGATGTCCAGCACTTGCGCTTGCGCCGTCTGGCGACGGCTGAATATCAGCAGTTGACGGGTCAGCGTCGCACCGCGCTTGGCCGCTTCTCTTATGTTGTCAACGTATTCCGGCGGGACAGTCCCCGGCCGAATACGGCTCTGGAGAAGTTCACTGCACGCCGTAATAATGCCCAGAATATTGTTGAAGTCGTGTGCGATGCCCCCGGCCAGCCGTCCGATAGCCTCCATCTTCTGCGACTGCCGAAGCTGGTCTTCCGCGCGTTTCTGCGCGCTGATATCGCGGGCAATTGTTGACGCTCCGACGATCTTGCCGTCGGCATCGCGAATGGGAGAGACCGTGATGGAAACGTGCAGGCGCCGGCCGTCCTTGGTGACGCGCACCGACTCAAAATGCTCGACGCTCTTCCCTTCCCGGACCGTCTCCAGGATTTGCGGAATCTCGTCCGCTCGCTCCGGCGGGGCGAGAATCGTGATGGACTTGCCAATCACCTCTTCCGCCGTGTAGCCGTAAATGTGCTCCGCGCCCTTATTCCAGTGGGTAACAATGCCGTCAAGGTTCTTGCCGATGATCGCATCCTGTGACGAATCGACGATCAGCGCCAGCCGGCTCTGGTATTGCCACAGTTGCCGGTCCTTGCGCTGCTCCAGCTCGGTGTGGGCGCGGCGCAACTCCTCTTCAATGCGTTTGCGGTCGGTAACGTCGCGGATGGCGCTCAGCACCAGGATTCCGCTGTCGGTCATCACCGGACTGAGGCTGATCTCCACCGGAAACTCGGAGCCGTCACGGCGGCGTCCGAAAAGGTCCAGTCCCGCTCCCATGCGGCGGACCTTGGGCTGCGCAATGAAGCCTTCGCGATGATGGTGGTGTTGCGAACGCTGGCGATCGGGCACTAGAATTTCGACCGCCTGGCCGATGAGCTCGTCGCGCGTGTATCCGAACAGAGTTTCGATCTGCGAATTGGCTTGCAGAACAATGCCTTCGCGGTTGACCACCAGCGTGGCGTCCGGGACCGCTTCCAGAAAAGTGGAAGACAGCAATGCCTGCCCCACAAGCTTGAGCGGCTCAGGACCGTGCTCCTTCGCATCGAGAGCAGTAAGCGGATTCATATCTCGCCCCAGTTGATTTTGTTTACTATACACCGGCACATTGGCACGTATGGGCTATTGACTGCCACTAGGGCGGGGGTATAATTCCCGAATTCCATACGGTTACATAGCCCATCAGCATTCAACGGCCTGACGAAAACGGCCGAACGCCTGTATTGCAGGCTATTGCGCCCGGATGCATACAAAGAATCGGAAATCGCCGACACCACAGCAGAACAAACTGCCCAGGCAGGTGGCTCGCGAAAATGCGGAGCGCGCCTCCTCCGAACAAATATCCGAACAGGAGCGAAATATGGAACCCAAATCTATGCGTGTTCTACTGCCATGTGTTATGCCCAGCAGTAAGATTGGCGAAGCGTCAACCGCTTTGGAAACCGCAGGATCGCTCCTCGCAGGACGGGGCGCGCGCGAATTTCCATCCCTTGGGAGAGTATTCAATACTATGGCGCAGCATTATCGTTGGGCCGTGCTCTGCCTCGGTCTTTTCCTGTTGGCGAGTGTCCCCTTGGTACGGGCCCAGGATGACAACGAAAACAGCACTCCGACCGCCTGGTGGATCTACGCTGGGCAGAGCTTCAATGATATCGGCAACACCATTAAGGCCAAGAATGCGCGCATCATTGACATAAGTGTGGACAACTCCTCTCCCAACCCCTACACCGTTACCTACGTGCAGAACACGGGATCGTATGCCAAGAAGTGGTGGTGGTACGTCGGGATCGATGCCAATACCCTGGCGAAGAACCTCTCCACCAACAAAGCCCGGCTGATCTCGCTGAAGGCCTACGACACCGGCGGCGGCAATATCCGTTTTGCCGTGGCCATGATCTCCAACACAGGCGCTGATGCCAAGGCCTGGTGGTATTACTACGGAAAATCCACGGCCGACGTTACCAACCTGACCAAAGCCAACAAAGCACGGCTGACCACGCTTCAGTCCTACACCTCTAACGGGCAGACTCTCTATTCGTTCATCATGATCGCTGAGAGCGGCAAGGACAACAAGGGCTGGTGGTGGTATTTCAACGAAAATCCGCAGGCCATCGGCAACGCCCTCTCTGCCAACAAGGCCCGGCTTCTGGACTTGACGCCGGCGGGCAACGGAAACTTCAACGTGGTCATGGAATCCTGTTCCAGCGGCTGCCCCGGCTGGTGGTGGTGGTACGGATTGGACGGCAATGGAGTTTTGTCGAAAGCACAGGACAATGGCGCACGGGTGCTGACCGCCGGCGCTTACCAGGGCTGTGGATTGAACCAATGCTTGGCCACGGTGATGATCAGCAATACTCCAGCCGACATAACGGCGTGCGATCCTCAGGGATGTATCTCCGAAGCCAAGCTCTCCGCCAACATCTGCGGCACCCTCGCAAACCACGTCGTCGGCTATGCCTGCCTGGTAGGAGGCATGCGGCCCGGCTATGGCGGCCAGGCACGCACCAGCTCCAACCCGCCCGCTCTGGCCATGGCGCCCGACCTGGTGACGAACATCGCGAGCGTCAGCAAAACCATGACGGCTACCGCCATTCTGCAGTTGCTGGCCAAGAAGGGGCTGACCATCGATACCAAGATCTCACCCTATATCTATTCCGACTGGACGCAAGGCCCAAACATCAACCAGATTACCTTTAAGGATCTGCTCACCCACAGCTCGGGCTTCGGCCAGTTACCCCAGAACGCCTGCGGCAACGACACTACCTATTCCGCCCTCAAAACGGTGGTTGCCAACGGGGTTTCGGCAAGCAACATCGGCAAGCCGCAATATGGCAATTGCAACTTCGCGCTTTTGCGTGAGCTGATGCCGGCTTTGGAGGGGCAGTCACTCAGCAACTACCCCGACGGCCCGCAACGCGCCCAGCAAAGCTCCACCACGTACATCAACTACATGAACGCGCACGTCTTCCAGCCGGTCGGCGTTCCCCTCAGCCAGTGCAAGCCTCCCGCCGGAACCAACGACGTACTCTCCTACACCAATCCCGCAGGCTCCAACTCCGGTACCGACTGGGGCGACTGGTCGCTGCAATGCGGCAGCGGAGGCTGGGTGCTGAGTGCTAATAACATTTTCAACGTGATAAACGACATTGCCACGGGCAACACGCTGCTCACCGGCGCCGAGAGGAAACAGATGCTCAGCAATTGCCTGGGCTGGGACTGCGCCGTCAGGTCTGACTGCCCGAACCCTTACGTCTGCAAGAACGGCGACCTGAACAATGGCAGCGGTACCGCGGTCTGGACCTACGCCGGCATCCTGAAGTGTAATGTTCCGGTGGTTGTGGTCGTGAACTCTCCCTTGCCCTCGCCCTACCAGACCAGCGGTGACATCATTGGTCTGGTCGAGAACGCTTTTAAAGCTGCCTCAGTCCCCGGGACCGCAAAATCGTGCCCATAATCCACTATCGCCGGGTGCCCCTCGATAAGAGCGAAGGGGTTGTCAAGGGCGGGTGGCCCGCCCTTTCACTCTACGCATCCGGGCACGGGTGCCCCACCCAACCTTCTTTTGGTTGAGTGGGATGATTCTATAACTCCAAAACCTGCGAAAAATCACAGACAGACCTTCTACGCCCCGGCGGGCCATATCTCCAGCTTCAGCTTGCAACAGTTGCCGATCATCTCGAAATCGGCGCGGTTGGAAGTAACCAGTCGAGCTCCGTATGATCGCGCCGTCAGCGCGATGAGCACATCGAAATGCAGGTCGCGAAGCTTCTCCCGGGTCAGTCCCTTATCGACATCAATCTTGCCGAGCAATTGTCCTGACTCCAGCCAATTTCCTGCCGTAGGACAAAGGACAGGATGATTGCGCTGCAGCGCCCGCAAAAATTCCCGCTCCGCCGGCTTTCTGGCGCCGCGCCACAGCTCCGCCAGCACTACGGCAGATGTCCTGACCAAACCGGCCGTCGCCGCAATGCGCTCCTGATGACAGCCGGTGCGCAAGTCGTCAACCAGTACCGACGTGTCGAAGATGACCAGCTCACTCATCGAGTCCCGCAAACGAGAGTTTACCCCGGTTTTTCCTCATCAAGTCCTTGAAGCGTCTCAGCGCCACAATCTCCCGCAGTGCAACATGCACGGCCTCGGTCCGCGATTTCGCTCCCAGGACCTTCGCCGCCTCGTCGGCCAGTTGCGTGTCCAGCCTGATGGATGTCATGGTTATTGCCATCGTACACACTCTCTCTCTTGTATATACATGTTACAGGCATCATATATACGAGTCAAAAAGGTCCTGGAAGCCGTTCCTCGTTTGCCGCGCGCCCCAGGTTCGCGTCCGTCTTTTGTGTCTGTGTCATAACTGTAATTGGCGCTGAGTGGTGGAGCAAACGAATCGAATTTCGCATCGACTAAGCCGAGTAGCGGCGGCATAGCTACGACACAGACACCGTAGGGACGGCAGAGTTCTAAGACGCAGGGCAACCCTCATAGTTGGGTGATAGTTTGGACCGCATCTCCCCGCACTTGACCGGCAAGTTCCTCGCGTGATAACTTCCCGCCCTAGCGTAGGACCTAAGACGCAAGAGATGCTATTGCTGCCGCTCTCTTCTGTGTCGTGCATCCCTCCCTTTTCCTAGAGGTCAATGACGGCAACATTATTGCTTAATCAGCCTGGCAAGGGTCAAAGCTTGGGAAAAATCGTTCGTCACACTGCCGCGACAGACCTTGTTGGCCGTGAGTCCGATGGGCGCCCGATTCGAGTGTTGGTGTTGCTCGAGGCCAACACCGTAGGAGGCGCGGTGAAGCCGATCCTGGAGTTTGCACGCGAAGCCGCGCTGGCCACAAGCTGCCGGACTGCCGAAGTGACCATGGTGTCGTATGTGCGAGCGCGACAAGAAAACAGCATGATCGATGCAGTCCGGGCCCAAGGCATTCCTATCGAGATTGTCGCAGAGCGCCACCCGTTTGATTTGCGAGCTATTCCACAACTTCGAGAAATCGTGAGAAGGCAGCAACCGGACATCATCTGGACCAACAACACTAAGTCACACTTCCTGGTGTGCCTGAGCGGGTTACATCGAACGGCCAAATGGATTGCGTTTCATCACGGTTACACCAAAGAAGCATTTCGCACCAGAGTCTACAACCAGCTAGACCGGTGGTCTCTTCCACACGCCGAGCGCGTAGTGACGGTCTGTAATGACTTCGCGAGCCAGCTGCACCGGAAAGGGGTAACGAGAGGTCGCCTTCTCGTGCAGCGAAATCCGATTCGGATACCATCTCCAGTGTCAGAAGCAGAGAAAACCCGGCTTCGGGTCGAACTTGGGCTGCCAAATACTGCCAGGGTCCTGTTGAGCGTCGGACGGCTGTCGCTCGAAAAGGGCCATGCAGATCTTCTACGTGCTATGGCACAGATCCGGGCTGGGGAGAGAACTAGCTTTCATTCGCACTTGCTCATTGTAGGAGATGGTCCGGAGAGACGCCGTCTGCACGCCATTTGCACAGAATTGGGGCTTGACGATATTGTGCGATTCACAGGCTACCAATCCAATGTGCTCCCATACTATGCGATTTCAGATGTGTTCGTCCTGCCGTCTCATAGCGAAGGATCTCCCAACGTTTTGCTGGAGGCGATAGCGGCGGGAGTGCCGACGGTGGCAACAGCGGTAGGGGGAGTACCCGAAGTTCTATCGCACGAAGTCAACGCCCTACTCGTTCCTAAGCATAATATTTCGCAACTAGCGAATGCGATTCGACGATTGCTGAATGATCCGCTACTCCGTGACCAAATCGCTAACAAAGCTAAGGAGGTTGCTGCTCAGCACCTCCCGCAGGACTATTTCCGAAGCATCATGCACATATTCCAAGAGGTCATTATCGAAGCTCGTGCGACGTAGCATACAAGGACTGACCAGATAATCGAGCTCATTGCTGCTTTCCTGTGGCGGTCGTTGCACTGTGGCGGCCGCTTCGAGGTGGTCACCCGGTCTCTACGCAGGCCTTCGCTCTTGGTCGGGGATGCCAGGCAACTACCTATAGGCCGGATATTACAAACCGATACTCCGCGAATGTTGCATCGACTTAAAACTATCTCGTTTGGAACTTAATTTCTACAGCCCGATTTATCGGTTGGAGCAGTAGTTATAGTGGAAGCTACTGTATTTTAGGACACTATCCAACTGGATTGGACCCAGATCAGGATATGTCCTGAGCCCCATTGGCTGACGCCATGACCTGCGAAAGCCGGAAGGTACCTTAAGCGGATGTCTTCAATGAACGTGGGTAATCGGCGCAGACTGCTTGGATTGGCACGCTGCTGTGGTCATGGCCGAGGTAGGATGGGCGCTACTGTGGCGCCGGTTGCGTGGTATACTCAACCTGCTTTGCCCCATGCAATGGCAGCCTGCAACCCAGCACGGCCTGTAAAGAAAAATGATTACTGCGGACTGAAACACTGCCGAAGTGTGCAGGAAGGGGACGTGCGGAATGCAGGCGCAATTCAGTAGCCGCCAATTGGCTTCGCCGGCCAGGACACGGCCTGTCCCGGTGCTAATCATGGTGCGCGAACTGGATCAGGGCGGTGTTGAACGCGATGTTGCGAAAATCGCGATGCACCTGGACCGCTCCCGCTTTGAGCCCCACGTCGCTACGTTTTATGCGAAGGGTCTGCGATATGAGGAGCTACGTTCCGCGGGCGTGCCAATTCTGGAACTCCCCCTGCGATCGTTGATATCACTGACGTCAGTCCGGCTGGCAAACGAGATGCGCCGGTACATAAAGCAACACCGAATCCAGATAGTGCATGCCTATGACCCAAGCGGTGTGTTTGGCTTACTGGTTGCCCGCCTTGCGCGCGTGCCCGTGGTGATCGGCAGTCAGCTCAGCTATCGAGATATATTGGACAAGCGAACGCAGATGCTGCTCCGGATGAGCGACCCACTGGCCGACGCAATCCTGGTTAATTGTGCCGCTATTCGGCAATATATGATCGAGGATGAGCATATTCCCGAGGAACGGGTGGAAATCTGCTACAACGGAGTCGACACCACGCAATTTTTCCCTCCCACGTGTCGCTCCACCGCCTCTTCCCTTGTGATCGGAACAGTCTGCGCACTACGCCCTGAGAAGAACCTTCCTGTTCTTCAGGAGGCGTTCGCTATGGTACGAGGCTTGCACCCGAAGCTAAGGCTCGTAATAGTTGGCAGCGGGTCGGAGTTGAAAGCGCTGCAGGAAAACGCCGCTCGGATGGGAATAGATGGGAACGAATTTGTACCCGCTACACGAGATGTGCCAGCCTGGTTGCGAACTATGGACATCTTTGTTCTTCCTTCTTATTCGGAGGCATTTTCCAATTCCCTATTAGAAGCAATGGCGTGTGGATGTGCTGTCGTTGGCTCTCGCGTAGGCGGCACACCAGAACTGATAGGAAGCAAGGAAGAGCGAGGTCTGCTGTTCGAGAGCGGTGATACGAAGGGCCTGGCAACTCAACTGGCAAGATTGATTTTGAACGCGGGATTGCGACGCGATCTCGGCAGCCGGGCCGCACAATTCGCAAAAGAAAGCCTATCGATCCAGATTGCGGCCGAGCGCACTGCTGCCATATATGAACGATGGCTGCTCCGAAAAGCACGCCGCGGGAATGGATCGTAGCGTGATGATGCCGATCGGAATCGAATTGCCAGAAAATGGATTCGTCGACTGTTAGATTTGGCCAATCGCCAGTCAAATTGTTGGGTACGAAACCCCGCACGATTGTTAAAATAACTATGTTCAGATACAAGGGAGTAAGTAAGTGACTAAGTCGTATAGAGTTCAGGGAGCGGAAATCCCGCCAGCGGCGACTGGACTGTCCGGACTCGTGATAACGCCGCAGGCCGAGTGGCATGAGGAACCTACCCTTCCACTCTCAAAGTATGGTCGTCCCCAGGTTAGCGCCCGAAACCGGGGCGAACCTGGGGCACCAGGCAAAGACCACAAAGAGCCATTTATAACAATTGATAAAATAGTTCTTGACATGCGGGAAAACTAGCAGTATCCTTCCAAAAGCTTACAAGTGTCTGCTGCATACGTAAGAACACCTCCTAGTCACTTTCGAGGCGTGGGGAACCAGCACCATCGCTGTATAGGAACTTAAGTAAGGAACTCCTGAACGTCTTCGGCCGACTTTTTGCGGAGCGATAGCAGGAAACTTCCTTCCGGCCACCACTGAATTTGACGCCGCTCTCGTCGTCCCTGACTCTCTGCGGCGCCGTCCGAGCAACCCTATCCTTTCTGAGCCGGGGCACAAGAACTCACGTTCATTCGTCCACGGTTACTTCGCACATCGGGATGCGTTGTAACTTCATTCAGTCGTAAGAGGGTCTTCGGACCGACAAGGAGCAAGTATGAGTAACTTGGGATTAAATCTTAAACAAATAGCGGACGTGGTTGCGGCAGCGGTCAGCCAGAACGGAAAATCCACTGGGGTATACAGCTCCACTGATTCTTTCGATAAGACAGC
>Ga0209039_10001356_pt1 | contig 23071 bp, 28 predicted proteins | sample BogFormECP12_OM1_FD_188238 | JGI IMG/M metagenome (GOLD analysis project Ga0209039, IMG submission 188238) | Bog forest soil microbial communities from Calvert Island, British Columbia, Canada - ECP12_OM1 (SPAdes) (version 2) | ecosystem: Environmental > Aquatic > Freshwater > Wetlands > Bog ... | reverse complement strand
GCTTGGTTTGACCCTGATTCCAGGACCAGGTATTGCGGTACCAAATGGTTGGTAGGAGATGAACGCGAGCTGGTTCTGGTCCGCGATTGTGCGCAGTGATTCGAATGAGGATGTCCTCCGAGGCGGCCTTGGCATACTCGACGACGACATCAAAATACCGGTTTTCGTTGAAGACACCGGTATCGAGCAGCTCAAATTCGGGCTCTTCTTTCGAACGGCGGCGGTTTTCTTCGACGAGTTGCCCATAGGGAAAGGCGCGCTGCGGATATTTGTAAAGGAACTTCATGTAGGAGTGCGTCGGCGTGCTGTCGAGGTGGAAGTAATATTCCTTCACATCCTCGCCGTGATTTCCTTCGTTGCCTGTCAGGCCAAATAGACGTTCCTTGAGGATGGGATCGGCCCCGTTCCAAAGTGCTAGACCGAAACAGATGAATTGATGGCGGTCGCAGATCGCCGCCAGGCCGTCCTCGTTCCAGCGATAGGCGCGCGAACGAGCGTGATCGTGCGGAAAATATTCCCACGCTTCTCCGGTTGCGCTGTAGTCCTCACGCACCGTTCCCCACGCGCGATCGCTGACGTACGGACCCCATCGCTTCCAATGCGCTTTGCGTGCGCGTGATTCTTCGAGACGTTTTTCTTCGGCGTTCATAGTTTTTCACTTCTCGACTGCTTGAGAGCAATCAATTTGTTGAGCAATGCTCCCAGTTCCCTCGTGTGCTTGCGAATTTTCTCCAGCCATTCCCGCGCTGGATGAGAATCTTCGATCGCGTGAAGCGCCAGTTCGCTATAACCGATCACAGTAGTGACCATATTTGTAAATTCATGAATCAACTCATGAGCGAACTGTGCCCGCGGCACCAGTTTTTCTTGATTCGCATCCTTGAAAGGTGGCTGTTCGTTCTTATCTTCGTGCTTCGTCAAAAACCACACTCCCTACTTCCAGAACTGCTCATTGCGCTGCAATTTCGATTGCATGGCCGTCGGGGTCACGCACGAGAAATGCCTTGCTAAAGTCGGGCATTTGCATGTGATTCGCGACAACGCCAGAAGATACAAACTTCACTCTTGCTGCGGCGAGCTGCGATGCTGCAGCATCTGCATCCGGTGTCATCAAAATTGTCTCTCGATGGACAAGGTCGTTCGCGTGCTCATCAACAGGGAAAGGGCGCCCATCGCGCGGGCTCAAGTACTCCAAGAGTTCGATTCCGGGCCCGCTCGGGGCGCGTAGCGCGGTGATTCGGAGATGGGCGCCGAACACATTATTAAGGTGTTCTTGCTCTGTTCCGTAGTTATCGCTCTCGCTGGCAACTCGCAAACCGAGCAGATCGCGGTAGAACTTGAGGCTGGTATCCGTGTCCGAGACGGCGATGGCCGTGTGATCGATCCCGAGAAACAGGCGGTCGTTGCGGCGATGCCATTTCGGATCCCCCCTGCCCTCTGGAAACTCGAGGATTTCAATAGGGTGCTCATCTGGGTCCTTAAAGTAAAAAGCCTTTATCCCACCGGCATTCTTGTTCCAATCAGGTAGGCGCTGCGGTCCAGAGGAAGCGTGTTCCACCTTGTTCTGCCGAAGGACCTGATAGGCGCGATCCATGTCGCTTACGATCACGGCGATATGTTGGAACCAAAGATCGTTGCTTCGGGAATCGACAGGAATCGAACGTCCGCGCGGCGCGAGAAATTGGACAAGTTCGATAGATTCATCGCCAAGCTTCATCCGAACCACGCGCACGCGTGCCCCAAACACCCCGAAGAGGTGCTCGACATCGTCGCCAGCCAGTTCCGTGTCCGACACCTTCTCGAATGTGAGGACGTGCGAATAGAAATCCAGAGATCGGTCCATATCACCCACAGTGATGACGATGGTGCCGATGCTGCGAATCTTTACTCCGGGAGGGGAGGAACTCTGAGGCGCTACCTGGGCGGATGACGAAAGCGACCATCCGAAGGACAGCGCCGTAGCCAAAAGTAGCGCCCGGATTGGCTTAGACCGCATTTTGTACTCCTGCAAACGACGGCAGTCTGGAGTTGTCCGCCGAGGAGGTTGTGACTCCCAGTCGCTGTTTCAAGTGGTCTCCGACGCGGAGTGCATTGGCCATGATGGTCAGCGCGGGGTTAACGGCGGCGCTGGAAGGGAAGAAGCTGCCGTCCACGACATAAAGATTGTCGATCTCATGCGCCTTGCAATTCGTGTCCAGAGCAGACGTCTTGGGGTCGCTACCGAACCGAATCGTGCCGTTCTGGTGGGCCACGCCGGCAAGCGGAATTCGATCACCGACGAACAAATTCCGCGCAAAAAGCCCTTCATGACATTCGTGGCCGTGAATGCCGCATTTGGTCTGCTGCTGCATGAGTTCTTTGAGCTTGGCAAGCAAACGGCGGTGCGGCTCTTCGTTGTTCGGTGTGTACTGCAGAACGATTTTCCCGTCGCGATCAACGGTGACGCGATTGTTTGGGTCCGGCAAATCTTCCGAGGTGATCCAGAAGCTGAGCGTGTGCTTGGCCATGAGGTCCAGAGTCCAACCAGGAGCGATGGCCGGGGCGCCAGCGGAGAGTGCCGTTCCGTCAAGCTTCGCGACGAAGGAGATGTGGCCCATAGGGTGATTCCAGTCTTTCGAGCCAAAGTAAAAGTCGTTCACCGAGAGCGATTTCTGGTAGATCGTGGGGTTCGGGCACTTCGAGAGGGCGAGCATGACGGAGTTTGTGTGGCCCATGTAGTGGCGGCCGACGACATCCGAGCCATTGGCCAGTCCTCGCGGGTGCTTGTCGTTTGCAGAGCGAAGCAGCAAAGCGGCGGAATTAATCGCTCCGCAGGAGACGACCACGAGACTTGCCGAGAAGTTTTCTCTTGCGCCGTTGCGGTTGACTACGACGCGCGAAATTTCATTGCCCGAGGCGGTTGTTTCCAGGCGTTCCACGTAGGCGTTGGTCAGCAAACTTACGTTTGGAAAGCGCAGCGCGGGGTCCACGCAGAGCACTTGCGCGTCGGACTTTGCATCCACAAGGCAGGGATAGCCGTCACAGGTATCGCAGCGAATGCATTTGCTGGCGTGAGAATCTTGCTCATCAAGCTGCAAGCCGAGGGGTGTATGGAACGGTTTCAGTCCGAGTCGTTCAAAGTCGTCGCTGAGTTGCTGGATGCGAGGCTCGTGGCTGATGGCCGGATGAGGGTAAGGGCCGCTTGCGTGAGGTTCCGTGGGATCATCGCCGCGCCTTCCGTGAACGTGATAGAGCCATTCCGCTTTGAGGTAGTACGGTTCGAGATCATCGTACGAGATAGGCCACGCTAGAGAGATTCCGCCGAAGTGGCGAATTTCTCCGAAATCTTCTTTGCGGAGTCGGAAAAGTGCGGCGCCGTAAAATTTGGTATTGCCTCCGACGTAGTAGTTGGTGTGGGGATGGAGCGGCTTGCCATCCTTGTCCCGCCACTCTTCCTTGGTCTGATACCTGGCCTCGACATTGACGGCACGCGAATCCCAATTGGCCTTCTCGCGGCGGACATAATCGCCGCGCTCTAGAATTAGAATGCTCTTCCCACTGGAAGCGAGCGCGTACACGAGAGTTCCGCCGCCCGCGCCGGTTCCGATGATGATTACGTCGTAGTGCTTGTCCTGAGTCATCGTGTTTCCTCCACTGCCAGAGATTCGAATCGAGCTTAATCCGCGGGCCCCAAAGGCTTTGGGACCTCAAGCTCCGCGAACTGGCAACGAAAAATACATCGCTTGTCGTTGTTGTGATGAAATTTGGCGCAATGAATCGCGCGGATCGAACGGAGCCTCCCGTATACTTCGGCGGCCGCCAGCATCCCGATTGGAGGAGCAAGAAAATAGAGCCAGAGGGCGTCGAATGATCTCGCGATGAATGCAGAGCCGAAGGTCCGCGCCGGGTTCATGCTCATGCCGGAGAGCGGTGCCTCAAACGTGATATAGGAAGCGATTAGGGCTCCGGCACATAATCCCGTGTATCGCGTCCACTTTTTATGGTTGGAAACCGTAAGGACCGTCAGAAGCAACACGAAGGAGATGATCACCTCGGCCACGAAGGCGACCTTCACTCCCAAGGGACCCGGCCGAGTTACCGCGTAGTTCACAGTGGGGTGCGTTACCACCATCCCAAGAAGCAGCGAAGCCATCGCCACACCAGCTACTCCGCCGAAAAACTGCGCGACTACGTAGAAGAAGGCATCCCACGGCTCCATCTTTCCCAGCCGGAAAAACGTCAGCGTCACCGCGGGGTTCATATGCGCGCCCGACTGCTTTCCCCATCCGGAGTAAATGATCGATACGGCTGTCAGCGCCATGGCCAACCCGATGAGGGCGTTTCGCACAAAGGAGTTAGGAATCAGCTTCAGGGCTGGAGAAGCGGGATGTTCGAGCAAAGCCGTAAAGACACAGGCGGAAATCATGAACATTCCGAGTTCCGCGCCCTCCATCAAATATTCGGGCCAATGCCGAGCCAGCGCCTGGCTGGCGCTAAGGGCGAGCGAGGTTCCCGTCCCAGTCGTGGGCAGGGACGCACGTAAGCTGCGCTGAACGGCAGGCGCTGGCGAAATGTGGGTGTCGGTCACGCGGGATAGGATTCGGATAGGCGATAGAAGTGACAAAGATCAGCCGAAAAGGTTCGACGAACGCGCAGTCGCGCCCATCCAATAATTCTTGAAAATAATTGCGACCTTATGAAAGTTCCCACATCCGATAGGCATTAGAGAGTGCCAGTTGGGGACGTACATCGGAATTTTTCAAGTCGTCGGACAGTGTAAAAACATGGAGACTTCCAGCGTAATTCGTAAATTCCTTAGTTTGTGTTAGTTGAGGCGTGAATTCGTGCCGACAGGGACAGACAAGCCAAACTTTGACACAACCGAGTCGGAGCTGATCCAGCGCGTCTGCCAGGGCGACAAGGAGGCCTTCTATAGCCTTGTGCAACCTTGTGAACGCGGTGTCTTCACCGCCGCCATGTCGATTCTCAATAACCCCGCAGACGCTGAGGAAGTGGCACAAGAAGCTGTTTTGAAGGCGTTCTCAGCCCTACCCCGATTCCGCGGCGAGGCCAAATTCAGCACTTGGCTGATTCAAATCACCATCAATGAAGCCCGGCTCAAGCTCCGCAAGGACCGCAGACACCTCTATGAGTCCGTTGATGAACAGAAAACGGACGACCAAGGGGACTACTTCCCCAAAGACTACGCCGACTGGCGGGAAATCCCATCCGAAGCACTCCATCGGAAGGAGTTACGTGAGGCGTTGAAGCGAGCCTTAAACTCCTTACCCCTGAATTACAGAGAAGTGCTTATACTGAGGGACGTCCAGCACCTCAGTATTCAGGAAACTGCCCAGGTGCTGGGAATTGCGGAAGGCTGTGTAAAGACAAGGCTTCTCCGTGCACGCTTGCAAATGCGTGATGCTCTGGCACCGGGTATTGACGGAAGCTGGAGCTCCGGCAAGCAAGAATTCGTAAAGGTGCGGCCGTGGTAAGGTCAGCTTGCACCAGGCGCATGAAACTAAAAGGGACCATCTGTATCCTATGAAGGTGATTGAGATAAGCTGCCTCGAGGTCTGGCGAGAGATCTCGAATTACCTGGACGGAGATGTTGACCCGGAGATGCGCGCCCGTATGGAAGCGCATTTCAAGGTTTGCGCCCACTGTACCGCGATCCTGGACGGGACCAAGAACGTCGTGAAACTCGTGGGTGATGGAGTCGAATACCAGATGCCCGAGGGATTCAGCAAACGCCTCTACAGCAAAATCAAGAATAAGTAGCACCTCAGACTACAGACTGATGGCGCGCCAATGCCTAAATAGCACATGCGATCCTCAATTTAACGGTGCCGAGCCTCTGTCCTCGCCCACGAACCAGCTGCTTGTGCAGCCACCTAACTCCTCTCGCACATCTTCGTTATTGATATGAAGTGAGATTTTCCAATCCCGCGATTCCGTCCTGTTCCACACCTCAAAATAGCGTTGACGCTTTCGAATCGGCGGTCCGCCACTTTTTGGCGTCAGGATGAACTCATGCCAGCCGTAATCATAGGCAGTGTCGCCAAGCACGACGACTCTGTTCACGATGGGAAAGAACTTCACCAGATATTCCTTGAAGAGTTCGGATACCTTGACGCGCAATTTCAATTTGGCGTCCTCGCCGTACCTGTTGGGTCCGCCCTCGGACATGTCCGTGAAGCCCCAGGGCGCATAAATGGCGAGAAGCCGGTCTACATCTCCCGTGTTATAGGCTTCTCGAAGTTCGGTCTTGGCAACATTGATTTCGTGAACGTCGTCCATGGGAGGGAGCCTCCTGTCATTCCTTGATCACATCCGATGCTACCGAACGCCTTCTGGATTCAGGAAATCAGGGAACAATTCAGGCCAACCCAGCTTTAAGGGAGGGGTGAAATTTCAGATGGCTGTGTTTCGAGGAATAAGGTACCTCCGGTCTGGATGACCTTCCCACTGATGCGAACTGGTTGGGCTACTCGGCGTAGAAACGCTTCTTTGGGCAGGGGAACTCTGCTGGGATCAGTGAGTATAAGTATCGCGGGACGGCCATTGAAATCGTTGGTCGCAAACACCGGTGGGATGCCCCCGCTAAGGCAGCGCACCGCGCAATCTCGGTGCACTTTGCCGTTGCCCGGGTTCATCACTCCCAGGTAACACTTGCTGTCTACAATCTCACCTGTTAGCTCGAAATTTCCCAATTCCTTGCTTGCCGGCCAAGGTTGCTTCGAGTCACCTATCACCGATATCGAACCGGTCATGATTTCAATCATCGTCTGGTTGTCGCGATAAATCTTCGTGCCGCGGAGTTGCACGTTCTTTCCAGTAAACGCGGCCACTTGGCTATCGGCGCCATGCTTGCCTTCCGCAACCAGCAAATACCGTAGAGCCTTGGGCTCTGCCGAGCCTGGCCCCGCCACAATCAGGATTGGATACGGGTTCGTTTCAATGGTGCCTTCAAAGGTGCTCACTTTGCCGTATTCGAAAACCGATGGAGCGAATGTGCGTTGGACTCGAGCGAATACCACCGCCGCGATCGCTGCGAGGATAAACAGCAGCACCACTAAAGCCCGGATTCGGCGCGCGATCCCAACAGGTGCTCTTGGAAGATACCCGACATAGAACTCGTTCATGCCCGCACTCCTGACTCTGGAATTCTGGTTGGCTCCAAGCGGGTGCCCGGCGGGTTCGGTTTGGGGTCGATCCATACGCGTCCGTTTACGATTTGGGTATGGAAAGTTGAGACCCTTTCCGCAAAAGGTGGTGGCGAAGCTCCTGTCTCCGGCAAGTACTGATAGCCATGCCACGGACAAGTCACGCATCCGTCGATAATCTTGCCCTCCCCCAAAGGACCGTTCTGGTGGCGGCACACATTCGAAATCGCGCAGATCTTGCCATCAAACTTGAATATGGCGACACGCTCACCGCTCAGCGACACAACTGCCGCACACTTGTCCGGAATGCTTTCCACCGAGCAGGCGTCAACAAATCCTTTGCCAACTGGATTCAGTTTTTTCCGATCAACCTGTCGCTCTCGCCAGCCCGCCGCGAGATGCAAACTCAAGACAGTAACCAAGCCCGCGCCGGTTGCAATTGCCAGCACCGGGTTGGTCTCCGACTGCAGAAAGCCCAAGGTGACGTGACCAATCAACAGCGCGTAAGCCACGTAGACCAGCATGTGGAGAGACTTCCAAATGGGAGGAGTCAGGTTCCTCAGCCAGAAGTCATGACTGGTGGCCGCCATGAGAAAAAGAATCAAGAAGGCCAGAAAACCGAGTTGCTGAAAGGGAAAATCGGGCAAGCTCCTGAAGTTCTGATTGGACGTCAGGAGGCTGACGAGTGGGTCTTTGTCTCCAAGGCTGTGAAATTGAATGATCGCAAAGATTCCGTGCACAGCGCCCAGAAGAAAAGTGACGACCCCTAGATGCCGGCGGTTGTACAGCAAGGGAAGAAATCGCAAATCCAGCCGGCAAAGCGGCCCGATGCACAAAATCACGTGCAACAGCAGAAATGCCGCAGAGCCTGCGCCGCGAATTATGAGCGTTTCGGCCGTGGCGTAGGGAAACAGCAACGCGCCGAATCCTATGAAAAGCGCGGTATAGAGCGTAACTCCAGTGAGAACCACCAAGTCGTAGACGCGCTTTTGGCGATTCCAACCAATGGCTTGATATTGGTGGCTCATCGCGTCGCTCCCGGAGGAACTGAACTCAGGGCGGGACCCTTCGATTTTGGAGAGACTGGCCACGTGTGGCGGAAAGCCATGCCGCTCAGAAAGAGCGCTGGCAGTAACAAAGCAAGCGCGAGAAATATGCAGCGATGGGTCTTGCGAAGAGGTTGAATCATAGGTGCGGATTCCTCTCCTCGGGCGGTTCACTCTTTCCTGCAATCCATCGGCGAAGCAGCAGCGGCCAGAAAGCGACCGAGCCTGGAAAGATGAGCAGTCGGAATGCTGCGCCGCTGCCGTTGGCTTGGGAATCGATGCGTTTTACTCCGATCGTCACGAAGGCGAGAGCAAACACAACTCCGAGAAGCGCATAAAGATACAATGCGTCAACGAGCAGGATGGCGATTCGCTCATACATTGGTGCCATCGATCGGGATAACTGTACCCGTCAGTTGTGCAGCGCAATCTTCCGCGAGCAGCAGTGCGAGGTCAGCCACAGCTCCCGGCTGGACCCACTTCGATGGATCGGCTGCAGGCATCGCCTTGCGGTTCGCCGGTGTATCCATCGTTCCCGGCAAAATCAGATTTGCCGTTAGCCCCGCGTCCTTGTTTTCGAGCGCTACCGTGCGAACCAGAGTCCCGAGTGCGGACTTAAAAGTCACATAGGCGCCGAGGCCGGCATGTGGTTCCACCGCGGTCAGGCTTCCGATCGCGATGATGCGGCCGTTCCCGGATTTCCGAAGCTGGGGTATCGCGGCACGCAGGACATAGAATGCCGAGGTCAAATTGAGGTCGCGCATCTGTTCCCAGGTCGCATCGTCGGTCTCCGCGACGGTCTTGCCACCGGCGAAGCCCCCTAGCACGTGCACCAGTACATCTAACTTGCCGAAGCGGCTTACCACCGTTTCAATGGCTTCGCGAACGGCGGCCGGTTTGGTGAAGTCAACCGGTAGAGGAACAAAATTGGGCTGGGGAAAATCTTCCTTGGAGATGCTGCGAGATGCTCCTACGATCGTCGCGCCCGTTGTAAGGAAACGCTGAGTCACGAACGACCCCAGACCGCCCTTTGCACCTGTGATAAGAACGACTTTTTCTTTCATGTCGTTTCGTAGACTCCGCCGAAGTCTGCCCGCTCAGGAGGTAAGAGCAGGCATGTCAACAAAAGTTTCATCAAATTTGGAGCTTGGGCAGGTTGCTGTGGACTAGCGGAAATTCAGAGCGAGGCTTGCCAACTCGTCAAAACCAGTCTTCAGGCACGGATTCCCGTCGAGATAGTCCATCGAGATCTGCGTTCCCCCACAACGCACTTCGGTGTAACTGACGGTAGCCGCATCCTGCCGGTGGACACAAACCGAGAATGGACCGGGCCTGGGATCGTGCGAGCTATGTAGGCGGCGAAGCCAGCCATTTCCCCCAGCCGTGGGCTCTCCCGCTCCGGCCTTGCAGACGCGGCCGCGCTGTTTTTCCGCAAGCGAATCCGAAAGACTCGACGAAAACCAATGCTTCCGAGCCCACGAGAGCCTTAGGGATTGCCTGGCCGTGCCGTCCCACCGCCATTCGTTGACGATTTTTTCGCTCCGGAAAACCCCAACCAAACGGAAAGGAAACAGACCATCCAAATTCATTTGCTGAAAATGAGAGTCTGTCGTGGCCAAATCTGGCAGACCGATTAGCTGGTGAACCACAAGACCGCGCGTCCTGCGTTTTTCGCTTAAGTTGCGGGACTCGCTCCCATTCCAGTTCAAAAGCGCGAGCAAATTGCCTCGACTATTGCAGGCGATCCATGTCCCCGCGGAGGGCTCCCGCGGATAAACCATTTTGATCCCACTTCGCTCAAAAACCTTCGGTGGAAGTCCCACGGGACGAGTAAGCAGCTCGTCACGGTTCATTCCAACCATGTATCCATTTTCTGTAGGAACCAAAGTGAGGGTACACATGTGCTTAATCAGCTTGAGGATACTTCATCGCCTGTTGGGAAAACGCTATCCAATCCCGGCAAACAGCCAGTGGGGTCGCGGGGCGATGACCACGATCGCGATTTGCAGCCCCGATCTGGTACACGAAGCTCCACTGGCGGTACAGCGTGGCATACGCAGACCATAGCGAATTGCGTTCGTCGTAAATGTTTGTAGCTTCGGACGCCGCTCCGTTTAGCTCGATGATCTGAAATCCTTTGCCGGCTCGAAGCTCGTCATCGCTGGTGTATCGAACGTCATAACGCCCGATATAGAAACCGGGGAGCTTCTGACTGATCTCGTCGAACGCCGCGCGAAGCTTCTCAGAGTTGAGGTCAGCACCATCCTTGAAGATACAACCCTGACAATGATTGCCAGCTTCGACCATGCGCAACCACTCGCCTTGCCGCAGTATCCGGTCCGATGCCAATTCAAATCTTTTCAAGTAAGTTTGCGCAATCAATCTTGCGCGAGAGTCCGCTTCAATCAACTCCCGAATTGAGTGCACACCGTCGCCCACTAGAAGGGGGAATTGTTTACGTGTGATGCCGAAGATGTGTCCCTTTTGTTCTTTTGGGAATCGATAGTAGAAGATTCCGGCTTCCTCCGGCCCTTCCACGTACCGCTGAAGCAAGAGAGGCGCGGACACTTGATCAAGGTATTTCTCAGCTTCATCGAATGATGAGACTTTTCTAAATCCCGCGCCCCGTTGTGCCGTATCAGGCTTCAGAACAAATGGGAAACGAATCTGATGCCGCAGGCAGATCTTTCGGATGGATTCGATTCTATTTTCAACGGAGCCCTCTGGAACCAGATATCCGTCCGATGTGAGTTTGGGGGAGGTTTCCATCAGCGTTTGAAGAATGCCGATCTTAGATTCTCCTACAATGCCGCCATTCTTTTGATTCAGGTTGGCAATCGTTGGCAGCGAAAATCCCCTGTTGCGAAGCCCCAACCAAAAGCAGATCGCCGCCACCGGCGAGTAGAAGAGCCATGCTGGCCAAAATTCCCATCTCACGATGCGGTCGAAGGAAATGCTGAGCGAACGCCGAATGCCGTGGCCCCAACGGCGCCATGCCGACAGGAGTGCGAAGAGACCTAGTCCGAACAAACTCAGTAAAGCTAATTGCTGTTTCGCCGAACTGCTTTGCCAAGGCGCCAGTCGAATGGTTGCGAACACCAGCAGGACCCAGGCGATCGCCGAAACCGCCGTGACCCTGGCGAACGCAAGCACCGGCATGCGTTCCAACCCTGCCGAGATGTACGCAGGCAGCCTTGTCCCAGGAAGGAATCGGCTCAACGCGAGGGTGAGCTGGCCATCGCTTCCAGTTGGATTTCTTTTGCGGGTTTTTTCCTTTCTAAACCATGCCGCAAACCGCGGATGTTGCATAATCCGCGGACCAATTCCCCGCGTCAGCGCGTAAACCCCCAAATCACCTGCCCAAAGGCCCGCGAACGCGCTGAGGAAGGCCAGTCTGAAGTCGAGCAGGCTGGAGGCTGCCAAGGTAGCCGCCGTAATCGTCGCGCCGTCTTCCGAGGCAAAAGCACCTAGTACGATCGCTATCGCGAGCCCAATTGCACCTGTGCCGTGGACTGGAGTCATGCTCATCAGGACCCTTCAATCCGCAGCCAGGGCTTTCATGTGCTTCAGGGTAGCGGGCGCCACTCCGAATTCAGCCGGGACCGTGATATCGATTTCATGGCAGATTAGTCGCACGATCGCGAAGTGATGAACAGCGTGTCCAATGCAATACGCCAGTTCGCGGCTCACGTTGGACTCAAGGCAAGTTGGTTTAGAGGTGCTGTATCCCACGCTGTTGATAACCCTGCAATTGCGGCCAAGAGTCTCGTCCGTGTAAGGTTTGAAAGCCCGTAGGACATCGCAGGTCGCGATGCTTGCGTAAGTCACTTCGCTCTGCAGGCGCTGATTTCTCTCTCGGTCGTCGTAATTGATCTCCCCAGCGCGCAATCCTCTGATCAAGCTCTGAAAGTGCTCCAGCACGTGCCGGTAGTGCTGTCCCACCGACGCGTTGAACGGCGTCCCGGCAACGCGCGAGTACGTCCTATCACCCAGCTCAAAGAGAAGACCCAAACCCTGCAGCAGAACGTCTTGCGCGGCTACTATCAGCTCGGGCGTATCCACTTGAGGCTCCACTCGCGGTGTGAAATCCTGTAACACTTCGACCGGGCTGAACGTGTTCATGCGAGTCTCCTTCCGACTATGGGAATTTCGGTGCGATGGAGAACCAGGTTGACCGTGGAGCAGACAAATACGATCAGCGCCAGCGCGAATAGCAAGCCCTTGTCGCCCTGGACCTCGATGCCGAGTACCGTAAGGTGGCTGAGGATGGCGCCAGCCATTACGCCCATGGCTAGAAACGAACCAAGCCATGTAAACCGTGGCGTAAGAATCAGGATCGCCGCGATGAGTTCGACCACACCTGACCCAATGCGCCCCCACGGTTCGGCCCCCACTTTTGTGAAGATATAGATCGATTCAGGGGCGGCGGTGAACTTGAAGAACAGGGTCTGCAGCAGGATGATCGCCGCAGTGAGCCTCAAGACCCAGCTTAGAACCTTGATAGTTGTCGTCGTTTTCATTTCAATACCTCTTCGTTGGACTTGCCGCTGGAATTCGTCGCCGGGAGGTAGGAGTCAGTACAGGGCAAAAAGTTTCAGTTTCAATGATGCAGGCCTACGCAATTTTCTCGAAACTTTCTGAGCGCTCATGAATCAGATGAACCAAGCTTTCATCGGAATCATTGATCGTTTGAGGTTCTGACGCTGCTGTGGCGGGGAATCGCCTTGTACGCCACTGAAAGAAAAGCGCGCTATTTGATCGGTTGCTCTTCCTTAACATCCCAGTGTCTGCAGGAAGGCTCCGACATGTATACGCGCCTTCTTGAGTTCCTTGCCGAACCCGCATTGCGCACGGTTCCTCAAGCTCATTTTAGCTTTCCAATCTTGGCTCCCACGCCGCATACAGCATTCGCTCGGCCTCCAAAGCTTCTTCGCGCTTACCTTTCAATGGGAGCGAATATCTGCGGTCCTCCCGCTCTCGATCGGGAATTCAAGACCGTCGACTTCCTCACCTTGCTGGATCTAGAGCGAATATCACTGACGGCGCGGGCACGGTTCCTCGGAATCATGGATTGACATGCAACCCAAAGAATCACGCGGATTCGCTTTAAACAGAATCGGTCCCAGCTCTCACGAAGGAAATGTGGAAAGGCGCTCGTAGAGTCGCCGGCTGAACCCCGTCGGTAGCTCAATAACTTCTGAGCTTCCAAGCAGACGAACAATCTTGCGAATGCTGTCATAGAGGGCGTTGCAACCATCACATTCGCGGAAGTGGCGCTCGATGCGGGACTTCAATTCCGCGTCCACGTCATCTTCCATATAGTTCGCCAATTCCCGGCGAACCTCACTGCAGCTGATCCTCATTCTTCCCTCTTCGTTTGCGCACTTGGACGGGATCATGTGCTCGCGGCCAACCCTCATCAGATTCACGTGCTGCAAAAAAGTCGCACTGTTGTAGGCACCTTTTTCTAATTTAGTTCTGAAACATTCTTTGCACCTGCGTATCCCATCACTGCGCGACGAACTTTTCGGAGATGAAATCGGGGCTGTGATTCGCAATCGCGCCCCATGAATCGTTTGCGATTCGAATTCAGTCCTGAAAGTGCTCGCAAAAACTAAAAGAAAAGGAACTTAAATGAAAATGTCTCGCATTATGAAAGTAATGTTTGTGGCTTTAGTCGTTACGGTACTGGGGCTTAGCGCTTCCGGCGCGTTCGCGCAGAGCGGCTCGCACACCTCATCGCAATTCCAAGGGCCAAAGGCAAACAAAGGAACCGTTACTCACAGCATCAAGGATGGCAAGAGCGTCCTCACGCTGTCGGACGATTTCGTTGTGCCGGACACACCGGACCCGCACTGGCAGGTCGTCGATTCCGATGGCAACGTCTATTTGCTCGACAAACTCAAGACCAAAGCGTTCATCGGCAACAACTACAAGAAGGAAATCGTTTTGCCTTCCTACGTCAAGAACGTGTCCAAAGTCGTGATCTGGTGCGCGTTTGCAGAAGTTAACCTCGGCGAGGCCAAGTTCAGCTCGCCGGTCATGTAATTCGGGCCAAGTCAATCAATAGGGTCGCCCCGCTTCCACCCCGGTTGGGCGACCCCTTTCTAAAGAAAAAAGGAAACGACATGAAGACTTTGAAGAAATTGTTTTACTGCCTGTTGATGTTCGGACTATTACTTGCGATCAGTTCATCCGCCTCCGCACAGACCGTCGAGAAGAAATCACTCACGTTGGATGGCGCCGAACGGGTGATCAACGCAGCCAAGGCCGAAGCGTCCAAGGTCAAAGCTCCCGGAGGCGTCATCGCCGTCGTGGATGCTGGCGGAAATCTGATGGCGCTCGAACGTCTCGACGGCACTTTTGCCGCCGGAGCGAATATTTCCATTGGAAAGGCGCGCACAGCCGTCCTCTTTCAAAAGCCCACAAAGGTTTTCGAAGACATCATCAACAAGGGCCGTACTGCCATGGCCGCGCTGCCTGACACGTTCTTTACGCCGCTGCAGGGCGGAATCCCAGTTGTACTCGATGGACAGATCATCGGAGGTGTTGGCGTGAGTGGTGCTTCGAGCGCCGCCCAAGATGAAGAACTCGCCATTGCAGGTGCAGAGGCAGCCAAACACTTCGGCGGCGACTCGATGATGGCCTCCACGCTTCCCGTGACCTTTTTTTCAAAGAGCCAAGTCGACGAAGGCTTTTCAAAAGGCGCCGTACTATTCGACGGCAGCGGCGGGCGCAACTACATGGTCCATGCGAGCCGTCGTGACGGCCCGGGCATGGTTGAAGTCCACACCAAGGACGCGGACATTCTCTACGTTTTGAAGGGTTCAGCGACGATCGTCACCGGCGGAACGATGGTTGATGGCAAACCGATCGCGGCTGACGAAATTCGGGGCCGTGAAATCACCGGCGGCGAAACGCGACAGCTTGTTCCGGGGGACGTCATGATCATTCCCAACGGCGTGCCTCACTGGTTCAAAGAAGTGCAGGCCCCGTTCCTCTACTACGTTGTGAAAGTACGCTGAGTTGGAGAAACGAAGATGAACTGGCGTCAATTACTCCTGTCTTTCCTTTCAGGACTATTTTTCTGGGTCCAGCCGCTGCCGGCTCAAAACTGGGCGGCTCAAGCTCCGCCCTACGGGCGTCCAGACGCAACGATTGATCTCCGCACGCGGGAAGGAGCGCAAATTACACAGGGGAAATGGCGTTACAACGACGTAAAAATCGTCGAGGTCGATTCGAAGGGCCCCGGGCCAGACCTTAAGCCCTCGGGAGCTTCCGTGAGGACCTACGATTACACGCCCCATGCAGGCACCGCTGGCTTCGACGACTCCCAATGGCCCGTGATAGACCCCACGACACTCGATACCCGGCGGGGCAACGGCAAGGTCAGCTTCAACTGGTACCGCATCAAAGTTACTCTGCCGGAAAATGTTGGGAATCTAGTTGTAGCAGGTTCGACTGTCTCATTCGAAATCGTCATCGATGATTACGCGGAAATCTGGGTGAACGGCACTCTCTCTCCAGTCCTAGGCCAAAGTGGCGGCTCAGTGGTGAAAGGCTGGAACGCGCCCAACAAAGTCATCCTCACCCATAGTGCGCAACCGGGCCAGCAATTTGAAATCGCTGTTTTCGCATACAACGGTCCCATCTCTCGCAGTCCAGAGAATTTCATCTGGGTAAAATCCGCTACGCTCGATTTTTACAAACCCGGCCGTGGCACAGGCATTGAACAAGTGGAAACAAAAATTCAGCGTGAGGTTCCCGCACTCGACGCCATCATTGCGCCGGATGCCAAAATCGAAAAGCTAGCAGGCGGGTTCCTTTTTACTGAAGGTCCTGTCTGGGTCCGCGACGGCGGCTATCTGCTGTTCAGCGACCCAAACAACAACCTGATCTACCGCTGGTCAGAGGGAGACGGAGTTTCCGTTTACCGCACTCACAGCGGGTATACGGGAATGAATATCGGCGAATACGGCCAGCCCGGTTCCAACGGATTGACGCTCGATTCTCAAGGGCGGCTCACCATCAACGAACATGGCAACCGCCGGGTCACACGTCTCGAAAAAAACGGTCAGCTTACGGTCTTGGCCGATCGCTATCAGGGCAAACGTTTGAACAGTCCGAATGATCTCGTATACCGTTCCGACGGAGCGCTGTATTTTACGGACCCGCCGTTCGGTCTCCCGAAATTCTTCGCGGATCCGCGTAAGGAGTTGCCCTATAGCGGCGTCTTCTGCTTGATCAACGGTGAGCTAAAGCTTGTCAGCACGGATTTAACCGGCCCGAATGGTTTGGCGTTCTCCCCCGATGAGAAGTACCTATACGTTGACGACTGGGATGAGAAACGCAAGGTCATCATGCGCTATGACGTTCATCCCGACGGCACGCTGTCCAATGGCCAGGTCTTCTTTGATGCAACGAGCGAGCCCGGCGAAGACGCCTGGGACGGGATGAAGATCGACGTGAAAGGCAACCTGTATCTCTCCGGTCCAGGCGGCCTGTGGATTATCTCCTCGGAAGGGAAGCACCTTGGCACGATTGTTGGCCCCGAGCATCCGCACAATCTCGCTTGGGGCGGGGAAGATCACAAAACTCTCTATCTTGCTGCGCAGACGGGATTATATCGCCTAACCGTCAACATTCCTGGAGCGGGATCTCCAAAGTAAGTCCCTGAGTTGCTCGGGTAGTCAAATTCGAATGCGAGGCGACAAAAATAATATGGCCACATCACAAAAAAGCCCTATCTCGATAAAGGTATCCGAGTTGGCCGCTCCCCTACGTCAGGCCAAACTTGCATTCAGCCGAGAAATCTGTGGCTCTCTCGATATCGCAGAGCAGCGCGAATGGCTGGTCACGAATGGAATCGGCGGTTTCGCATCAGGAACTGTCAGCGGCAATCTAACGCGTCGCTATCACGGTCTCCTGGTTGCTGCGCTCCACCCTCCCGTTGGTAGAACGCAACTTGTCGCAAAGTTGGGCGAGACTGCTCACTATGACGGCATCGAATATGCGCTTGCCACGAACCGTTGGTTAAGCGGCGCTGTTGAACCCAAAGGTTATTTGAACATCGAGAGTTTCCGGCTGGAAGGCATCACTCCCATCTGGCAATTCGCACTCGGAGATGCGCTAGTCGAAAAGCGGATCTGGATGAACCAAGGTGAGAACACCACGTATGTGCAATACACACACTTGCGGGGTGGCCAGTCACTTGAGCTGGAATTGAAAGCTTTGGTGAACTACCGCGACTTCCATTCGAGCACTCACGCGGGGGATTGGCAGATGAAGGTGGAACCCATCGAAGATGGCGTCCGAATCAACGCCTTCGATGGAGCTACTCCATTTTATCTGCTCAGTGCGGAGGCAGAATTTGAGACGCGACACGAATGGCATCGCGACTGTTTCTTACCTCTGGCGAAGTATCGCGGGCTTGACGATCACGAGGATCACTTGCTTGCAGCCGTTTTCAGTGCAGAACTCGCATTGAACCAGAGTGTGACTCTGGTTCTTACGACGAATGCGGATGCGCAGCTCGACGGGAGCCGCGGATGGGAAGAGCACGCCGAACATGAAAAAAAGCTATTCTCGCAGTGGGCCAGCAAAGATGCTCACGCTGGCTCCTCCGCTCCTGACTGGATCCACCAGCTCATTCTTGCGGCGGACCAGTTCATCGTAAAACGGAGCTTGCCGGAAGAGCCAGACGGACGATCAATCATCGCGGGTTATCACTGGTTCGGCGATTGGGGCCGAGACACCATGATCGCCCTGCCTGGTCTTACCCTCACGACGGGCCGGGCCGATATCGCGAGAAAGATTCTGCTCTCATTTGCTCGCTATGTTGACGGAGGGATGCTGCCGAACGATTTTCCCGATGTTGGTGGACGGCCTGAGTACAATACGGTGGATGCGGCGCTCTGGTTTTTCGAAGCCGTTAGGCAGTATTTTGCCGCGACCCAAGATACGGCCACATTGGTGAAGCTCTTTCCTGTTCTGGAAGAAATGACCAAAGCGCATCTGAGGGGCACCCGCTATCAAATTCATGTCGACGAGGCAGATGGTCTTCTCTACGCCGGAGAGCCAGGCGTGCAACTAACCTGGATGGACGCCAAGGTAGGAAACTGGGTTGTGACTCCAAGGATCGGCAAGCCCGTTGAGATAAACGCCCTTTGGTACAACGCCCTACAGACCATGGCGGCGCTGGCACCCGCAGCAGGCAAGTTAGGAGAGCCATTCGCGAAGATGGCGGCGATGGTGAAGCAGAGTTTTGGCAAGTTTTGGAATTCAGATTTGGGCTGTTGCTATGATGTAATCGATGCTCCCGGAATTGGAAATGACGCCTCTCTACGGCCAAATCACATCTTCGCCGTCTCTTTGCCAAAGAGTCCGTTGACACCTGAACAACAAAAAGCTGTAGTGGACATTTGCGCACGCCGCTTAGTGACGTCTCACGGGCTGCGTAGCCTGGCGCAGGAAGAGCCGGGTTATCAAGGGCACTACGGAGGTGCCCCTCGCGAGCGCGACGGAGCTTATCACCAAGGGACGGTGTGGGGCTGGCTGATGGGCCCGTTCGTCTTAGCCCACCTGCGCGTGTACCAGGATCGCAAGGCAGCTCTGAGTTTCCTCGAACCACTTGGAAAACAAATCACTTCGCATGGCCTCGGGACATTGAGCGAGATCTTCGACGGAGATGCGCCATTCACTCCCCGTGGATGCATCGCCCAAGCTTGGACCGTGGCAGAGCTCTTGAGGGCCTGGAGGGCGACCCTCGGGTAGAGTTACCACCCGTAGCATGCAGACTAAGCTGGACTTCCTCCAGTTTGCTGCGCGTCATGTGGGCGGAAAGCGTTCTCCTTAATTCTGAATCCTGCCTCCTCTTACCCTCATCCAAAGTAAGGTAAGGGATTGGCGGGCGGATGTTCAGTGCTATATTCATGTTTGAGAAAGGTTTTGGGGCCCCAGTTTGGGACCTTTTAGACACCTTGAACGCACCAAGCCCACATCGTATGCCTTCAACCGTCGCTCGCGATGACGAACATCTGCTAGTCGCAGCCGCCCAAGCTGGAGATGCCGCGGCATTCGAAGAACTTGTCAATCGTTATGAAGGCAAGATTTTCCGTCTCACGAGGAACATCACGGGAAATTACGAAGATGCCGAAGACGCCATGCAGGATGCCTTCCTGAAAGCCTACGCACACCTCCAAGATTTTCACGGAGACTCTCGGTTCTATACGTGGCTCGTACGAATCGCTGCCAATGAAGCATTGATGCGGCTGCGTAAACGCCGGCCGAATCAGTTCTCGTTGGACGACCAGATCGAGGGCGACACAGACCTTTTTCCGCGTGAATTGGAGGACTGGGGACCGACTCCCGAGCAGAAATACGCCCAAACGGAGATGCAGAATATCGTGGGCGACGTGATTGACAGGCTTGAACCCGAATTCCGCATTGTCTTCCTCTTAAGAGACTTCGAAGAGCTTTCGACGCAGGAAACTGCGGACGCTCTTGGTATCTCCGTGCCCGCGGTCAAATCAAGATTGTTGCGGGCCCGACTCAAGCTCAGGGAAAAACTGAATCGCCATTTCCGTCAAGGAGCTCCAAATTGAATTGCAAAGGCGTCATCCGCGAGTTGTCGAACTACATCGACGGGGACCTTGATCCTGTCGTGAAGCAGGAACTTGAACGGCATCTGGAGCACTGCGAAGATTGCACAATGATCGTGGATCAGACCAAGAAAACCATCGAGATTCTCTGCGGTTCGCAACCTGTTTCGCTTACAGCCGATGTGCGCTCACGTCTCCACGCGGCTTTGCGCGAGAAGACAGGTCATAAGCCGACCTGAGGCACGCACCAAGTAAGCTCACAGGTTCTCGGCAAGTGCTGTCCAGGTTCTCTCCATAGCTGTCACCTCCGCAAGTCTGCTATCATCCCTCATCCTGCTCGGCGATGGTTTTGCGCCAGTCTTCACGCCCGCCGAGGTCCGCACTTCGCCAATACCTGGAGGTTATGTATGTCTTGGATCCCTCTCATTTCTGATGAGCAAGCGAGTCCTGAGGTCAAGCGCATCTACGACTACATAAACGAGCGATGGAGCTTCGTGCCCAACTATTTCCGCGCCCTGGGCCACGATGCCCAATTGTTGCAGGACCAGGCAAATCTTTACACCAATGCCATGTTCGACGACCGCGGGTTGCCTAGGGTGATAAAAGAACAGCTCGCCATAGTCGTGAGCGGACTGAATGTCTCCACCTACTGTTTGCCGGCCCACTTGGAAATCCTCGGCAGACTGGGTTTGGACAAGGCTATCGGTCGCAAACTGTCCCTGAACTATTCTAGCGCCCCTGTTGAGCCCAGAGTCATGGAACTGTTCCGCTTTGCCGACAAGCTCACCCGCACTCCAGGGGAGATGGAAAAGGCCGATGTAGACCGCTTGCGAGAGGTCGGGTGGAGCGAAGCAGCCATTTTCGACGCGGTGCTCGTCACGTCGCTGTATGCGTGCGCCAACCGCTTCTCTGCAGGCCTCGGCCTCATCGCAGACTTCTAAGTGTCTGTTTTCAAGCCCCCTACTCTCGGCACCTGGAGCCACCGAAGCCCAATGTATTCTCGTGAAGAATTGGCGACCGCGACGGCAACCGCAATGGGCTCCTCTCCTTGCCTTCCCCCTGTGGTCTCGCTCTTTATAGCGACTCCCGGAAAAACGTACTGGTACCAAGATTTTTTCTCCTTTTTTGCCTTCTCGACGTTCCTTATATAAATAGGGAGATTGCGGCCGAAATACCTATCCGGCTCGGTTCGCTCAAGAAAGTTCGAGATTCCTTCTTACTTTTTCTCGTTTCGATGTTCCTTATATAAGTAGAGGGCTGTAGCAGGGAGTTCCTCTGCGGGCCTGGAACCATCCGGGAGATCAAAGTTTTTTCTCACTTTTTCCCGACAGGATGTTCCCTAGTAAGTAGAGGGCCTCGGTGAGCTTTTTACGATGAAGCGGCTCGCTACGGTTTCCTGTAGGTTAGGCGGCTAACTTTGCGATTGACCTTTTTCATTTTCGAGGCCTCTGAATGTTGTGGGGAATAACTATTTCAAAGAGCCTCGATTGCCATTGCGACCCGGGAGGGTGATGGGTGCATGAAAGACACAGATCACCATATCCGTCACCCTCGCGGTCACCTTGACGGTCGCGCAAGTGCCCAACGAACACGAGGTTGCGCCTGGCGCGACGATCAATTTGGACGCGGGCAAAACACCGTGTTGGGCTGGAGCGACCCCACTTTTGCACACGATTCCGTGGCCAAAGTGATGCCTGGGTCGCTCCAGCCCACATAGAAATTCCTTCCGGTGTTTTGCCCGTGCGCGTGGCCGGATTCTGGAGAAGACAAGTGAAGGAAGAAGGTGAATCAGGTGAAGAAGGTAAGAATTACCCTCTGCACTTTCAGAACTGCCACTTCTTCACCCGACGTGCGGAGTACCGAATTCGTTTCCAATTATCTACAACGACTACCGCTGCGAAAGTCACCGCGCAAGAAAGGTCAAATCGGGCGGGAGCGACCCCACTTTTTCGCGGACGATCCGCCCGAAAGTTCTGTGGGGTCGCTCCCGCCCTCGGAGGCGCTCCGCGTCGACGATTTGCGCGGTTGCATATGCGGGGCCAAGAAATTGTCAGACAGAACGTCTGACATTTTGTAGAAACATGAAAGGAGAAGCCCGTTGTCCATTCTGAAAGCACCACCAAAACAACCAAAAACCGTCACCGTCCAAGCCCGTGTCGAGGAATCGGTAAAGACTCAGCTGGAACGCTATGCGGAGTTCATCGATGCTTCGCCGTCCTACGTGATCACCGAAGCCCTGAAACTGCTCTTCCGCAAGGACGACGATTTCAGACGCTGGGCAGACCAACACACAAATAACCACAGCAACGGAAAAGCTAAGGGAGACGTTCTTGCGAAGGCCGTCTAGCAAACATGAAACTCCATCCGACCAAATTCGTTGTGCGCGAGAATGCAGCGTCGTTAAGACAGCATGCCTCGCGCGTCGCATCAGATACTCGTTCGAATATTGCCCATTTTGCGGAAGAAAGGCCGGAAGCCCAACCTACTTCGTCACGCAACGCGCGTTCGGTGAAAGTCCCCGAGAACCCCTTGCATGCCGCGTCGCAGGACGAGGCCACAGGCAGAGATGCGAGAGGCGAACGCCATCTTCTCAATGTGCACGAAGTAGCCGAACTATTGCAAGTTCCCGTCTCCTGGGTTTACGGACGCATACGCAAACGTTCTTTAGAACGGCTGCCAGGCTATCGGCTTGGGAAATACTGGCGTTTCCGCAAGGAAGAAGTATTGGCATGGGTCGATTGTCACTGCGGGGGATCGCATGCTACTTGACATGCGGGCTACACTGAAAACTGACGCAGAACAAGCTGGGCGGACCATCGAGGTCCCTGAAAAGGGAGGAACGATGGCTCGTAGAAGTTTCCAGCAAGGCATGCTTTTCCAGCGGGGCACTCGAAGAAAACTTTGGGTAGCTCGTTGGTGGGAGGATGTAATTCAAGTAGACGGCACGCTCGGGCGTTTGAGGCGATCAGAAGTGATCGGAACGGTAGCCGAATTCCCGACACGCCGTAAAGCAATGCAGGTTCTGTCTCAGAAGTTGAGGGCAATCAACCGCGGCGATGCTCGACCGCAGTCGATCCAGACATTCGGAGATTTTGTAAAGAATGACTGGATGCCTGTGATCTTGCCAACACTCAAGTATGCAACCCAGAAGCACTATCGCTATGTGCTCGACGTGCATTTGATTCCGGCTTTCGGTAAATCACAACTTAGAGATCTGACGCGAGAAAATCTGCAAGGATTTCTAAGTCGCAAGCTCAACGGCGGGTTGTCATGGGAAACC
>Ga0209039_10001355_pt1 | contig 23082 bp, 14 predicted proteins | sample BogFormECP12_OM1_FD_188238 | JGI IMG/M metagenome (GOLD analysis project Ga0209039, IMG submission 188238) | Bog forest soil microbial communities from Calvert Island, British Columbia, Canada - ECP12_OM1 (SPAdes) (version 2) | ecosystem: Environmental > Aquatic > Freshwater > Wetlands > Bog ... | reverse complement strand
GACAAGACCAGCATTCCACTGGCCGGCCAATGGAAAGGCCAGCTCAGCGTGGATGCCCGCCCGCCGCATTCCTTGCCCATGGCATACGAGAACTGGCCCATCATGCCCGCCGTCCTCTACGAAGGAATGCTCAAGCCCGTCGCGCCGTTCTCCATCGCCGGCGCACTGTGGTATCAGGGCGAGCAGAACTCGCCGCGCGGCTACCAGTACCGCAAGATTCTCCCTGTGATGATCGCCGACTCGCGTAAGCTCTTCGCCCAGGGCGATTTCCCCTTCTACATCGTCAGCCTGCCGGCCTTCAAGCCGCGCAGCGCAACGCCGGTCGACGGCGACGAGTGGGCCGAGACGCGTGAGTCGCAGGCGATTACGGCTGCCAGCGTTCCCAACTCCTGCCTGGCTGTCACCATCGACACAGGCGACGCTGACAACATCCATTCCCAGGACAAACTGCAGGTGGGTGAACGCCTGGCCCTGTGCGCGTTGGCAAACTACTATGGTAAGAAGGTCGTTTATTCTGGCCCAACTCTGAAATCGGTCGACCGGCATTCCGGCGCAATCCGCCTGCACTTTGCGCACACCGACGGCGGCTTGGTCGTGAAGGGAACAAAGCTGGAGGAGTTTGCCATCGCCGGAGAGGACCGGAAGTGGTATTGGGCCGATGCGTATATCAAGGGCAAAACAATTATTGTCTCCTCCCCGTCGGTCCCGAACCCCAAAGAAGTGCGTTACGCCTGGCAATCCAACCCGGCTGCCACCTTGTTCAACGGAGCCGGGCTGCCCGCCGCTCCCTTCCGGACAGACACCTGGCCAGGGATGACAGAAGCTCAGAGACCGTATTGACGGTGTGATAAGAGGCAGCGAGCCTCGCGCGTCACCCCAAAGCCAGCAGCTTGAGGCGTTGATTTCACTCTCGTCGCCGTTCAGTTCTTTGCCTGCCTGGACCCCAGGCCCATGGAGCGGCGCAAGTACACGCCCGCGGCTCCGTTTGAATCCGTCTCGAGTATGCGCTCTAGCTCTGTTCCTTTGGATTTGAAGTCTGCCAATAGACCGAGTAGCGCTCATCGCGGATCCTGTACATCGCCGCCAGGTCGTAGGCGCCGCTGGCGCAGGTAGCCTTGAAGCGCAACTCGGCCGCCGAGTTCACCTGTATCCAATCGTCCGCATTGACCCTGTCTTTGCCCGCCGGCGCTTTCACCTCCGGCAGCTTCTCCGCGGGCGGCAGATTCTCAGGCACCGTCGCTCCGCTGTGAATGATCTTGCCCGGCCCATCCGCGGGACCTGCGCCGAGCCTGGCTGCCAGCAACAGCGGTCCGTACAGCGCTGCCGTCACCGATGCGTCGCCCGCCAGGGGCTCCTGCCGCAATCCCATCGGCAGTCCAACCGTCACGGTATCGCCGTCCTGCCAGACTCTCCGCACCGCAAGATAGGAGCCTGGATCAGCAACCGCCTCCAGGCTCCGCCCGTTGATCTTCACTTCGGCGCCGCTTGCCCAGCCGGGAATTCGTACATGGATTGCGCGCGTCTGCGGCTTTGCGCAGCTCACCTTCAACGTCGTTCCCTGTTCGAGCGGGAAGCTCGTGCTTTGCTGAATGCTGATCCCTTCATCCTTCCACTCCAGCGTGGAGGCAAGGAACTGGTTCACGTAGATCTCCGCGCCCCGGTGGAAGTAGATCGTGTCCGTCAGCTTGGCAAACTCCTCCGCGCCCGTGCCCGTGCAGCACCAGAACGACTCTTCCGGCGAGTTGTAGGCGCGCCAGTATCCGCTGGCCAGGGGAAAGAAGTACTGCTTCAACCCATCGGCATTCTGCGTTCCCAGGCGGCAATTGAACAGCGCTCGCTCGTACGCATCCATCCACCGCGCCTCGGCCGTCCAGCCGAAGACGATCCGCTCCAGCTTCATCAGGTTGTAGGCCACGCAGCATTCCGCGTTCGTCCAGGCCAGCGTTCCCTCCAGATGCCCGGCTGGCGTCTTCCAGTGTTCATCCAGGCTCGTGTTGCCGATCGCGTAACTCCGCGCGCTTAGCACCTCGTCCAGAAAGTACTCGGCGATTCTTCTATAACGGAGTTCTCCGGTCAGCTCGTAACGGCGCGCCGCGCCAATCATCTTCGGCACGTTCGTGTTTGCGTGCAGCCCCTGCAACTCATCGCGGCGGTCGGCCAGCGGATCGAGAATCGATGGCTGTTCAAACATCCCCGCCGCGTCCAGATACCTTTCCTTCTTCGTCAGCGCGGCCAGGTTCACCAGAACCTCGTTCATGCCGCCATACTCGGTGCGCAGCATCCGCTGGCGCTGTTCGGCGCTGATCCCCCAGAAATACTCGCCCGCCCACTTCGCCATGCCTTCGCAGATTTGCAGGGCATCCGCATTTCCAGTCAGCGCGTGCATGTCCAGCAGCCCAGCCATGATCTTGTGGTAGGTGTAAAAGGGCGCCCACACGTCCTTTCCTTCAGCGAGATGCTCGAACAGCACTGCCGGGAAGGCGCTCAGGTAGCCGGTGCCGATCTTCTTCTGGCATTCGGCCAGGCCGGCAACGAGTTGGTCACCACGCGACTTCAGCACATCGTTGCCGGATGTTGCCGAGGCAAGCGCCACTGCGGAAAGGAAATGGCCGCCCGCAAAATGCCCGCGCAGCTCGCAGGTCGGGTCTTCCCAGCCTTTGTACGGAACGGCGCTGGAGGAGATGCCTGCCGTCAGCCGGAACGTGTGCAGAAGCCGGTCCACTGACAGGGAGTCCAGGTAGCGCGCATTGATCTCCGCCTCATCGCGGAAGATGCCGGCAGACAGCCTGACCGCGTTAAGCGGAAACGGCGTCAGCCCCGTGCGCGCCTCTGCCCCGGCTAAGGTGCGCGGCGGGCTGGCAAGACCAACCGGGGTAAGCATGCTTGCAGCGCCTGCGGCAGCGGTCCAGGAAAGGAATTCTCGACGGGAGCATTTTGTCATTGGGTGTGTCCTCGCGGATCAGTGTGTGGTTAGGGCTTCTGTTGTCTCGAGCATGGTCCTGGCCAGTGGAGGCTCGACAGATTGCGCTGCCGCATGAGAGCGGGAGAGGATGGCGATCCACTTGGCGATGGCCAGCTGCAAGTTGTTGATAAGATGGTGGGCCCGGAGGGATTCGAACCCCCAACCAAGGGATTATGAGTCCCCTGCTCTAACCGTTGAGCTACAGGCCCTGGCCAGGAGATCATTGTAGGGCCTGGGCGGTGTTGCGCCAAAATCAGCGGCGCGGAGGTAGTAGAGTAAGCGCATGAAATCTCCCCATTTCAATGCACGTATCGCCGGCAGTATGGCGACAGCGGGAATCTTTCTTGCTCTCTGCGCTCCCGCTGGAACGTTGCCGGTCCAGCAGCCTGCGTCAGCACAAAAGGCCGACTCGGTGCTCATCCTGAAGAAGGACCACGTGCTGGAGCTGCTGGCCGGAGGCAAGATGATCCGCACCTACAAAGTGGCGTTGGGTCGGGGCGGACTTGCGCCCAAGGAACGGGAGGGCGACGGGCGTACGCCGGAAGGCCATTACGTGATTGACGCGCGCAACGCGGACAGTCATTATCATCGGGCTCTGCACGTCTCCTATCCCAATGCCGAAGACCGCAAGCGGGCAGCCAGGCTGGGCGTCTCGCCCGGAGGAGCCATCATGATTCACGGCCTCCCCAACGGCATGGGGTGGGTGGGCGCGGCGCACCGGCTCTACGATTGGACGCTGGGCTGCATCGCCGTCACCGATGACGAGATCGACGAGATATGGAAGCTGGTTCCGGTGGGCACGCCGGTCGAGATCCGGCCGTAAGGCAAGCCGCGCACACGTTGAAAGCATTCCGTCCCACCACAATTGGCCGCATCAAAAAGCCTTTGCGAGCGAATAGCGAGCAGTTGGCCCCACCGCTGGTGGCGCAGGTGGTCTGCGAAAATAGACTGAATGCTCTCACTGCAAAATGCCGGCAAGCGGTTTGGGCCGCGGGTCTTGTTTCTTGAAGCCAATTGGCTCATCCGAAACAAGGAGAAAACCGCGCTGGTAGGGGCCAACGGCGCCGGCAAATCCACGCTGATGAAGGTGCTGGCCGGCCTGGAGACGCTGGACTACGGCCAGTTGCAGCAGACCCGCGGCATGAGCATCGGCTACCTGCCGCAGGAGGGGCTGGAGCTCACCGACCGGACGGTTTTCGAGGAGTGCCTCAGCGTCTTCGACGAGTTGCGCGAGATGGAGCGGGAGATCGAGCGGCTCAGCGGGCAGTTAGCCGAGCTGGACCACGCCGGACCGGAGTATGAGTCGGCCGCGGAGCGTTTTTCCATGCTCCAGGAGCGCTTTCACGCCCTCGACGGCTACGCGCTGGACGCGCAGGTGGGAGGCGTGCTGACTGGCCTCGGCTTCGGCAAGGAGGATTGGACGCGGCAGACCGATGAGTTCTCGGGCGGCTGGCAGATGCGCATCGCGCTGGCCAAGCTGCTGCTGGCCAAACCGAATCTTCTCCTTCTGGACGAGCCCACCAACCACCTGGACCTGGAAACCCGCAACTGGCTCGAAGACTATCTCAGGAGTTATCCCTTCGGCTATGTACTTATCTCCCATGACCGGTATTTTCTCGATGTAACCATCGACCGGATCGCGGAGATATGGAACAAGCGACTGACTATCTATCAGGGTAATTACACCAGATATCTCGAGCAGAAAGACGAGCGGCGTGCGCAGTTGCAGGCGGCTTACCGCAACCAGCGCGAGCAGATCGAGCATCTGCAGGCCTTCATCAACCGCTTCCGTTATCAGGCCACCAAGGCCAAACAGGTTCAGAGCCGCATTAAAGAGCTGGAAAAAATTGAGCGCATCGAGATTCCCGAAGAGGAGCCGGCGATTCACTTCAAGTTTCCCCAGCCGGCGCCCTCGGGGCGCATGGTGGCGGAGGCTGAGGGACTCTCGAAGAGCTATGGCCCCAAGCTGGTGCTCAACCACGTCCGCTTCAGAATCGACCGCGGCGACCGCGTGGCCCTGGTGGGCGTCAACGGCGCGGGCAAGTCCACGCTGATCCGCCTGCTTACCGGCATGGAAGCGCCCACGGCCGGCTCTGTGCGCCTGGGGCACAACGTAGTTTGTGAGTACTTTGCGCAGGACCAGTACAAGGCGCTCGACGGCGAAGCGCGCATGCTCGACGACATCAGCCGCGCCGCCATCAAAGTGCCCGAGGGCGCGTTGCGGTCGCTGCTGGGCTGTTTTCTTTTCAGCGGCGACGATGTTTTCAAGCCGCTGGGCGTGCTCTCGGGCGGCGAACGCAATCGCTACGCGCTGGCGCGGATTCTGGTTTCGCCGTCGAATTTTCTGCTTCTTGACGAGCCCACCAACCACCTGGATATGCGCGCCAAGGATGTGCTGCTGGAGGCGCTGGCCGCCTTCAATGGCACGGTGGTCTTCGTCTCCCACGACCGCTACTTCATCGACCGGCTGGCTACGCGCGTCCTCGAAGTTGAGGGCGGAGCGGTCACCAGCCACGAAGGTAATTACGAGGACTATCTGCGCTGGAAGAGTCTTGGTCTTGCAGACGGCAGACCTTTGGTTGAGATCGTGGAGAAGGTGAGACCGCCTGAGCCTGCCGCGAAGAACGGCAATGGGGCTGAGGGTGAGGCCGAAGCCGCGAAGGACCGTCCCCGCCGCCTGAATCCCATCCGGCAAAAGCAGATGGAGGAGCGCTGCGCGTTTCTTGAAGAAGAAGTCCCGCGCATCGAGGCCGCCATCGTCCACACCGAGGAGCAGTTGGGCGTCTACGTCTCGGCCGCCGAAACGCAGCGGCTCTCCGCGCTGGCCGAGGACCTCCGCAGCCAGTTAACCGCGCTTACCGCCGAATGGGAAGAGCTGATGGGGCAGTTGGAAAGGGCGTGATTCAGCTGTGTGCCGCCCGCCGGCAAGGGCAAAAGCAGGGGTTGAAAAAGAGGCTCCCGGAGGGGGAGGGGATGGGGGGTGGTCCCCGGTACGCCTGAATTCTCCGGCCTATGAAGGCTTCGCGCTTCTCATCTGTCTGCCAGTATGCGCCAACAGAGGACAATTCTCCGCAAGGATTGGCCCCTTCGACTACGCTCAGGGTAGGCTGTCCAGGCGGACGCCTTCGGCAGAGCGGCGAAGTGCACCTGACAGATTGTGCACTCCCGGGTCTCTGGATCGAGACCTTAAGGCAGGCTCTGGAGTACCCGGCTCTCCCGCCCGGCTGAGCCAGACAATGGACACCCGCCAGAGCAGGAGAGAAGATCCCGTGTGGAAGCCGGCCTTGCGGCCAGCCCCACACGGGATCGGTTGTTGGCTCATAAACGATTCTTCAGGAATGCCGATCTATTTGCAGGGCAGTCCGTTGAGGGTGAATGCGGTTGGGTTGGTGTTCGCGCCCGTGTAGGTGCCATTGAATCCGACGGCGCCGGTCAAGGTTGAGCCCGCTGGAATTGACTCCCACGAGGCTATGCTTGACATCGACACTTTCTCGCCGGTCTGCGATTCGTTGACATTCCACGCGTAGTTGATCTTCTGATTCCCAGGGAATGTCCATCCCAGAGTCCAGGGATAGATGGCCGTCTTGCCGGTGTTTTGGATGTTGATGTCCACCGTCAATCCATTGGTGACGCCGGGGATCGCGTTGGTAACGGTATACGTGACGTGGCAGTTGCCGGACGCGCTGCTCTGGGTGGTTGCGCTGGCGTATGGAGATTGAGGCGAAGCCCCGCTCGCATCGACGGCCACGACCGTAAAGGTGTAGATGGTGTTGGGTTTGAGGCCGGTGACCTGGTAGCTGGTTCCAGTCAATCCACTGGCGATCACGGCGAGCACATTGGTCGGCGGGTAAGCTGCATACACGCTGTAGGTCACGGAAGCGCCATTTGGCGGCGGAACCGCGTTCCAACTGAGATTGATCTGCGAGCTCGAGACGGCGGTAGCCGTCAGACCCTTAGGCGTGCTGGGAGTGCTCGCTTTCGGTAAAGGCGGCGGCGCGCAGGAGAGCACCAGGTTGAGGTTGTTGATCGGAGTGTTCACAACGTCCTGCACCGGAGAAGTGACGGTGGCGCAACCAAGCATCCCGGCGCTCACTTCGTAATAACCCGGCTTCACGTCCCATCCGTAGGCTCCGTATTGGCTCGTAGGCATCGCGTTGAGTGTGTTGTCGTCCGGGTTCATGACAGGGCCATTTGTCAACCCCAAGTTGTGATTGGGCACGGGCTCGAACGGCCCGCTTGCGGAGTTGGAAGGCGAGTAAAGGAGCGTAGCAGTGGCGCCCGAGGCCGGGGTCTTGCCGTCCGAATAAAACACTTGCCCGCTCGGATCGATGAAGAGTGTAAGGGGTGCCGGATTGGATTCGCAGCTCGACGTGAAATTGATGGTCGCCTGCCCATGGATGGGGTACTGTGCTGGCAGCTCGTATGTGAAAAGCCCCGTCGAGGTGTCTAACACCATGTTGTAGGGCCCCTCAGTTTCGTTTTGGCCGGTCGCAAAGTTCATCCCGGTGATGGTAAATGTCACTGAATCGTTAGCACCTGGTTGATAGGTTGCTTCGCAGCCTGTGTAATCGACCCAGAATGGTGCGTTCCAGAATACGACTGGCTTCTGGTAACCAGCGCTGAGGCCGGACTGCACGGCGGTCGAGGTTGTGTAAGCGTGGGCTTGAAACGAATCCGTCTGCAGCCCTGAGCCGCCTTTCCAAGTCTCAAAACCGGTCTGGACGGACATGAGATACCAATCCGGGCTGAGGCATGCTTGTGCTTGACTACCGGGAACGGGGTTCACCTGCTGGTTACCCATGGATGTGTCAGGACATGCAAGGGCGCCAATGCTGCCGGCGCCCGGCGCTCCGATAACCCTGCTCGTATCGGATGCGCTCCCTCCATCGTTCACAGCCGTTGTGGTCCTATTCAACCAAAGGCCGTCGTCGATTCCCAGGATGTAATCCGTAAAGACCTTGGCGTCCAGGTTCATTGCATTGTTCCGGTAGCCGGCCTGTGCTACAAAGGAGACAACATTCCATTCGATGCCGCAGGTCGCGCCCGGAAGAGTCGTGCATTTATATGGTTCATAGCCCGGCGCGGTTGCATACCCCGTTCCCTTTACGACTGTACTGCCGGTATAACCGAAGTAGGGATTGTTCAGCCGCGAGGTCCACACGTCATAAATCACGCCATTGATTTCCACCGTTTCGCGCGGCCAGCCGCTCGGTTGGGCGTACCCCGTATTCGCGTTGGCTGGTGGCTGGTTCGGTGCTGAAAAGGGTGCATCGATGTAGCTGCTGTTGCTGTTCATCCAAACCATGATCTCGAGACCATCGTCCTGGCCGCGGACACTGCCGTAAGGAGCAATTCCTATGTCAGTTTGGCCAGTCTTGTCGAACCAGATGTCGTACGAGGCGTCCCAGATCTGCGAGCCATCTTTTGCGCCGGGGTTCCAAGCCGGGCTGCCAGCCGGGTTATTAGTGTTGAACTCGATGTTCCAGGTGGAAGGAATACTGGTAACGGCGGAAAGCTGTTGGGGGAAAACGTTCCAGTCCGGCGACGTAGGCTTAGAAGTCGCGGTCAACGTTGCCGAGCCCGTCGTGCAACTGTTGTTGTCCCACTGACAGCCCTTGAACTCCAACATGTATCTGGTGGGTCCGCCGTCCGTGATGCTGCCGCTGTATGGGTTGTTCCCATACCACGGGAAGCTGCCTGTGTTACCTTGGGCCCAGGTTGCCTCCTCCGCGATTGCGACCGGGGGGGCCGGGTCATAAGTGATCGTAAACTGCCCAGGGTTGCCGGTGTTGTAGTAGAACAACTCGCACGAGTCGCCGGAGGAGTATCCGATGCTCGAAGTGGACGTGGTGGAATTCCAGAAGTCGTTGTAGATGGCATACACATCAGAAGGATCTGAGGCGTCAAAAGATGTGGTCAGCCCTTGGTTGCCTAATTCCCCACCATTGGGAGTCCCGGAGTTTGAATGTGTCAGAATAGGATTGCCTGACCACCCGAGAGCACCGGTAGGATATCCTGACGGCAGCGTTGCCGAGCCGTCTCCTATGCACCACATGACTCCGCCGTCGCTTGGATTGGCCGGATTTGTTGAGGTGTTTGATAATGCCGTGTTTACTGGCAATGTTATTTGCGAGGAGGCCGACTGAACGGCCAGCAAGCCCAGCGCGATGAGCGGCAGGGCTAACGATAGGGGAGTAAACTTTGTCATCTTCTTTCACTTTCTCCTTCGGGTTGAACTTCAGGATGAGTTGTGTAGACAGGAATTGCCCGATCTGCTGTTTCTGAATGGGCCATTCCGGCCGGGGGACTTCTGGGATTTGGATCGAGCCGCAGCCTAGAGCGCGAGGAGCAATGGGAAGAGATGGTTTTAGCTCCTCATCCGGCATTGCGTGCGGCAAAGGGAAAATGCCTCATAATTCTCAAGACTGTTCCCAAGGGCATAGCTATCTTGGTTCCGCTCTAAGGTGGGATCCTGCCGAGACAACTAACCTAAAAGACAGCGATCAAAACCGGGATCAAACCGCTGGCAAAGCAGCACGTGCATTTTTAAGGCCACTTCTCGCCTAAAATTGCATTCGTGCAACTGCAGCATGCAGGTGAAATGTTTGAACTTGTAGCACAAAGATAAAACGTTTGAGCTGAAAGAAGTCAAGTTACTTTTGGACACTGCACTAAAGTAATGCACTACTCAGATCGTTGCCGATCCTGCAGGCCGATGTTCTTTAGTTGGAATCTCCTTTTTCGATCCTGAATCCCCTGCAATTAAATCGCTCGTAAGGTAGATTGCAAGGCCAAGAGAACGTTTGCGCCGAAAATGCCAGCGCTCGAGGCAGAAAAGCCGGGCAATTCGCTGCCGTCCTTGCCTAGCCCGCCTCATAGAGAGCGCTCGTCGTCAATCTTTCCGACACTTGTCCCTCCTCTCACCTTCCTTCATTGGAATTCTGCTCGGCGCCGCCAGCCGGTCAGTGTGCAGGAAGCGGTAACGGCGAGATCCTTCGCGACATCGCCGAGAACCGTGTTTGTGTCAGGAAAGGAACGCAGAAAGGATGGGGCACCCGGTACACACAGTTCTACAGAGGTATTTAGGTCTCTCTCAGGGCTAGAAGAAGCACCCGCAGGTCCTTCGACTTCGCTGCGCTCTGCTCAGAATGACAGCTTTGTGAGTCCGGAGTTTCCCAGCGCAATTGATGGGGCGATCGTTATTGTCCATCGTGCATAATCAAGAAGCGATGGCTCTGTTGTGGAATCCCGAGGGCTGATGATGCAGCTCGACGGACGGGCCGCGCTCTCCTGATTTGTCATCTGCCTGAAGTTCCCCTTGCCACAAACCGGGTTCCGGTACTATTCTTTATTCATGCGTCGATGTCGCTAACACCGCCCAGGTGTCTGTTGCGACGCAGAGGTGCGCTCGGTTCAAGAGCACTCTTCCCCGTCAAATCACTCGAATCTTTCCCTACAGAACAGAACCGTCTGGGATCGCGTCCCGGAAAAAGGAGATCATCATGGCGCGCATTGCCGCGAATGTAACGGAAATCATTGGCCGCACCCCGCTGGTGCGGCTGAACAAAGTGGCGGCCGGGTTGCCCGCTACCGTCGTAGCCAAGCTGGAGAGCCAGAACCCGGTTTCGAGCGTAAAAGACCGCATCGGCTTCGCAATGATTGACGCCGCCGAGAAGGCCGGCAAGATCAAGCCCGGCGAAACCGTGCTCATCGAGCCCACCAGCGGCAACACCGGCATCGCGCTGGCCTTTGTCGCCGCCGTCAAGGGCTACCGGCTCATCCTGACCATGCCGGAGACCATGAGCCTGGAGCGCCGTACGGTGATCCTGGCCTTCGGCGCCGAGATCGTGCTCACCCCCGGCCCCAACGGCATGAAGGGCGCCATCGCCAAGGCCGCGGAGATTCTGGCCAAGACCCCGAACGGATATATCCTCCAGCAGTTCGACAACCCCGCCAACCCCGCCATCCACTACGCCACCACCGGCCCTGAGATCTGGAACGATACCGATGGCAAGGTGGACATTCTTATCAGTGGCGTGGGCACCGGCGGCACCATCACCGGCGTGGCCAAGTACATCAAGCCCCGGAAGCCGGAGTTCAAGGCCATCGCCGTCGAGCCCACCGACAGCCCGGTGCTCTCCGGCGGCAAGCCCGGACCGCACAAGATTCAGGGCCTCGGCGCGGGCTTTGTGCCAGGCGTGCTCGACACCAAACTCGTCGACGAGGTCGTCCAGGTGACCAACGACGAGTCGATCGCGGCGGCCCGGCGGCTGCCGCTGGAGGAAGGCTTGTTCGTAGGCATCAGCTCGGGAGCGGCGCTGGCCGCGGCGCTCAAAGTAGCCGCGCGGCCGGAGAACGCCGGCAAGCTGATCGTGGTTGTGCTGCCCGACTTCGGCGAGCGCTATCTCTCCAGCATTCTCTTCGAGCCGCTGCGCCAGCAGGCCCTGGCCCTGCCGGTGGAGGCGATTGCGGTGTAATCTGTTGTTTCATCGCCGGGCGCCGTTCGTATGCTCCGTGCCCCATCCTTGCCGCGTTTTTGTTTCTGCGGCAAGGGTGGGATACCGCGGCCCTCAATAGCCCCGTCCATCACGTAGATTTTAGCCACAATGACCCTCTTTACCCGCATCCGCGAAGACATCGACTCCGTGCTGGAGCGCGACCCGGCCGCGCGCTCGCCGCTGGAGGTCTTTCTCTGCTATCCCGGCCTATGGGCCGTCTGGATTCACCGCGTCTCCCACGCCCTCTGGCGCGCCAAGCTGCGGCTGGCGGCGCGATTGCTCTCCCAGGTCGGCCGCTTCTTCACCGGCGTGGATATTCATCCCGGCGCGCAGCTGGGCCGGCGGCTGTTCATTGACCACGCAACCGGCGTGGTCATCGGCGAAACCTCCATCGTGGGCGACGACGTGACCATGTACCAGGGCGTAACTCTGGGCGGCACCGGCAAGGGCCACGGCAAGCGCCACCCCACCATTTGCGACGCCGTCTTCATCGGCAACAACGCCAACCTGCTGGGCAACGTCACCATCGGCGAGAACTCGCGTGTCGGCGCCGGCTCCGTGGTGCTCGATGACGTGCCCCCCAACTCGACGGTCGTGGGCGTTCCGGCGCACATCGTCTATCGCAACGGCGAGCGCGTGCTGATTACCGATCCCCACGACATCAAGGACCCGCTTTCCGACGCGCTCATTGCCCTCTCAGCCCGCGTCGAGGAGATGGAAAAGCAGCTCGGCGGCAAGCCGCAGCCAGCCGAACCCTTCGCCACCGAGGAGGCCGAGCGCGCCGCCTACCGCAAGAGACTGGCGCGCATGCGCGAGTACGTCTCCATGGGCGAAGGCATCTAGTCCTCACCGGCCTATGCCCGGGCTTCGGCTGTTCCGGAAGGCTTTAATCCCTTGAATAGAAGCCAGAAGCTCAGGGCTAAATCGAAGAGACCTATCGGCGTATCGAACCACCCCAGGCCGACGATCTTATCGAAGTGGGGATTGATGAAGAGTGCGAAGGAGCACACTGCGGCAAATGCTGACGAGACGACGCCGAAGGCAGCCAGCGCGCGAGGAATATAGCGGGACTTGAACCACAGGCAGGCGCAGACTGTGGATGCCAATCCCCAAAACAGCAAGCCAATGTAATAGATGTCAAAGTTGGTGTGGAGAGTGAAACCCGCCAGGGCCTGCAATCGCTGCGCATCAAAGGCTTGCAGGGGATCGGCGCCTTTGAGGAGCCGCAGAGCGTCAAAGTAGTTGAGCGACATGAACAGCCAGGTGAAGGCATACACGACCCACCAGAAGGCCGCCAGCAGGGCCAGGCCTTTGTTGACCGGCTTGAGGACCACGTAGAGGGCCGTGAGCAGCACGAAGATGCCAGCACAGTAAAGGATATTCAAGGCGACGCCGGTGCGAAAGAATTGTTCGTGCCCCAGGATATTGCGTGCGGTTTCGGCGACATTCTCGGTGATCAGACGCCAAAGGATGCCGTAATGGACGTAAACCACGGTCGCGAAGGTGATCAGGTAAGCAAAAGCCACGACTTTTGCAGCCGTTCGTTGCGATTTGTCGATAGAGCTGGTGGTCATTTCATTGCCTCCAAAGGAGCTGGAATAGGCGAGTCAGCCATGCGTGCAGGAATTCTCGACCCGATTATGGTAAACGGATGAGGAGAAAAAATATTGTATCGGCCTGAATCGGACCGGGAATCTGCCTGCCGCAAGTCTATCCAATAAGCCTGTATCAGCAGGCCTCGATGGGCAAAAGGATTTGGTCCTCGCGCTATCTCATCCGTTCCGGCCTGCCCGCCTCGCACCTTTATCTGGGCCGCAACATTTTGCCGGAATACTCACTGCACAAATGATGGAACCTGTACAAGCTGCTCTGCGTAGTTTTGCCGGAGGTCATCGTGGTGAATCATTCCCCAACTGCTGTTCACAACGGAGCGGCTCGCCCGGAAGAAGGGCGAGGTCCCGCATGGTTTAATCTTCTCGCGCTGCTGATATGGCTATCGGCAGGAGTTGTCGTATTCCTTCCATTTGCGCTGGACACCTCGCCTTTGGACGCAGTGATGCTGCGGGTTCCGGGCAATCAGGGCAACTGGTGGCACTTTCTAGCCGGCGCTCCTTGCTTTCTTGCCTTTCCGATGATTTGGCTGCGGCTGCGCGCGCTTTTTTCAACACAGCTTTCGACGCCGATTGGTCGGCGCCTGCTCTGGAGCGCCGCCTGCTTGTCGATTGCCGGCACAATCGCGGTCGAGACGCCATTTCTGTTGCATCTTGCCGGAACCAGCGAATGGCAGCGCTTGTCGGTCTTGGGCCTGGGCTTCGGCATCATGATCGCCAGCGCCCTAATTCTGTTCATGCGCCGAAGCCACATCGCTCCCACCCGGGCGTGCCTTGCCGGCCTCAACACAGCCTATCTCGCCAACGCGGCATTGGCTCTCGTCGTTTACAGCGACGCCCCAGGGAAGATAGAGACAAGATCTGGCTGGCCGGTATTGATGGTGATCTTCTGGCCAATCCTCTTCGAGCTGATTTGGATCTACATCCAGAGTTTCCGGAAACAGGCGTCGTAAATCAACCCTCGCTCCGCTTGGCCCGCTTTCTTGTTTTCTGAAAGCGGGTCTTGCTTCAATGGTTCGCCGGCAATTCTTCTCCGCGGATGCCATGTCGCTGAGGCGCGAATTAGACCGAGTAAAAGCCTGCCTCGGAACCCTCCAGCTCGCCTCCGCGAGCAGGCCTCCATGGGCGAAGGGATTTGAGCCCGGATTTCTTTTTGATTCATCATTCTGAAACCTCAGTAGTGGTAAAATCGCAGGGATTCTGGGACAAAAAAGGAGATTCCGGTTCAGGCGTGTTTGGGAACTTGTTCCCCGCTGCTCACCGAGGAGGCTTGATCATATGCGGCAGAATGGACGAAGAATCGTAATCATCGGCGGTGGCATCGCAGGCCTTTGCACCGCAGTTTATGGGTTGAAATGCGGCTATCAGGTTCAGGTGCTTGAAATGCACGAGATGGCTGGCGGTCTGGCGATGAGTTGGCACCGCGGCCCTTACACCTTCGAGACCTGCTTGCACTGGTTTGTCGGTTCAAAACCCGGTGGTGAGTTTCACGCGCATTGGCAAGAGGTCTTCGACGTCGACAAGCTCAGGTTCATTGATTCTGATGAGTTTGTCCGCATCCAAAGCGAAATCGGCGACAGCTTGAGTATTTTCACCAATGTCGACTGCCTTGAGGCCGAACTTCTCAGGCGATCACCGCGGGACGCGGCTGCAATTCGAGACTTCACGCACGCGATACGTATTCTTGGCAAATTCAAGATACTCGACCCCTCGGGCAGTCTGGCCGACAACTGGCTGAACATGCTACGGGACCTTCCTATCTTTCCGCTGCTGGGAAAATTGTCGAAGATAAGCGGGGAACAATATGCCAATCGTTTCTCCGACCCGCTTCTGAAGCGCTTTTTCTCAAATGGGGACATTGGAAAGATGTCCGCTATCGCCATGATTCTTTCTTTGGCATGGATGAATGCAGGCAACGCAGGCTACTGCATCGGCGGCTCGCAGGCGATCATCCGTCTTATCGAAGAAAAGATTGCAAGTCTAGGCGGTACGGTCCGGTTCAAAGCCCGGGTTAAGCGCATCCTGGTGGAGAATGATACTGCCGTGGGGGTGCAATTGGAGGACGGCGAGAAGATCATGGCCGACTGGGTGATCTCCGCCGCGGATGGCCATGCCACCATCTTCGACTTGCTCGACGGAGCGTATGTCAATGAAGCGACCCGCAAGCTTTACGCCGAAAGGGAGCTGTTTGCTTCCTATCTTCAGGTTTCTTTAGGAGTGGGGCTTGACCTCAGCGATCAGCCTCCCATGTTGACCCGTATGCTGCAAGCTCCGCTCACGGTCGACCCTGGCACTGAGCTAGAAAATGTCGGGTTCCGCATCTTCCACTTCGATCCAACTTTTGCACCGCCCGGTAAAACCGCAGTCACCAGCCTTCTACCCACGCGCAACTTTACATACTGGACCGAACTGCGTAATAACAACCCTGCCAAATATCGCGATGAGAAGCGCCGTATCGCTGACGCAGTGATCGGTGTTCTCGACAAACAGATCCCTGGCGCGCGCGCAGCCATCGAGACCGTCGACGTATCCACGCCGGCCACAGTCATTCGCTACACTGGCAACTGGAAAGGAACGATGGAGGGGTGGCTTGTTGAGCCAGGCGCGAGCTTCAAGCCTCTACCGAACACGCTGCCCGGACTAGACCGATTCCTCATGGTTGGCCAATGGGTGATGCCGGGAGGTGGTCTTCCTTCCGGTCCGATGACGGCGCGGCCAGCGGTGAAGGCGATCTGTAAGCACGATCACTTGCCCTTCAACCTCCATGCAATAGAGGCCAATAAGCCTGAACCGGTTGCGGTGTGATCGCGACAAGCACATCGAGCACGTCTCGATGGGCGAAGGAATATAACGACCTCAGATGCCCACTCTGCATCACGAATGGTGTTGAAACGGCTGCTTCCCACAATAGGGAATCTCTGAATATGCCATACAATTCAGGCAAATCGTATGATTGGAGATTCTCATGAGTGACGAATCTTCGCGCATTCTTGTCGTCGGAGCCGGAGTCAACGGTTCCGTCTGTGCCGCCGAATTGCACCGGGCCGGTTTGAACGTCACCGTTCTGGTTCGCCCCGCTCGATGCCGGGAACTGATTGAACGGGGTCTCGAAATTGAGAACCCGCTCAACGGCGCACGGTCCGTGACCAGATTGCCTTTCATTGACCACCTGGAGTCCACGGATATCTACGACTACATTCTTGTCGCCGTTCGCAAAAATCAGGTACGGGAACTTCTGCCGGCGCTCACTCAGAACACTTCACCATGCGTGGTATTCATGGTCAACACAGTTTTGGGTCCCGAAGAGTGGGTTACAGAACTGGGGGCGGATCGCGTTCTGCTGGGCTTCGCCTTCGCCGGGGGCAGGCGCGAGGGCAGCCTGGTGCGGGCCATGCGCGTCAAAGGAGCTTCCACACCCTTCGGCGAAGTCAATGGCGCTGTCACTCCACGGCTCACGCGCCTGATCAGCACTCTCAACCGCGCCGGACTCAAGGCAAGATTAGAGCCGCACATGCCCGACTGGCTGGCCAACCACGCGGCGATGGTTGGGCCTTTCGCAATGCTCATCCTCAAGCACAGATGCGATACCTACGCCCTGGCCCGTTCCAAAAGCGATCTGCGTCTGCTGGTTGATTCCATGCGCGAGACACAGAAGGTGCTGCGCGCCACAGGACGCCGCATTGTTCCTCGCGCCCAGGAAGTGTTCTACAGGCTTCCGCGATTCATTCTGGTCGGCCTGTTCCGGGTTTTTCTTTCTACCAAATATGCTGAGATCGGCGGCGGCTGGCATTGTTCCCAGGCCCCCGATGAAATGAACCAGTTGGCAAGCGAACTCAAAGAGCTTGTGGAGCGATCCGGACTCCCAGCGCCGGCTCTCCGGCAGATCCTCGCGGAATCTTAATTGATGCGAGCGATGATCTACACCCCGGTTCCTTTCCCGGCCGTTCTCTGCGCCGGAATGTAGACCGCACGTTCCTGGCCTGAGTTCCTCCTGCTACATTGGTTTCAATTGCGCCTCCGCGCCCGGGGGTCGATCTTTTGTCTCTTCGTCTTCTGTTCGTGGCTGTTCTCGCGCTTCCCGCCGCCGCCCACGCCGCCTCCCGCGTGCAGGCCGCGCCGGTCCCCGCAGAGATGCGCTCCACGGCCTTCACCGTCACCGTGAACGGCCAGCCGGTGGACGTGGCCCACGCCGCAGCGAGTTATGAATATGTCAGCTTCGACGTGACCGGTCCCGTGGACATTGCCATCACCGCCGCCGAGCCGGGCTTCTGGGACCGCGGCGTGGACATTCAGCCCTGGCGGCTGGGTCTGCGCCCCACGCGACAGAGCCAGACCATCCGCTTCCGGCTCGCAGGGCCGGCCAAGCTCTCCATCTCCCGGCCCGGCGACTTCCTCAACCACGCCCGGATGCTCTTTCTGTTTGCGGGATCGCCGCCGCCGCCTTTGCCGCGCGACCCGAAGATTCATGCCTGGCAGCCGGGGGTCTACCGCATAAGCCTCAATCCCAAAAGCGGCGAGACCCTCTACCTGGCGCCGGGCTCCTACTTCTTCGGCAGCCTCAACCTATGGAAAGTTGAGAATGTAAAAGTTTTGGGCCGCGGAACCATCGTCTATGACGGACCCCAGGACCCCAACAGCGACGAGGGCTGGATGCAAAAGCCCGACTGGCATTGCGTCGGCGCGCTTGAAGCCCGCAACGTCGAGATCGACGGCCTGACCTGCATCGTCCGCTCGCGGACCTGGTCCATCCAGATGAAGGATTCAACCGGGTTCACTTTCGACGATCTGCGCGTGATCGGCGGCAACCCCGGCAACGCCAACCAGGACGGAATGGACTGGCTGGGCGGCGGCGACGCCATCGTCCGCGACTCTTTCTTGCGCTCCTCGGACGATGTTTTTTCCATGCAGGGCAACTGGGATGGCTACACCGACGAGGCGATGCTCCATCCCGGACACGACGTGCAGAACATCCTCATCGAGCACAGCGAGCTCTCGACCAGTATCTCGAATGTCGTGCGCGCCGGCTGGCCCCGCAAGACTTATGACTCGCGCAATTTTACCCTGCGCGACTCCGACATTCTCCACGGCGGCATCGGTGCCTGCGGCCAGACCTTCGGCCTGTTCGGCTTCTGGGGCGCTGACGGCGCCAAGGGCGATCACTCCAACTTCACCTTCGAGAATCTCTTTCTGGACAACTGGTACTCGCTCCTGCAGATGGAGCAGGAATACCCGGGGTTGCGTGGATTCACCTTCCGCAATATCTGGGCGCTGGACCAGCCGCCGCTGGCCGATTCCTCGATGGTGGGCGACGTAGCGGACGTGACCTTCGACAATGTGAAGTACGGCCAGACCCGCGCGGCCACTGATGCTGATCTGCCGCTGGCGGTCTCCAGCGGCGCTGCGGCAGCTCACTTTACCGCCAGCCACAACCCGGTGGCGGCGTTTACATTCGATCCGCCCGTCTTTGCGCCGGGTGAGACAGTCACCTTCACCGCGCAATCCTCGCCAGACGCGCAGTACACCTGGCTCTTTGGCGACGGAACTAGAGCACACGGCCGCCGCGTGCGCCACCGCTTCCCCGACGCCGACGGCGCCCAACTCGACGGGTCGGGCCGATTCAGAGTGCTGCTTCACGTCGAGGACCAGCAAGGGATCCAGGATTCGGTCCGCCAGGACTGGGCCGCGCAGGGAGTGGTGGTGGTTGCCAAATGGCACGAGGCCGCAAGCATACTCAGCCCCACGCTGCCCGGCCTCACATGGCAGATCTATCCCGGGGAATGGACCGAACTGCCCAACCTGGCCGCCGAGCACTGGGTCTTCAGCGGCGAGTCGCCTAACCTGCGCGCCGACCCGCAAGGCTTTACGCGATACGCCGCCGCGTGGGACGGTCTCATCGACATTCCCGCCGATGGCGGCTACACCTTCCATCTGCTGGCTCGGGATGGCGCGCGCCTGGTGATCGACGGCGTGGAAGTGGCCAAAACCGGCCCTCCCTTCGCCCAGGTCTGCGGTTCGCAAGGCAACGCGATGCGCTACGACCGCGGCTCGCTGGGCCTGCGCGCCGGCAAACACACGCTTCATCTGGAAGGCCTGCACTCCGCCAGCGAAGGTTCACCGCGGCTGCTGTGGGAGGGCCCCGCCCTGCCACTGATGGACGTGCCCCCGGCGGCGTTCAGTCATTTACGTCAGGATACGGTGACGCGGTGAAGCAGGAACTAGGGAACAGGGAACGCTGCTTGATCAGCGATGCGAACGTATACTGTTGGCGGATTGAGGAACCAAAGTGATGCCAGATTCACAAAGAGATATTTCTGTTCTTGAGAAGCGCTATCGGCGACTGATGGTCCTGACGGTCTGCCTTATCGCATTGATGTTGGCGCAGACGGCTTATACGGCATAGGCGACACGCAGCGAACGCACAAACGGACAAATACTGCATGCTCGCGGCTTGGTGATAACCGACGAAAAGGGAACTGAGCGCGTTGTGATCGGCGCGCCGCTGCCGGACCCCACAATTCTCGGGAAAGTGCATAGGCGGGATGGTCCGGTCTCCGGGCTGATCATTGCGGATGCCACTGGCACTGAGCGGGGCGGCTATGTAACAGACGACCAAGGCGGCAACGCGTTGCTTACCCTTGACGGTCGTGGTCTTCAAACCGTTCTGCTCCTGGCGGAACCAAACGGCGCCACAACTTTTAGAATATGGGACCGGCCTTACAGTTCGATTACCATGGGTGCGTGGGACAACGGCCCGTTCCTGAATCTCAAGCGAGAAGGGGCGCTCGTTTCTGCGCAGCCGCCTGGGAATGCTCAAGCTTCAGATCTGCGCCCTTTGTTTCGCTAACAGTTACTTATCCCTCATTTCGGCATTTGCCCCGTATCCCATCCCCCGCCCAGTGCCCTCACTAATCCCACACTGGCCACAAACTGCCTCGTCTGGAGATTGACGGCCGTGCGCTGGTTCTGCAGCAGCGCAGTCTCGGCCGTCAGCACCTCAAGATAGCTGGTCACGCCGCCTTTGTAGCGCTGATTGGAAATGTCGAGGGAATGTTGCGCCGACTCGACCGCCTTCTGCTGCACTCCCGACTCCTGCTCGAGAATCTTCAAGCCGGAGAGCTGATCCTCCACGTCTTCAAAGGCCAGGAAGATGGAGCTTTTGTAAGCGGAGACCTGGGCCTCGTAGGCGTGGCGGGCCTGGTCGGTGAGCGCGTGGCGCTGGCCGGCGTCGAAGAGCAGTTGCGCGGCCTGCCCGCCCAGGGTCCATAGCGCGCTTGGTCCCTGAATCAAGGTACCGATATTGACGCTTTCAAAGCCGCCTGTTCCGCCCAGAGTGATGGTGGGGTAGAAGGCGCTTACGGCGATGCCGATCTGCGCGTTGGCGGCGGCGGCGCGGCGCTCGGCGGCGGCAACGTCCGGGCGGCGCTCCAGCAGTTGCGAAGGCACGCCAAGGGGAATTTTGGGCAGAGGCAGATCGAGCGGCGACGGCGGAATGCTGAACTCAGGCAGTTTGTAATAGGCCATGGTGCCCACGGCGTGCTCATACTGGGCGCGCGCCACACCCACGTCGATCAGTTGCGCGCGCACCGTCTCCAGCTGCGTCCTGGCCTGGGCCACGTCCGCCTCGGTGCCGATCCCGCCGGCAAAGAGGCGCTGGGTAAGATCGAGCTGCCGCTCCAGGTCGGCGACCGTCTCGTTCAGCAGCTTGATCTCGGAATCAAGGCCGCGCAGTTGGAAGTAGTCGGCGGCCATCTCGGCATGAAGGCTCAGGTCCACGTTGGCCATCTCCGCGGAATTGGCCTGGGCGTTTTCGCGGGCGGCTTCGACGGTGCGGCGGATGCGGCCCCAGAAGTCCGGCTCCCAGCTGGCCTGGCCGGTCAGGGTGAAATCGCTGTAGGTGGTGGGTCTGCCGGCTGAGTAGGAGGGTCCGTTTGTCGATATACCGTTGCGCGAGCCGGAACTCCCGGCGGAGAGCGTGGGATAGAGAGCGGACTTGGCCGCCTTCACCTGGTCGCGCGCGGCCAGGTAAGTTTCCAGCGCCTGGCGCAGGGTCTGGTTATTCGCTTCGATGCGCTCTTCCAACTGATTGAGTTGCGGGTCCTGGTAGATTTCCCACCATTTGCCTCGCAGCATGCCGTCGGAGGGCGTGGCCGGTTGCCAGCCGCCTCCAGCCGGATTAGGCGGCGGCACCATCACCGTGGCCGCGCCAGTCTCCTTGTAGGCCGGCGGCGCTTCGTAGCCGGGGCGGTTATAGTTGGGGCCGACGGGCTTGCAGCCGGCCAGCAGCCCGAGCGCGAGCAAGGCGGCAAATCCGCCGCGGCGGACGGCGCGGACAACATGCCGGCGGGCTGTATCGAGCGATAACACGCGCATCGCTACTTGCCTCCCGCATCGGCGGCTTTGCCGGGGCTCTCCACGAATACCTTTTCGCCTTCGATGAGCGAGTCGGGCGGGTCCTGGATCACCCTGTCTTCCGCGGTGAGCCCGTTCACGATCTGCACGTTGGCGCCGTCGTCCTCGCCGATGACCACCGGAACCAGATGCGCGACGTTGCCGTTGACCACGACGCCCACGCGCAGCCCTTCTTTGCGGAAGATGAGCGCCGCGGCGGGCACGATGAAGGCGGGGCCGGCGGGCGGCGTCTTGAAGTGGACCTGGGCCAGCGAACCGGGCAGCAGCTCGCCGGCGCGGTTATCTATGTCGATCTCCACCAGCAGCGTGCGGCTGGCCGGGTCGATCGCGTCGGCCGTCCGCACCAGAGTCCCTTGGTAGGTCTTGCCCGCGTGTTCGGCAAAGGTCAGGCCGATCTTGGAGCCGCGCTTCACGGTCTGTGAGTAGAGCTGCGGCAAGTTGGCGTAGACGCGCAGGATCTGGATGGCCTGCATGCGGAAGAGTTCCTTGGCCGCGCCTGTGTCGATCAACTGGCCGGTGTCGATGTTGCGGGCGGTGACCACCCCATCGAAGGGCGCATAGACCTTCTCGAACGATTGCAGCTCGCGTAGCCGCTCGACGTTGGCCTGCGCGGACTTGACAGCCGACGCCGTGGCCGCGGCCTGGTTCACAAACATGTCGGTGTCCTGCCGGGAGACGGCGTTGGTTTGCACGAGGCCCGTATAGCGCTCGGCCTGGATGCGGGCGTTGTTGGCGGTGGCCTGGGCGGTCACCAGGTCGCTCTCGGCCTGGGCCAGTTGCTGGTCCAGCTCGGGAGTGGCGATCTCGGCCAGCAGCGCGCCCTTCTTCACCCGGGCGCCGATGTCGAAGTACCATTTCGTCAAATAGCCGGAGGTGCGCGCGTAGATGGGCGAATCCGTCCAGGCGGTCACGTTGCCGGGCAGCACGAAGCTGTCCACCGGCGCGCCCAGCCTGGGGTTCGCGGCGATGACCGAGGGAGCGGCCAACTCCGTGGTGCGGACGGCCAGCGCCCTATCGGCACGCATGCGGCTCAAAATGCCCCAGCCTGCCAGGGCGCCCGCAACGACGAATACAATGGCCACGCCCACCAGAGCCTTGCCGGGCGAGATGGGCTTCTGTTGGGGCGCGGTCCCGTGGCCGTGAGCGGACTGCGGGTTCGGATTGGATTCGTTGGTCATTCGAGTTCCTTCGAAATCTGGTCAAATTCGTCGTACGATTCGGATATGGCGATGCGGCGGGCTGCCTTGCGGCGGCCTTCCAGCCAGCCGTGGACCATAGAGAAGAATGCCGGCACAAAGAAGAGAGTGGCCACGGTGGCCAGCAGCAGGCCGCCGATGACGGCGCGGCCCAGCGGGGCGTTCTGCTCGCCGCCCTCGCCCAGGCCCAGCGCCATGGGCGCCATGCCCAGAATCATGGCCAGAGCGGTCATCAGCACCGGGCGCAACCGGACAAAGCCGGCATTCAATGCGGCCTTGCGCGCATCGCCCACCAGAGCCTCCAACTGCTCGCGGGCAAAGCTCACCACCAGGATGGAGTTGGCCGTGGCCACGCCCATGCACATGATGGCGCCGGTAAGCGCCGGCACGCTGAGCCGCGTGTTGGT
>Ga0209039_10001354_pt1 | contig 23099 bp, 18 predicted proteins | sample BogFormECP12_OM1_FD_188238 | JGI IMG/M metagenome (GOLD analysis project Ga0209039, IMG submission 188238) | Bog forest soil microbial communities from Calvert Island, British Columbia, Canada - ECP12_OM1 (SPAdes) (version 2) | ecosystem: Environmental > Aquatic > Freshwater > Wetlands > Bog ... | reverse complement strand
GTTGCTGAAAGTCGCGTCACAATACGCTAACACAAACTGGCAAGCCGTTCAAAAAGACTACGTTCAATCATAACGCCCCTCTGTAAAATAAATTTGTAAAATTGGACTCTTGTCTGTTTTTCGCACTTCCGGAGGAATTGGCACCAGTCTTGCCTCTATTCAGGGCAATCAACCAAAAGGTGGCATACACGTCATGATCCGTTCCTACAACTATTTTGTTCTTATTGTTCTTTCAATTCTGCTCTGGTGCTCGCCGACTGATCTGCACGCATTGACCGCTCAGGAAATCCTTGACCAGAGTATCATGAAGCAGAAATTGGGTGAGAGTTTCCGCATTGCGGCCACTGTCAAGACCTATATGGCCAAGAAACTTTTGTCCGACCAAACTCTCTGGTTGATGGCTCAGATTCGTAAGGGCGGAGCCAATTTCTTCTTGGATTTAGACTCTCCGCCGCAATCCAAAGGGATGCGCTTTTTACTGCTCGTGAATGAGGGCAAAGAGCCGCAAGCACTCATGTATCTTCCAGTCACTGGCAAGTCCGTTCCTCTGGCTGCGGTTGAAAAATTCGCGAAGATAGTTATCCAAGGATTAATGCCCAAGGGTGGCGAGAGTGCTGGACTCGTTAAAGAGGAAGCGGTAGACGGCCGAGATTGCTACGTTACCCGAATCAAATTCCCCGGGGAAAGTGACGAAAGGCTCGCATGGATTTCCAAGAAGAACTTCTTGGTCGTCAAGTCTCAGCAGATGGGTTCTGCGGGAAAAGTGAAATGGACCTTTCGTGTGGTGGAATTCTTCAAGACCGAGCAAGGTGAGGAATTCCCCAGAGAGGAAGAAATCCTCATTCCAGACAACGAGATGCGAATACGGCTCAGGCAGGATAGCGCTGTGTTCGGAATAGAAATACCCGACGAAGTTATGAATCCCGAGACGTTCTGGACCTTTAACTGGAGAGTGTGAATGTGAGGCTCGGGGTCGCGAAGGTTGACCCCGGGCATAGCGGTGAGCCGAGCGGCATTAAGCAATTCACATACTTGCAGCTTGACAATTCTATCCTTAGAAGTCCTGAAGACCGTATTTGATTTTGACGGGATTAGCCCTGGGCAGAACGGTGCGAGTATCGGAATGGTAATCGGCAGGTCAATCGAGGCGGAGAGAGAAATGGGGCTTGAGATCGGAACGCAGAGGCCGGTGCGGAACAGGAGCGATCAAGGTGCTTGCTCTAAGAAAGAGCCTGGCAACGCATGGGATGCCCTTTGCTGTGAATATATCTTTGTCCTGGTGTCCATGCGGTCATCCTTTTAGAGGAAGAATGAGATTGTCCCTATCACAGCAGGAAGTTGCAAGTCCATGTGGCTTCAGCTTTCCCCTTGGCTGGATACTACCGCGCTGTGTTCGGGTGACGAGCGCGACGGAAAGATGGTTGACGGAGGGGGTGAGGTGAGGCGCGCTCAAAAAGAGGGGAAAAATACCTTTTTCGGCAACTTGACGACGGTCTTGGCTCCCTCCTGCCGTTGAGGGTCCATCCGGGTCTTCGAAGTGGGCAAGTCCACACTGCCGAGACCGGATTCAGGGGGCAAGCACCCAGAATTGGCAGGAAAACGGCATAATTAGGATTCGGGAAGAAAATTAACCACTGTTTGGGCAACTCCGGGTGCCGGAAGGTGATGCGTTCACGTCGCCGCGGCCTTCCCTCTCAGCCAGCACCGCAGTGCTGTATTCGGGTAAGGTGCAACCGGAACGATAAGCTTGACCAGGGGAGGGCTGCGAGCTAAGCTCAGTAACGGGAGAAGATCAGTTTTTGTTTGACAGCATGACGACGGTCTTGCTTTTCTGGGACCTCGTAGGTGACCACGCGGGGACCTTTTCAGGTCAAAGCAACCGTCCAGCAACTCCCGTACCGGCCCAAAGACTACCAAAATGGAAAGACCGGAGCATAATTCCGGGAGGAGTCCGTTTTCGTGACACGGTTCGCGAAATATATTCGGGCGATCATCAACAAGAAGGAAATGGCGACTTGGAGGATTAATTAGTTGCCTCAGCGCGCCTGTTACTTTCTCACCGTATTGTGTCTTCTGTTGCTTGTGGTCTGCGGAAAGAATGCGGAACCAGCCGAAGCCCTCTATCCCTTGGCTCGACCGGATACATCGAGTCCCAGAGCGACGCTTAAGAGTTTTCTAGATGAAATGAACAAGGCCGTAGCAGCTTACAAGGCTGGCCAACCGGATCATTTCTTGGCTTCCCTCAATCTCGCTGAGCGCTGCCTCAATTTCGACGGGGAACCTCAAGCCATAAGGCCTGTACTGGGGTTGTATACCGTCCTATACCTCAAGGAAACGCTCGATCGAATGCCGATGCCGCCCCTGGAGGAGATCCCTGACGCTAAGACCGTTGAAACCCAGAAGCTGGCCAGTTGGACCCTGCCCCACACAGAGATCACCATTGCGGTTGCCAAAGATGGGCCTGCCAGTGGGGAATTCCGTTTTTCACCTGACACGGTAAAAAGATCGCAAGAATTTTACAAGAAAGTCAGGAACCTGCCTTACAGACCTGGCGCAGAAGGAGCACTCTTCGACCAGCTGACTTCTACGGTAGGGATAAATGTCCCGAAAGAAGTCATGGATTGGCTGCCGGGATGGAGCAGGGCGGAAATCTTCGGACAGACTCTGTGGCAATGGCTAGGATTGATTTTGTATTTCCTGGTCGGTGTGTGCGTCGCGATGCTCATATATAAGTCTGTCCGCAAAGCGCTCGGCATTCTTGACGCGAGATTCAATACAAGCCTCTCCTATTCTTTAGGCGGCCTTGTCTTACCCGTCACGCTGATCCTGTTTGCGGAGATCGGTCTCTGGTTTGTCGTGTACTCTCTGCACTTTCGAGATGCTGATTTGTATTCGGCTATAGCTTATGTTTTCTTAATTATCTCTTACGGGGGGAGCATATGGCTCATCGGCGGCATTGTCAGTCGAACTGCGGCTGTTGTGATTGCCATAGGCAGATTTGAATCGACTAGCATGCATGCGCTACTTATACGCTTTGGATTTCACGTTGTTACTGTCGTAATTGTCCTTGGCGCTGTGATCAGTCTAGGGGCTCGTTTGGGTCTGCCTACATATTCTTTGGTCACGGGATTAGGCATCGGTGGTGCGGCCTTGGCTTTGGCGGGACGAGAAACTCTCTCAAATCTGATCGGAACTATCGCCATTCTTTTAGATCGGCCTTTCAAAATTGGGGACTTCGTCGTACTTGGAGAAGGAGACAGCGGAACGGTAACTGAAATAGGTCTGCGCAGCACTCGCATTAGAAGGCTCGATGGGATACTCGTATCAGTTCCCAATTCGAATTTAGCGAATATGAAGATCACCAACGAGAGTGCTCCGGTGGCCCAAGCCCAGATCAGTGTGCCCGTAGGAGTGGCCTATGGATCGTGTGTGAGCGAAGTGCAGCAAGCATTGCTCACAGCGTCTCAGAGATGCGAGTACGTCGTGCCTAAACCCCCACCATCGGTTAGGCTTGTGAGGTTCGGCGATTCAGCGCTGGAATTTGCGTTGCTTGTCTGGATCTCTCAGCCGGAATTCAGAGCAAGAGCCACAGACAGGATAAACCTAGCTATCTTGGAGGAATTCGAGAAACGGGGAATCAAGATGCCTTTTCCAAAGTGAGAAATCCGTATTGGACGAGGACAAATAGTGTTGCCACGCCGAAGGTCCTGACCTGTTCCCCACAAACTTGCCCAGGTCCTATAACATATGCCAAAAATACGCTCAGAGACAGGACAAAAGGGCTTTTTCATCAACAAGACGACGGTTTTGCCTCTTTCAGGTTGCGTGGGACACTCCAGGGATATCCTATTGGGGGGCAGCCGAGGTCTCCTGCCGTCCCTCAGAGGTGCCAAGAGGTTCAAAATGGCAAGACCCCGCATAATTACGGTTCATAATTCTACTGTTGCTACGAGCTGGCAGACGGAAATTAGCTTTAAATTTTCAATTGGAAATTGGCCGCGGCTGAAAGAACCTCGGTTCAAATCTCTCGGAACTTTGGATGATCGTAGTGTGTCCAAGGCAAAAAGTAGTATTTGCTGACGGGGAGAATAAGAGTCTACTAAGTCCCAGAATTGCTGGGCGTGCTGCACGAGCGAGAAGAATATGATGACCGTTAAAAGGTCATTCTCGCTTGAAGGGCTGAATTGAAAACAGGCTAACTGAACTTCTCTTCCATTCACCAAGGCCGTCTGTCTAGGCGCCGCACAAGCTTGGCGCCTTCGGTAAAGAATCCGACAGAAACTCGGCGGCGGCATTTTTTTTGAAAAGGGCAAAATTTCTTCTTGACTTTTGCCTGAGGCGGATTCATAGTCTGAATATAGTTCATTTTAAGATTAATATTCGGATATAGGAAAAATAAATGAGCTATTCACTGCTTCGCACGACCGACAAAACACCTGAAAACCTTTCCCGTCGCGAGCGACTAAACCTCCAGCAGCGAGATGAGATACTCGAGACCGCGCTAAAGCTATTCTCAAAGAAGAGTTATCCGAACGTTTCCATGCACGAAATCGCGAGAGAGGCAGAGTTTGGGATGGGGACGATATACAAATTCTTCAGTAGTAAGGATGACTTGTACAGATCTCTTATTGTGCAGATAGCAGAAAAGTGGCACCGCACTGTTTTACAGGCCCTCGAACAGGAACGGGATCATGTACGAGCGATAGAAAAATGTATCGCCATCCATCGTAAACTGTTTTTCGACAACCTCCCGTTCGTGCGCCTGTTCTATAACTCGGCTTACATTCACGTAGGGCCAGTTTCCGAACCAGATCTTCACAGATTTCGCGACGAATACCTCAACAAATTGGCCTCGATCTTTGAGAGGGGGATCAAAGCGAAAGTCTTCCGCGACGGCGATCCTTATCACATGGCTCTGGCGCTTTACGGAATCATCCTCACTTTTCTCTTCAAGATGAATGAAGACCCTGCCGGATTCCGAAAGGGAGATGAGTTATCAAGTGTCAGAGACTTTTTTTTGAAAGGAGTGATGAGAAACGGAGAGGGTAATCAAGGCAGATAGGAAGAGTTGGGAGAGGGGCGCGATGGAGACTCTGCGCTAACATTCAACGGGGAAACATCCCATATAGTATGAAACAATTAATTGTTAACCTCAGGGGGACGTTGCAATGATAGAACGAATCAAGGAATTGCTTGTGACTTTATTAGTCTTTTCTCCTTTCTTGCTCCTGTCCTGCTCGTCCTCAGCTCGTCCAGAAGGGGCGCAAAACGCACCGGCCGCACCGGTACACGTCCACCTAGCCATAACTGCTCAGGGGCTTCAGGTAGCCTGGGAACCGGCTTTGGGAGCCACGCGCTATACGCTATTTTGGGGATTAGAACGGGGCGATTACAAAAGTCTAGTAGATTGTGACAGGCCAGCAGTGGTACTCCGCGGCTTGAAAAATGGTGAGCTATATTTCTTTGCCGTCACGGCCTGGAATCAGCGTGGAGAAAGTAACTTCTCGAACGAAGAGGTTCTGGCCTACGACGATGGATCCGGTCGCCCTGAGACCTATCTGGCTAAAGGCAATAATTTGATGAATAGAGTTTACTACGCTGGTGCCCAAGCATATTTCTCCGCAGCCATCAGACTCGACCCAGACAATCTCTACGCATATCAAAGTCGAGCCACGCTTTACGAAAAGATAGACCGGCCTGACCTAGCCCGGGAGGATGAGGCGAGAGCAGAGAAGCTTTTCAAAGAGAAGCGCATTTCGCTTCGCCAGGCCGGCCGGTAAAATGGGGTGACCTGCCCCCAAATTATGTACTATGGAAAGGAGGCGCGGAAAAATGGAATCCATCAATAAGCTCATCAGTACTGCCGAGGCTATGCTACGCGATGGGTTTGATGCTCGAGCCTTCCTCAACTGGCAAATGTGGGCGTTCGCTGCGCTTCTCACCACTGTGGGCCCCTCGAGTTATTACACCCAAAATTTCAGACAATTTACTTCAGATAAGAGCCCTAGGGGTCTGCTTGCCGGAGAAGGGGTGCTCATGGCAGTCATAGAAGAGCTTTTGCAATGTTTGAATTAGAGTAAGTCGGAGGGGATGGGAATTGGTATAGCTCCGCCTTCTCTGCCTTTATACCAGGTACTTTGAGCATTTCGTAAAACAGAGCGACAGGACGAATGCTTTTGGAGCGGAAGGTGTGCTTTTTGCAGCCCAAGCAACGTTGGCAGGCAAAGGTTTGCAACCATCCAAGAGAGTTGATCACTGAATAATTTGACCAGTACGTAAAACGGATCCACACAAAATCTCAAAATCGAAAGGAGAACGTGTCATGCCAAAGGTTAAGGAAATCAGAGAATCCATCGACAAGAAGCTGGATCATTGGGAAGCCAGCGCTACAGCCTTTGAGGCGCAACTGCAACAGACCGAAGAGCAGGCAAGAGCCAAGCTTGAAGTTCGCAAGAAAAAACTGAACGAAGCCTTGGAGAAGTTCAAATCAGAAGTGGCTAAGGCGAAAGGGATCACTGAGGAGAAAAAAAAGGAGATGCAGACGCAGTTTGACGATCTGCAGGTCCAGTTGGCCTTGGGCAAGGCCGAGGCCAGAGACGCTTTCGAGGCCCAAAGGAAGAAGATCCAACACTCGATTGCCACTTTGGAGGCCACAGTGGATAGACATCTGGATGCTGCCGGTAACGCCCTTGATGCCTCGCTTGATAAGGCAGCCGACAAATACATCGCTGCTGAGATTGAATACGATGCAGCGGTGAATGCACTGGAAGCTCGGTTGTTTATGAAAAAGATCGAGGCGAAGGCCCAGTTTGAGAAGAAAAAGGGCGATCTCCTGGCGCAAATCAACAAATTCAAAGCTCAGCTCCCGGGAATAAGGGATATGGCCAAGGACAAGGCGGCCACCTTTGAAAAAGAACTTTCGGCTGGAATGTCCCAGATCAAGCAGGCGTTCAAGAAGCTTTCCGACTGATCGGCATGGAGGAGAGTCCGAAGGCGCCTGTACCTCCAGCTCGCGCCGCTAAGCAATAGCAGGTGGATGGCGCTCTTCGTGAACGACTGGGCCGATGAAAAGCGCAAAACGCAGGCCTAGACTGTTCAGAGACTAACAAGGAGTCCAAGTGGCATCTACAGAGCGCTTAGAAACTGAGGACCGCATCAAGAATGTACCCGATGATTCGAAATGATTGCCGGTGAGGAGAAGAGTCGTGGAACGCTCTCAAGATGGCACGCTTCCCAGAGTCCTGGGCGCCGAACTTGAAACCAGTGAATTCAAGTTCGCGGAAGAAAAACTGTTTCACGCTTCTAAAGTATTTATGGATGCTATTGATCCGATTTTCATCAGGGACTTGGAAGGCACTGTCATAGACATGAATCGAACGGCTGAAGAAACCTATGGTTGGCGCCGGCATGAGCTGATCGGAAAATCCATAATGACAATCATGCCTTCACACCTCCGCGCACTGGCAGAAGACTACCATGTGCGCTGCAAGCGGGGCGAAACGATTAAGAATGTGGAGTTCACCCACTTAACAAAATCCGGCGCCACTATCCCGGTCTTGTAAGCCTCTCACTCTTGACCAACGAAAGAGCCGAACCGGTGAGCATAGCCACCACAATTAAGGATCTGAGTAATCTCAAGCGCACGGAAGAGGTGCTTCGTGCTCAAACGGAGGCGCTGGCGCGCAGTAACAAGGATCTGGAAGAATTTGCGTATGTGGCTGCCCACGACTTGAGAGAGCCGCTTATTGGAATTGCAGCGTACGTAAAGATTTTGCAAAGACGGCACGGGGATAGCCTGGACGCACAGGCCCACCAATTCATCTCGCGTATACTCGAGACAATCACTCGTATGGATTGTCTCATTCAAAGCCTATTATCGTATTCCCGTCTGGGCAGCGATGCGGGAAACTTGGAACCGACTGATTACAATGCTGTCTTGGCCGGGGCTCTGTCCAATTTAATAGCAGCAATAGAGGCGAGTGGGGCAACGGTAACACCTGAACCACTTCCTACGGTGATGGCCAATCCGTCCCTGCTCATCCAGGTATTTCAAAACCTTGTAGGCAACGCAATCAAGTTTGCTGGTGACGAACCCCCTGAGATTCATGTCGGAGTATCTCTGGAAGGGAGTGAGTGGAGGTTCTCTGTCAAAGACAACGGTATTGGAATCGAACCACCCTATTTCGACAGAATCTTTCGGATTTTTCAGCGGATAGATTCGAGCGCGGATCGGCCTGGAGCCGGGATAGGATTGGCCAATTGTAAGAAAATCGTCGAGCATCACGGGGGACGGATCTGGGTCGAATCTAAGCCTGGTAAAGGCTCCACATTTTTCTTCACCATCCCGGTTAGGATGCCTTCTGTTGCGCAAATGGGAATCGACTAGAGCCACTAAGAAGGCTCCTAACGATGGCAAGTTGGCCCACAATGGTGGCTTGGGCGCAGTAAGGACGCCCAAATAGGTCATGAGACACGTAGCGGCGGAATGCCGCCTTACAAAGCGTATCTGTAAGAGGGAATCCAATGTCAAAGATTAGGGAAATTAGGGAAGCCATCGATACAAAGATGGATAAATGGGAGGCCAGCGCGACAGCGATCGAGGCCCAACTGCAACTATCCAAAGAGCAAGCCATAGAAGAACTCGAGGTTCGGAAGAAACGACTGAACGAGACCCTCGAAGGGTTCAAATCCGAGATCATGAAGGCCAAAGGGCTTGCCGATGAAAAGAAAACCGAAATTCAGACTAGGTTCGACGAGTTGCAGGTTCAACTGGCGTTAGGTAAAGCTGAGGCAAGAGATTCATTCGAAGCCCAAAGAGAAAAGATTCAACATTCAATCGCGACGCTCGAAGCCACTTTTGACCGGCAATTGCAAGCAGCAGGCCAAGCCATGGATGAATCCTTACGAATGGCTGCAAAAGAGTTCATCCGAGCTGCGATTGGAGTTGAAGTCGAGATGGAGTTCTTGGCCATTCAATTTGAAATGAAAAAGGAGGGCGCCAAAGACAGGTTTCAGCATGAAAAGCGAGCCCTGATTGAACAAATCAATCGTTACAAACAGCAGCTTGAGGAAAAGAAGCAAATGGGCAAGGACAAAGCCGCAACCTTTGAAAAAGAACTGTCCGCTGGAATCTCCCAGATCAAGCAGGCATTTAAGAAGCTCTCCGAGTGATCGGATCTTAGTCTGTTCCAATGCTGTTAAGACTCGGTTATCGAGTGAAACGTATTAGGAGGGGAGAACATGCTGCACGTAGGAATATTTGAAATCGGTTACAAATTCGTCACCATAATACGCAGTGGGCTATTGGTTTTTATCTGTATCGCGATCCCCTGGCTTTCTGCGTGCAGCAAGCAACAACCTGCGGCGCTACCGCCGCCGGTTGTGGAAGTCGCGGAGGTTGTCCAGAAGGACGTCCCCATCGTGGACGAATGGGTTGGCACGACCGATGGGCTGGTGAATGCTACCATCCTGGCCCAGGTCACTGGATACCTGATCAGCCAGAATTACAAGGAAGGGGACGCGGTCAAGAAGGGCCAGATGCTCTTCGAAATTGATCCCCGTCCCTTCCAGGCCGCCCTGGACCAAGCCAAAGGCAACCTTTTGCAGATGGAGGCGACCCATAAGAATGCCCATGCTGACTTACTCCGCCAGCAACCCCTTTTCGATTCGGGCGCGATAAGCAAGGAACGCCTTGATTCTTACGTCTCTGCCGACCAAGCAGCCGAGGGGCGGTTGCTCGCTGCCAAGGCCGCGGTAGAGAAGGCCCAGCTCGACCTTGGCTTCACGCAAATCACGTCCCCGATCGATGGCGTGGCCGGCATTGCCAAGGCTCAGGTAGGTGACCTTGTTGGTCCTGCAGGCCAGAGCAAAGAGCTGACGACCGTTTCTACGATCGACCCGATCAAGGTGTACTACTCTATCAATGAGCAGACTTATATGAGGGGGATGAAACGATTCGCGGCCGACCTTGCTTCCGGTCTTGAACAAGCGAAAAAGCTGCAGACAGAACTGATGTTGGAAGACGGGTCGGTCTATCCTCACCAAGGAAAATTCTACGCGCTTGACCGGCAGGTGGATGTAAGGACAGGAACTCTGCGGGTTGCGGCGCTCTTTCCAAATCCGAACTACCTCCTCCGTCCCGGTCAGTTCGTCAAAGTCCGAGTTTTGGTCGACACTAAAAAAGGGGCGCTGCTCGTACCCCAGCGAGCCGTGACCGAGTTCCAAGGGATGTACCAGGTGGCCGTAGTGAACACCGAAAACAAGGTGGATATTCGGAGTGTAAAGCCCGGAGAGCGTTATGGCTCTCTTTGGGAAATCGAGAAAGGACTTAAGCTTGGCGAACGCGTCATAGCTGAAGGGGTCCAGAAGGTAAAACAAGGGATGCCGGTGAATCCGAAACCATTTGCCCCTCCCTCGCCCGTGGCAGTTCCTGAAGCTACTGCAAAGCCGGAAAACCCGCCAGCCACAGAAGGGAGATAACGATAATGTACCGGTTTTTTATCAGACGGCCTATCGTTGCAATGGTAATCGCTATCGTAATGGTAATAGTTGGCTTGGTCGCAATAGCGGGGCTACCGGTGGCCCAGTATCCCAATATTATTCCGCCCGAAATTCTCGCGCAGGCGTTCTATGTGGGCGCCGATGCCTTGACAATCGAGCAGTCTGTGGCCACCCCCCTCGAGCAGAAAATGAGCGGCGTAGACAACATGAACTACATGTATTCCCTTAACGCCAACAACGGCCAAATGCAGCTGACGGTAAATTTCGACGTGAAGACAGACCCCAATACCGACCAGATATTAACGCAACAAAGAGAGTCCCAGGCAGAGAGCCAGTTCCCTGCCGAGGTGAGAAACTTCGGGGTTACGGTCCAAAAGTCGCTTACTACGCCGCTCATAGTCTTTGCACTCTATTCGCCTGAAGGAAGCCATGATGAGACTTTCCTTGCGAATTACGCGTACATCAACATTGTCGACCAATTGACGCGGGTAAGAGGGATCGCCAGGGTGACGGTCTTCGGCGCAGGGCAGTACGCCCTTCGCTGCTGGGTGCACCCGGATCGGTTAGCCAAGCTCAATATTACCGTCCCCGAGATCATAGACGCCCTGCAGAAACAGAATACGGTAAATCCTGCGGGACAGATTGCGGGAGAGCCGAGTCCTCGCGGACAGGAGTTCACTTATGCGATCCAGGCCCAGGGAAGACTGGTCTCGCCGGAAGAGTTCGGACGCATCGTTCTGCGGGCCAATCCTGACGGTACCCTCGTGCGACTGAGGGATGTTGCCCGTCTCGAATTGGGAGCCCAGACCTACAACATTGAGGGACGTTTCAAAGGCAAGCCTACTGCAATCTTGGCGCTCTTTCAACTTCCGGGCACGAACGCCCTGGAAGCGGCAAATGGTGCCAAAAAGGTGATGGCCAAAATCAAGGAATCTTTTCCAGGCGACCTCGATTATGAAATCGGATTGGACACGACGCTTTCCGTCACTGAAGGAATAAAAGAGATTATCTTGACCCTGTTCATTTCCATATTCCTCGTCATCATCGTAGTGTTCGTATTCCTCCAGGGGTGGCGGGCCACACTTATTCCCATTATCGCTGTGCCGGTGTCGCTCATCGGAACCTTCGCTTTTTTCCCCCTCCTGGATTTCTCGATAAATCCGATTGCCCTCATGGGATTGGTAGTTGCAATAGGGCTGGTAGTCGACGATGCCATTGTCGTCGTAGAGGCAGTGCAACACCATATAGAGAATGGAATGACGCCTAAGGATGCGGCCCTTAAAGCAATGGAGGAGGTTGCCGGCCCCGTTATGGCAATCGCGCTCGTCCTGGCAGCCGTGTTTCTCCCGACGGTATTCATCCCTGGGATTACCGGCAGGCTGTACACCCAATTTGCTGTCACTATTGCGATCTCGGTAATTCTTTCCGCTTTCAACGCCTTGACTTTGAGCCCTGCGCTTTGTTCAATTCTTCTTCGCCCCAAAAAAGAGGCGAGGGGCCCGCTAAATTGGTTTTATAACGGGTTTAACAGGATGCTCGGCCGTGGAACCGAGGGTTATATTAGCGCGTCGAGAGGCATTATCCGAAAGACGATTATTGGATTTGTCATTCTCGCTATCATGAGCGTCGGGATCGTTTTGCTCGGTAAGAAGATACCAGGCGGGTTTTTGCCGGAAGAGGATCTGGGCTATGTATTCGCCGTTATTCAACTGCCCAATGCTGCCTCGCTTCAACGTACCTCGGAAGCAGGCAGGCAGGTAGAGCAGATTATCATGAACACTCCCGGCGTGGAAAACTGCACCACAGTTATCGGGTTCAATCTCTTAAGCCTTATACAAAACACCTACAGCGGCTTTTTCTTCATCAAGCTCAAAGACTGGTCGGAGAGGGGGCGTGACGAAGAGAAGGCGCCGGCCATCATCGCCCACCTCAACCGCGAACTCAGCCAACTGCCACAGGGAATTGCGTTGGCCTTTCCCCCGCCGGCAATCCAGGGAATTGGTACTGCGGGAGGGGTAACCTTTATTCTCGAAGACCGTGCGGGCAGAGACATCGGGTTCCTGGCGGACAACACTCGGAAATTCATTGAAGCGGCACAGAAGAGGCCTGAACTCGCGCAGATATTTACAACCCTTCTTGCAGACGTACCACGGTACTTTGTTGATGTGGACCGCGACAAGGTGTTGAGCCAGGGGGTGGATTTGGGGCAGGTTTATGGGACGCTGCAGGCGTTTATGGGAGGGCAGTTCGTAAACTATTTCAACCGCTTCGGCAGACAGTGGCAGGTATATGTGGAAGCCGAAGGGGATTACCGTACAGACGTCAAGTACTTGAACCAATTCTATGTAAAGAACTCCATGGGCGATCCAGTTCCGTTATCGGCCGTGACACGGACGGAGCGGCGCTCGGGTCCTGAGTTTACCATGCGCTATAACCTCTACCGCTCGGCGCAGATAAACGCCGCGGCTGCGCCGGGTTATAGCACATTGCAGGCAATGAATGCCCTGGAGGAGGTTTTTAAGGAAACCATGCCTTCAGATATGGGCTTCGATTATATGGGCATGTCATTCCAGGAGCAAGTGGCACAGCAAGGGATCTCGCCCGCTGCCATATTTGCGCTCTCAATACTGTTCGTCTTTCTCATACTCGCTGCGCTTTATGAGAGTTGGTCACTGCCCTTCAGTGTCCTACTCAGCACACCCATTGCTGTGTTCGGAGCGTTTGCGGCACTTATGGGACGCGAAATGGTTTTCAACGTTTACGCGCAGATCGGGTTGATAGTCTTGATAGGGCTAGCTGCGAAGAATGCCATACTGATCGTCGAATTCGCAAAAAGCGAGTACGAGGGGGGCAAAGATCTGATGGACGCGACACTTTCCGGAGCAAGGCTGAGGCTCCGTCCGATTCTGATGACGTCCTTCGCGTTTATCCTCGGTTGTGTTCCACTGGCCATTGCCAGTGGAGCTGGTGCCATGGCGAGACAGGTGATGGGGACGGCCGTTATCGGCGGCATGCTCGCGGCAACCGGGATTGCGATCTTCCTCATCCCGATGTTGTTCTACGTTATTGAAAAGATCAGCAAAGCAAAAGGGGGACGAGAGTCGGAAGAGAATAAATCCCCCGTTACATGAACCGAGAACAGGCTGCCGGATTAGCAATTTACAGAACGTTGTGAGTCACAGAACCGAAATTAATAGTTTATTGACTCTAGACCGGCGTTGGTACCACAAAATGCACGCCAGTGTCGGGGAGGTAGTAAGATGCTGGTTAAAAACCCGATGATCAAAGACGTAATCACAATTAATGTCAACTCTCCAATGCTGGAAACCGGTGACCGACGAGACCCCATCATGGTGTGTGCGAGCTGACCAGGCCGGCTAAAATGGATTTCTCGTGCGAACCGCCCCATCCGGAAAAAGACCAAGAAAACGTATTAAGGAGTGAATCGTCATGATCCGTACCTACAACCATTTTGCACTCATTGTTCTTTCAATTCTGCTCTGGTGCTCGCCGACTGATCTGCACGCATTGACCGCTCAGGAAATCCTTGACCAGAGTGTAAAGCAGAATTTGGGTGATAGTTTCCGTATTTCCGTCACTGTCAAGACCTATAAGGCCAAGAAACTTTTGTCCGACCAAGTTCTTTGGTTAATGGCTCAGATTCGTAAGGACGGAGCCAATTTCTTCGTGGATTTTGACTCTCCGCCGGAATCCAAAGGGATACGCCTCTTACTGCTCGGGCAGAAGGGCAAAGAGCAGCAAGCACTAATGTATCTTCCTGGCCCGGACAAGTCTATTCCTCTGGCTGTGGCTGACAAATTCGCGAAGATCGGTGGCTCAGGGCTTACCATGGACGATATCCAAGCATTCATAGGAAAGGATGGTGGGACTGCTGAACTGGTTAGAGAGGAAGCAGTGGATGGCCGAGATTGCTACCTTATCCGAGTCAAATTCCCCGGGGAAAGTGGCGAAACGCTCAAATGGATTTCCAAGAATAATTTCTTGCTCATCAAGTCGCAGCAGATGGATTCTTCGGGAAAAGTGAAACGGAGCTTTCGTGTGGTGAACTTCTTCAAGACCGAGCAAGGTAATGAATTTCCCAGAGAGGAAGAAATCCTCATTCCAGAAAATAATTTGCGCATATTGATCGGGCAGGAGAGCGCGGTATTCGGGATCGAGATTCCCGACGAGGTCACAGATCCTGAAAAGTTTGGAACGTTTCAGTGGAAACTTTGAACACACTAACGGCCATCGTTTCTGACAGGCGCTTCTTGAATGGAGGGGCTTTTGATGGGTAAAAAAGTTGGAAAAGGGGAAGAAAAACAAGACATGTGGGGAAGTCGTCGGGGATTGGCTCCTGGGGCTCTCAAGCGTGGTCTTATGGACCACCTGAGATACACACAAGGGACGATTCCCGAAATAGCTACCCTGAACGACAAGTATATGGCTCTCGCCTACACGGTAAAAGATAGGTTGCTTCATCGTTGGGTCCGAAGTGGAGAGACGTACCTAAAAGGTGGGGTTCGTGCGGTCAGCTACCTTTCCGCCGAGTTCTTAATTGGACCGCAGCTTGCGAATAATTTGATTAATCTCGGGATTTACGAAGAGGTGCGTAAAGGTGCCGAGGAGTTAAAAGAAGATTGGAATGCTCTCCTGGAGCACGAACTGGAACCCGGCTTAGGGAACGGAGGTCTGGGTAGACTCGCCGCATGCTTTTTGGATTCCCTTGCCACTCTCCAGATTCCCGCCATAGGGTATGGGATTCGCTATGAATTCGGGATCTTCCGGCAGAGCATCCTGGACGGCAATCAGATCGAGAGCACTGATAAGTGGCTGTATTTGGGGAATCCCTGGGAAAGCCATAGACCGGAGATTGCCTACGACGTAAAGCTCGGAGGGCATACAGAGTACATTCAAAGCGACGATGGGAGTCTTCAGGTTCGATGGGTTCCGAATCGAGTGGTGAGGGGAGTAGCGTACGATACCCCTGTGCTGGGGTACAGGGTGAACACGTGTATCACCTTACGACTCTGGAAGGCCGAGGCAGCAGAATCTTTCGATTTTCAGGCGTTCAATATAGGGGATTACTACGGCGCTGTTGATGAGAAAGTCTATTCGGAAAACATTACAAAAGTGCTATATCCCAACGACGAACCGGCCCTGGGAAAACAGCTCAGGTTGGAACAGCAGTATTTTCTTGTGTCCTGTTCATTACAGGATATGCTCCATATATTGTCTATGGGCGATTTACTTCCCCAGGACTTTCATAAACTTTTTTCGGTCCAACTGAACGATACGCATCCCGCTCTGGCCGTACCTGAATTGATGCGCCTCCTTATCGATGAACACGGTATCGAATGGGACGAGGCATGGGAGGTCACGCAGAAGACATTCGGTTATACCAATCATACGCTGCTTCCCGAAGCTTTGGAGAAATGGCCCTTACCATTGTTCCAGTCTCTTTTTCCGAGGCATGTGGAAATTATTTTCGAGATCAATCGCCGATTTCTGGAAAAGGTTTGCACGCAGTACCCAGGTGACGACGATCGCGCAGCTCGGATGTCTCTGATCGACGAAACTGGAGAAAAATATGTCCGGATGGCCAATCTGGCTTGTGTAGGTAGTCACGGTATTAACGGTGTGGCCGAGCTGCACACGGAATTGCTAAAAAAAGATGTTCTCCGTGACTTCTATGAACTCTACCCGGAAAAATTCAGCAACAAAACCAATGGCGTGACTCCTCGTCGCTTCATGCTGTTAAGTAACCCTAGATTGGCAGACCTGGTCACCGGCAGGATCGGAGACGGCTGGATTACGGACCTGGAGCAACTCCGGAAACTTGAGGCTCTTGGGGAGGACAAAGAGTTCAAGACCGAGTGGAGTCGCATCAAGAGACTTAACAAAATCGATCTGTCCGAAGCTATTCGTAATCGTACGGGCATTGTCGTGGACCCGGACTCACTCTTCGACATTCAGGTCAAACGTTTTCATGAATACAAGCGACAACACCTCAACGTGCTGCACGTCCTGACCCTCTATAACCGTATTAAACGGAATCCGGACGTGGACATTGTACCCCGAACCTTCATTTTCGGAGGGAAAGCCGCTCCAGGGTATTTCATGGCGAAGCTGATCATCAGGTTGATCAATGCAGTAGCGGACGTGGTGAATCACGATCCGGACGTACAAGATCGCATCAAGGTCGTGTTCTTCCCCAATTTCAATGTTAAGAACTCGAAATTGATCTACCCTGCTGCAGAGCTTTCAGAACAGATCTCCACGGCGGGAAAAGAGGCTTCAGGAACCGGGAACATGAAGTTTTCGATGAACGGAGCCCTCACGATTGGCACTTTGGACGGCGCCAATGTGGAGATCAGAGAAGAAGTCGGGCCTGAGAATTTCTTCCTCTTCGGGCTCACGGCCGAGGAGGTATACGATCTTAAATCAAGAGGTTATCAGGCACGTGATATTTATGAGACGAATGATCAATTGAAGGCCGTCATCGACCTCATCGCATCCGGGCATTTCTCTTCAGGGGATCCTGAGCTGTTCAAGCCGCTCGTTGATTCCCTGCTCTATCATGACGAATACCTGCTGTTTGCCGATTATCAATCATACGTGGACTGTCAGGACCGTGTCAGCAAGACCTATCGAGATCGAGATGCCTGGACGCGAATGTCGATCCTAAATGCAGCCCGAATGGGTAAATTCTCATCCGATCGCACGATTCGACAGTATTGCGATGAAATCTGGAAGGTGAGTCCCATTCCGGTGAGTCTCGAAGATCCTGAGGATGAGGAATAAACATACGGGACCACTCCCCTACCGTTCATGGAGATGCTGTCAACAAGGTGAAGGAGGCGGATACCTCTTAGGAAGATCTTTCCGGAGAGCCCTTGTGCTCAGTATCCGGAGGATTCAAAGACCGATCGGTCATCTTCGCGGGGATGACCTCCCTTCCGAAAATCCGGGACGCATTTATGGAAGAGACTTGGTTTTCTAACTACCCGATATCCTGATGAGGAAACCTACAAGGAAAGTCATTGGATTTAACCACGTACGAGAACCGAATAATTCCGACCATGACTGATGCTATGCGGCGCATTCGCGCGCTTCGAGATTCGGACTACTGGGGGGCTGCAGCCAGAGTGGTCGTTGCTGCAGATGAATTCCTCTCTGCTATAGGGATTGAAGCCACTAAAGAGAAGGTCGCTCAGAGAAATCTTTATGGATCTCGCGGGCCCGAGATTATCACTCCGGCCTGGAGCACTGACTCAGGCCCTCTGACAAGGCGTCGCGTGCGAAGCAAGGGAAACAGTTCCATGCGTCCTCATCAGCGGCTTCTTCTAATGGAATACCAACGTCTCCTATTGATCCTCCTACGATCGTTCAGTGAACCTTCCGACGAACTGGCCCACCTCACATCGCTTGCCTTGACTGACCAGGCGGTCAGCCGCTTTACAATGCTTGTAGCAAATCATGATGTGTGGTCCGATGAGCGCTTCTGGGACGCCTGGAGTTATCCCGCAAGTTACCTACACCGGGAAGTCTTGGGCGCTTTGCAGAATCTTCTCGTCCAGGAGTATGAAGGCGAACATGCCACAGCGGGGATCGTCTTCCTCAAATCGAGTGACACAGGTAAACTTCGCTGGTTGCCTTATATCCACAATGGGCTCGATCTCCGCACCCAGCCTAGGTTCATCCGCAAGTTAAGTGACGGGAAGAGAACCGTCTTCGTTTTTGGCGGCTGTGGCGAATTCCTGGGACTGTTTTCGGTGGAGTCCTTATACAATATGGTGGAACCCACATGCAGCTGGCGTATCGCGAGGCGTGGGCTACTCGAGTTTCGAGTCGGCAGTGCTCTTCGTCTTCTTTACAGCGATGGAAGATGGAGTTACGTCGATATCGAAACTAAGCAAAGCCTTGTGCACGATCGAGAGCCGTCACTGATCGGCCCGAATCACATAATGTGGGAAGTCGCGAGGCAGCTGCATGAGACCGGGCAAGGTGGATTGCTTTTGATTGTTGAAGACCCACAGCAATTGATCAAAAAGGAACTCTGCGTGGCTTCCGCTCTTAATCTACCTGGACCGACCAGAATTGAGAACGAGGAAAGGCGTCTCGGCAAGGAAGGCATTGCGAGGCTCACAAAGCCTGTTGTTAGGGACCTGATGCTTCGGCCAAAAGACTTGCTCCTCGAGCAGTTTCGGAATCGCTGTGTCAGTGACATTGGTGTTGATATACTGACTGCCTTGGCCGCCGTAGATGGAGCACTGATTGTCGACCGCACGGGCAAATTGATTACGTTCGGTACCATATTGCGAGTTCCAGGGCGCCGAGCGGTAAATGAGGATGAGGGTGCTCGTACAGCAGCAGCACGATTTGCTTCGAATTTCGGATTGGCAATCGCAGTCAGTGCCGATGGCCCGGTGTCTGCGTACTACCGAGGGAAGGAACTTTGACGCAGTTCCGTTTGAACCGGGGCATCGTATGCCATATCGATACAGTGCATTTCGGAAAAGAGAAGACCCAGAAATGGCTGATGGTTCGACTGGATGAGCCGAAAGGAAGTGAAACTGCAAAAGAAGGTCAAAAATAGGCTTAGAGCTAAACCGTAAAATGAAGAGGTTCCGCAACGAAGGGAGGGAGACCGTGACTGCTATTGCCAAGTATTCCGAGTTCGGGCTCGTGAACACCAAGGGCATGTTCACGAAGGCCATGAAAGGTCGGTACGCTATCCCGGCGTACAACTTCAACAACATGGAGCAGCTTCAGGCGATCCTCATGGGATGCTCCGAATCAAAATCCCCGGTGATCTTACAATGCTCGGGCAGCGCCATAGGGTACATGAATCCTAGACTGCTGAGGTTCATGGTAAAAGGCGCAGTGGAGATGATGAGGGACCACAGTGGCTCTGTGCCGGTGGCCCTTCACCTCGACCACGGAGACTCCTTTGAGCTCTGCCGGTCATGCATAGATTCCGGCTTTTCATCTGTGATGATAGACGGATCTCACCATTCGTTTGAAGAGAACATTAGGCTCACGAAACAAGTGGTAGATTACGCGCATGAATGGGACGTAACCGTTGAAGGAGAACTCGGCGTTTTATCAGGAGTGGAGGACGCTGTGTCTTCCGAGGTGTCGCATTACACGAAGCCCTCAGAGGTCGAGGAATTTGTAGCACGGACATCCGTTGACAGCCTAGCAATATCTATCGGCACTTCCCACGGCGCCTACAAGTTTAAGCTCAAACCGGGCGAGGAGCCTCCCTCTCTCCGTTTTGACATTTTGGAAGAAATTGAGCGCCTAATTCCCGGATTTCCCATAGTGCTACACGGGGCCTCATCGGTAATGCCTGAATATGTTGCAATGATCAACAAGTTTGGGGGCAAGATGGAGGAAGCGGTGGGCATTCCGGAGGAACAACTGAGGCGTGCTGCCCAATCATCGGTCTGCAAAATCAATATCGACAGCGATGGCAGGCTTGCCATGACCGCCACAATCCGCAAGGTCTTTGCAGAAAAACCAGAGGAGTTCGATCCACGCAAGTACCTTGGGCCAGCTCGTGACGAGCTGATCAGAATGGTCAAATACAAAAACGAGCATGTCCTGGGAAGCGCCGGTCACGCATGAGGATCTGATTGGGCATGGTCTGGAAGCAATGAAGTTCTCCTCAATTCAAAGGAGTTCCATGTCATGGCGGGGCTTGCGGGGCTTTATATCCTCCGTGATGGCAGGGATACAGGCGGACCTCCGTCCATGACCCCGTCAAATCCGCGAGGAGGTGAAAACACGATGGGATTGCCCGGACCCGCTTGCGGCCACGGTTCGGGCCCTTTCTACGAGATTCCCCTCGTGATCCAAGACCGCGCCCTTAATGAAGATGGGTCTTTGTTCTATCCCGCGGACGGAGTCAACCCAGATGTCCATCCCCAATGGATCCAGGATTTCTTCGGGGACATCACCTGCGTGAACGGCAAAGTCTGGCCATATCTCAACGTGGAGCCCCGGCGCTACCGCTTCCGCATTCTCAATGGGTGCAACAGCCGCATTTTGAACCTCAGCCTCGATTCTCGTCAACCCATCTACCAGATGGGTTCGGATGGCGGCTTTCTACCAGGAGTGGCGGAACTGGACAGCCTTCTGATTGCGCCGGCGGAGCGTGCTGACGTCATCATAGACTTCACTGGTATGGCTAAATCGACGGCGACATTAGTCAATGACGCCAGGACTCCCCTCCTGCGCGGCCCGAGGCCAGATCCGCAGACCACTGGTCAGATCATGCAGTTTCGGGTGGTCAATCCCTTGAACGGCCCGGATCGCAGCCTCCCACCCCAGTCTATCTCTTTACCTACCTTCGTCGATCTGCGACCACTCGTCACTCCTGACCTGATAAAGAGCCCTCGACGCTCTTACGTCTATGTCATCAATGGCACCAACGGCCCGCTGATGCTGACGTTCAATCACTCCCATTGGATGGACCCTATCACAGAGAACCCGAGGATGGGCTCCGTGGAAGTGTGGGAAATGATTAACACTGCTGCCGACTTTCATCCCCTTCACTTGCACCTGATACAGTTTCAGATCCTCAATCGGCAGGCGTTCGACATCAGTGCGTATTTGTTGGCCCTCACGTCTGGCAGCACGCCATTTGCGGTGCTGGATCCTACGCCGTATCTTCAGGGCACGCCGGTCCCTCCATCCAAGGGAGAAGCCGGTTGGAAAGATACCGTTCTTAATCCCAGGGGCACGGTGACCCGAATCTTGACGAGATGGGCCCCGCAGGCCGCGGCCTTGACTGGACCAAGAAGTCCTTCGCCGGGTGTTAACCTGTATCCATTCAATCCGGCTCAAGGCAAGTACGTTTGGCATTGCCACAACCTGGAACACGAGGACAATGAGCTGATGCGACCGTTTGTGATCTTGGCATAGGCCGCAAGTCTACAACCACCCGCTGTTCCGGGACCCAAGATCAGACAAAGGTATCACGAAGTTCTGGGGCGGTTTTTTGAGGCATTTCCACCGGTCCGGAACTAGAAATCACCGCTTTTCTCCTGCCCAATCTAAACAAAATGGTTCCAAAACAACATAATTTGGACCAGAAGGAGAAGGACATTACTGAAGCTGTTAATCCGGGTATTCCTAGAAGGGGAGAGGGACATGACTGAAATTGAGTTAATTCTCGTAGGCGTTGCGGCGGTTGTAGGGGGTGCGGTTAATGCGCTGGCCGGGGGAGGAACGCTCATCACATTTCCAATGCTTACTGCGGTGGGCATACCTACCGTAGCTGCCAATGTCACCAATACGGTTGCGCTTTGCCCCGGGTACCTGGGGGCAACATTTGCTCAGCTCAAAGACCTGAGCGGGAATCAGAGGAGACTGTGGCTTCTCGGCCCAACCGGCGCACTTGGTGGAGTCATAGGTGGTGTCTTGCTCCTAAACACTGCGGAGCAGACGTTTCGCACACTGGTTCCATATCTGATTCTTCTTGCTGCAGGACTTCTTGCCATTGAGGATCCGCTTCACAGATGGCACATGCGCCGAGTCGGCCGCGGTGAAGTGCAACACGAGCATGAGGTGTGGACTGTTTTTTCGGTGTTTCTGGCCTCAATCTACGGAGGATACTTCGGTGGGGGACTAAGTGTCATTGTGCTAGCGGTGCTTGCACTAGTGGCACACGACTCGCTCACACGGCTTAACGCTCTAAAGCAAGTGATCGCGTTCTGTGTCAACATTTCAGCAGCCATTTTCTTTCTCTTCTCGGGTAAGGTGGTGTGGTCGGCAGCCCTGGTGATGGCTATTGGGGCTCTGGCAGGTGGAGCAGTTGGAGGGCTGCTGGCTGGCTGGATCCGACCGCAAGTGCTACGTTGGGTTGTAGTGGTGGTGGGAATGGCAGTCTCAATCGTTTATTTCGTTCTGTAGGCGATTCTGAATTGAGTGCAATGCGCCCAATCATCATCATCAACTTCCTGCAGTGGGAGTCCGGAGCAGCCTTTGCCCAAATCGTTTGCCTCGCCGAGACCCAAGCGCTGACATAACGAAATCCAATGCCAGTCGACGACCAAAGCCGATCCCCTTCGCCTTTGACAAAAAACAGGCACCGTCATCTGGTAAATTTCAGGTTATCCATCATATCCAGAAGCGGCGGCATTAGTGATCGGCTCGGTCAATCGTAGGATCCAACCGTGCTTGCTGCTCCTATTAACGCTGCCAGCATCACGCGAAAGGGCTGTACTCCGGCTTGTAGACATGGCCGCGGATGAAACCTTCCAGGTCGGCCGGTCGTTCGACCCGAGCAAGATTGCTGTCAAAAACGACCTTCGCCACCCGCGCCGCAGTTTTCACCTCTGTTTCAAGGATGTTCGACTGCGGTGGGTACAGGAGTCCATGCTCGAGTTGGTCAATAGTGACCTGGTCCGCAATGGCTCTGGCAGATTCCACGAACATCTCATCGGTGACTCGCCTGGCTTGAGTCGCGTAGATAGCCATCCCAACAGCGGGGAAGACATAGAAGTTGTTCGCCTGAGCAGGCAGCAGGGTCTGCTTCCCGTATTGAACCGGCGGGAACTGTACACCCGCAGCGTAAACCGCCTTGCCTT
>Ga0209039_10001353_pt1 | contig 23108 bp, 19 predicted proteins | sample BogFormECP12_OM1_FD_188238 | JGI IMG/M metagenome (GOLD analysis project Ga0209039, IMG submission 188238) | Bog forest soil microbial communities from Calvert Island, British Columbia, Canada - ECP12_OM1 (SPAdes) (version 2) | ecosystem: Environmental > Aquatic > Freshwater > Wetlands > Bog ... | reverse complement strand
CAGAAGGCGAGACAGGGCTCGGCCGTCACTGTAACAGCGTTTGCTCCGCCCCAGAAGCCTGCCGACGGGCAGACAAACGTCGGGCGCGATGGCAAGGCCGGTGCAAAGTAGGAGATATTCCGTGTCGACATTTTTCATAAATCGTCCTATCGTGGCCATGGTCATCTCCATCATGTTCGTCGTCCTGGGGCTCGTCGCCCTGGCCCAGTTGCCCGTGGCCCAGTTCCCGGACATCGTGCCTCCCGAGGTCCAGATCCTGACGACTTACACGGGCGCCGACGCGGAGACAGTGGAACAGTCGGTTGCCACACCTATCGAACAGCAGATAAGCGGCGTCGATAACATGAACTACATGTACTCGGTCAATGCGAGTAACGGCTCGATGCGTATATTCGTCAACTTCGACGTCAAGACCGACTCCAACACAGACCTGATGTTAACTCAGATCCGGCAGAGCCTCGCCCAGCCGCAGCTGCCCGCGGACGTGAGAAACTACGGCATTAGCATGCAGAAATCGAGGGCTTCGCCCCTCATGCTTATTGGACTCTATTCGCCAAAGGGCACCTACGACTCCACGTTTCTCGCCAACTACGCCAACATCAACCTGATCGATCCGCTCCTTAGGGTGCCTGGCATTGCCATTGTCAATGTCTTTGGCTCAGGCCCATATGCGATCCGTATATGGGTCAAGCCAGACACCCTGGGCAAGCTCGGCATCACCGTCCCCGATATCGTTAATGCGGTGCAGAGACAGAACACGGTCAACCCGGCCGGACAGATCGGCAGCGAGCCCGTGCCACGAGGGCAGGAGTTCACCTACACGGTCCGCACGCGGGGCCGCCTGGTCTCGCCCGAGCAGTTCGAGAACATAGTGGTTCGCGCCAATACGGACGGGTCGATCGTACGTCTGAAGGACGTGGCCCGGATTGAACTGGGGTCTCAGACCTACAACCTGTTGGGCAGGATCGACGGCGAGCCGGCAGGAATAATGGCTGTCTACCAGTTGCCCGCCACGAACGCCATCGCGACCGTGGAAGGGGCGAGAAAGGTCATGGAAGAGGCCAAGAGACGCTTTCCGGCGGATGTAGATTACGCAATCGCCCTCGACACCACACGCTCCGTGAGCGAAGGGATACACGAAATCCTGATCACGCTTCTCGAGGCACTTGCCCTTGTCATCATCGTCGTCTTCATTTTTCTGCAGGGATGGAGGGCAACACTCATTCCTGCGGTCGCTGTCCCGGTCTCTCTCATCGGCACATTCGCCGTGTTTCCGTTGCTCGGATTCTCCATCAATACGCTCTCCCTCTTCGGGCTGGTACTGGCGATAGGGCTGGTTGTCGACGACGCCATCATCGTCGTGGAGGCGGTGGAGCGTCACATCGAGGAAGGTCTTTCACCGAAAGAGGCGTCGATTAAAGCGATGAGCGAGGTTGCAGGCCCTGTCATGGCCATTGCCCTGATCCTCGCCGCGGTCTTTATTCCCACCATCTTCATCCCCGGCATCACCGGGAGGCTCTACCAGCAGTTTGCAGTGACCATCGCCATCTCAGTCCTCATCTCGGCATTCAACGCACTGACCCTGAGTCCTGCCCTCTGCGCCCTTCTCCTAAAACCTCGCGGACATAAGCTCGGACCTCTCGGTCACTTTTTTGCCTCTTTCAACCGTCTTTTCGGTCGTGCCTCCGAGGGTTATGTATCGGTATGTGCCAGGCTCATCCGGAAGAGCCTTTTGAGCCTTGTCTTTCTCGGTCTGGTCGCGCTGCTCGCCGGCGTAATCGGTAGGGGCATACCCCATGGGTTCCTACCGGAAGAGGACCAGGGGTACATCTTTGTCAATCTGGCACTCCCGGATGCGGCCTCGCTCCAGCGCACTGAGGATACGTGCAGGCAGGTGGAGGCTATTCTCAAAAAAACGCCTGGAGTCGAACATTTTCAGACCGTAGCGGGCATCAGCCTTTTGAGCATCGCCCAGAACACGTATAGCGCCTTCTTCTTCGTCACCCTCAAGGAATGGAGGGAGCGAAAAAAACCGGAAGAGCAGTACGGCGCCATTATGGCGCACCTGAACCGGGAGCTATCCAAGCTTCCTCAGGCCGTCGCTTTTGCCTTTTCTCCGCCTGCCATACAGGGCATCGGGCTCGCCGGCGGAGCGACTGTCGTGCTGGAGGACAGGGCGGGTAAGAGCATTAACTTTCTTGCCGAAAATCTTAATAAGTTCGTAGAGGCCGTCCGCAAGCGGCCCGAGATCGAGCGGGCAACAACTACCTTCGTTCCCGGCGTCCCTCAGCTCTACCTGGACGTGGACGTTGACAAGGTGCTCACGCAGCATGTTGATGTGGCTCACGTGTATCAAACACTTCAGGCCTTCATGGGCGGCTATTTCATCAACTACTTTAATCGCTTCGGCCGGCAATGGCAGGTCTATGTCCAGGCGGAGGGAAAATACCGCACGAGACCCGAGGATGTGAATCAGTTTTACGTGGTGAACGACAAGGGAAACCCGGTCCCGCTTGCGGCGGTGACGCGTATCGAATCCCGGCCCGGTCCCGAGTTTACCATGCGGTACAATCTCTATCGGGCCGCGCAGATCAACGTAGCTGGAAAACAGGGTTACAGCTCAGGCCAGGTGATGCAGGCCCTGGAGGAAGTGTTCAGGCAGACGATGCCTCCAGAGATGGGGATCGATTATATCGGCATGAGCTTTCAGGAAAAGAAGGCGCGGGAAGGCGTCCCCGCCTTCGCTATATTCGGCTTTTCGCTCCTCTGCGTCTTTCTCATCCTCGCTGCGCAGTATGAGAGCTGGTCCCTGCCGCTCAGCGTGCTTCTGTGCACGCCGGTCGCTGTCTTCGGCGCCTTTGCCGCCATGGCAGCGCGGGGCCTCGAGAACAACGTCTACGCTCAAATAGGACTCATCGTCCTCATCGGCCTCGGCGCGAAGAACGCAATCCTGATCGTTGAGTTTGCGAAAACGCGCTACGAGCGGGGTCATGCCCTCGATGAAGCGGCCCTCGAAGGTGCCCGTCTCCGTCTGAGGCCGATCCTCATGACCTCGCTAGCTTTCCTCCTCGGCGTACTTCCCCTTGCCTTCTCCTCAGGGTCAGGGGCCATAGCACGGAGGGTCATGGGCACCGCGGTCATGGGGGGAACGGCCGCCGCATCGCTGATTGCGGTTTTTCTTATCCCGGTAACATTTTACGTTGTGGGGAAAATCACTCGTCCCAAAAGAAAGCAGAAGCCCTTCAACGGAAAGGGAGGAACGGATGCATAAAACGGTGCTTATCCTCCTACTCGTCCTTGCGCTCGGGTCATGCACGATCGGCCCAAACTACCGGCGACCGTCCGTCGAGACACCCGCGAACTGGCGTTTCGAGGACGCCAAAGCACGCGACGTGGTCAACACACCATGGTGGCGGCAATTCGATGACCCGGTTCTCGACGATCTTATCGAAACTGCTCTGAAAGAGAACAAGGACGTGACGCTCGCGGCTGCCCGGGTCGAGGAATTTGCGGGGCGCTACGCCTACGTCAGATCAGGGCAATTTCCGCAAGTGGGCGCCACCGCCGGCTATCAGCGAACAAAAGATTCGAGTTACCTGAATCCTCCGTTGTCCGCGACAGCGGTGAACCCTTTTGATATGTACCAGGCGTTCCTCACGGCAAGTTGGGAAATAGATATCTGGGGAAAGCTGAGAAGGGCTACAGAGGCTGCCAGGGCGAGCCTCCTCTCTACCGAGGAAAGCCGGCGAGGAGTCATCCTCACTGTAGTGACAGCTGTAGCTGTTTCCTACACAGACCTGCTCGGCCTGGACAAGCAGCTCGACGTGGCTGAGCGGACGCTGGAAAGCCGTGAGCACACATTACGCCTCTTCAAGTCCCGTTACCAGAGGGGAGCTGTATCGAAGCTGGAGCTTAGCCAGGTCGAGTCGGAATACAACGCGGCCCTCGCTACGGTGCCCGTGCTGAGGAAGCTGATCGGACAGCAGGAGAACGCGCTGAGCATTCTCCTGGGCCGCAACCCCGGCCCTATTCCGCGTGGAAGGCCTCTCGACTTTCTCACGCTCCCCGCTGTACCTGCGGGCCTTCCTTCTCAGCTGCTTGAGAGGCGGCCGGACATCCGTCAGGCCGAGCAGGACCTCATTGCCGCCAACGCGCAGATCGGCGTGGCAAAGGCACAGTACTTCCCTGACATCTTTTTGACCGGAACCTACGGCGTACAGAGCGGTGACCTGTCCCGCCTGTTTACAGGCCCCGCCAAGACCTGGACCTACGCAGTCCCTGTTACCGCTCCCATCTTTACTGCAGGCGGCATCGCCGGCACGGTAAAGGCGGCCGAGGCAGTGCAGAAAGAAGCGCTCATTCGCTACGAACAGGTAATCCAGCAGGCATTCAGGGAGGTGGAAGACGGCCTCATCGATCAGGCGGAGTCCAGGGAAGAGCTCCGGGCACAGGGAGCGCGGGTCAAGTCGCTCCAGAACTACGCCCGCCTCGCCAGATCCCGGTACAACACCGGCTATACGAGCTACATTGAGGTTCTTGACGCGGAACGAAGTCTTTTCGTTGCAGAGCTGAACTATGCGCAGACCCAGGCCACGCTTTTCCGTGCTCTCGTCAGTCTCTATAAATCCATGGGCGGAGGATGGGTGACACAGGCAGAGGGCATGGCCAAAAAGTAGCACCATTCACATTATAACGTTCACGCGCTGTGATAACGGAGGTTGCTTTGAGTCGTCATTCAGAGAATGCGAGAGAAACCATAATCGACGCTGCTGAGAATGTAGTGCTCGAGTTAGGAGCACGACACCTTACACTGGATGCTGTCGCGACAAAGGCACGGGTGAGCAAGGGCGGTCTTCTCTACCACTTCCCCAATAAAGAAGCCCTGCTCCATGGCATGCTCGATCGGCGCGTAGCACGGCTTGAGGAGAGCAGGCAGCAGAAGCTCGCACTTTTACCCCGAAACGCGAAAAGCGTGATTATCGCCCACGTGCGCTCTCAACTCGAACGGGACGAGAGAACGAATAAATTGGCTGTTGCTCTTCTTGCTGCCGTTGCCCACGATCCACAACTCCTCGTACCCTATCAAAAGGAACAAAAAAAGATTGTCGATCAATTCTGCCATGCGGGCTTGAATTTCGAAAGGGCTGCAGCTATCATGCTCGCAGTGCAGGGTCTGAAGTTCATGGAACTCTTCTCGTTACTTCCTTTTACAGTTAAAGAGCGGAGCAGGGTAATCGAGGAAATTATCGCCTTGTCGGAACATAAGAAGTATGCTCGATAAGGGCAAGATCCTGGCTGTTTGCTTTCTTTCTGGTCCAGCGCAGGTGTGAGAGATCAGGCTTGTGCTGATCTACCAGCGGCGTCCATAGTAGCCCCTTCCACCGTGATAACCATAGTATCTGTATCCGGGATAATACCGCGGTCCGTAATAAGGGTACGCATACCTGTAGGCCGGAGCGGGGTAAGCATAAGCAACCCGTGGTCCATAATACCCATAGGCCGGAGCTGGGTAAGCATAACCAGGCGGGGCGTAGCCGTAGCTAACTGGCTGTCCATAATACCCGTATCCCGGGCCACCCGGGCCACCGATGACGGTCCCTACAACCGCTGCTCCTGCACCTACAATTGCTGCCGCTGCCCCCACAACCGCTGCTCCTGCACCCACAACCACTCCTGGGCCGTGCCGCCTATGACCCCACGAGTAGCCAGGTTGCGGGAAGGCAAGCGCTATCCCCATCAAAAGAAGCAAGGCAATTAAAATAGTTTTTTTCATGCTGTCTCCTTTTTGATGCGTTCGCACATCCATACTTGTAGGATAATTCGGACACGGTAATAAAGTAAACTCTCGTTAAGGTATAGAGAGCATCTCTTTCGGGTATAGCTTTCGGGTATAGCTCACAGCAGAATATCATACCAAGTTGCATTCAAAAATAGAGCGAGGCGCTCAAGCCGTGGCGAACAGAGGCGTACTTAGAGTACGTCGGAGTGAGACGGGGCGCAACACCCACTGACGTGGGCACCCGGAAGAGGGGCACCCGTGTCCAAACACGGGTCTACGAATGAAGGCAACTTGGTATCAGTAGTTGACTGAAGCAGTTTGATTACTCGATTACACAACGTTGTAAGAGCTCTCATTGCGCCTCCACGGGTAGACAGAGGTTCGGGCCGGAAGCCAGAGTCTTTGACAGAAACAAAGTGATTTCTGAAAATAAAAATGAAAAAATTTTTTGATACCGCTCACCCATCACCGGGTGAACATGGGTGTGGTATGCCCTTGACCCGTATGTTACCTATCGAGCGTTTCCCTTAAGTCCCAGACAACATCAAATTTTTTCAGGTAAATCTTGGTTTCTTCAGGCAGGTGGCACGCCCATTCCCTACCGCATCTCCTCGCCGATTTTCCAACCCTCCCCGAGCCGCAATTATACGCGGCAGCCAGATACTTCCCCGCCGCCCGGGCATCTCTTCGTATAGCGGACAGGCGTTCCTTGGGCAGGTCTGCCAAATCTGAGTCGAAAAGCAGCAAAGAAGCTTTGGCTGCGTTAAGATGATCAGTGCAACCTGCAACAAAATCTTTATCCAGGCCTGCCCGCGGATATTTGCCTCGAAGCCGCTTATAAGTATCAGGCACGAGTTGGAAAAGGCCCATGGCTCCAGCCGGCGACCTGCTGTAAGCGTACGCATGAGTCGTGTTTGCACCGATGATGGTGAGCACTTCGTGCACGAGGGCTATTTTGTCTTCTTCCGGACAATTCTTGAACCTGAGCGGGTCGATATGCTCAATAATGGAAAGTACCAGGGCGATTTCGGTCAGCATGATGTCGTTGCCTTGCCCCTCAAGGCCGATCAAAGTTACTTTTCTTGCTTCCAGATTCTTGCGGGCCAACTCGATCTGTTGCGCCAGATAGTCGAGTCCGTCCTTGCGCACCTGCCACGTGTCGATCTCGGGAGAATAGGCCGTATAGACAACTTCCTTAAAACTGTTCCTGTTGGATCGGACCATCGTGCGTAAAGCCAGGACAGCCATATGCTCCGGATAGTTTACCTCAAACGTTGAACCAACACCGTTGTTCCGGCTCTTCGTTACTACAAAACCGTCTGTTACGCATCCTTTGTCGGTAATGCGTACCTGCCAGATCTTCCTGTCTCTTAAATCTTCAACGGCCAGAAGAAAATTCGGCTTGATAATTCTTTCGCGCACCAGCTTTTCTCTTCTTCTGCCCTTCCTGTCAAAATGGCTTACCTTCTTTTCCTCTTTCACAATCGAATAGCCGGCCATCTTGTCCTTCAAGAATTCCTGGCCGCGTTTGATATCCTCCCTGATGTCGAAGTTGATTGCTTCACCGTTCTTACCCTTGGACTTAAAGAGAATGCTGCTAGAGGGCATGCTGTTTTCGAGCTGCGGCTGGTCGCCCGAGTCTGAAACCACGTTATGGCTCATGCAGATAAAGCACAGTGCCACCAGTATGGGGGAGACTATCTTCGCTCTTTTCATCTTTTCCAGGCGCTGTGAGGTGCGATAGAGAAATCCTCCGCTATAGTAGTTCTCGGCCTTTTCGGCAAATAACTTAGCGGGGCACTATAAAATTCGGGGGAGTAGCAGAACGAAGCCAGGCACTGGTAACTCCGGCTCAGGTGCGGCCTGGCCTGCAGAACGGCGCGCTGTCCACGACCACCTTACGACTTATTTTATAATACGATATGAGGGGACATATTCTTTTCCTGACAGCTTCATGCGTTGCTGCGCCACAAAGGAAGCCAACAGTGATTCCATCGGGTCCATGATGCTGATATCGCCGTGAATTTCGAAATGACCATACTGCTCGATGGCTCGAATCCCCTCATCTTTTACATTACCGGCAACAATGCCCGAGAAAGCACGCCGCAGGTTCGAGGCGAGCAGAGACGGCTCCTGGTCCTTATGTAACTCGAGATCGCGCATATTTTGATGCGTCGGGATGAATGGCTTTTGAAATTTAGGATCGATGTGGAGCAACCAGTTGAAATAGTAGGCATCATCCATAGCTTTACGGAACTCTCGCACCTGCCTTATTCCTGCCTGCACTTCCTGGGCCACGCGTACCGGATCATCAACAATGATCATATAACGGCGTTGCGCTTCCGGGCCTAACGTGGCACCAATGAACTGATTGATCTCGTTGAAAAAGCTTTTTGAGTTTTCGGGGCCCGTAAATATTAACGGGAACGGGATGTCACCATTATCCGGGGAAAGCAGTATGCCGAGGAGGTAAAAGATTTCCTCAGCAGTGCCTACGCCACCTGGGAAAACCACCATGGCATGAGCTATGCGGACAAAAGCCTCCAGACGTTTCTCGATATCCGGAAGGATAACAAGATCATTCACAATAGGATTGGGTGGCTCTGCAGCGATAATCCCCGGTTCCGAGATGCCGAGGTACTGCCCGTTGCTGATGCGCTGCTTGGCGTGCCCGATAGTGGCCCCTTTCATCGGCCCTTTCATGGCTCCTTGACCGCACCCGGTGCAGATGTCCAGGCCGCGAAGGCCCAGTTGGTACCCGACCTCTTTGCTGTAATCATATTCCACGGGCGTAATGGCATGCCCACCCCAGCAGACGACCAGCCGGGGATGATTCGTCGGCCGCAATATATTGGCGTTGCGCAGGATATGGAACACCGCATTCGTGATGCCAGCCGAAGATACTAGTTCAAATTTTGGGCTGCAATTAATCTCATCGCTGATGTAGATCACATCACGCAGAACCGCAAACAGATGCTCGTTGATTCCCCTGATCAGCCTTCCGTCAACAAAAGCACTGGCCGGCGCACCCTTGACTTCCAGCTTGATCCCGCGCCGTGTCTCGATGATGCGTATGTCGAAAGAGCGATAGCGTTCCAGCAGCTCCTTGCCGTCGGCCAAACCATTGCCGGAACTAAGCACCGCGAGTGAGCAGTTGCGGAATAACCTGTACAGACCGCCCTGACTCGTGTCGAGCAGTCGGTTTACCTCGACCTTTGACAAAACATTCAGACGGCCTTCCGGTGAGATTCGTGTATCGATCGTGTCGTATTTCATTTTAGGCGCACTACTATTATCGGGCGGCATTGGTTAGCCCTAAAGTCCTTATAGTACCGGGCAACTTCACGGCGCTTTAACAAGCGATCAGAAAATGTCTTGACAGGAGAGTAGCCCACCGGTATGATAAACCATCCAGTCGGATTAATCCGACCAGACGGTATGTTTATTTGATATCTGGTGACATTTTAAGGACACGTACAGGACATGAATACCAGAAAACAGACGGCTATGAAATTTGCCTCGCAGACAACATCGAAGTCTGAGAAGAAGGCCCTCTTGATCGCGACGACCGCTGCCAAGCTCTTCAGTACGAAAGGCTATGTCGAGACGAGCATGGAGGATGTGGCTGCGGCGTCAAAGATAAGTAAAGGCGGGATGTATCACTACTTCAGCAGCAAGGATGACCTTCTCTATTTCGTTCTTTCCGGCTTCATGAACCTCGTGCTGGAAAATGTGGAGCAGGAGCTGGAGGCTGTAGAGACCCCAGCAAAGAGAATCCGGTTCATCATCTTCCGTCACGTGAAGATATACACCGAGCACATGTACGCGGCACGGACGCTCCTTAACGAGGCTCACAACCTGCCTGCCCGCAGGTTGAACGAAGTCAAGTCCAGAGAAAGGGAGTACTTCGCGGTTATAGCTCGGGCTCTTTCATCATATCTGGGACCAGGCGTTGACAAGGACAGGCTGAGAGTTGTAACATTCACTCTACTCGGCATGTGCAACTGGATTTACTCCTGGTACAATCCGAATGGACCGACCGGTCCTGACCAGCTATCGCAGATCATCTTCGAGATCTTCACTAAGGGTTTGTCAGGTTTTCACAGGGGGTAAGTTGTAGATAAAGAGGAACCCACAACGAATATGTCGACTGATTCAGGAATTATCAGATAACGGAGACAACAATGAAAAGAGAGACAGATTACGGGTATGAAATCAAACCTGCCTATACACCCGCAGATATTGAAGGCATGGATTACGCAAAAGATGTAGGGGATCCCGGCGTATATCCCTTCGTTCGCGGGTATCATCCAAATGGGTATCGCAGCCGTGTATGGACAAGGCGCATGACCGCAGGGCTTGGATCTTCGAAAAGAACCAACGAAGTGCTCAAGCAGTACAGGGAAATGGGTCAAACGCAGGGGATGTTAGTCATCTGCGATAGGCCCAATGCGATGCCTATAGACGCCGATCATCCCGTAGGCAGAAGAGAGGCCGGTGTTTTGGGATGGCATGGAGCATCTTTGCTTGAATTCGAGGAGTTAATGGACGGCATCCCTTTGACCGGACAATCTATTACCTTGCTGGGCTCCTCTGCCATGTCCGCTATACGGTTAGCCTACATCGTCATTCTTGCCGAAAAGCGTGGGGTGGAATTGAAGGAAGTGCACGGCAGTGTGACGGAATATCCTTTTTGTAGCACATTTGGACAGACTGATCATTTACCTTTGGATCTCCTCATCAAACTCTGGCTCGATTCTTCAGAATACATCGTAAGAAATAAAATACACATGCGCTCCGGTATTCTGAGCCAGCATTTTCAGGAATCCGGCGGCAACAACGCTCAGGCGCTTGCCGTAGAAATCGCACAGCTCAAAGAGTTACTCGGCCTGCTGGTTAATGAGCGTGGTCTCGATTTCGATGATGTTGCTTTCCTCCCGTATGAACTCTCAAGCATCGGCATGCGCTTTTTTGAGGAAATAGCCAAAGTCCGCGCTCTTCGAAGGATGTTTGCCAAAATGGCCAGAGAAACATTTAAGGCTAAAAGCGAAAAGGCCTGTCAATTGCTGATATCCGTTCATACATCGGGACGCACAATGACGTATCAGCAGCCCCTCAACAATATCGCACGATGCGCCATAGAAACCCTTGCCGGTGCTATTGCGGGCTGCACTGCAATTGACAATGCCTGCCTCGACAATGCCCACGCCGAACCCTCCCCTTTTGCTGCGAGAATGTCTTTGAACACTCAACACATCGTCTCAGACGAAACCGGGGTGACGGATGTTACGGATCCTCTCGCCGGTTCCTATTTTGTGGAGTATCTCACCAACAAGGTGGAAGCGGAAGCGTATAAGATCCTGCAACAGATAGAAGATCAGGGTGGTATGATCGCAGCAGTGAAAAAAGGCTATATCCACACTATGATGGAAGAATCGGCCCGGAAGAAGCAAAAGGAAATAGAATCAGGTGAGCGTCTGATCGTAGGGGCGAACGAGCTGGTAATTCCTCCGGAGGAAGATGACGATATTCCCATACAGTCGGTGGAGGCATCGGATTCGGAAGAAATAGCAAAGCGGATGGAGGAGTGGAAAAAAACAAGAGATGTACCTTTGTTGGAAGAAAAAATCGCACAACTTTATAAGGATGCAAAAAAGGGTGACAAGTATAATCTGATGCCATCCATTATTGAGGCCGTTAAGGCTTATGGTACTGCGGGAGAGATAATGGGAGTCATTCGGATGGCCCACGGATTTCATTATGACCCGTTGGAAATGATCAGTTGTCCGTTTGATGTATGAACGACTTTAACGGGAGGATAGTACGTAGTTGCTGAAACTGGAGGTGCAATACATATGAGTACCAAGCAGCGAATTAAAGTCCTCATCTCAGTTATCGGACTTGACGGACACTTCACGGGTGCGGAAATCGTATCCCGCTTTCTGATGGATGCCGGAATGGAAGTGGTATATCTCGGCATTTATCAAACACCCGAAATGATAGTCAATGCGGCTATCCAAGAGAGTGTGGACGTGATTGGTATAAGCAGCCATGCTTCAAACTATGAACAGATCAACCTTTTGATAGATCTACTGAAGAAAAATAATATGAGCACTATTCCCGTAATTTGCGGGGGTTCTATTCCGAAACAATATGCCGAGGCACTGGTAAAGAAAGGCGTGTCGAAAATATTTCCGCCTCAGAGTACGTCGGATTCAATCGTCAATTATATTGTTTCCACGGTAAAAAGAGAAAATGTCACCGGCAAATTGAATGGTTGAGCACATTGTCGAGAAGGTTATCAATGGCGATGTAAAAGTCGCTGCAAAGTTAATCCGTGATATTGATGACGGGGTCCAAGGCACAAGAGAAATCCTGAAATCCCTGCACAGGCACACCGGAAACGCGTACATAATCGGGATCACGGGCGCTCCCGGAGTCGGCAAGAGTACAGTCGTGGATCAAATGATCCGCGAATTAAGAAAGAATGGGAAAACAGTGGGTGTGCTCGCCATAGATCCGACCAGCCCATTGAGCGGAGGGGCCATATTGGGCGACCGTGTTCGTATGCAGCGGCACAGTCTGGATGAAGGCGTGTTTATTCGCTCGCTCGCGACCCGTGGTCAATTCGGAGGGCTCACACAATCTACACGCTCGGCGATCGATGTATTGGATGCTATGGGCAAGGATTACATCATTATTGAGACAGTGGGTGTCGGTCAGGACGAAATTGACATTGCGAAAAGCGCGCATACAACGGTGATTGTTGTGGTGCCGGGCATGGGGGATCATGTTCAGGCTATCAAGGCCGGGATCTTTGAGGTGGGGGATATCTTTCTGGTCAACAAATCAGATCGGCCCGATGCCGAAAGAACGCTGAATGACATAAAAACAATGATTGATATGACAAGGAAAAAGTTCAAAAAAGAAGGTTGGGAGCCGTCTGTGCTTATGGCGGAAGCCGTCAGTAACAAGGGGATTGTCGAACTGCTGAATGAAATTGAGAAGCATAGAAAAAGCAGGAAAGCGTTATCCCGCGAGTCGATACTTCGTCATAAAAAAGCGATAGTTCGCTTCGAACTAATAGATATGATAAAAAGCAGACTCGTGCAAGAGGCATTGAACCACATAACCGAAAGCCTCGAATTTCAAGAGTGCCTGGATTGTATTATCGGCGGCGCCAAAGATCCGTACTCTGCATGTGATGAGTTGCTATCCGCAAAGCTGTCGTTTCTTGAGTGAATGGGCGACTCGCTTCCATACACGCTTCGCTTTGTGTGCGGAAGTTGAGGGTGCAGCGCTTCGCGCGGCATGAGTAGTTGTTTGGAATTTGATGCTTGGAATTTGGAATTTGTTTTCCAGTGGGGGTGATTATGGAAACAGAAGGCAGGCTGGTCGAATACGTGTGCGGTGCGACATATGCGGATGTACCGGGAACGGCCATGGACGTCATCAAGAACCAGTTATTGACGGTCCTTGGAACGACCATCGCCGGGGCTTCTGCCGAGGGCTGCGAACCACTTGTCGATTTCTACAGGGAATTGGGCGGGAAAGCTGAAGCCACGATCCTGATCCACGGTGGGAAGGTCCCTGCTCAGAGTGCGGCTCTGGTAAACGGGGTCATGGCAAGGGCCCTTGATTTCTGCGATGCACTTGCCCCCGGTGCCCACATAGGTTCTTCGGTCGTGCCTGCTGCCCTAGCAGCAGCGGAGCTCGCAGGCGGCTGCAGCGGAAAAGAGTTTCTCACGGCTCTTGCCATAGGCACCGAAGTGGCGGCCCGGATGAACCTCACTGAATCGACGTACGACGGGTTCGATCCGACGGGAGTGTGCGTCGTCTTTGCGTCAACAGTCGCAGCAGCGCGCCTGTTGCGTCTCAACCAGGGCCAGACGTGGAATGCATTAGCCTTAGCGTTCAACAAATGCGGCGGCAGCTTCCAGAGTAATGTGGACGGTTCGCTGGCAGTGAGGATTATCCAGGGCTGGGTCGCTGAAACGGGGCTCGCCTGCGCGCGATTCGCAAGCCGGGGCATCACCGGTCCAAAAAACTTCCTGGAAGGCGTATACGGCTACTTCCATCTCTTCGGCAGGGACAGGATCGCTCCTGAAACCGCCGTCTCAGGGCTGGGAAGCAGGTTCGAGCTTCACAAGGTGCTCTTCAAGAAGTATCCCAGCTGCGGCCTTACGCTTGGCAGCACTGACGTCATGCTCAGCCTTATTCAAGAATACGATATCGACGCTGGAAAGATTGACCGCATCGAAGTGACGGTGCCGCCTTACACGTATAAACTGGTGGGCCATCCCTTCCAGGTCGGGAGCAACCCGAAGGTGAACGCACAGTTCAGCATCGCGTACTGTGTGGCCAATGTCCTCGTCAGGAGATGTTCAAAGCTGCCCCATTTCGAGGAGTCTTCAATACAAGATCCCCAGGTTCTGGAACTTGCAAAAAAGGTCCGTGTCATTTCCGATCCGGCCATGGAAGCACGTGGACATACACCGCTCGACATGCGGGTTTTCACAAGTGACGGAAAAACGTATGAGAGGAAAATCGACATAGCGCCTGGCTTTCCTGGTAATCCCCTGAACAAGGAGGACCATGAGCAGCGCCTCCGGGACTGCGTTGCATTTGCAAGAAAGCCTCTTCAGAAAGAGAAAGTAAACGGGATCGTAATCGCGGTCGATTCGTTTGAAAAGATGGAAGATGCGCGGGCCCTTATTCCTCTCATGCTGTTGTAGCTTGTCTTTCACATTGGAGGTGTAACAACCCGTTCTATTGGTTCAATTTGTTCCATTAGTTTTATTGGTTCTCCGGCAAAAATAATACCGTTACAACGAGCGAAATTGTTGAACAAGCAGACTTGAATACAATCTATCTTGGTTGTTAACCAGTCAAACCAATACAACCAATGAGACTACGGAACGACCAAGCCACAGCGAGGCCTTGCGACATATTCTTATTTTGTTGACAACACGGTGCCAACGTGCGAAAGTTGAAGAAACATACTAACAGGGGGGTGCGTATGAAAAAAAGCTATGGCGTGTTACTCGTAATGGCAGCTGTATGTCTCTTCTCTCTTTGCGTGACAGTTTCAAACGGTTCTGCAGCAGAGGAAAAGGTCATCACCCTCAAGTACTCCAACTTCTTTCCCGCGCCCCACGCCAACAGTGTGAACTCTGACCTCTGGTGCAAAGAGGTGGAAAAAAGGACCAATGGACGCGTGAAAGTCAACTATTTCCCAGGCGCCACGCTCACGCCGGCAGCCCAGACCTATGACAGTGTGGTCAAAGGGATTGCGGATGTCGGTACTTCTGTCATGGGTTACACCCGGGGGAAGTTCCCGCTGACTGAAGTCATCGATCTGCCGCTCACATACAAAAGCGGTCTGGTGGCAACGAGGATGATCAACGAGTATTACAAGAAATTCAAGCCGAAGGAATTTGACGAGACGCAGGTCATGTATCTGCATGCCCACGGTCCTGGTATACTCCACACGAAGAAACCCGTGTACAAGCTAGAGGACATGAAAGGATTGAAAATAAGGTCAACAGGCTTGAGCGCCAAGATCGTGCAGTTTCTTGGCGGAGCGCCGGTCGGCATGCCGATGACCGAGTCATACGACTCGCTCTCCAAAGGCGTGGCAGACGGCATCCTCTGCCCGAACGAAGCCCTGGAGGGCTTCAAATTGGGAGAAGTGACAGCTTACACTACGGAGAATTACGGGTCTGCTTATTCATCAGGTTTCTTCGTCGTCATGAACAAGGCCAAGTGGAACTCCCTGCCAAAAGATGTACAGGGTATTATAGAGAAGATCAACCAGGAGTGGATCGAGAAGCAGGGCAAGACATGGGATGACATTGATATAAAGGGTAAAGACTTCGCAGTTAAGCTGGGCATGAAATATATACCCCTCTCTCCGGAAGAAGATGCGCGCTGGGTCAAGGCCGTGCGACCGATACTCGACGAGTATGTCCAGGCGATGAAAGCGAAGAACTTGCCCGGAGAAGAGGCACTCAAGTTCTGCCTCGATTACCTGAAGGCGAACCAGAAGTAGATTCCCACAGATCTGTCTCTGGGAATCTATCTAGCGAGCACGGCGAGCCGGGTACGCACGAAGTGGGTGGTGGGAGGCTCACACGGCCGGGTACCCGCTTGCGGGTGTGGGTGAGGGGGCGACGCGAGCCCCCTGATAGTGGAATCCCTCGGCGCAAACTCCGCGCTGTGTCTTAATCTATGCAGTGAAGGGCGCGTGCGAGGTCCCGCAACAAAAGACTCGTGTGGCGCCCTCAGGTCTCCAGAGGGATCCGGGATTTCCGCTCGCACACCTCAAAGCAGACTATTGTGCGTTCCATGCATGCCCCTTTCTCCGGTTTCTCTGGTTTCTCTGGTTTCTCTCGTTTCTCTAGTTTATTTAGTTTATTTAGTCTCCCTTGACCCGTAACCGGGTACCCGGTTGCGGGTGTTCTCTTGACCCTGTATTTATATCATCCCTTCCTGAGTCGCACGATATAATCCCTCATCTGTTTGTCGCTTCTATATCTGGCCTTATCGAATCGGTCATAATGGATCATCTCGGCGCGCTCCCTTACGAACCGCTCGTTAGGCTGAGACGCAGGATAGCCGATAACCAGCATGTCATAAATCTCCAGCCCGTGCGGGATGTCTAAGAGCTGCTTCAGAAGGGGCTTAACAAGAGGTCCCCCGGTTGCGCTCACCCACTGCGAGGCCAGCCCCAGTGCTGTCGCGGCGAGGGTCATGTAAAGAAATGCACTCGCGAGGCCCGAAGTAAAGTGAGAATCACCTCGGGTCAACGTAGTAAACAGGGGATATGCCTCCTTGGTCCTGGGGTCCCCGCAAAGAAGAATGAAGACCGGTGCACTCTTGTAACCCGGTTCACGCAAAGGGCCTTGCGTGCCGGGAAATCGCAGGTCTTCGTCTCGTGCGACCTCTACCTTACGACCGGGCTCCGCCTGCTCACGCACGAGAGCAACAATCTTATCTTTGGTCTCCTTATCCTTGACAACAACAAACTCCCAGGGCTGAGAATTAGCGCCTGACGGAGCAAAGCGGGCAGCTTCAATGATGCGTTCCACGTGTTCGTCAGCGACAGGATCAGGTTTGAAACTACGAACGCTGCGTCTTGTTTTCACCAGCTTCAAGAAAGATTCGTAATCCATAGCAGAGTCCTCCTCTGGTTTCGCTGGGAATGCGTCACATTCCCGCAATTGCGACTAAGTAGGAAAACTACCATGACCCGTTCCTTTTGTAAAACCCTCTCTACCCGAAACTTGCAACCCGCAGCCATTCTTCTTTCTCATCGTGGCGGGTTCGGGAACGCCGGAAACCGGTGAATAGAATTGCACTTCCGAAATCAAGATCCAATATGGCAGTCGATCGGCAGAACCCGAGAAAATTTCTCTTGACAAGATGATACCACATTGTGGTATTTATGTTTTAATAACAATACATCTATATTTTAAACAGAACACACATAACGTTGCAAGGTGGACCCGGGGTGCAAGCAGGCTGTCCCTGGAGTGACGCATGGATAAGAAGGAATTTTCTCAGATCCGTGAGCAGTTAGGCAAGACGCAAAAGCAGATGGCCCAGCTTCTGGGTACTTCTCTTAAAGCCATACAGAGCTTTGAGCAGGGATGGCGGAATATCCCGGTACACACGGAACGCCAGGTGCTTTTTCTCATGGCCTTGCAGGGTGCTCGGGGCAAAAAGGCCAGCCCCTGTTGGGTCATGAAGGGATGTTCTGAGAAGATCAGGCAGAATTGCCCTGCATGGGAGTTTCAGGCAGGGCAATTCTGCTGGTTCATCAACGGGACGATCTGTCAGGGCAAGGTGCAGGAAAGCTGGCAGAAGAAGATGAAGCTATGTCGCCGATGCCGGGTATATACGAGCCTGTTTCAACCAACGCGGGAGTTGTCATGACTCAGAGGCGAAGTACTACGTTGATGAGAGTGTACAGGCTTCGATAGACAAGCTGGGCCTGGCCCTGAGCGGATCGCCCGTTGATCCGAAGGTAGTGGAGCCGTTGAGACAGCGAATCGGGGTGGAGGGTTGTATAAAGTGCCATTGGGTCCACGTCCCGGCTGCGTTTGCTCAATTGCAATCGGCGAAGTGAGAAAAAGCGAAAGGAAAGGAGCACCTGTGTGCCCGAGCAAGGAGAAACAGGTAAGGGCAGACATACGAGAACGGAGTCTATCATGACAAGCGATAATAGAAGGGTTGTAAGGACCGCGTGTCGCGGCTGTCACGGCGTCTGCCAGGTGCTTGTGCATCTTGAGGGGGACAGGATCGTAAAGGTAACTGGAGATCCGGAGAGTCCAACGAGCCGAGGCTATATATGTCCCAAAGGGGTGACCGCTCCGGACGTTCTCTACCACCCGGACCGGCTCACGTATCCGCTGCGCAGGGCAGGAGCGCGGGGGGAGAATAAGTGGGAAAGGATCTCGTGGGATGAGGCGATTTCCGAAATGGCAGAGCGTTTGGATGGAATCCGCCGTGAATCAGGTTCTGAGTATTTTGGGATGATGCAGGGCACGGGAAGACCATACACTGAATTTACGATTCGTTTCGCCAACGCTTTTGGAACCCCTAATTTCGCGCACCCCGGCCATTTGTGTTATCTTCCGAGGGTTATTTCGAGCGCGATTACTCTTGGCGGTCTTCCGATCAGCGATATTTACGGACTTGGGGGAAAGACCCCTGCCTGCATCATGAACTGGGGTTGCAACCACACTGAGACAGGGGCGGCCGACGGCATGTGCGGCGCGATGTTCAGCCGAGCCCTTAAGAAAGCAGAGAAGGTGATCATTGTTGATCCGAGGCGCATCGGGCCGGCCGAGGACGCGGACCACTGGCTCCAGCTGCGGCCCGGCAGTGAGTGCGCGCTGGCGTTGGCCATGATCAACACGATCATCACTGAGGCGCTGTACGACCGCCAATTTGTGGAAAAGTATAGCTTCGGGTTCGATCGTCTGGCGGCGCACGTCACGCCCTTCACACCTGAGTGGGCCGAGCCTATCACCCGCGTTAGAGCCGTGGAGACACGCGCCGCCGCGAGGACATTCGCCACGACCAAGCCGTCATGCCTGCAGTGGGGCAACGGGATTGATATGAGCGTCAACAGCTTTCAGACAGGGAGGGCTCTGCTCATACTCATGGGGCTCACCGGGAGCATCGATGTACCCGGTGGGAACGTCTTCTGGGTACCGCCAAAAGGGATCAAGGCCAAGTCTCCGCTCATCGATATGGGCGTTGCCGGGGTCCAATTTTTGCCGGCGGAGAAGAAAGCTCGCATGATCGGCGCCGGCAAATATCCTTTTGCCCCTGCCTGTCATCCGCCAACGTTCTGGAACTCGGTGATTACAGGCGAACCTTACCGCGTACGCGCCATGTGGATTGTCGGTTCCAATCCGCTCCTCACGGCCACCCAAGGCCTGAGGATCGAGAAGGCGCTAAAAGAGTACATGGAATACACTGTGGTCTCGGATATGTTCATGACGCCCACAGCACAGCTTGCCGACCTTGTGCTTCCAGCTGCTCACTGGCTGGAACAGGACGACGTGGTATTCATGCATAAAATCTGGTGCGTGCTGGCCCGCAAGAAACTCACGCAGGTCGGCGAAACACGAGACGACAGAGATGTGATCTTCGATGTGGCGCACCGTCTGGGTCTCCATGCGGCCTTCCCGTGGCCGGACCGGTATACCTATCTGAACTGGCTTCTGGAGGAAACGGGCATGAGCTTTGAGGAATTCAAGGAAAAAGAAATCCTCTTTGGGGAAATGCGTTACAAGAAGTATGAGACTGAAGGATTCAGCACGCCTACCGGCAAATTTGAATTCTATTCCAATATCATTGAGCACGAGGGACGTCCACCGCTGCCAATTTACGTCGAGCCGCCCCTTTCGCCGGTCTCTACGCCGAAGCTGGCCAAAGAGTATCCCTTTATCCTGATGAGCGGCACCAAGGTATTGGACTATTTCCATTCAGAGATGCACCAGATCAAGGCCTTGCGCAGGAGGCATCCCGATCCGATGCTGGAGATCCATCCCGAAGCTGCGGCCTCGCTCGGTATCTCACGGGGCGACTGGGTATGCATTGAATCGCCCTACGGTAAGGCCAAGCTCAGGGCGAAGCTCTTCGATGGTATTGCACCCGATGTGGTCAATGCTGAGCACGCATGGTGGTACCCCGAGGCTCCGCCGCCTGATTATCGCTGGAAGGAATCTTGCGCCAACCTTCTTTACGGCGATGATCACTTCGATCCCGATACGGGAGCGGAGCCGCTCAAGTGTTATCTTTGCAAAGTCTATAAGGCGTGAGGGTGGAATCAGCGGCTGCAGAAAGCACCCGGAACATGCACCGCCATGACGCGAAAGAGGCGAAAGCCATGAAAAAGAGAACGAACCGTGCGGGGGAGGTACGCAAGAGACGGTCTCTCGTGAACTGCTCCTGCTCTTTGATCTGCGGAACTGCCTTTCTCGACGTGCCGCCGATGGCGTTGATCGCTGGTCATAATAGTGTTCCAGGATCCCTATCAGGCCGCTTTAGGGGGCGAGGAGGTGGCGCGTATGCTTTGAAGTGAGCACACCACGTGACTTCGGTTCTGGAAACAAGAATTGTTTCAAAAAAACAAAAAGGGGAGATTATCATGAAAAGGTTTATATGGCTTTCGATTTTAAGCTTTGTTCTGCTGGTGTCCTTTGGGATGCATGTCCAAGCCCAGTCTAAGGAGGTGACTGAAGTAGTCACTACCACCGTTTACTCTACAGAAAAAATCCTTCCCTTGGATGAGGGACGTGTTCGCGTGAGTTACGAAGCTATTAACATAACCCTTAGTGACACAGGGAGCGGGTTATTTCATGGGGCGACGTCCCGTGTTCTCGGGGGATTTACGGCCGAAAAAGGTAAGTTCAGCGACCAGCAGGCTTGGGGTGTTTACAATCTCCAAAACGGAGATAAGGTATTTTTTACGTCTACAGGTGCCGGTGAAATGAAGTGGGAAGGAGGAGGTGAGCAGAAGGCATTCGCCACCTTCACGGGTGGCACGGGAAAGTGCGCTGGTATTAAGGGCACTACGACCTTTATCCGGTACGCGCTACGTCCGGCCGTAGAAGGAATCGTGCAAATCTATCAGAAAGGAACCATCAAATACACGTTGCCTTAAGATGAACAGGGGCGGCCGGAGGCCGCATGCTTTGAATTAATCACACCACGTGACTTCGATCCTGCGAACAACAATGTTTCAAAAAACTATGAAAAGGAGGTTACCATGAAAAGGTTTATATGGCTTGCAACATTGAGCTTCGTTCTGCTGATGGCCTTTGGGATGGATGTCCAAGCCCAGCCTCAGGAGGTGACTGAAGTAGTCACCATTACCGGGTACGTTACACCAAAAATACTTCCCTTGGATGAGGGACGTGTTCGCGCGAATTACGAATTTATTGGTATAGTCCTTAGTGACACAGGGAGCGGGTTATTTCATGAGGCGACGTCCCGTGTTCTCGGGGGACTTACGGCCGAAAAAGGTAAGTTCAACGACGAGCAGGGTTGCAGTGTTTTCAATCTCCGAAACGGAGATAAGGTATTCTTTACATTTACAGGTGCCGGTGAAATAAAGCCTGGCGGAGGAGGTGAGGAGAAGATAGCCGGTACCATCACGGGGGGCACGGGAGCATGCGCTGGTATTAAGGGCAGCTCTACATTTACCGGGCACGGGCTACGTCCGGCTTTAGAAGGAATCGGGCAATTCTATAGTAAAGGAACTATCAAATACACGCTGCCTTAGGATGAACAGGGGCGGCCGGAGTGCAACTAAGGCTGCCGAGAATTGAAAACGTTACTTCGAGAAAAGGGGACAACCAATATGAAGGACAAAACTAGTAGAAGGGAATTTCTCCGCAACGCCGCGTTAACTGCTGCAGCATTACCCGTTCTTTTTCAAGGAGGGTCCAGAACCGCACAGGCGATGAACGGATCATCGACAGATGCCCCAAGAGACATCAAGGCAAAGACAAAAAGGATTGCTGTTGAGGAACATTGGATTTTCCCGGCGGGGAAGGTGCCTGTAGTTCCTGAATTTTCCGCATCGCAGTCCCTTGCTTTTGCCAGACTTGCTGATTTCGAACTCCGCTTGCCTCTTATGGAGGAATCTGGCATTACGATGCAGGTACTTCAACCTGTAAGTTTTCTGGCCCCTCCCACAGATAGAGATGGGGTTATTGCTTGGGCCAAGAGGTATAACGATGGCATAACCGCACTTGTTGGCAAGTACCCTGGCCGGTTTGCTGGTTATGCAAGCCTACCTATCGCGTATCCGAAGGAGGCCGCTGACGAACTTGAGCGAGCCGTAACCCAGCTGGGGTTAAAAAGGGTAGCGATAGCTGGTAGCATCAATGGGGAGTATCTCGATGGACAGAAGTTCTGGCCTATCTGGGAGCGCGCTGAGCGATTGGGAGTGCCGATCTATTTGCACCCAGCGAACCCCCCTTTGGAGTCAAGAAGAATGTACGAAGGGCATCCTGAACTCATGGGGCCCGCCTGGAGTTGGACCGTCGATACAGCAACGCACGCGCTGCGAATAATCGGTGCTGGCGTATTCGATGCTTTCCCCAAATCCACGGTCATTCTGGGACACATGGGAGAGTCGCTTCCGTATCTCTTAGCCCGTTTTGACGAAGGATACGCAATGTTTAAAAACAGGAAACTCAAGAAAGTGGTCTCCGACTACATCAAAGAAAACATCGTCATTACAACCAGCGGCAAGTACAATCCGGAAGCATTGGTCTGTGCGATCAGCGCGATGGGGATTGATCGCGTGCTCTTTGCGGATGACTATCCCTGGGTAACGCCGAAGGAAGCAGTGCAGCAGATCGAAAGGACTCCTCTCAGCGATTTGGATAAGGAAAAAATATATCATCTCAACGCAGAACGGTGGTTAACATTGTCATGAGTAACAGACCACGTGACTTCGGGCCTGGAAACAAGAATTGTTTCAAAAAAAACCGTGAAAAGGAGCTTACCATGAAAAGGTTCATGTGGCTTGCAACCGTGAGCTTCGTTCTCCTGGTGACCTTTGGGACGCTTGTCCAAGCAGAGCCCAAGGAGGTGACCGAAGCAGTCACCGCCACCTTTTACGCTACAGCAAAAATGCTTCCCTTGGATGAGGGAGGCGTTCGCGTGAATAACGACGTTATTGGTATAGTCCTCAGTGACACAGGGAGCGGGTTGTTTCATCAGGCGACGGCCCGTAAACTCGGGGGATTTACAATCGAAAAAGGTACGTACAACGACGAGCAGGCTTGGGGTGTTTACA